>VYMG01000017.1_pt1 | contig 131141 bp, 117 predicted proteins | sample 5115261 | NCBI WGS metagenome assembly VYMG01 (sample SAMN12291781, study PRJNA351875) | freshwater metagenome | isolation source: freshwater lake | place: USA: Michigan, Wintergreen Lake | collected 2013-08-08
CGTTGTATCAGATGCGGAAGTTCGCGGCGCGCAATCGCATCGGTGTGGCGGCGGCGGCAGCGGTGACCGCAAGTGTGCTGGCATTCGGCGGGCTGGCGGGTTGGCAAGCGGTGAAGGCAACGCGCGCGAGCAGGATTGCCGCAGCGGAAGCTCAACGAGCAGCCGCGCAGGCGGAACGGGCGGAAGCGGTGAAGAACTATCTGGTGCGAGATCTGGTGCGTGCCGCACCACCAGGCGGCGAAACGCCCGATGGACGGGCGGTGAGCATCACGTACTACTTCTCACGCGCGTTGGACCGCCTGCCGACCGCCTTTGCGAACAAGCCTGATCTGCAGGGTGAGATTCGCGCGGAAATCGGCTATGCGTTGGCATTTGCAGGCAAGCCGTCGCAAGCGGTCGACGAGACTCGCATGGGGCTCGAGCAGCTTGTGCAGTCGGTGGGCGATGATGACATGCGGACGATTCGCGCCCGCATCGCACACGCGGATGTGCTGCAACTGCGTGGGGACATTGATGAGAGCCAGAAGCACGCGGAGTACGCGCTGAAGCAATTGGAGTCGCTTGCAGAGCCGCATCAAGATCTCATGATGCGGCTGCTGGTACTGCTGGCTGAGCTTGCGAGCAATACCAATCGCTTTACCGAGTGTGACATGTATCTCGCTCGTGTCGAGGCGATGAATCCCGGCGAGCGGAGCGAGATGCGTCTGGCCATGATGAGCACGCGGGCCGCGTCACTCATGGCGCAAGACAAGTGGGAAGATGCCCGCGTTGCGCTGCAGGCACTCATGGACCAAGGCGACGACTTCTATGGGGCGGACCATCCGCAGATGTTGGCGGCTTCGACGAACTTCATGGTTTGCCTTGTGAAGCTGAAGCAATACGACCAAGCCATGAAGTTTGCACCAGACACCCTGCAGCGTGCCGAGCGAACGTTCGGGCCCAACCATCCGTCGCTCGCTTACACCCTGCTTTCCGTCGCCGGCGTATATGGCAATGGCGGCAACAAGGCTGAGTCGGTGGCTACCTACAAGCGGGCTCGTGACATATTCGTGAACACGTTTGACGACTATCGCTACGAGGTGGAGCGCTGTGTCTCCGGGCTGCTTCGCGAGTCTGGGAGCATGGGTGATCGAGAAGGCACCATGCAGTGGGCCGATGACATCGTGCGTATCCGTTTCGGGGTCGCGAACAAGGATGAGCGAGATGGCCTGAAGAAGAGATTGGAACTCAACATCCAGCCTCTCAGCCGCGCAGGCTGGACTGTCACACCGACGGACCTACTGCGCCGCGCAATTGAGCGAGCTGATCAGATGACGCCCGAGGGACACCCGCGGCGGGCTCGCACGCTTGCAAACCTGGCCCGAGCGGCGGAAGACATGGGTGTGCATGATGCAACAGCGTCGCTGTGCGAGAAAGCGCGAGCGGCGTTGGCGTATTCGTCGCAGCGGGCTGACGACGAGGCGATTATCGCGCAGACGCCTTGCACGCCCGCACCACAGGTTCCCTGACGCGCCCGCGGGATTGGGTGGGCAATTTCGATTGTCGCCTCGCACGTAAGTTTCTACCAAGACGCACGTTATAGAGGAGTCACGCACCGACGATGCGCACGGGCGAAGGGCGGCGTTACGATGCGGGCCCTATGGCAAACCAATTCACGACGCTTCCCGCAAACAGCAATCAGGCTCTTGGTATCGCGCAGTTCGCGATTGACTTCATGTCGGACACGCCTGGCAAGCGCGGCGAGCCGGCGGCGAGCGTTGTCGAGAAGACAAACTTGTTTCACACCGATGCATGCATCTGTGGTCTGAGCGCCATCGCGCTGGGCACCAACGCGCCGGTGCTGCTGCGCCATGAAGCGATGATGTATCAGGTGCCGCCGAGCGGCGCGGGTACATTCGCGGGCGTGCCGTGGGCTCCGCACGCGAAGGCGGTGCGCAGTGGCGTGCCGGTGTTTGGCAGCAACGTGGATGTGCAGGTGGAGAAGGCCATCGTCGCGAACAGTGCGGCGGTGCGTGAGTGGGACAGCAACGGGACCAACTTTGGCTTCAACCCGCAACGCAAGCAGACAGCTGGTGAATTCGGCCACAACGACTTTTACCCGGTGGCGCTGGCGGCGGCGCAACTGCGCGGCAAAGACGGCGAGTACGCGCTTCGCGGCATGATTCTGCTCGATGAGATTCGCGGCCGCCTTGCGGAAGCGTTCAGCCTGAAGAGCTACAAGATCGATCACGTCGTCCACGGCGGCATCGGCAGTGCGGCGACGTTTGGCGCGATGATGGGTGCGACGGCCGAGCAGATTGAGAGCGCGATCGGGATGCTGATTGCGCACTACATCCCGTTCCGGGCGATTCGCGCGGGCAAGCAGCTCAGCGACAGCAAGGGAGCGAGCGCGGCGATCACGACAGAAGCGGCGGTGCTGAGCGTGAAGCGCAGCATGATGGGCTTCATGGGGCCGCGTGATATCTTCCGCAATCCTGAAGCGATCTTCCGGCTGTTCCAGGGCCCCGGGCAGCTGTTTGTGAAGAGCGAAAGCGCGGGCACGGGCATTCCTGATGCGGTGAAGGGCAAGGATTATGCCAGCCCGTTTGACCTGCACCTGGCTCGCAGCGGCGATGACTTCGCGGTGATGGGCATGCACTTCAAGCTGGGTTTGTACGAGCACCAGAGCGCGGGTGCGTTGCAGGGCCTGATCAATCTCATCAACACGCAGCCTCACCTGCTGGCGGATCAGTCGGGTGATGCGATTAAGGCGATGCGAGTGCGGGCGTACGAGCCGGCGTTCGGCATCATCGGTGACCCGGCGAAGCGCGACCCCAAGACTCGCCAAAGCGCGGACCACAGCATGCTGTACCTGGTGTGCACCATGCTCCGCAAGGCACTCGAACTGAAGGCCAACGGGCACAAGGGCAAGCTGGGTTGGAAGGAACTCATGCTCACGCCGCATGACTTTGACAAGAACGCGCTGCACAACGATCTGACGCGTGCGCTCATGGCGAAGATGAGCTTTGAGCACGGCGGCCGCGAATACGACGAGAAGTACCCCGACGGCATTCCGACCGGCTTCGTCATCACCGACGAACAGAACCAGACGTTTGACACGGGGCTGGTCATGTATCCGGGTGGTCACGCCCGCAACCACCTTGGTCCGGACAAGGTTGATCTCAAGGACATTCTGAATCACAAGTTCGCGACACTGGGCAAGCTCGCGGCGGATGATCCGCAACCGATCATCAAGCGGCTGAGCAGTCTTGAGAAGAAGAGTGCGAAGGATGTCGCGGGGATTCTGGACTTCCCGCTGACGGTGACGGGCACATTCGAGTAAGACCTCGCAGGCATCAGTCACGAATGGCCGCACCACAGCGTGCGGCCATTTTCGTTGTCACTTGCTCGCCGCGCTCCCCCACCGCTCCAGCAGCACGCCCACCGCTTTGGGCTCGCACTGGAACACTTCGCGAAAGTACATGAGCAGCAGTTTGGCGGCTCGCTGGGTGGTCGCGGCATCGGTGGCTGCGGCATCGACAACCTCGGCGTTGGCCAGTCGCCGGAGCGTCTCGAGCGTGGAGTCTCGCACGCGCCACAGGGGGCCGATTTCGATGGTTGAACGATTGGAAGTGGACGGGCCGGCATGCGTCCACTCGCGTGCGGTGTCGTCTTGTGTGAAGCCGCCAAGCCGGGGCGAAAAGGCGTAGCTCTTCGCGGCGTTGAGAGGCATGTCGGCACGCACATCGCGATGTAACTCAGGCGTGTGCCCCGTCTCGGCAAGAACGATCCATACCAGGCGTGCGAGTGCGAGTGTTTCGCTACGTTCGTCGCCCAGTTCGCGGAGGGATGCGACAAGCGCGTCGAAGACCACTTCGTGCGGATCGTTCTCGTGCATGGAGTGCTGCACCAGATCGAGCATGGCCATGCCGACGTGGAAGCTCCCGAGTGTGGCTCGGGCACCGGGAAAGATCTCAGCCAAGTCCCACGCGGTGAGCGTGGTCATGCTTTGCGAGCCCTTCTCGATGGCTCGCGTGCTGACCACGAGATCGCCGCGGGTCATGAGTTCGACGCCGCCGGAGAATGCGCTGTTGGCGCGTTTGCTTCCCTTGGCAACGCAGCGAAGCAGACCCAACGTGCGAGTGAAGAGCCAGAGCGTTTGGCTGGTTTCGGACCAGTCCCACGCTCGCACGCACACACCTGTGTCGCTCACAAGGCCCACGTCACACGCCCACGACTTCCGCGGTGCGCTTGACGGCTGGCGTCCAACGCTTGATTTCCGCGGCCCACGGATCGCGCGGATCGATCGTCGGCCACTTCTTGGAGATAGCGGCGGCGATGAGGCCCATGAACATGGGCTGCGGACGCAGCGGACGGCTGGTCAGTTCGGGGTGGAACTGAGCACCAACAAAGTACGGGTGCGTCACGCCGGGCTTGATGAGTCCGGCAGCCGCGGTGCCTGCCAGCTCCTGCACGCCTGCACCGCTGGCTGCGGGCAGCACGCGCGGGAGTTCGAGGAACTGCATGATGGGTCGCGAAGGGTGGCGACCACTGAAAATGAGGCCTGCAGCTTCGAGCTTCTCGATGAACGCGGGTTCCACTTCGTAGCGGTGACGGAATCGCTCGCGGATGGTCGGGGCGTTGCCGAAGAGGAACGAGGCGAGCGTGCCGGGCGTGATAGCGACGTCTTGTGCGCCCAGCCGCATGGTGCCGCCGAGGCCTTCGATGCGTTTCTGCTCGGGCAGTTCAGAGATCAGGGCATTGACGGCGTTCGCGTTGAATTCGGTGCTGGTTGCATCCTTGATGCCCAGCACGTTGCGTGCGAACTCAATGACAGCGACCTGGAAGCCAAGACAGATGCCCAGGTAGGGAACCTGCTTCTCGCGGGCGTACCGCACGCAGGCAATCTTGCCCTCAACGCCGCGGGTGCCGAAGCCGCCCGGGACGATGATGGCGTCCATCTTGCCCAGATGATGGGCCGCGTTGGCATCGGTGATCTCGGTGGTTTCGATCCACTCGCGATTGATCTCAACGCCCAGGCTGGCGGAGCAATGCTCGAGGGCTTTGTCGATGCTGGCGTAAGCGTCGCGCAGTTCAGCGTACTTGCCGGCGATGGCGACGGACATTTCGCGGGGCTTGTCCATCGCGAGGCGACGGGCGAACTGGAGCCACTTTTCGCGGTGCACATCTTCGCTGCGAACATCAACGCGATCATGAAGACCGAGGTGGCTCATGATCTCACGATCGAGGCCTTCGCTGCGCATGTCTTCGGGAATCGAATAAATGCTGGTGCGGTCATGCATCGAGAAGACGCGACGCATGGGCACGTTGCTGAACATCGCGATCTTCTCGCGGATCTTCTCGCCCACTTCGTTGCTGGCGCGACAGGCGATGATGTGGGGCTGAATGCCCGCTTCCATCAGTCGCTTGATGCCAAGCTGTGCGGCCTTGCTCTTCTGCTCACCCAGCGCGGGCGGCTCGATGATGTAAGTCAGGGCGACGAAACAGACGTTGCCCGGACCTTCTTCGAATGCGAGTTCGCGCATCGCTTCGATGTAGAAGCCGTTTTCATAGTCACCCACGGTGCCGCCCACTTCAACGAAGACAACATCGGCGGGCTTCTGACCGTCGCCTCGCATCGCGAGTTCGCGGAGCTTGCGCTTCACTTCGCCGGTCACGTGCGGGATCATCTGCACGTCGCGCCCGAGATATTGCCCTTGGCGTTCGCGGCGGAGGATCTCGCTGAAGATCTGGCCGCTCGTGGTGAAGTTATAGCGAGACAGATTCTGGTCGAGCAGTCGCTCGTAGGTGCCCAGATCCATGTCGCACTCGGTGCCGTCGTCCAAGACGAAGACTTCGCCGTGGCGATATGGGTTGAGGGTGCCCGAATCCATATTCAGGTAGCCTTCCATCTTGATGGGGGCGACTACCAGACCTTTGTCCTTCAGCATCTTGGCAAGGCTGCTGCTGAAGATGCCTTTGCCCAGGCCGCTCATGACGGTGCCCAGCACGATGACGTACTTGTGACGGCCGCGGACATAGCCCTCGGGGGTGGGGCTGAAGAACTCACTCTCACTGGCTCCGCCTGAAATGCTCGCCAAGTCTTGGGGCCTATGGCCACGGAACAACTCGGACGGCAGACTGCCGCCGGACGGCGGCGGCTTTCCAGCCGCAGCCATGACCAATGTTTCGGCATTCTGCGCGCGGGCGACCTCAACCGCGCCAATCGCACCGTACAGCGGATCGCTCTCAATCGCAAGCATCGGATCGCTTGTGATCGCTCGATCAGTCGGTGGGATAACGCTGGATGGGGAACGCTGCGACGCCTGGGAGGGATCAAGCGCGGAGGGCATAACGCATCGTACCACAAACTGCGCCAAAGGCGAAGCGCAACCCGAACCGGACGAGAAAGTTTCATCAAGTTTCCGGTGAGCCCCCACACAAGTCACGAGACAAGGCTCCATCGACTTCCGCCCCCGCACTCGGATCGTGCCGCCAGACGCCCCCAAGCACCGCGCATTCCCGATATGCTGTACCCTCTGTTCTCGTTTCATTCGTGTCCTGACCACACCTCCCAGCCATGCACCTCATAACCGCAACCACGCTCAGCCTGTTCCTGACCGCCAACGGACTGGCCCAGTCCAGCCCTGATCCGCGGTTCAACCCTGCTACAGGCCAAACCACCCAAGTGTGGCGGAAGGCGATGCCCATCGACTTCACGCATATTCGTGCAGAACTCGACATCCCGGATGTCACCGTGCCTGCGCTGACGGCGGTCGCGACGTTGACGGGCGACGTGACAGGGTTTCCCATCAGCCGGATCGTACTGGATGCGTCCGGCCCGCAGCCGCCCGAGCCGATCGCCGCGACCGTGAATGGCATGCCGGTGACGTGGACGGCCAAGGACGGGAAGATCACTCTGACGCTGCGGGAAGCAATCGCGCCGCGGACGCCGGTGGCGATCGTGATTCGGTACAACCTGTCGTTTGGCGAGGCGAAGGGCGAAGGGCTGACCTTCGCGGCGGGAGATCCCGCGTCGGACGTTGAAGCGGAACGCACGCCCGTCATCCACGCACAAGGGCAGGCGGAATTGAACAGTTGGTGGATTCCGATGTTTGACAGTCCTGCGGATCGCGTGACAAGCGAGGTCATCGTGTCCGTTGACGACGGCTATCAGGTGCTGAGCAACGGTGAACTCGTCGGCACCAGCCGGGCAACACCGGGGAGCGCCATGCAGCCGCGAACACGTTGGCATTGGTCGCTGACGCGTGAGCACGCGCCTTACCTCATCACGCTGGCGATCGGGAAGTTCGCTGTACTTGAACTGGGCGGAACCGAATCGGCAAGGCCGGGGCTTTCGATGCCGCTCTACACGCCGGTGGGTACGGAGGAAACTGCCCGAGCGATGTACGCCCGGACGCCGGAGATCATGGCCTTTCTGGAGACGTACTTCGACGAGCCGTATCCGTGGCCGCAGTACGCACAAGCGATAACCCGCGGGTTCATCTGGGGCGGGATGGAGAACACGGGCGCGACACTCATGACGACACGGTCGCTGAACGGCGATCCGGGAGATGCTGACGATCTGATCGTGCACGAGTTGGCGCACCAGTGGATGGGCAATCTCATCACCTGCCGTCACTGGGACCATCTGTGGCTGAACGAGGGCTGGGCGACGTTCACAGAGTCGCTCTGGCTTGAGCACACGCAGGGACGTGACGCATATCGCGAGTCGATTCATGCGATGATTCGGCGCGCGGCCCGTCGCGAAGCGCTCAGCGCGCCGCAAGCGCCGGCGATTGTCTCGAAGCGGTACGCACACCCTGACGACACTTTTGAGAAGGCCGACAACCCCTACAGCAAGGGTGCGTTGGTGCTGCACATGCTGCGGGAGGAACTGGGACACCAGGCCTTCGACAACGCCGTACGAGACTACATCGACGCGAACCGCAACCGTGCCGTGGAGACGGACGACTTCCGCTTTGCGCTGGAATCGGCGACGGGGCGAAGTCTGGAGCGGTTCTTTGAACAGTGGCTCCTGCGGCCCGGCTTTCCGCGGTTGAGCATCGAGCATCTCGTGGATGTCCCCAGCCGCATCGTGACGTTCAACATCACGCAGACTCAGCCGATTGACCGACACAACCCGGCGTATGCCCTCTCCATTCCGGTGCGGATCATGTTCGCGGATCAGTCATCACAGACCGTACGGATCAGTACCACGACCCGGCAGGCGTCACAGACTGTCGTGATCACCGGCGAGCCGGTCGCGATTGCATACGACCCGGACATCACGCTGCTGGCGAGTTTCTCGTCTCGTGGTGTGGATCTGAGCACGGGCGCACGGATGCCGGGCGATGTGGATGAGCAGCCGGCGGCTGCGGCCCAGCCCGCGCCCGAACCCTTGCACACGCATTGACGGCTCATCGCCCCTAACCTGTCCTTTGGCCATCGCCCGGGCACCGACCGCACGGGCCAGTTGAGTTTTCCCTATGCGCACAGCTGCATCTCTTTCGCTCTTTGCGGGCCTTGCTCTGGGCCTTCCGTTCGCCGCTTACGCGCACGAGGACTACTCGTGTGAGCACGGCAAACTGGAGGCCCTGGGCGCGCTTTCGGGCTTTCAGAGCGAATCGGGCGAGGATACTCGCAACTTCGCCCCCGACCGCACAGCGGACATCCAGCACATGAAGCTGGAACTGTTCATCGCGGACATGAATCGCCCGCAGCTGACAGGCACGCAGACGCTCCGCATCGTTCCGTTCAGCGAACTCTCCACGCTGACTCTTGACGCGAAGGCGATGACCATCAACGCCGTGCAGGCTGCGGGCGTGCAAACGACCTTCGCATACCAGAACAACAAGCTCACGGTCACGTTTGATCCGCCCCTGCCTGCGAACGCGCCGGCGGAAGTCGTGACGACGTACACGCTGAATGATCCGCCGCGGGGACTCATCTGGACGCCCGAAAACCCGGCATGGCCGGGGCGTCCGGCGCAGATTCACACGCAAGGGCAACCGCAGAGCAACAGCTACTGGTTTCCGGCGCACGACTTCCCGAACGAGCGGCTCACAACCGAGATCATCGCGACGGTGCCCGCAGGTTTTCTTGTGAGCAGCAACGGCAGACTGCTCTCCCAGCAGCGGGTGATTCGCCGGTTCAGCAGTGCCACCGGCCCGCGGCTGCAGCCCTACGAAACATTCCACTGGCTGCAGGACAAAGAGCACGTTGCGTATCTGGTCTCGTTCATCGCGGGCAAGTTTGACGTGGTCGATCTGGCGACCTTGAACCCGGAAGGCAAAGACGCGTCTTCGCTGCCGCTGCCTGTGTATGTGCCACCGGGGCGGGCTGCAGATGTGGCCCGGACATATGGAAACACCGCGGAGATGCTCGACGTCTTTGCGAGCAAGCTTGACGAGCCGTACCCGTGGGACCGGTATGCGCAACTCGTCGTGTGGAACTTCGAAGCCGGCGGCATGGAGAACACGGCCGCGACGACGATGTACGACACTGCGATTTTCAGCGAGCAGGGCGATCTCGACAACGATCTGGACGGCCTCATCGCGCATGAACTGATCCACCAGTGGTTTGGCGATCTCATCACCTGCAACACGTGGGAACACATCTGGCTCAATGAGGGCTTTGCGACATACTTCGAGTCTGTGTGGTTCGAGCATCGCGATGGCGAAGCGGGCTACTTGCGTGAGGTGCTGAGCGACTTTGATCGGGTGCTGGCTGCGGACAACGGTCGCGCGCCTGACGAACCAGGCATGGCCAGCAAGGTCTACAAGCATCCTTGGGAGACTTTCCGTCGCAACGCAAACCCGTACCCCAAGGGTGCGATGGTGCTGCACATGCTGCGTGAGAAGCTTGGTGACGAACTGTTCTGGCAGATCATGCAGGCGTACGTGGAGCAGCACAAGTTCACGACGGTTGAAACCGCCGAGTTCCGCCGCACGGTTGAGGACATTTCGGGTCTTTCGCTTGAGCAGTTCTTCGAACAGTGGACCGCTCGCCCCGGCCTGCCGACGGTGGATGTGAAGTTCAACTACTTCCCTGATCGCCGCAAGCTGCGCTTCACGGTACAGCAGACTCAACCGATGGATGGCGACAATCCGGCGTTCACCTTCCAGATGCCGGTTTACATCAAGAACTCTGCCGGCCCGGATGTCGTGATCGATCCCGAGATCTCATCCAACCGTCAGGTCTTCGAAGTCGATCTTGAAGGTCCGCCAGTTTTCGTCAGCGTCAACAGTCGCATGCAGACGCTTGGCCGGTTCACAACCCAGCAAAGCCCGGAACAGTGGACCTCGCAACTTCGCAGCGCACCCACGCCCATCGCCCGCGTCTTTGCGATGCGTGCTTTGGCGAATGTCGCGACGGGCGAGAGCGTGTCTGACGGTACCGTGAACCAACTGCTGCGTGACATCGCCATCGACGCGTCTCACCCAGTGTTTGTACGCGTCGAGGCTGTGAAGGCGCTGGAGGCTCGCAACGCACGCAATGACATCCGTTCGCTGGTGACGACCGCACGCGATGCGTGGGAAGTGCGTCAGCAACTTAGCACGTCGCTCGCAGCGGTCGTGCTGAGAACCGACAACGCGAACGAGACATCGCTGCGCGAATTCGCGATTGGCGTACTTCTGCAACGCGCCGCAACTGACGCGAGCCAGCGTGTCCGCGCCGAGAGCATGCGTGCCCTTGCCCGCATGAACACGCCTGAGGCGACGCCCATTTTCCTCAATGCACTGCAGACCAGCAGCCAGCACGACATGGTGCGGCAAGCCGCGATCAACGCGCTGGCAGACGCGAAACCTGAGGGTGCACTCGATGCGGTGCTGCCCTACGCGGGCGAGGGATATCTGAGCCGTACGCGGGCCGAAGCAATCAACGCGACGGCACGACTCGCCTCGCAGAACCCTGCAAAGGCGCGAGAAACCCTGCTCGCCGCCTTGCGAGGACGCGAGAACCGCCCTCGCATGACCGCGGCTCGCGCGCTGGTGGAGCTGGGCGACAAGACCGCAGCGGCCGCGCTCGCGGATGTCGCACAGAACATGCGCAGCCCCGAGCTTGCGGAACAGATCAAGACAGCGCAACGTGATCTCGAAGCCAGGTAACCGGCACCTCGCCGCGTTCACGGTCACGCCGCAGGTTGACGCCCACTCCTGTCTGCTGATCCTCCGTCGCCGCCCTCTCTTCGCACGCAGAACCGATCATCATGCACTTCTCGCTCCTCGACCGCATCCTTGAACTCTCGCCGCAGCGCATCGTGACACTCAAGCACGTGAGCAACGCTGAGGAGTACCTGCAGGATCACTTTCCGACGTTTCCTGTTCTTCCTGGCGTGATGATGCTCGAGTGCCTCGTGCATGCGGCGCGCCATCTGGCCGTCACACAGCACAACGCTGACCCTCGACTGGTGCTGGGACAGGTACGAGCGCTCAAGTACGGCAACTTTGTGGCGCCGGGTTCAAGTCTTCGCATCGAGGTCGATCTGCACAAGCATCTGGATGGTGGGCAGTTCGAGTTCAAGGCTGTCGGCCTGCTCATCGACCCGCAGCGGAGCACTGACGACCGCCCCACCGCAGTGTCTGGACGCATCTTGCTGCGCCCCATCAAGACTTGAACTCACAGCGCTCGGTCGCGACGAACAACGACGATCGTGACATCGTCACTTTGGGCACTCTCGCCCGCAAAGGCCCGAACAGCGGACTGCATCAGAGCCAACTGGGCTGAAGCCCCTTTGTCCGCATGCTCAATGAGCAATTGCTTGACGCGCTCCACCCCGAACAGTTCGCCCGACGCGTTCCTCCACTCAAAGACGCCATCAGACATCAGGATGACCGCCTCGCCGGGAGCCATCGTGAACGTCAAGCCCTCACTTAGCGGCAGTTCTTCCACAACCGCCAGTGGCGGGGCGTGCGCATTGATCACCTCCACCGTTGGCTGGCCGCCCTCATAAATCACCCGTAGCATCGGCCCTTGACCTGCGCTCAGCAACGTCGCGCGATGCTCGTGCGCGTCGAGATCAAGCACGGCGAGTGTCACAAATCGATCCGGCGAGATGTCCTGGTAAAGGTTGGCATTGGCACGATGCAACACCTCTGCCAGCGGCACGCGAGCATGCACGGTTGATCGCACATACGCGCGGGCGGCGGCGGTCACGAGGGCCGGACCCACGCCGTGCCCGGTCACATCCGCGATCGTGAAGAGCGTGCGAGCGCTTCCCGTCAGAGGAATGCAGTCGTAATAGTCGCCGCCTGTCTGATCGGCAGGTTTGCAATACGCCGCAACCTCGTAACCCGCGATCTCCGGCAGTCTGGCAGGCAGAAGGCCTTGCTGAATATCCCGCGCGACTTGCAGATCACGCTCGATACGTTCGATGTCGCGTTTGGTCTCTTCTTCCTTGACTGCCGCGTTGACATGCTTGCGGACTTCTGCCGAAACCAGCCACGCGCTGGCGACCCCCAGCGCGAGAATGACCCCCATGATCGGGAATGTGGTCCAGTGCACGAAGGGCGCGCCAAGTTCCGTGTAGGATCGCGTCGCGAAGACAAATCCGCACACAGACGCGAAACTCACGATAGCGGTGACGCCCCCCAGCAGACTTTGTCGCGGATCAAGCCGAAGCACGCTCAGAAGCAGCAGCACGTACGCGAACGCCAGACCGGGCCCCAGCAGAACCGCAAAGGGATTCTGCACCGCGCCGCTGGCATCACCCGTGCTCCGCAGTTGCACAGCGATGAATGCTGCTGGAATCAGCCCTTCAATGATGACGCTCAGCGTCCGAGCCCACCGCGCCGGATCACGCTCGCCGCGAAGGCTCTGCAGCGTCGTGCGCATCCACGCAAGTTCGTACCCCATGAACGCGAGCACAAGCACGAGGCCAGCCACTTCTTCAGCACGGCTGGCTTCCACCGGATGCACGACAAAGTACCCGGCCACCGCCGCAAGCACCAGCAGCATGACCAGCAGCGCCGAACTACGTGCGACTTCGCTCCGCAGCGCGGTGCGCCGCATTGCCGGAGATTCGTACTGTGAAGCGTGTGCGTCGGGTGTCAAGCCAGCTTCCTTGCCATGCCGCGTGTGAGTGACATGGTAACAACTCTCATCCGGCCTGCGGAGCGTCGGCGGGATGAATCACCGATGCACACCAAAGAAATACGGGGATCGCTGTTGTACCCTCGCCTCGGAGAATCGCATGAAACTACTCATCGGCATCATTCTGGCCTTCATCATCGGCGCCGCCTGCCGCATCTTCGACATTCCCGCCCCTGCACCGCCCATGCTGACCGGCGCGCTGTTGGTATGCGCCATGACCGGCGGGTACATGGCGGGCGACAGGTTCATGAAGGGCCGCCAGCCACAGCCCGCACCCATCGTCGCGCCCGCCAACCCGAGCGACCAATCCCGTCAGACACAGTCGGGACCACAGTGAGTCTTCGCTTCGTTCGGCCATGAGCGACGTCGCCCCCATCACCACTTCCGCCTCGTCTCGACCGCAGGATGCGCACGGAGCACTGGCTCCGCTGCGCATTGCGCTCTTTCGCTGGCTGTGGATCGCCGCCCTCGCAAGCAACATCGGCACCTGGGTGCATGAAGTGGGCGCCGGCTGGATGATGACCGAACTGGCCGACAAAGCCAGCCCGCAGTACAAACTGATGGTCGCTCTGGTGCAGGCCTTCACCGCCCTCCCCACATTTCTGCTCGCCATTCCCGCCGGCGCGCTTGCAGACGTGCTGGACCGTCGCAAACTGCTCATCGTGGGTCAGGCCGCCATGCTGGTCGCCGCGGCCGCTCTCGCCGCAGCCGCATTCGCCCAAGTGGTCACGCCACTCCTCCTGCTCGTTGTCACGTTCGCGCTTGGCGTTGGTGCTGCCGTCACCAATCCAGCATGGCAAACCGCCATGACTGATCTGGTCCCGCGCGATCAGCTGCCTCAGGCCAGCGCGCTCAACTCCATCTCGCTCAATCTCTCTCGCGCCATCGGCCCGGCGATCGGCGGCCTGATCTACGCGAAGTTCGGCCCAGGCGGGGCGTTCGCCCTCAATGCCCTCAGCTTCATCGGCATCATCGTCGTCTTGGCGTCGTGGCGCTACACGCCTCCCGTGCAGGCAGCGCCGGGCGAGCGGTTCTTTGGCGCAATGCGAGCAGGCGTGCGATACGTGCGACACTCGCCGCCCATGCGAGCGGTGCTTGTCCGCACGGCCATCTTCGTTGTCTTCGCCAGTTCCATGTGGGCTCTCATGCCGACGCTTGCGAGCCAGGAACTCAACTTGAAAGCTGCGGGATACGGGGTGCTGCTGACATCGCTCGGCGCGGGTGCGGTGTCAGCGGCCTTCCTGCTGCCACACCTGCGGAGGCGTCTGAGCCCGAACGGTGTCATCGCGCTTGCGACAACCATTTGTTCCGCGGCGCTCGTCTCTCTTGCCCTGGTGCGCGACCAACCCGCACCCAGTGTCCTTGGCATCACTTTTCCGCTGTACTCACTCGCCACCATGTTCATTGCCGGCGTGTGCTGGCTGTCGATGGTCACCAGCCTCAATAGCAGCGCACAGATGGCGACACCCAGTTGGGTTCGCGCTCGCGCGTTGGCCTGCTATCTCGCAACGTTCTTCGGCAGCATGGCGCTGGGCAGCCTCGTCTGGGGCGTGCTGGCTGGACAGATCGGCACGTCGGCCACGCTGCTTTTCGCGGCTGGAGGCATGCTTGCAGGTCTGCTCACCATCAAGTTCTTTCCGCTGCAGACTGTGAATGGGGAGGATCTCACCAAGAGCAACAGTTGGGAAGACCCGGTCACGGCCACGCCCATCGGTCACGACGATGGACCGGTGGTCATCACGATTGAGTATCTGATCGATCTGCAGGATACTGACGCATTCCGTGCTGCCATGCAGCCGGTGGCGACGACGCGCTACCGCGACGGCGCGATATCTTGGCTGCTCTCTCGCGACACCGAGGAACCCACCAAGTGGCTGGAGGTGTTCGTCGTCGAAAGCTGGGGCGAGCATCTTCGCCAGCACAGTCGTGTCACGCTTGCTGACAAACGCGTGCAGGACGAAGCCAAGAAGTTCCACAAAGGGCCCGGAAGACCATTCGTGCGTCACTTCATCGCATCGCCCACGGGCGCGAATGCACAGCAACCTCCCATTCCTCCATCTGCGAGCAACCACTCGCACTGATCTGCACGCCCCTCCCATGACTATCCGCAAGCAGCCCGATGACTTTCGCGTTCGTGAGACTCTCAGCGACGACTTGTTTCCGCGCATCGCCACATCGCACGATGCTTCGCACGCGCACGCTCTGCTGCACCTGACCAAGACGAGCCTTACCACGCCCGATGCGTGCTCGATGCTTGCGCGCGCTCTGGGCGTGAAGGCCGGACTGGTGGCATATGCGGGACTGAAAGACAAGCACGCTCACACCACCCAGCATGTCACCATTCCCGTCGACGGAACTGGCATGCCGGCAATGCTGCAAGCTCCGCTGAGCGATCGCAACTGGTCGGCAGAACTCGTGGGGTTTGTGCCTCGCGCAATCGAAGCGGCGGACATCGCGCATAACACGTTCACGATTGTGGTGCGAGATCTCACACGAGCCGCGAGCGACGAGATGGCCCGTCGTGCCGATGCGCTGTACAACGATGACGGCGTCTTGCTGATCAACTACTTTGGTGATCAGCGTTTCGCGGGCGTTCGAGGCGAGTTTGCTGCGGTGCATCTTGTGAAGGGGGACTTCGCCGCGGCGATGAGACTGCTGATCGCAGTGCCCCATCGCAAGGACATGGGCAAGAAGCGGGAGTTCACACGACTGGCGGCGACACACTGGGGTGATTGGAAGAAGCTGGCCCGCGAAGCCCCCAATGTACCCGAGAAGCTCGCCATCGAGACGCTTGCCGCTGGCAAGCCGCCCCGCGATGCGTTTGCGCAGCTCCCCAACCTCACGCAGCAAATGTGTGTCGATGCGTTTCAGTCATTCATCTGGAACGGAGCTGCCAGAGAGTGCGTCCAGAGCGCGGTCGACCCAGCCAGCGTCATGCACGCCGAAGATCCATTCGGCGACATGTTGTTTCCGGTAGCTTCTGCATGGGCCGAGGCACCGTTGTGCAACTGGCCTCGCACGGCTGTACCTATGCCGGGCCCGGATGCCACGGGACCCACGGCCTGGATGGAGTCGCTTGCCGCGCAGCTTGCAACACAGAAGTTGGCGTTGCAGGACCTGCACATTCCCGTGCTGCGACGCCCGGCGTTTGGCAGCGCGCCGCGTCCCTTGGCAGTGCGTGCGACCAACTTCACAATGACGCGAGCGGAACCGGACGAACTTGATGCATCGGGCAAACGTGGCAAACGCACGCTTGCGTTCTCGCTTCCACGCGGGGCTTACGCCACGGTCTTTCTGCGTGCACTCGGGCAATGACGCATCACTTCCGCGTCATGCCGTAGATGACTCCAACCAGCAGCACAAGGCCCGGCAGTCCAAGCACGATGGACCAGCGCAGACGCGTGAGTGACGGCGACTCGATGGCTCGCACCATGGCCACGCTTCGCGCCGCGGGGCTCTGCGCGATCATGGTGTCCTGGCCGGCCAGCCACAACACGCTCGCTTCAAACAGTTCCACGTTACCCGGAAAGAGCAGCGTCTGGCGACCTTCGACTGTGCCCATCTGCTGGCTGTACTTGTCGGTGATCCAGCTGTTACTGCCGACGATAACCGCACGCTGCGAATCTTTCTCCGTCGCGACTGCAAGCGTCCACGCACCGGTGCCGCCCTTGACGTCGCGACCTTCGTCGAACTTGGGCTGATCGGGAATGAGCGGCACTTGCTCGCGCGGCGTCTGGTAGACGCGGAGCCACTGCGATTCGCCCCAGGTCTGCGTGTCGGCGGGAGTTGTGAGCACGGGGCTGCCGCGCCAACCGCGTGAGTCGGTGGCCAGTTCAACTGGCACACACCATGTCATGTAGGTGGGCAGGCCACGAACAGCGCTCGCGATGACGTGTTCGCTCGCGTCGGTTGTCTGCACGACGCGTTCGTTCTCGACGTATGTAAACTGAGGCGTGGTGATGCGAGTCAGCAGCGGCGTGCCAGTACGTGCATTGATGCCAAACGACTCGATAGCAACGGCGATGGGATCCTTCTCGCCAAATCCCGGCAGCATGCTTGGCAGCAGACAGACCAGCATATTGTCTTGCTTTTCTCGCAGCGCGGTAATCGTTTGAGCGAGCTTTGCTGCTCGCTGCGTGCCCGACATGGCTCCGGTTTCACTTCGTGCCGCGCTATCCGGGCTGATGACCACGTAGACCAAAGGCCGTGCAAGCGTGGGGTCCACTTCCGCGATCGCCGGAGCGTCTTGCGTCACAACAGACCACTCGACGAAGTCAACACCCCGGAGCCCCAGACGCTCACGCATCGCATCGATGACCGGCGCCTCGTCCATGAACGCCCGCAGTTCAGCGTGCGTGAAGACGACGATGGGCTTGCTGGGTGCTAGCACGCTTGCGAGCGCAGCGGCGACCAGCTCTTCAACGCGCCGGCGCTGATCGCCGCGTGATGCTTCGGTCGCATCCAGCCACGCTCCGCTGGGAAGCAGTTGTCCCATGTCGAGCGCGACCAGACTGCTCGCGCCATCTGTGCCTGGCGGACCCACAAGCAATGCGGCAGCACCGGTGCGCAGAGCCGCGGCCACACGCAACAAATCAGGACGCTTGAGCTCTCGCAGCTTACCGAGCTGAGCCAGCGTCGCGTCACGAGTCGCATCGAGCTGTGACGCGATCGCAGACAGTTGCTGGGTCGCTTGCGAAGGCGTCGATGCGTCTTGTGACAAGCGACGAACATCACGCGCAAGAGCGCTCAAGTCACTCGCGGCTTGATCCATACGTTCAAGCAACGCACGTTGCGCCTCGTCGAGCTTGGGCAAGCCAAGATCGTCTGGCGTGAGGTTCTGTTTGACGCGGATGGAGACATCAGCAAGATCGCTCGCTCGCAGCCGCACGACAGCCGCAGCCTGATTGGCGTACGTGCGCAGCGTGGGCGTTGCAAAGCCCGCTTGCGCGAGCTTTGTAAACTCAGGCTCGATGTCCTGCGACAGTCGTTGTGACACGCCGGTCGCAGCCTGCGAGCCCGCTTCGATCGCGACGACGTGCGCGTCGAGAATGGCCTTGTCTCGCTGCACGAGCGATGCGATCGTGCCCTTGAAGTCAGCAACACCTCGCGTGCTGCCAGTATCGATAAGGGTTGAGGAGAACTCTCTGCTGCGGGCAGAAATCTCGTCCGTCACGTCAGACAGGTACTGCCTGGCGCGCGGGTCAATCGTGCGAAAGTCCGCCGCAACGATGAGTTGCGTGGATCCGGCCAACTGCGAAAGCAGTTGCGTGGTGCGAGGCGCGAGTTGCTGCTCGCCCGTCGCGGTCACGTCCACCCGAGCCGCGAAGCGGTCGGCCAGCAGGTTGAGCATCGCCGTGCTTGCTGCAAGCGACACGGCGGTGACCCCCGCCAGCGCAAAGAAAGTGAGCGTGCGAGTACGCTTGATGTTCGCTTTGGGCGCAGTCGCGTTCATCGCCACCTCCGCCACTGCACGAACATCATCGCAAGGCTGCACGCAAGACCGCTCAGCGTGACGAACCATGCAATGTGATTGGTCGCGATGACGCCCTTGGCGAAGTCCGAAAGTCTGGGCGGCAGGCTCATGGCGAAAATCGCTTCCCGCGGCACGCCGTCGACCTGGCGACCCAGCGTGCCCACCAGCAACATCGCGAGGATAAGGAAAAGCGTCACGATGAATGCGAGCGTTGCGTTCGCTGTTGCGCTGCTTGCGAGCAAACCCAGCGACAGATAGAGCACGCCCAGCAGCAGCAAGCAGACGTACCCCGCCACGATGGGGCCAAGATCAGGCACCGGATCGCTGACGGCCATCAGCGTGATGGGGTACACAAGCGTGGGAATGAGCATCGCGAGCAGGAACAACACGCTACCAAAGAACTTGCCCAGCACCAGAGCGGGCGTTGAAATCGGTGCGGTCATCAAGCCTTCGACGGTTCCTGTACGGAACTCCTCCGCGAGTAGTCGCATGGAGATCGCCGGGGCGACAGGAAGCAACAGCCAACCGGATGCATCAAAGAAAGCTCGCATGCTGGCTGGACGAGCAGGAACCAGCACCGCGAACGCGAACACCACACCCGTCAGCAACAAGAACAACGCGATGATGATCCACCCAGCAGGCTGGCGGAAGTAACTCGACAACTCGCGCCGGGCCAGAGCCCACGCAGGAAGCACATGCGCTGCGATCATGCCCCACCCCCACCGCTCGCACGCGTGTTGTGGGCTGCTGCGTCCGCGATCGACTGCTTGCCGGCGCCAGGCGCGAGCGTGCCCTCTTCGCGTGCAGCCTGCTCCAGCACTCGCATGAAGATGCTCTCCAGGCTCGCCGCCTTGGGCCTCAGTTCACGCACCACGCCACCGCTCGGCACGGCTCTCGCAATCGCCTCACGCAAATCTCCCGACTCACGTGAAGCCTGCACGTCAACACGAGTCCAGCCTTCAGCGAGAGATGTCATGATTACATCCGAGACGCCGCTCACTCGCATCATCGCCTCGCGCAGTGCCAGCAACGCGGCACCGGTATCGCCCGCGCGACTCGCGTCAAGCTTTGCTTCCACCACATATCCCGCCGCGCCGGTGCTTCGCGCCAATTCCTGCACGCCGCCCGCCGCTCGCACCTTGCCCCCGGCAAAGATGATGACGCGGTTGCAGATCGCCTCAACCTCGGGCAGCACGTGACTGCTGATAAGCATCGTGCGATCCTGCGCCAGTTCGCGCACGAGGTCACGCGTCTCGCGCACCTGCGAGGGATCCAGTCCGCTCGTCGGCTCATCCAAAAGCAACACCCGCGGCTCGTGCAACAGCGAGGCTGCCAACCCCACGCGCTGCTTATACCCCTTGCTCAACTGCCCTACACGCCGCAGCCGCACATCCTTCAGCCAGCACCGCTCAATGACTTCATCCACCCGCCGACGCCGCGTCTCGCGCGACAATCCAAACAAACGCCCCCGGAACTCCAGATAGTCCTTGGTAGGCATTTCCGGATACAAAGGCGTGCTTTCCGGCAGATAACCCATTTGACGAGTCGCCTGCAATCGCTGCTCCGTCATGTCATGCCCCGCGATACTCACCCGCCCCGCATCAGGCGTGATGTATCCCGCGATCATGCGAATGGTCGTGCTCTTGCCCGCCCCGTTGTGCCCAAGCAGCCCCGCAACGGTGCCTGCAGGCAGCTCAAAGCTCACGCCTCGCACGGCGTGCACGCTGCCAAACCACTTGTGCACATCATCCACAACAACCATGCCGCGCTCCAACGCACATCCGCGAGACATGCGAACACGTACCGTCCCAGTTGCCCAGCCTTTGGCCCAAGCCACTGGAAACAGGTTATCTCCCAGAACTTCGGGGCTTTACCTGGGTCAGGCTGTCGAAATGGGAGCAAGTGCATCCCAGCACACAGCCGATCCGTAAGTGTCGGATAGGTCGAGACTCTTGGGCGACATTTCGGCATCAAAGCAAGTATGACTAATCGCCGGAACGCCACCCCAAGAGGCGACATAACGTTTAGGGCTCGCGACGTGGGCGGACCCATTCGGGTCACGCGTCTCTCCCGGCACTTCGCCGCCGGTGTGACTTTTCACGACGCAGTTACAGATCGGGCAGGATGCCTGATTCGCCAAAGGCAGTTGCACGGGCGAAGGACGAGACCGCAATCGTGGTAGACCAGCAGTCAGCCCCCCATTCGCAAGCGACGCGTGCGGAGACACGCGTCAGCGATGCGACCGCTGCCATGCACAACCTCAAACCTGATCCTGCGAGCCACACGCCGCAGGAAGACGCCGCCCTTGCGACACTCGCCCTCTCGCTGCTTTCCGCCATTGGCGAAGGGGTCGGCCTCGCGACGCGAGAAGGCCAGGTCGTGTGGGCCAACGACATGCTCGCCAATCTTGGCAGCACGATGCTTGAACGAATCGCGACGGCCTGTCGCCAGTTCCAGAAAGAGCACCCGCTTCCCCCACCCTCCGTCACAGTGCCTCCCGGCTGGCTCCCGCCTAAGTCCGAAAGCACCCTGGCGGAGGGTGATCGCTTTTACGAACTGGTGCTCACGCCTGTCAACCAACAGACCATCACCGCCATCGGACCTTCGGTCGCAAAGTGGTCACAGTGCCTGATCGTCCTCGTGCGCGACGTCTCCGCGGCCAAGCGGCTGCAGCAGCGCATCGACGCGATTGACCGCGCCGGCAGCGAGCTTGTTCGCTTCGAACGAGACACCGTCCGCCGACTCAACGCGCCCGAACGCCTGAAACTGATGGAGCAGAAGATCATCGCCGTCGCGCGCGATCTGCTGCACTTTGATCACTTCGCGATCCGCCTGCTGGATGAACGCAGCGGCAAGCTCGAACTGGTCATCGCCTACGGCCTGCCTCCTGAGTTCGACAGTTTCACGATTCGCCCCGGTCTTGAAGGAAACGGCATTTCGGGCTACGTTGCCGCCAGCGGCCGCAGCTACGTCTGCACCGACACTTCCAACGACAATCTGTACCTGCCGGGCATCGTTGACGCGAAGAGCAGCCTCACCGTACCGCTGCGCGTGCACGACAAAGTCATCGGCATCATGAATGTCGAAAGCCAGCAGGCCAAGGCGTTCGGCGAAGAAGAACGCCAATTGGGCGAGATCTTCGCTCGCTACATCGCCGTTGCGCTGCACATGCTGGATCTGCTCGTCGTTGAACGTACGGCGACGAACGCCACCATTACCGGCCGCGTCGAACTCGAGTTGCAGGAACCTCTGGCTGACATCGCCCACGAGGTCGAGATTCTCGAGAAAGACGCCGCCAAGGACCCCGAGCACTTCGCGCACCTTGAACGCATCAAGAAGGATCTGCTATCCATCAAGAACCGGCTGCAGCACTGCACCGCCGGCCCCGCAGGCCTGCTTGGTGTCGAGCAGGCGATGGCCAACAACTCCGCTGATCCTGTCATCGCCGGCAAGCGTGTGCTGATCGCGGACGACGAACCCCGCATTCGCACCATCATCAGTTGTGTGCTGGAGCGTCGCGGCGCATTTGTGACGGTTTGTGAGTCAGGCGACGCCGCCGTGACAGCCATGACCGAGGCCACGACGCGCTTTGACCTGCTCATCAGCGATATCCGCATGCCCGGCATGAACGGGTATGAGGTTTTTGCAGCCAGCCGCAAGGCGATGCCGGGACTGCCCGTCATTCTCATGACCGGCTTTGGCTATGACCCGCACCACAGCATCGTGCGTGCCAGCCAGGAAGGTCTGCAGAGCGTTCTCTTCAAGCCCTTCCAGGTCGAACGCATGCTGGACGAAGTGCGCAAGGCGCTGACCAAGCCCGTGTAATGCTCTGGCGAATCGGCTCAGGCTGCACGCCGCAAGCGGCCTGTTGCTGTGCCGCATTCAGGACAGTGAGGCTCATGCACGCCCGAAAGGTCGTACGCGCACCCATCGCAGCGATGGTGTTCTCCATCTCCCTCACCCACTTCTGCACTCATCCACGCGCAGCCGCAAAGCGTGCATCGCGACACATTATCCGTTTCATCGCGTTCGATGCGTTCCATGCAACTCGCACACCGCGCGTGGGAAAGCACGATGCGTCGCCGAAGTGGCGCTGATGGCTGCAGCAGCGGGGTTGCAACCGCGCAGACGACCAGCGCGAACGCGGACATGGCGACCGGCAGCACCAAGCCTCCCGCCACCTTCTGTCCATCCAAGACGGCGAGCACGCCGTACATGCACACGGCAGCAAGCAGCAGCAACAGGCTCGCGCGTCGTCGCGTGCGCCGCATCACCGCGCGCACATCATGCTCAATGGCCGCTCGCACCCCCCACAGCCGCTCACGACGATGTCGCGCCAGATGGTGCATGCGCGTCGTTGCGATGACGGTGGGCCTTCCACGCGCATCTCTCGCAACGGGAAGCGCGGCTCGCACGAGTGTCATCCAGTCGTAGCGAGGACGAAAGACGACGCCGCGAACGTCGTGGGTCGTGACGTCGTCACCATGTCGCAGCACCCAGTCCGCCGACTTGATGCTCCACTGACGCACTGACCGCGCGAAAGCTCTCGCGCGGCGTTCAGCAGCGAGCAGCACAGCCGCAGTATCCGTGCGTGCGGCCGCCAGCATCATGTCTTCGCGTCTTTGCATGGCATCGCTCCAGCTCTGACAACATGCGCCGGATTCCCGCCCGTTCCAGTCACTTTCCCGCTTGCCAAGAATTCGGACGTGAACTGCAACCTTCAGACGTTGCAGGCATCACACACCAACCCTTCAACGAGGAGCCCGCATGTCCCCCATCACGCTCGTGCAACGCCAGCTTGACACCTACAACGCTCGCGACATCGACGGCTTCGCCGATTGCTTCAGCGACGATGTTCTCGTCTTCGATCTTGACACCATGGCACCGCGTTTCTCGGGCATCACCGCCTTGCGCGAGCTATATGGCGAGAGCTTCCGCAAGTGGCCCAACCAGCGCAGCGCCGTCATGAATCGCCAGTCGCTCGGTGAGTACGTCACGGACCTCGAGTACATCACTGGCGTGCCCGACCGCGCCCCGTACGCCATGCTCGCGGTGTACCGCGTCCGAAATGGCAAGATTGATCGCATGATGTTCACCAAGCAGTTTGACCCTGCGATCCCGCTCTAGACCAGACCGATGAACTCATGACTTGAACTCACTGCGACATAACCGCGTGAATTCGTATGGCGTGGAGCGTCTGTACCGGCATCTGCCCATCTGTTCCCCGTGATTCACACGAAGTTCGCCTTTGCCAACGCGATTGACATATCGCATTGTTAAGTTGTAACGACGACTCAAGTGACGCGGCGGATGCCCGCGTGAGTTCGGCGGAGCCGCAGCCCGTGACGCTTCACGGAGGTGTCCGATGGTGCCCACCGCAGCCCAGCCTTCTCTACCGCCCCCGCAGTTCACCTCGCTTCCGCGCGAGACGCTCGCGTCCATCGCACCCGGGCCCGTCGTCACCCCTGCGCGACGCAACGAGCAGTCCAACTCCTCTCGCGATGACGCCAAGCAGCGAGGGGATGACACCTACGAACCCCAGCCACGCAAGCAGCTCACCACCACGAGCGCGTTGGATGTCGAGCAGTTTGACCAGGAACAGACCGTTGCACGATCCGTCGCGTACTTGCGGGAAATCATGGATCCAGATCCGCCTGACGGCTTCGCGAGCCCCGCCGAGCGCGCGGCTGCGGAGAACACGCGACGCCTGGCGACTCAACAGGCCGAGCCCGAAGCCGGTCGCAGCATTGATCTCACGGCATGATCCCCGGTCCCAGACGGATGGGCGCGTTTATTTACCCACGCAGAATGTCGCGAACACCCTACCCAGCACATCGTCGGGTGATATCTGTCCAACCAGTTCGCCAATGTGCGTGAGCGCGAGGCGAAGTGACTCCGCGACAGTCTCAGGTTCGTCCAGTCGCCGTGCGTTCGCTGGCACATCCGCCGCCGCTTGCGCGAGTGCCGCCGCTGCGGCCAGCAGCGCTCGCCGGTACCTGGGCAGCAGCGCGGCGATACCCGCCGCCTTGCTCACGCACGCCTGATCGGCAATCGCACGGCGCAACGACGCGAGATTCCACCCATCCATGGCGCACACCGTCAATGTGTCATCGGTTGGACCGGCACGCACCTGATCACCAAATGTCCGCACGCGAATGACCGACTTTGATCCACTCCACGCGTGCGATTGCAGCAGCGCCTGCATCGTGCGATCATCAAATCGTCCCGTAGGGTCGCACCAGACCAGCACATCCGCCGCATCCAAACCCGCGCGCGCCGCCGATTGCGCCGCCAGATCCGCAGCGGATTGCACGGCTACATCGCCTGCGGAGACATCTTGCGCAAGCGAAAGTCCCGGCAGATCCAGCAGCGTCACACAGCCCGCACCGGGAACATCATGCGAGAGGTCCATTTCCTCTTCAATGATGTCGCGTGTCGTGCCCGCCCTTGCGCTGGCAACCGCCCGCTCACGCCCGAGCAGCGCGTTAAACAGCGTGCTCTTTCCAGCGTTCGGCACGCCCACCAGCGCCACGCGAGGCAACGTGCCACTCACCGCTCGGCCCGCTGCAACGCCCACGTGCTTCGCAACCGCAGCCTCCATCGCGAGCACTCGCTCGCGCAGCCGTGCGGGCGGAATGGGCACCACGTCTTCCTGGTCCGTGAAGTCAATCCCAGCCTCCACCAGTGCAAGCAGCGTCGTCAGTTCATCTGCCCACAAGCGGTACGTCTCGCCCGCATGCCCCGTCTTGAGTGCGCGGGCTGCATCCAGTTGTTCCTCCTGCCGCGCCGCGATGAATGCCGCGACACCCTCCGCCTGCTGCAGCGTCATACGACCTGCCAAAAACGCCCGCGCAGTGAACTCCCCCGGCTGCGCAAGTCGCACCCCGTCACATCCCGTCAGGGCCGCGACAACACGCTCCACGAGTCCCGCGTGCGCGGGCAGGACGATCTCCAATGTGTCCTGCCCCGTGAACGAGCCCGGTCCAGGCAGGGCGATCACCATCGCCGCGCATCGCACGTGCCGCCGGCTCTCCGCCGCGAGAGTCAACGTCACCACATGCACGCCGCGACGGTGCGGCACACACACCGCGAGCGCCGACTGAACCGCCTGGAACGCACCGTCGCCCGACAGGCGCACGAGCGATCGAACTCCCGCCCCTGGCGCGGAACTCACCGCGACGATGGTCTCCGTCGGCGACATGTCTCACTTCTTCTTGGGCTGGTTGTACTGCTGCTTCTGACGATTCTTCTGCTGCTGTTCAGCAATGCGCTGCATGCGTTCAAGGAAGCCCTCCTGCCCAGGCTTGCGCTTGGCCGCTCGCTCCGCCTTCATCTTGTCCAGATCAAGCAGCCCCTTGCTGTCCATCTGATGACGGATCCACTTGCTTTCCAGAATACCCAGCGTGCTGTTGGCGATGAAGTAGATCGCCAGACCGCTCGGCGCGTTGTACATGAACAGCGGGAACAGAACCACCATCATCCACTTCATCATCTTCTGCTGCAGTTCCTGCTCGGGCGTCATCTGCGTCGTCATGGGCGGCGTCAGGTACTTCTGTTGAATGAAGAAGACCACGCCCAGCACAATCGGCAGCACGTTGATCGAGTGAATGGGACCGAGCAGACCGGAGATCAGCGGAATATCAAAGTACTTGCCGAAGTAAATCAGGCGATCAGGCTCTGACAAGTCACCCATGAATCGCCAGAACGTGCTGCCCTGCGGCAGAATCGCCTGGACCACGCCGTAGAACGCGGGCTCGTGCCGCAGTTCCACCGCAAAGAACAACGTCGCGTACAGCGCGATCCACACCGGCATCTGCAGGAACATGGGAATACAGCCCAGCATGCCGGCTGGACTGATGCCTTCTTCGCGCCAGAGTCGGGCTGTCTCGGCCTGCAGCCGCTTGGGATCGTCCTTGTACTTCTCCTGCAGTTCCTTCTGCTTGGGTCCGATGGCGGACATCTGCTTGCCGAACCGCGCCATGCGGATCTGACTCCACTTGGTCACCGGGTGCAGAAGCGTGCGCACAATGACCACGAGCATGATGATCGCCAGAGACCAGTCGCGGAACGCGTAATCATGCAGCACGTGCAGCAGGCCCAGCAGCCCGTGCGTGAGCCAACTGAAGGTGCACGGTCCGCAAGGCCCGCCGAAGTTGTAGATCACGGCTCCCGCCGCGTTCATCGACTTGCGCAGCGGATCCACGTTCATCTCGCTGGTGTCAAGCGGCCCAGCATACATCGCCAGACTCAGATCCGCGCGGGCGCCAGGCGAGATCGTGATCGGCTTGCTGTCGAGGCGCAACGCGACGCTCTCGGCCTTGTCCGGCCCGACGGCGATGCGGTTGACCGCTCCGATCCACGACAGCGTCTTGGCCTCACCCGTCGCTGATGGAGCGACCGCCGGGAAGCACATCATCCCGAAGTAGCGGTTGCTCATGCTCAGCCACACCAGTTCGTGTTTCTCTTCCAGGCTCGTGCTGTTGGGCCACACGGGCGGCTGGCGATTCAGTCGTTCATAGTCGTCCAGATTGAAGGGCTCGAGCACATGATCAAGCGGCATCAGCAGGCTGCCGTTGGCATCGCGCCCACCGACCAGCGACTGGTGCGGAATGTCATACTCCCCCGCCATCACGACGCTGCGCGTGGGCTCGAGGTTCGGTGGCAGCAGATACCCGAAGCGCACCTTGCGCTTGTCGCCGCCGTACCCCTTCGCCTCATGTGGCATGTCGATCGGACCAGCCTGGAACCAGCGAACCGTGAGCGGCATGCCCGAGAGATTTTCGATCTGCTGCTCAAGCTTGAGAGCCCCCTGCCCCTGCATGCCCGACGCGTCACCCACCAGCCACCGCCGCGTCACGCGCAGCACCGGCTGGTTCGCCTCGTCCACGATGGTCGCCGTGAATTCACCGGGCTTGAACGGCGTGGGCAGCCACACCGTGCCGTCGGTGTACCCATAGAGCGAGATTTCCTGCACGCGCGGCTTCTCCCCCTCTGCGCCGGGAGAAATCACATGCATGTTGAGTGCGGCAAAAGGCGACATCGCACTGAAGATCGCGTCGCTGGGTGGCGTCAGTTCGCTCTGCACCAGCGTGTGCGCCTCCTTCGTGATGCTCTCGAAGTAGTCACGCAGCCGAATGCTCTTCACGCCCGCGCCACCCGCGCTGAACTCCAACTGCATGGGCGCGGGACTGTCCTTCTCCACCGAACCAAGCGCCAGGCTCGTCGTGCCGGCGGGGAAAGGGTGAATCAGTGCGCGCAGCGTGGGCACCGCCGCAGCCGGACTGTCACTGGGCTTGTTTTCCGCCGCGGGTGTCGAGCCAATCGCCGCGCTGGTGGACGAAGCGCCGCCCGACTCGGTTGTGACCGCTGCGTCGCTCTGCCCGGACTGGGCCGTGTTGGCAGCCGGTGCGGGGGTCGCCTGCGAAGCGATGGACGCCTCCGTCGTCGGTGTTCCAGCCGACTGTGCCGTCTGTGCGGGTGCTGAGGGCGTGGCGCTTCCCGCCGTGCGGAAGACCGCCAAAGCCACGCCGATCGCGCCCAGCAACAGAACCAGCGGCACAACGACGCGGAGCAACGTGTTCTTTTCTTGAGCCATGATGATCAATCAAGCGGTGCGGCGGGCGTTATGCAGTCATGCCCGCACACGCAAAAGGTGCGTCCGGAAAATCGAATGCAAGGATAGTGGCACGCCCCGCCACAAGCGCGAATGAACGGCGAAAAACCCACCTGCTCGGCGCGAAATCGAACGCAGCCGATCCCCAATCACTAACTGACACACATGCCGATTCGCGTCGGCGCACATCCGAGGCTTCCTATGCGTTACCTGCTTGCCATCCTGCTTCCCCCGGTCGCCGTCTTCAGCACGGGCCGCGTGCTGCAGGGGTTCATCAACATCATTCTCACGCTGCTGGGCTGGATTCCAGGCGTGGTGCACGCTTCACTCATCGTGATGGACTACAAGAACGAGCAGCGCACCAATCGCGTCATCGATGCGATGCGTGCACGTGTGGCGTAAAGCTAGGTTGACTGACACGCGAGCTCGCATGCATGTGGCGGCTGCGCTCTTCATCAGCGCAGAACCTTCAACGCCACCTTTTTCTCGAGTTCACTCACAGGCTTGGCGACAAGGTCGTAGCCGTCCCAGCCCACCACCACACAGCGCAGCACTTCGCCGCTCGCCAGTTTGTCCTTGCTCTGGACGAATGTCACGCCGTCGATCTGCGGAGCCTGACTCTTGGTGCGGCCCTGATACAGCTTGCCGCCTTCGCTCACGCCGCTCGTCTTGCGACCGCTCGTGCGCAGCGGCGCATCGATGATGACGTCAACCAGATGCCCCTTCGCCTTGCCCTGCCTGTCAAGCGGATGGTTCTCGTCAAACTTCGCGGCCAGTGCCTCGTTGCGCTTGAAGACCAGCTTCTGCTGAGCTTCCATCACTTCGTTGCGACGCTCCGCCTTCACGTCAGCAGGCACAGCGAGCTTGGGATCCTTCTCCATCGTGCCCGCGACCGTGCCATCCTCATGGCTGTACTCGAAGACGCCGACGTTCTCAAAGTCCATCTCGCTTACGAACTCCACCAGTTGCTCGTGGTCGTCCTGCGTCTCACCGGGAAAGCCGCTGATGAATGTGGTGCGCACCGCGAAACCGGGAATCTTCTTCTTGAGTTTCGTGATCAACTGCTCCTGCAGCTTGCGCGTCACGTTCCGCCGCATCGCCTTGAGCATGTTGTCGCTCGCATGCTGAAGCGGAATATCCAGATAGGGAATCATGTGCCCATTCGCGCACAGTTCCGCCATCGCGTCGATGATCTCATCGCTGAAATTTGTCGGATACGCATACATCAGGCGCAGCCACCCCTGTCCGCTCGTGTCGCGCACCGTGTCTGAGAGCTGCTTGAGAATCCGCGGCAATCCGTTTGCAAACTTCTCCTTCTTGCCGCTTCCAAGACCCAACCCGATGTCATCGCCATAACTGGTCGTGTCTTGACCGATCAGGAGCAGTTCATGCGCGCCGTCCAAAAGCAGTTCGCGAGCTTCCTGCAGGATCGCGTCGGGTCCCTTGCTTCGCATCTTGCCGCGAATGCTCGGAATCGTGCAGAACGCACAGTTCTGGTTGCAGCCTTCACTGATGCGCAAGTAGGCGTAGTGCCTGGGCGTCAACCGCAACCGCGACGAGTCGTCCTCGAAGTAGCCGATGCCCTTGCCGTCCTTGCCATTGACCGTCAGCCCCGTGGTCTTGATGCCCCGTTCGCCCGCGGCCACCAGCGCATTGCCCGCGATCCAGTACTTGGGAGCCTCTCCCGCAGCCGGCTGACGACGTGCTGCCGCGGCACGCGTCTTGGCCTGCCCATCCGCGCCCCCCATCACCGCGTCCACGATCTTGTCACGGTCAAAAACCCCCACCATCGCATCAATGCCAGGTGCCCACTCCAGCATCTTCGCGCGGTGCCGCTGGACAAGACAGCCGGCCACGATCACTCGCTTGACACTCCCAGCCTCCTTGGCCGCGATCGCTTCCTTAATTACCCCAAGACTTTCTTCTTTGCTGGCTTCCAAAAAGCCGCAGGTGTTGACCACCACCGCGTCAGCCCCGCCAAAGTCCTCCTGCTGGCTGCTCACGGGCGTCAGCCCGCTTTCGGCAAGCAAACCCAGCATCTTCTCGCTGTCAACGAGGTTCTTGGGACAGCCCAGACTGACGAACGAGATAGTGCGAATGCCTTTGGAAGCCATGGAACATTGATTGTAGGATGACCAAACCTCGCTGCACCAAGCACGTACGACTTGTGGGACCTGCGACACCCGTTTGCTCCCGCACTTTCCCGAGTTCACGAGCAATTTGTACTTTTCTCACGCATCCGTCCGATTCGTCTGCCTAGCGTTCCTTGTGTTGATGATGCGACCCGCCCTTCCTCCCGCGAGCCGCATGACTTGATTTTGTTTCGGAGAGCCAAGGCCGGCACCTTCATGACACAGATTCCTCTCAATCCGCCCCCTGTCATTCCCACGTTCACTCCGCAAGGCCCCAACGAAGTCTTCGATCCCACCGCTGATCCGGTCATTCCGGAGAATGCGCCAACATACGTCCCTGTCAAGATTGCCCGCAGACTGCAGGTCTGGAACCTCGTGGGCGTCGTTGTCCCTGCCGTCGCGGTTGTCGGCGCGATGGTCGCCACGTGGGGCTTTGGGTTCGGATGGCTGTATCTCACCCTGTTCTTCGTGATGTACGCCATCACGGGCTTGGGAATCACGATCGGCTACCACCGCCTCTTTACGCACAAGAGCTTCAGCACCTCGCGCTTTATGACGTGGTTCTGGGCTGTCGCCGGCAGCATGGCGGGCGAAGGCCAGCTCCTTGAATGGTGCGCCTGGCACCGCAAGCACCACAGCCATAGCGACGCGCAAGATGATCCGCACAGCCCCCACCACCACCCCGATGACGGCGAACTGCCGTCCACCTTCGGCGGCTTCCTGAAGGGCTTCTACCACGCTCACATGGGCTGGTTCATTCGCAACGCGGAAGAAGAACCCAACTACAAGCGCTACGTGCCCGACCTCATGAAGGACCCGCTCTTGGTCGCCGTGGCCAACCAGTGGCGCTTCTGGGTCTGGGTTGGCCTGCTTGCCCCGGGCGTTATCGCCGGTGTCATCACGCAGAGCTGGGCCGGCATGTTGCTTGGCTTCCTCTGGGGCGGCGCGGTCCGCATGTTCTGGGTGCACCACGTCACCTGGAGCGTCAACAGCGTGTGCCACATCTGGGGCGCCAAGGAGTTCGTCAGCCATGACGAAAGCCGCAACAACCCCGTCATGGGCATTCTGGCCCTGGGCGAAGGCTGGCACAACACGCACCACGCCTTCCCAACCAGCGCCCGCCACGGCCTGCGCTGGTGGCAGTTTGATCTCAGCTACGTGGTCATCAAGACCATGAGCTTCGTCGGTCTGACCTGGGACATCAAGGTGCCCAGCAAGGAACGTCAGGCCGCCAAGTCGACCAAGAAGGCTGCATGAGCGATCTTGAGCATCAATCAAGAACCGGCGCCAGTGGCGCCGGTTTTTCTTTGCAACGGCATGCAGGCCGTTCGCACGCTCAGCACGATCCGCCGGCCAGCACCGTGAAGAAGTCGATCACGTCCTCGTCTTCCGGAAAGACACCGTTGTTGTTGAAATCGATGTCACTACACGCGGCGCACTCCGCTCCGGCGAGCACACTCAGGAAGTCAATCACATCCTGATCTTCCGGAAAGACACCGTTGTTGTTGAAATCGATGCCGTCACAGAATGTCGGTCGGGTGAAGCTGACGATCAATCGAGGCCGCTTGCCCTCGCCGCTCGTCTCCCGGCTCAGCAGTCGCTTCGCGGTGCCTGAGGTTGATTCATCGCCCCGGAGCAGCATTCCTTGGTTGCTCGCTGGCGCATCCACCCAAGCCTGCACCACCGATTCGAATGCGGGACTGGTGGGCCAGGTGACCTTGGCCGGGCCGCCGACGAGGGCGGACGTCAGCACAGCCGCCTCGAAGTCGCCGCCCGGAGCGGACCACGTGGCTGTTCCAAGACACGATGCATGCCACGTTGTGTCGCCCGGCTGTGCGGCAGCGCCGCCACCTTGAGCGCCTGAAGGAATCGTCGGGCCCTCGCACCACGCCCGAGTCACGCGGTGAAGCGTCGCGGGCAAAGGTGCTGCGTTCGCGGCCTGGTTGACATCGACTTGCAACTGCACGGACACGACGCGGCTGCCGACCGGGATCGCGCTCACATCAAACCGAAGCAGTGTCCGCCGGGCCGATCCCACAGACGTCTTGCCGATGAACACATACTCGCCCGCGCCATTTGCCAATGGCATACTGGCGGTGCTCTCATACAAGGTCGCGTCAGCGGACGCGATGAACTCCAGCGCCGTCTGTGCCAAGCAAACGGCCGGAGCGATGCAAATCGCTCCGGCCGTCAGAAGTCTCACGAAAGATCGGTTGTCGCCGGGCAGTGTCATCATGTCCCTTTCGTTCCACAACTTTCGACAGTTGCGGACAATCGGTTCACACACCCACCGCTTCGCCGACTTATCCGACCCGATCACACCCGATCAATACGGGCAATCGCCACCAGCGAGCACGTTGAAGAAGTCAACCACGTCCTGGTCTTCGGGGAAGACCGAGTTGCGGTTGAAGTCGATGGCGTCGCACGCGGCGCACGCACCGCCAGCCAGCACGTCGAAGAAGTCGACGACGTCCTGATCTTCGGGGAAGACACCGTTGTTGTTGAAGTCGATATCGCAGCCGCAGTTACCGCCGCCGGGCACCATCACAGCAGCATCAACGCTCATGGCGGTGCTCAGAGCCGTCGCCGGCTTGAACAGGCCGATGGTTGCGGTACCCGCGACCGGGGCGCGATCCGACACGAAACGGAAGGTGTACGTCGTGCCCCAGCGCAGAGCGTTGGCGTTCTGGTTCTGGGCGAACGTTTCCGTCACGTCCCACTTCACCTGACTGTTGGACTTGGTGGCCAGCCAGTCGGTGCCGTTGTAGGGCTCGCCGCTGTGGTAGAACACGTCCTTGAAGCCGATGTTGCTCACGTCGACGCAGGAGCCGTCGCCCGCGATGTTGATCGCGAACGAGCCGGCCGAGCGATCGCTGAACATGTTGTACACGGCGTACTCGTAGTACCACTTGCCGTTGCCCAGATCGGTCACGTTGTAGCCGATCTGGAAGCGGCCTTCCGCGGCGACGTTCGTGCCGGGCAGAGGAGCCGAGGGCACGTCAACATTGACGATCGTGACGGTGGGCTGCACACTCCGCCACGCAAACAGCGCACTCTGCAGGCGCTGCGTCGCACCGTTCCAGGAGAAGGTGCCGCTGCTGTTGGTCGCAGCGTTGAAGGTGTAGTTCGCGCGGCGCCAGCTGACGTTGTTCCACGCGTTCTTGACCCACACGGGGTTGGCCACCGTGCCGATGTTGGTTTCGGCGGGGTGATCGTCCTGCGTGATGTACTGGCCTTCGCCAAAGTAGATCGCACCGGAGTTCAGCGCGGGATCCAGATCGGTCCGCAGCACCTGAAGGCGGCGGAAGATGCTGCCACCCGTGGTCGTGCTGGGCACGGTGGGCACACCCGTCACCGGGAAGGGGAAGATACCGGTGAACGCGTTCACCTGGAATCGCGGGCCCAGACGCGCCTGGCTGCCGTTGAGGCTGGCGACGTAGGGGTCGCTGCAGGTGGGGTCCAGCGTCGCGCCGGTGCTGTCGATGGTGACGCAGGGGTGGCACAGGCTCTGAGCAAGAGCGGTGAAGCCGTGCTTCAGCCAGCTCTGACCGATCTGCTCGAACTGGCCAACCTGCACGCTGCTGATGGGCTGACCCGTGACCGAGTCACGCAGCGTGACCGGACGATAGCGGTACAGGTTCTGGCCGATGACCGGGTGAAAGTTCGCCGGATTCTGCGGAGTAGCAGTGCCCGTCGTGTACCAATCGAGCAGCGCGGTGCCGATGTTGCAGCTCGTCGTGCCGATAGCAAAGGCGTGGATGAGGGGGCTGGGACCTGCAGCATCCGGGTCAAACGGCGCGTAAGACGCCCAGTCCGAAAGGTCGCCGACGATCACGTCGGGGCCCTGCGTACGCGTCTGGCCCATCGCCATGCCCGCACACATCGCAACCGCCAGCACGCTGGCCACACCAAGTTTGTTCACGTTCTGCGCCATGTTCAAAAGCTCCTCACGGCCGTCCCCGAAGGGATGTAAGAGAACCAAGCCCACGAGAGCGACGTCGGCGACCACCGACGACACGAAAGGCCCACCCGCGTCCGTCACGGGTGTGCCATGTTTACACTCTACCACAAACTCCGGATGCTGCTAGCCTGATTTTTCGTTCTCTGAAAAAAGAATTTTCTCGGGCTAGCCTTCGACGGCCGCTACACACCCGTTGGAAGTACTGGAAAGACGGGGTTTTCACCAAGTCGCGAAACGCCGCGCATGCGTCGCGGCCGTTCGTCCGGCCTCACGTGCCTCCGCCTCTCGACCCAGTTGCAGCAGCACGTGCTCCAGTTGCTTCCAGTACGAAACGTTACGGGGTCCGTGCTCGATTGCCTCGCGGAGCCACTTCTCGGCACCCGCCCAGTCGCCCTGTCCAGCGGCGAAGCCTGCACGCACTTCTCGCAGGCCCCCCACGGACGGACGCTGCTCCATCAGGCGGTCCAAACGCTGGGTCACGTCCGTAAACGCTTGCTGATTCCCCTCGTTTGCGGCCAATTGAGCCAAGGTCTCAATAGCGCGTCGCTGGGCCTGCTCATCGCCATGACGGCCCCGGTCAATCACCTTGGCCAGTTCCGTCTCGAACTCCGTGCGTTTGCCCTGCTGCAGCATACCGAACGCACCAGCCACGCGAACGTTGTCGGCATCGGGCCGCTTGGCGAGCACATCCGCCATCGCGGTATTCAGGTCTGTGTTGGTCTTTCCCTGCAGCGCAAGAACGCGGCGGAACCCCACCACCATCGCTTCGTTCGGACGACCGCCTTCTAGAGCGCGGCGAAGGTACATCTCCGCCCTGGGCAGATCACCGGCGACAGCCGCCAGCCAACCCAGGCGAGTCAGCTGCGCCGGCTGCAGGTCCCAGCCCCACCCGCCGTCCTCTCGCGCTCCCGCCTTCGTCATGATTTCGATGGCGCGCTGGGCGATGGCCTTCTGTTCCACATCGGGCACGTATCGCGGCGAGAAGACAACCTCCTCCGGCGTGAGCACGCGATGATCCAGAGCCTCGGCATATGCCTGCATGCCCCGCACCCAGCCGCACCAGCCTGCGACAGCGACGCTGGCGACGGTCAGCGCGACGAACACGTGTCCGGCTGTCGTTACCTTGCCCTTGATTCGCATCTGCAGGCTTTGCACGCGCACGTTGGCGACCGTTGCCATCTGCACGACCTTCCAGACGCAAAAGGTCAGACATCCGGCCATGGCGACCGCCATGAGCATGGGCACGGCGTTCCACGCGCCGCGAAACGCCAAAAAGAAGACGAGAAAGAGCACACCCGCCGCGAGTTCCCAGCCCAGTGACAAGTCGTAGTCGGGTCGGCGCACTTTGCCGTCGCGGGCCTCCTGCGTGCGGGGCTGCACGAGGAAGGCTGGCTTGCCCAGTTTGTATGACAACGCGTCATTGGGACAGACGCTCACGCAGTCCAGACACTTCATGCAACCGGGATCAACCACCTGCCCGTAATCGCGCACCTCCTGGTGAACACGCACATTGCTGGTACACACCGCCGTGCAGTGACCGCAGCCCTCGCACTTGTCGTTCACGACGATGCGACCAATGCTGACACGATCAATGGGCCCGAAAAACCCGCCGTACGGACAGCCATACGTGCAGAAACCCTTGTTGCCCAGAAAGTAGACGATGGCAAAGCAACAGAAGCCCAGAAAGGGAATCGCGATGTACCAGGGCGCGAACGTCTCCCAGAAGTTCTCCTTCACCAGCGCATTGCGGAAGCCCGGGAATGGCTGTGTCTGGCCCATCCACATGGGCAGCGGCGCACGGGCGTACTTGACGGCCTCCTCGCGCAGCATTGCTGCGGACCCTTGTGCAAACGTCGGTCCTGCCATCTGCGAAACGGCGATCTGCGTGCCCTCACGCACGAATCGCTGCAGACCCTCCCGCCGCACCGTGGGCCACACGAACATATAGATGGCCAGAATCAAGGGCACCCACAGGAGCAGTCGCGAGCGAAAGGGCTTGGGCCGCACGCCCAGTTTCATCATGATGGTGCTGCACAGATCCTGCAGCGCGATGATGTGACAACCCCAGCCGCAGAACAACCGCCCCAGAAAGAACGTCGCGATGATCGCACAGATGAAGAAGATGAAGCCGGCGTTCACGTCGCCCGCTTCAAGCGCGTACATCGACTCGCTGGGTTCCACGGGCGACACCGTGACACCATCGCGCAGCCACTGCAGCAGGTGCAGGCCCATGGCCACGTGGACAGCAATGAGCGTGATCGCTCGCCACTTGCTCCTCCTGCTCTTCTTCACTTTGCCGTGCGCTTTACCAACGCCGGCTGCGTCTGATCCGGCCTCGGCTGTCGAAGCCAGCACTGGCAGCGAAACAGACTTGCCGCCCGCGGACTTGACATGACAGTTTTTCTCGCGATCGCTCACGCTCAAGTGTATCGACACGCTCGCTCGACCCCATCAACCTTCTTCGCGACGCCGCTTTCAATGACCAAGGCTCTTCCCAGCAAACCCTGTCTTGTCTGCGGACGCGAGATCACGTGGCGCAAGAAGTGGGAACGTGACTGGGAAAACGTCCGCTACTGCGGCGACAAATGCAGACGCAGCGGCGTCAGCGCGACTGACGCAGGACTTGAATCGGCGATTCTCACCTTGCTTCGCACGCGGGCAGGCGGCGCGACCATCTGCCCCAGCGAGGCCGCACGACTTGTCGACCCCGTGCAGTGGGAAACTCTGATGGAACCGTCGCGCTGCGCGGCCAGGCGGCTGGTGGCACAGGGCAAGGTTGTGATCACACAACGCGGCAGTGTTGTCGATCCATCGCGTGCGAAGGGACCGATTCGCATTCGCCTGGCCTGACAGTTCAGCGGGCCGAGAGGAACTGCGTGAACTCATCAGGCGACATCGCGCCGCTGCGACGGGCGATCTCCTCACCGTTCTTGTTCATCACGATGAAGGTGGGCACGCCTTCGATACCCCAGGCGTTGGCATCGTCACGTCGGGCGTCGATATCCACGTACACGCCCACGAACTGGTCACGAATGGTGCTCGCCACCGCATCAGTCGGCAGCACGTCGCGCTTCATCTGCTTGCAGGGCGGACACCAGCTGGCGGTGAAGAAGAGCAGCGTGGGCTTGCCTTCCTGCTTGCCCTTGGCGAGGGCCGCGTCAATCGCGACGGTTTCGTCGAAGCCCACGAGAGTCGTGTGCGGGCCGCCGCTGCGCGAACGGACGAACATGACGACGACGAGCGCGAGGATCGCCGCGATGATGAGGACCATCAATCCGCCCTGCCCGCCACGACGATCAAACCCGCCCTTGACGCCAAGCACGCGACGATTCATGCGATACTCCTTTACACGCGTTCACAAGCCCGCGAGGTCGCCCGTCAGGGGCGCGACCAGATCACGAGCGGTCACCAATCCAATCGGCCTGCCACCCGCATCCTCCACAATCGCGACGCGAGACTTCTGCAATCGCAGGGTCGCGAGGGCCTCGCGAGCCGGCATATTCAATGCAATACGCGGCACCGGCTGGATGAGTTCAGCCAGCGACTTGCGGGTTTGCGTGTAGAGATCCAGATGCCGCACCACCCCCACCACCCGGCCTGCGCGATCCACGGCCGGGAAATACCCGTGCTCCTTGCCGGCGATGAGGTCGAAGACGCGGCTGCGTTCTGCGCTGGCGGGCACCACAAAGACTTTGTCCCACGGAGTCATTTCGTCGCCCGCCGTCAAGTTCCGGAAGAGCAGCGCACGGTCGAGCATGCTCACCTGTGCATCGCTGAGAACACCGGACCCCGCCCCCTCCTTGAGCAGATTGGCGATGCGCTGACGGGCGTCACTTGCCGAGTCCTGGGGCAGTTTCAGCAGTCGCTCGGCCACGTGCGCGAACCACTGCACCAGCGGAAGCACGCCCGTGACCGTGAAGATCCATCGCACAAGTCGCAGCGCCCGGGCGAAGATCGGCATGAGCCGATCCGCTTCCACGCGGAAGAGTTCCTTGGGCAGGGCGTCACCCAGCACAAAGAGCAGCGGACCCAGCACCAACGTGTTGATGATGGCAATGGCGATGGCGGACTTGCCCGTGCCGTTGAGGATGTTCGTCGTGGCCTCCGCCGCGATGGCATTGACAATGTTGTTGCCAATCAGCAGAGTCGCGAGAAGTCGTGCGGGCTTGTCCAACTCGCGGCGCAGAATGCGAACGTTGTCGCCCGCGTTGGCGCGGGACACCTTCAGATCCAGTCGCACGCGATTGAGCGAGTAACTGCCGATCTCCAGCCCTGAACAAAGGAATGAACCCACGAACGTGAGCACGATGAGTGACCACCAGAGGAGGAACTCCCACGTCGTCATGACGTCGCCTCCTTCTTCTCGGCAACCGTGTCAGTGATCGACACGCGCACTCGCTCGATGTTGCGTCCCCGCATCGTGTCAACGACCAGACGCACGTTGCCGATCGTGACAGTGTCACCCGCGCGCGGCACGCGGCCAAGCCGCATGAGGACGAGGCCCGCGACGGTGCTGACACCCTCGCGCCGCGTGCCCTCCATGGGTTCAAAAAACTCTTCCCAGTGATGCACCGAGAGGCGTCCCGGCACTTCCCACTCACCCAGCCCCACCATGCGCACCTGCTGACGAGGCGTTTCGTCGCTGCTGGCCGCGAACTTGACCAGTTCATTCACCACGTTGTCAACCTGCACGAATCCCACCAGCTCGCCCGTCTCGTTGACCACGAGCGCCGAGTCGCAGTTGCCTGCGCGAAAGAGTTCGATCAACTGATCGACACGTGCCCGTTCGGGCACAAAGCGCACCTCGTCAACCAGCCCAGGCAGCGGCAGGCGCGCCGAGACGCCTTGCTTCGCGAGGCGAGGCAGCACGCGCTGCACGTTCACGACACCGACGAGCTGTCGTTCATCCAGTCGTCCGCGGCACACCGGAAAGCGCGTGTAGCCGGTCTCCCGGGCGATCTGCAGAAGTTCCTGACTGGTATTGACAGCGTCGAGCCAGCGAACGTCGACACGCGGAATCATGATGTCGCGCACACGCAGCGTTGACAACTGCACCACGTCCGCGAGCAGTTGCTCCTCGCCCTCGTGCAGCACGCCTTGCTCGGCATGCACAGACACCAGATTTGACAAGTCTTCCGACGTCAGCGGCTCGGCCTCACCCGCGCCGGCGGGGCGGAAGAGTCGCGCCAGCGGACCGATGATGACGCGATCAAGCACCAGTCGCAGCGGCGAGATGAGTGTGAACCACGCAAACACCGGAATAGCCATCAGGCGGCACACGGGCACGCGATGCACCGACGCAATGGCTTTGGGCAGCACCTCGGCGAAGAAGATCATCGCGAGGACGCTGCCGATGGAAAAACCCGCTGCCGCAAGATCGCCGAAGAGTTGCTTGCCGGCCAGCCCGGCGAGCGTGAAGAACGCCGTGTTCACCGTGACGTTCGCGAGCAGAATCGCCACCAGCAGCGAGCGTGGCTGCCGCAGCATCGCCTCCGCAGCGGTTGATGCCGACTCGTAGCTCTTGCGCAGGCGCATGCGATCTGCCTGCGTGAGGCTGAAGAGCGCGGTCTCCGCCGCGCTGCAAGCGGCCGAAACAGCCAGCAGCACGGGCATGAGCAGAAGCATGATGACGGGCAGCGGAGGCATGTGTCAGGCCGTGCCTCCGACATCGGACTGACCGGGGTCATACGCCGGATCGAGTTGTTCGATCATGCGCTCGATGTATCGCCACTGGTTCAGAAGAATGCGAATCTCGCGCAAGGCCTGAGGATCAGACGTGGCCTTGGAAAACAGATCCGACGCACGCGACTCCATCTGACGGCGCCGCTCCAGCGCCCACGTCATCCACGTCGCGCGTGCAGCCGCGTCACCGGTCGCGAGCGCTTCCTCAACTTGCTCTCGAACCTGCATGACCTCCATGAGGAAACCCGGGGGCAGCCCCTTCTCGGCTTCCTTGGCAGGCCCACCCAGTCGCTTCAGCATTGCTTCCGCCCGTGACAGCGAGAACAGCAGCACATCTCGCGCCGCGTTGATGCGAGCCGCAGCAATCTCCATGTCTTCTGAATCGGCGGCATCGCTGACATCTGGGTGCAGTTGCGACAGGCGGGCAAGCGCCGCTCGCTCGATGCGTGGAGCGTCCAGACCGAAAGCCGCAGGCAGGCCGAGTGTGTCGAATGGATCATCTGTGCGAGCCGACGCCATACGCGACGATCATAACGGACCCGAATCCAGATTACTCGAAATCCGTGCTCGCGTCCGGTCGTGCGACTCCGTATATTGATGTCGGTCGCGTCAGCAACCGCGCAACCACGTCGGCGTGAGCATCATGGCCAATCCCACCAACCACATCGGCATTGTCGGCGTCAGCCCAGAGGGCTGTGCGCTTCTGTACCGCCTCGTCATGCGTCACGCTGGCTCCATGCGCGCTCCCGACCAACAGCCCCGCATCAGCATTCACAACGAACCGCTGTTCGCATACATCGACTGCCTGCGGCGCGAGGACTGGCACGGCGTGGGAAAACTGTTGCGTAAGAGTGCGGAGATTCTTGCGCGTTGCGGTGCGGGCTTCTGCATGACCGCTGACAACGCGGTCCAGCACGGGGTACAACTCGCGGAAGTCGGGAGCCCGATCCCGTGGCTCACGATTCCAGACCTGGTGGGAGACCAACTCGCCAAGGACAATCGCCGCACCGTCGGCATTTTGGGCACCAAACTGGTCACCCGCAGTTCGACGTATCAGACGCACCTGGGTTTGCGCGGCATTCAAGTGCATGCACCAAGCGAAAGCGAAGCCGAGCGTCTTGACCGGATCATCTTTGAGGAGTTGATCTACGGGCAGTCTCGCCCCGAAAGTCACGATGCCATCCTCACCATGGTGCAGCACATGCAAGAGGGCGGCTGTGAAGCGGTCATCCTCGCCAGCAGCGAACTGCCCCTTGTCATTGGCGAGGAAAACTGTGCCCTACCTATCTATGACACCTCCGAGGTGCTCGCCCGCGCTGCCGTCGAGCGCACCTCGCCCGCCGCGAACTGAATCGGCCCGACACCCGTTGGTGTCGATCCTGAAATGCCGGCAACCCGGTCGGACATATCGCGAATAGACGGCGACGGGCCACAGCCTCGACGCGCCCCCGGTGCGTCTTGAGCGGCGGGAAGACGTTGACCCCACCCCCCACCGGACGAAGACCAAGTTATTTGGTCCAATCTTGGTAGGGGGGGACTAGACAGACCCCCACCGGAGTTTGTATCCTGTCACGTCCCAACAGGCAGAGGGCTACCGTGCTGACCAAGCACAGCCCCGGCCTTGCCCGGGGCGCGTGTGAAAGCACGCAGCCCAGGTGGGCGAGTGTTCGAGATGCGGAATCTCGAACCGACAACGTTGGGATAGCGTGAGCCGACTCGATTGAAGATGTTGGCGGACGCTGGTTCGTCGTGACGTATGACGAACTGGCACATGGTCCGTCGGTGGAGCCGACTATGGATAGCAGGGACATTCGTTCGACCCTTTCCCTTCGCCGCCGCATGACGCGTACGCGCGGGAGTTCGTTGCCTTCGTTGCTCTCCCGGGCCATGGGCCGCGCGCTGGGCCTGACCGGCGCGACCGAGAAGATCGAGCGGCTTGAAGAGCGCCAGCTGCTTGAGGGCAGCTTCACGAACCCGCTGCCCCTGCCTGCGGCTGATCCCAACGGACGCATCGTCGTCGCGGGTGACATCAATCCCGCCCTGATCGCCTCCAACAACGACACGTATCGCTTCGTGGCGCCCGAGAGCGGCTTTGTCTCGCTGCTCGCCGATACCTCGAACGAAGTGGCGACGAGCAATCTCGACACAGCCGTTGAAGTGTGGAACGCGAGCGGCACGCAGCTGCTGACGAGTGGCACCGACAATGGCACGCTTACCAGCGGCTTCCAGCGCGACGGCTGGGCTCGCTTCATCGCGACAGCCGGCACTGAGTATCGCATCGTCGTGAAGAGCGACCCTGGCTCTCCGCAGGGCACGTACACGCTGCGCATGCGCGCGACCACCAGCACGATTGTGGTCGGTGGCGAAGATCCCAACACCTCGGGCCTCGCGCGTCCTGACGGCTCCGCTCCGTCCGCATCACCCGACGGCGGCGACATCGATCCGATCGTCGGCGAACTCGGCGGCGTCGGACCGCTCGCCAATCGCCTGCGCCAGGACGAAATCATCTACAAGCTCACGCTGCCCAACGAGCAGCGTTTCAACAGTCTGGTCACCGTCAACGCCATGACGACGCAGACCAACCTGCTGCAGCGTCTGGACACGCACCTTGACATCTACGACGGCACCGGCGCTCTGCTGACCAGCGACGAGCAGACCGGTCGCATCAACAACGCGTTCACCGCGTTCAAGGGCACGCCCGGCGCGACGTACTTCATCCGCGTCCGCAGCGACGAAGTGCGCACCGCCAACAAGTCACTCGCGGTCGGCACCTTCTTCCTGCAGGTCGACACGCTGGCGGACAACATCGCGCTTGACCTGCTCACACGCCGCGGCGCGGGCGTCGCGTCGCAGACGGTCTTCAACCCGGCCAATCCTCCACTAGACCCCGCCCTGCCCGGTCCGGTCCGCAACGAAACGGTCATGTCCTCGTTCGTGGCTCAGGGCTCGGGTCAGGCGATCATCACGCTTACCAACATCAGCCCGATCGGCTCGACCGACATCGCTGTGCGCCTCTACAACGACCAGGGCCAGCTCGTCGCGTTCAACGACAACTTCGCTGGGCGTAACCCGCAGCTGGACGTGACACTCGTCGGCAACCAGCGCTACTTCCTCGTCACCGACTTCTTCTCAGACAACAACCTGCAGCCGGTCGGCGCGCGTCCCATGGACGGCCCCGCATTCCGCGCCGCCAACATCTTCATCGAAGCCAACCACACCTTCACGCAAGGGACCAACCAGGAAATCGATGATCATGTCGACAGCCCCTTCACGATCGGCGGCACCAATCTTCGCCGCGATCTGGCCAACGCCACCGCGCTCCCGTGGAGCCAGCCCCGCGTGACGCTGGACGCGAACGGCAACCCGATCCGCGATCGCGGCCTCGTGGTCGATGCCCGAGGCGAAGGTCGCATCTATCGAGCGGGCGACTCCGACCTCTTCCAGTTCACCGCCCCGTACGACATGCTGTCGACGTATCTGGGCAACGACGACGATCAGGGCACCTCGCTCTACATCGGCGGTGCCTTTGAGATTGCCAATCCGAACAACCCCTTCCCCACCAACTCGCGCAACGTCACCATCTGGGACGCCAACGACTTCTGGTACACCGGCGATCAGCGCCTGGTGAACGGGCAGCAGCGCGGCTTTGTCGACAACCTCGCCACGCCTCTGGTCGGCGCGGAAGTCTACGTGATGTACAACTGGACTCCCACGCAGGGCGCTCGCCCGCGTCTGGTGGTCGGCGGCGACTTCACGCTCCGCATGCCCAACGGCGACGAGTTCAACAACCTCGTGGAATGGGCCTTCAACCCCCTCACTCAGAGCTACGGCTGGACGCAGGAATTCATCGGCAACACCGACGGCCCCGTCTTCGCCATCACCGAATTCAACCCCGTCGCGCACGACGAAAACGGTGATGAAGATGGCGGTCAAGTCGACGATGTCTTCGGAAACTCGCTCATCATCGGCGGCTCGTTCACGGTTCCCGATGCCAACATCGTCGGCGTCGATCCGCTGCAGGGTGCATTCAGCCTCGGTGGAGCGCCTGGAGCAGTCCGCGCACTCGCCACCTACGACGCGCCCGACGCCGGCGCAGGCCGCGATGCTCAGCCCGGACCTCCCGCACTGGACGAAGTCCTCGACAGCCCTGACTCGCCCATCTCGCTGTATCTTGGCGGCGACTTCGGTCTGCGCCGCTGGAGCGGCAACCCCGCAGCCGCCCCGACCTCACACCTCATCGGCTCGCCGATTCCCAACGAGCCGATCGTTGGTACGGTCTTCTCGCTGGCGGTCTACGAGATCGACACCGACGGCCGCATCGACCTGGAGCAGGACCCCAATGCCGACGCCACGCCCAGCGAGGTGCTGATGATCGGTGGCGACTTCAGCGTCAACTTCAGCTACAACGCCGACGCAGGCGTCCTGAACCAGACGGTCGAGAACTTCGTCGCCTGGGGCATCGTTGACACCCTGCAGGATCCGCAGCTCGAGGACTACGCGCCCAAGCTGCAGTACGCGAATCCCTTCACCGCGAACACCGTCGTCAACGGCACGGTGCGAGCGATGGACGTTTGGAATCCGCTTGATCTGAATGGCAACCTCACCGATCCGATCCTCATGGTCGGCGGTGACTTCGCGTTGGTTGGCGGAACGCCCACCAACAACCTGTTCGGTTACTTCGATGTCAATGGCGCCGACCCGATTTTCGATGTCGGTGGCACTGACGGCCCCGTCTTCGCGCTGACGTCCTACATCGATCAGCAAGAGCCGGCCATCAGCACCAATCTCATTGGCACGCCCAACCCGCAGGAAGTCCTCTACATCGGCGGTCGATTCACCGATGTTGGCGGCACCGCGGCGCAGAACGTCGCTCTCATTCAGGCCGATCGTCGTCCCGCTACCGGCCCCGATGGCCTGTTCATCGACGCGGTCGGCGGCGGCGTGACGAACGATCCCGCCTTCTCCGCCGGCCCCGCCACGGTCTTCGCACTCACGGACTTTGACGACGGCATCGCCGGTCAGTGGGACCGCCACGACCGTCCCGCCGCACGCGTCGACATGAAGCTCAACCGCGACTTCGGTGCGGTCTCGGACTTCATCGTCCGCATCTTCGACAGCGCCGGGCTTCTGATCTACACCAACCAGACCCTCAGCCCCATCGATGTCGAACCCACAGGCTCCAACGACCCCGCGCTGGGCGCCCCCGGTAGCGATACGCAGTTGAACGGTCCGATCCTCTGGGGCGGCGAAACCTACTACATCGAAATCACCGCAGCCACGCCGGGCCGCTATGCGTTCAACATCACCGTCGACGCAGGCCCGACCGATGTGAACGGCGACGGCATCCGCGAGGACATCAACTCGCTCGGCAGCGCCGAGACGGCGGATGAAGGCCGCTTCGTCGCAGGCGGCGGCCTCCCCGGCGCGACCGAACTTGAGAACACCGGCGTGCTGATCACCGGTGACACCTTCAACAAGGTCAACACCACCCGCGGCGCCAACGAGTTCGTCGACCGGTCCAACCAGTTCCCCTTCCCGTCCACGAACGGCGTCTACTCCAAGCGTGGCAACCAAGGCCTCATTCAGGACATCGACGACACCGACCTGTACTTCTTCCGCGCCGAATTCACCGGCACCGCCGAGATCCGCGTGGGCACAACGCTCATCGACGATGAGTACATCACGCGCCTGGGCACCACCAACGTCGACTCCATCGACAAGACCTACAGCAGCCGCTTCGACGCTGCGGTGCGCGTCTTCGGCAACGACTTCGTCCAGCTCGCCTACAACGACAACAACACCGCCATCCGCGCTCAGGGTCGCACGCTGCCCGGCGGCACCGTCGGTGATTTCGTCGCTGCTGAGACCGTCGGCGGACTCACCCGCGTCGACGGCGGCGACCACCAGTTCCGTTCCGAAGATCCCTACGTCGTCATTCCCGTCATCGCCGGGCAGACGTACTTCATCCAGGTCGAAAGCGGCCAGCGCTGGCGCAACGGCCAGATCGCGCCGCCGGTCCCCGCCGTGGCGATTGATCAGGATCCGCGCGGCCGCAACATCGAACGTGAAATCGACTGGCGTCGCGCCATCGGTTCGTATCAGCTGCTCGTCAACGCGATGCCGCAGCAGTTCAACGATATCGAAGGCGGCAACATCGTCGTCGATGACCACATCGACGCTCTGGGCGCTCAGTCCACTCCCATCATCATCGGGCAGGATCCTTCCTCCCCCTCCACCAACGGCTCGGGCAGCATCACGGGCGTGATCAACAACACCCCGCAGAAGCCCACGGACTTTGACACCTTCCGCTTCATCGCGCCGGGCAACGGCAACGTGACCGTGCGACTGGCTCGTGCCGGCGGCTCCACGCTCAACGGTCAGTTCACGGTCCTCCGCGAAGTCGGAACGGCCGTGGGTGACGGCGTGCAGCAGGGCGGCGGCGTCATTGAACTGACGTTCCCCGTCAACGCCGGTGAGACCTTCCTGATCGATGTCGCAGGTCAGGGCACCAGCGAAGGCGCGTATGTGCTGACGCTGTCGGGCATGCCCGTGGTCGACGACTTCGCCGATGCCAACCAGGCTTGGCGTGCGACCGACATCGCGCTGTCTGACTTCACCGGCACCGGCGTCGTCAATGGCGCCATCGAGCAAGCGGGTGATACCGACATCTTCCGCTTCGAGTTCCCCAACTACGACCGCCTCTCCTTCCGCGTCGACTCCGCGATCGTGGGCTTCAACCCGCGCGTCACGGTCTACGAAGTGTCGGAGAACAACGCGGGCGAGGTCATCTTCCTCCGCGTGGGCGTGGGCGAAACGACCACACCTCCCAACAACGCCAACCCCTTCGCGCAGACGATCGCCTCCATCACGCCCGACCGCTCGCGCGGCTCGGTGGATGACGGCAACTTCCGTCTCTATCCTTTCTACTACGTTGTGGTCGAAGGCCAGAGCCCCGTCTCAGACGTGGGTGCATACACGCTGACGCTGGGCTTCAACCCCTTTGACGATCACGCCGATGCTGATACCAACGACGACGGCAACTTTGATAACGGGCAGACCGGTCAGGCCACGCCCGTCATCATCGACGCACTGACCGGCACCGCGTCCATCGCCGGCAACATCGAAGTTGCGGGTGACACCGACCTGTTCCGCTTCGTGCTCGAGTCCGAAGGCAACGTCAGTGTCACGCTCACGCGCGGCACTACCAGCTTCCTCCGCGCTCGCCTCACGCTGCTCAAGCTCAACACCGATGGCTCCTTCACGACCCTCGCTCAGGCGCAGATGGCCGACGCGGTCAATCCCAACTTCATCACCGCGACTTTCGACACCTCCACCCTTGCCAACGTCAATCGCGGCGAAGTGATCTTCATCGCGGTCGACGGCATCGGCCAGAACACCAACACCAACCTTGGCGTCGCCGGCACCTACGTGCTCAGCTTCGCCGTCCCGCCGCTGGATGATCACGCCAACCGCACCGAATGGGAACTGGCCACCATCATCCCCATCGACGGCACAACGGGTCGCGGCCAGATCGGCAGCGACGCGCCGAACCAGATCAGCAACCCGCGCATCAGCCCCAGTGCGGATGATGACCTGTTCTCCTTCACCGTCCTGAACACGGGCGTGCACAATGTCACGCTGACGCCCTTCGTCAGCACCCTTGGCACCATCGCCTCGCGCATTCGCGTCTTCCGCGATGATGGCGCCGGCACCTTCACCTTGGTCGGCACCGCGACCTCCTCGGCCGCCGGTCAGGCCGCCGCCTTCACCATCAACAACGCCACTGCTGGCCAGCGTTACTTCGTTCTGGTCGACGCACTCGGCCTCGCCGACGCCAACCCGGTGGGCGAGTACCGCATCACCGTGCAGGGCCCCGCGGGCAGCGGCGGCGGTGGCGGCGGCACCGACCCCTCCTTCATCGACTTCAACAACCCCACCACCATCGTCCTGAACGCTCGCACGGGCGACGGCAGCAGCGTGGGCAGCACCACCAATCCGCAGGCCAGCCTCATTCAGCCCGCGGGCGATCGTGACCTGTTCGTCTTCACCACTGCCGCTCCGGGCCGTGTCTTCCTGCGTCTCTCGACGCCGGCTGGCTCGATCCTCGACGCGCAGATCCAGGTGCTGCGTGACAACGGTGACGGCACCCGCACGATCGTCGCGACCGACGCCGACGGCCTGCCCGGCTCGACGGCACAAGTGTCCTTCGGCTCGCCGGCCGGTGTGCGCTACTTCGTCATCGTCGACGGTCTGGGCGAAAGCGTGGGCGCGTACCAGCTTGAGATCCTGACCGAGGCCGCCGTGAACCGGCTGGTCTACCCCGAAGGCTTCTCCAGCGACACCGTCAGTGAGTTCGTGCCGATCGTCAACCCCAACGTCTTCCCGGTCGACTTCCGTCTGACGCTCTACTACGACGATGGCACGGCCCCCACGCAGTTGCCGGGCGGCACCATGCAGCCCAACAGCCGCGACGGCTACACGATCACCGCCGTCATCAACGGCCAGATCGTCCGCGCCCCGGGCGTCATTCCCAACAAGCCTTACTCGGTCGTTCTGGATTGGACGGTTCCGTCCACCTACGTCAACAGCCAGGGCCAGACGGTGCCGGTTGATCCCGCCACCATCCAGCCTCTGGGTGCCACGCTCAGCCACTACGACTTCGGCAGCAGCACCGGCGATGCCTTCACCGACAAGGTCTCCCCGACCTGGAACTTCCCGCGCGTCGAGCGCAACCCGGGCGCCGCTCTCAACTTCATCCTCTTCTGGAACCCCCACAACTACGAAGTGGACGTCACGCTCACGGCCTTCCTCGCAGATGGCAGCCGCGTGACGCTGCCTGAAGTTCGCCGCGTCCGGGCGCTGGGTCGCGAAGGCTTCGGCATCAACGACTTCACGCAGTTGGGCACCGGCATCTTCGGTGCGCAGATCAACGCGACGCCGGTCGCGACGAGCGCGCAGCTGCTCGCTCAGCCGTTCGAAGGCGTCGTCGCCAGCATCACTGCCTACCGCTTCGGCGGCGGCAACGAAAGCGCCTTCGGCGCGCTGGGTGATGCACAGGGCGGCACGACCAAGGGCGCTCTCACCAACATCACCAACGGCAACGGCGTCTCGAGCGAAATCAACTTCTTCAACCCCGGCACCGCTCCCGCCACTGTCACTCTCTCCGCCACCTACATCCGCAACAACATCACCGCCAGCCAGCGCACCATTCAGGTGCCCGCCGGTCGCTCGGTCACGGTGACCGGTGCATCGCTGGGCCTGGTCGCAGGCGACGCTGCAGGCATCCGCTACACCAGCGATCTGCCGGTCAGCGTGCTCAGCTACCAGTCGCAGCGTGGCGACGCCGATGCCAGCACCCCGCAGTACGAAGCCGGCACCCGCTTCTTCTTCGGCGACGCCTTTATCAACGGCGCCACCGCTGGTCGCCTCTACTTCGAGACGCTCTACTTCTACAACCCCACCACCGTCACCAACAACGCGACCGTCAACATCATCTTCTACAACGAGCCTGGCACCACCCCGCGTGCCAACACCGCCGTCAACATCTCCATCCCGGCCAACGGCTTCCAGCAGCTGCGTCTGCATGAACTCCAGGCCATCGTCGGTGGCGGCCTGCCCAGCTTCTTCGCCTTGGACATCACAGGCGCGCTGCCCTTCCAGGTCTCCATGGAGCACTACGACCTGTTCCTGGGTGGCGGCTGGGCTGCTTCGCCCGTGCCCTTCGGCATCAAGACTCCGCTGGCTGACATCCGCTGAGTCTGATCTTTCTCGAGTCCCCAACCCCCGCCGCTCACCCGGCGGGGGTTTTTCTTTCCCGCATCGCCCGCACGCGACTACGTTCTCGTCATGCGAGCAAGGACGCTGCCATTCTTCAAATACCACGGCCTCGGCAACGACTTCGTCCTGATCGACGCCATCACCACGCCCGCACTCGCGCGTCGCGACTGGCACGATCTCAGCCGCAAACTCTGCGATCGTCGTTTCGGCGTCGGCGCCGACGAACTTCTGCTTCTCACTCGCTCCAAGACCGCTCATGTCACCATGCGCGTTTTCAACGCCGACGGCACTGATGGCGGCATGTGCGGCAACGGCATTCGCTGCATCGCACGCCACATGTGTGATCAGCACGGCTTCAAGCAATCAACGCTGCAGGTCGCGGTCTATGGCGTGGGCGAACGAACCATGCACATCGTGCGCAACGGCCCGCGCTTTGCCGCAGCGCAAGTTGACATGGGCACGCCGCACCTCTCGCCGCAGCTCATCCCATGCGCCGCATCACTCGCAAATGCCTCGCACGACGGCTCACCCGCCGTCATCGGAACTGCTCTGCCCGCGTCACTCCGCAAGTCCTTGGGCTCCGCCGCGAGCGGCATCGATTCCATGACATGTGTCAGCATGGGCAACCCGCACGCCGTGCTCTGGTGTCAAGGCAGACACAAACCCACGCGAGAGCTCGTCGAAGCCATCGGCCCCGTGCTGCAGCGTTCACCACTCTTTCCGCGCAGCGTCAACGTGCATATCGCCGACGTTACCTCTCGCGTGCGCGCCGTCATCTGGACATATGAACGCGGCTCGGGCGTCACACTCGCGTGCGGCACCGGCGCGTGTGCAGTGCTCGTGGCGGGCGTGCTCGCTGGCAAGCTCGCACGCACCGCAACCATCACCGTGCCGGGCGGCAATCTTGGTGTGTATTGGGACAACACAACCGGGCGCGTCATCAAGTCCGGACCGGGCGAACTCGTGTTTACAGGTTCCTGCAGAGTCTGACGCTTACTCGCCCGACGAAATGACGTCGCCACCCGAGGCACGCCACGCATGCAGGCCGCCCTCGAGAATGTACACCTTGGTGTAGTTGAGCCCGCGCAGCTTCTTTGCCAGCGCGTAAGGCGTCGCACTCGAAGGATCCGCGCCGTAGATCAGAATCGTGTCGTATTCCGCAAGGCGGTCTGATCGCGGCTCACCCGCATTCTCCGCCTTGACTGTCCGCAGATCATTGGGCTCCCACGTCGGCACCAGCATCGCACCCGGACGCACATCACCCAGTTGCAGATTGCGAGCGCCTGCGATGCGCTGCGCCCGCCACTGCTCCACGGGCCGAGCGTCGAGAATGATGAGCTCCATCGCTTCACCATTCTCCCAGCTCTCCGCGATCACTTCGTTCGCCTTCTCTGGCGCCATCCGCCGCAGTTCGCTGTCATCCACGCCCATGCCCAGGAAGTTGAGACGCTGTTCGCCCTTGCTCGTGCAGCCGCAAGCCGAAAACACCGCGGCAAACCCAGCGACAATCAGACATCCCGTGCGAACGGCGAACAAAGCATGTGCCATGCGCCATTGTTGCACCCTTCAAGCGCGTTGCAACCGCAAACACGCGAACAGCATCCAACTCTGCAACGCAATCGCGCGTCGGTTGTATCGTTGAACTCTGCGAATCGCCGAACGTAGGACACGAGCATGCCCGATCCATCGCACCACCGTTCTCTCGCTCGGCCCACCTGGCGGCATCTGCTCGCCGCAACAGTCGGCCTTGCCGCAGCCGCCCCCAGCGTGCTCGCTCAGCCCGAGGCAACGGACGAACGCAAGAACAAGGTTGTGTTCTCGCTGCAACTTGATGGCCCTGCCACGCCCGGGGGCACGATCACCCTGGGCCTCAACTACCTCATCGCGAAAGACTGGCACACGTACTGGGATGGCCTGAACGACACCGGCATGCCCGCATCGTGGAAATTGACGCTGCCCGAAGGCTGGGAGGCTGGCGAGCCACAATGGCCCGCTCCCAAGCGCTACGGCATGGAAAATGGCGTGGTTGATCACGTGTACTTCGATGAAGTCACGATCCTCATTCCCGTTCGGATTCCAGCTAATGCTGAATTCAAGAACTTCGAGATCGCCGCGAGCAGCAAGTGGCTCGTGTGTCAGGAAGCCTGCATCCCCGAGCGAGGTGAATCCAAGACCATCATTGCCGTGATTGATCGCCCGGCACCCAAGCAAGCACCGGCAGGTATTCTGGCGTCGCGTGCTCGCACCATCCAAACGGGCTGGGGAGAACTCGCCGCGACGAAGCCTGAAACGTCACTCGTTGACGCAACGCTCACCGTCCGCGTGCCCGGCGCAACCAAGCTCGCGTTCTTCCCAGGTGCGGACTCCTCCCCTGCCGAAGACCTGATCGAAGAAGGCGAAGCCAAGGGCGACGCGCTGCGTATCCGTATGCACCAGCGCCAAGGCGAAGCGCTGACGGTGCGAGGCGTGATCGAAGTGACGCGATCCACCTCGACAGGGCAGTCCACCACCTCGTGGCATGCGTTGGACTTCACGCCCCCAACTGAAAGCAAGGCCGAAACGCCTGCCGTTCAACCGGCGAAGTAGCTCTCATATCGAATCTCCGTCGCCATGTGTGCGACGGTTACTGAGGATCGGAATCCGTGCGAGTGTGCAACCAAGGAACCACGCTCGCCAACACTGGAGTATTTCTGATGAAGAAGAACGCATTGCTGCTCGGTCTCGCCGCCGCCACCCTCGCCCTCGCGGGCTCGACCATCGCCTGGGCTGATGACAAGCCCAAGGAAACCATCAAGCAGGTGGAGTCGGATGTGAAGAAGGGTGTCGAGAAGAAAGTCGAAGAAGGCAAGAAGAAAGCGGAGAAGAAGATCGAAAAGGCTGACGCCAAGCAGGGTGTGAGCGTGGGCGACATGGCGCCCAACTTCACGCTCAAGGACACCTCGGGCAAGGAACACTCGCTCGCCGATCTGACCAAAGAAGGCAAGATCGTCGTGATTCAATGGTTCAACCCCGAGTGTCCCTTTGTCGTGAAACACTACGGCAAGAAGGGCAACACCTTCAACGACATGCACGCCAAGTACAAGGACAAGAACGTCGTCATTGTGGGGATCAACAGTGGCGCCGAAGGCAAGCAAGGGGCCGGGCTTGAGAAGAACCAGACCGCCGTCAAGGACTGGAAGATCGAGTACCCGATCCTCATGGACATGAACGGCGCGGTTGGCAAGCAGTACAACGCCAAGCGCACGCCTGAAATGTTCATCGTGGGCAAGGACGGCAAGATCGCCTACCACGGTGCGATTGACGACGATCGCGGCGCGGACGCTCCCGGCAAGGTGAACTACGTCACGGCAGCTCTGGACCAGATCCTGGCTGGTGAGACCGTCACGAAGGCTGAGACCCAGCCCTACGGCTGCAGCGTCAAGTATTGATTTCGTAGTTTGAAGCTTGGCGCGACCCCGTGTCCTGACGCGGGGTCGCGTTTTATTTGGACGTGGAGAAACCGAATCCACCGTCCCGCACGAGCATCTCATTGTTCGGAAAACTCGAACTTTTGGTGATGGCTGGCGTAGAATGACGCGGCCAATTGCGAAGGAGTCTCAACTATGGCAACCACCCTGCCCCAAGCCGGCGACAGCACCGCGATCCAAGGCGTCATTCTCACTGAAACCGCTGCTCGTGAAATCAAGACCATCATCCAGCAGCAGGAGCTCGACGCCGACAAGGTGTGCCTGCGTGTTGGCGTGAAGGGCGGCGGCTGCAGCGGCTTCAGCTACATCCTTGACCTGACTGAGACCAAGAAGGACACCGACGAACTGTTCGAACAGCACGGCGTCCGCATTATTGTCGACCCCAAGAGCCTCCTGTATCTGGGTGGCGTGACGGTGGACTTCAAGGATGAGATCATGGGCCGCGGATTCGTGTTCCACAATCCCAACGCGACGGCGAGCTGCGGCTGTGGCAGCAGCTTCAGCGTGTAAGGAATCTGGCGTCTGGCACCAACGTCCGCCCTTGAGCGGACGTTTTTCTTGCGCCTGTCAATTCCACTCGCTTCGTCATTGCGACGATACACGCTTTCGATTACACTGCATCCACGCCCGTAGATTCTCGGGCTATCTTGTTGTACCGTCATGAGCCAAGCCCCCACCCCCATGGAGACCGCCCACGGATACTCGCCCCCGAGCGTGACGCAGTTCTCCGTGTTTCTCCACAACAAAGTCGGCAAACTCCACGACCTCGTTGAGGTCTTTGAGAATCGCCACGCCCTGCTCGCCGCCATCAGCGTGAACGAGGCAAGCGACCACGCGGTTGTTCGCATCATCCCGACCAACGCCACGCTTGCGCGGCGGGTGCTGGATGACAGCGGCCTGGCCTACACCATGCGAGATGTGCTCGTTGTGGAACTGTCAGGCAACCACACACTTAGCAGCATGTGCTTGAGCCTTCTGCGCGCCGAACTTTCGATCCACTTTGCCTACCCGCTCATGTCGCGCGGCGCCTCGGCCCCCACCATCGCTCTCGCGGTTGACGATCTGACCCTCGCCGGCCAGATCCTCCGCCGCAAGGACTTCCGCCTGCTGGGTGAAGCCGACCTGTCTGAGCCGGTTTGAATTCGCTCGTTTGCTGCTGCGTTCGTGGGAGCCAACATGACTTTCGCCCATCGGTGCGTTCTGCTGGCGTGCTGCTTCGTGCTCGGTGCCGCGCTGCCTCTGATGCACGCGTGCAGCAAGAAACCGGATGCCGGCTCGACATCGCCCGACAGCATGGAAGGCGGCTCGGGAGTCAAGGTGCCCGCCCAGCCCTCCTCCGACACGCAGTCACCCCCCGTGACCAGTGAAGCGCCCGTGGAAGAAGTCGTCGTTGGCGAGCCTGACGAAGGCGATCCGATGGAGTCCACCGGCGCCATCGACGAGTCCTCCGACCCTGGCGCCAAGCTTGTCCGCGTCTGGTACGGCACCAACCGCGAACCGATCGACCGGGCGGACCAAAGCCGAGGATTCACCGTCGAGCGCAGCACACAGAGCGACGCCTTCTTTGGTTCAGTGCTTTGCCGAGTTCCGCATAGCCGGCCCAAAGGCACGCTGGGCTCTCCGTGGTACCGGCAACTGGCCAAGTGGGAGGATGATGACATCACCATCGCGGAAGTCGTGGCGCTTGAAGAGGACGAGTTGTACGGTGACCTTCGGACGATCCTGCGCGATGCGCGGGCGGGTGAGAAGTGCGTGCTGGTGTACATACACGGGTACAAAAACTCATTTGAACGAGCTGCGATGCGGGCGGCGCAGTTGGCGGTCGATCTGGACGTGCCGGGCATCACGGCGTTCTACAGCTGGCCAAGCAAGGACACGGCGAGCGGCTACACGGCGGATGCAGCTTCTGTGGAGGCAAGCGAGAAGCACGTTCGTCGTTTCCTTGAACGCATGCTCGATGAATCAGGCGCTGAGAAGGTGCATGTCATCGCGCACAGCATGGGGAACCGGGTGATGGCGCGGGTGGCGCAGAGGCTTCTTGAGAAGCCTGATCGCCGGTTTGGCCAGATCATCCTGGCAGCGCCGGATGTCGACGCAGAGGCGTTTGAGGAACTGGCACTGGCATACCCGCGATTGAGCGACCGCACCACGCTGTACGTCAGCAAGAAGGACATGGCGCTGGAAGCCAGCAACTGGGTACACGACTTCCCGCGGGCGGGGTACATGCCGCCCGTGACGGTCGTGAAGGACATCGACACCGTTGAAGTGACGAGCATCGATGTCAGCATGCTCGGCCACGGTTACGCGGCAGAATGCGAACTGGTTCTGTCGGACATCTCATGCCTGCTGCGACGGAGTGTCGCTCCGCGCGAACGCCCCAACCTCCGCATCATGAGAAACGAAATCGGAGAGTCCTTCTGGACGATGGACGCGGCGCCGGCTGGGCAGTGACAGCCCGTCGTTGTATCTGCAACTTGGGATAACAGCGGAGAAACCAACTCTGGGGCTGGGCGTATTGCTACCGTCCCTTCGTGTCCACTTTGGAGGAGTCCTGCATGCGTCGCGCATTCCACGTCGGCCTGAGCCTTTCCACACTGCTTGTCACGAGTGCCTTCGCGCAGCCATCGACTGATGCGCCGGTGAAGCAAACGCCCGCGGCGGACAACCCGGAGAAGGCACCACTTGATCTTGCCAAGCCCGTCATCAAGGACATTCCGGTGCTGCGTCCTGGCACGGACTTCAAGATCGAGGCTTATGTCTCAGGCGTGCAGGTTCCGTGGTCGATCGCGTGGACCGGAGCATCGCGCATGCTGTTCACGGAACGAACGGGCGCGGTGCGTGTGGTGGAGAATGACAAGCTTCGCGAGTCGCCACTTTACACGGTGCCTGATCTCATCGGCGAAGGTGGCGAGAACGGGCTGATGGGGCTGGCCATTCACCCTGAGTACGCGACCAATCGCTTCGTGTACATCAGCTATGGCACACGTCGCGATGTGCGCGTTGTCCGGCTGAAAGACACTGGAGACGCGCTGGTGGAGCCCACGCCGATCCTGACGGGCATTCCAGCAGGTCGTAACCACGTGGGCTGCCGTCTTGCGTTTGGTCCGGACGGCAAGCTGTACATCACGACTGGTGAGACGTTCGAGAAGGAACTCGCCCAAGACATGTCGAGTCTGGGCGGCAAGATCCTGCGCGTCAACGACGACGGCACCATCCCGGCCGACAATCCCTTCGTCAACAAAGAGAACACTCGAGGCGAGATCTTCAGTTTCGGCCATCGCAATCCGCAAGGCATCGTGTGGACCGAAGACGGGCTGATTCTGGAAACCGAGCACGGTCCCAGCGGCGAAGTGCGACCATCACGCGGTGATGATGAACTCAACATCGTCAAGGCGGGGGCGGACCTGGGCTGGCCGAAGGTCTGGGGCAGCAAGACAGCCGAAGGCACGATCGCTCCCGCGGTTGTCTTCACTCCCGCGATCGCGCCTGCCAGCGCCGCGTATTACAACGCGGAACGCTTCCCGCAGTGGAAGGGCTCGGTGTTCTTTGGCGCTTTGGGCGGGCTGCGCCGTGATGCGGATCCGGGCGTGTATCGCGTGGCGCTTGAGGGCGAGAAAGTCACAGCGATTGAACGCATGGCGACGGGATTCGGCCGCATTCGCTGTGTTGCGGTCGGTCCTGATGGCGCGATCTACTTCAGCACGAGCAACAAGGACGGGCGCGCCCAGCCACGCGAAGGTGACGACAAGATTTACCGGATTGTGCCCGCTGGCACGTAAAGCAACGTCGAACAACTTCAAGCAGGAATCGCATCAGTTGCCGCCGGCGGTATCGCCTGCGGCTTTTTGCTGCTCTTCGCGAAGTTGGGTGTAGGCGTAAAACGTGAGAACGGCGGGCAGGAAGGTCATTTCGCCGGCACGGCGACTGACCGCTTCGAGCGAACTGTGTTGACCACCGGAGACTTCTCGCTGCAGGTCGACGACGACTTTATCGAAGACGGCGATCATCTGGCCCATGAGCTTGTATTGCTCAGGCGTCTTGGGCATGAAACCACTGATGCCCGGCACGTTGGTGGGAAGCACAAAGTACCACTTGCCGTCGGGGGCCCTGTTCATCACCATGCCAATGGGCTGCAGGACGGGCTTGCCGTCCCACAGCAGCGCGACGCTGTCGTCGGTGAGATAAGCGGTGGTCAGGCGACCGTCGTTGTCCTTGAGGAATGAGTAAGGATCAGCGAAAAGGCGCGTGATGGCATCGTCAAACTGCTCGCGCTGTTCCTGACGCTCGCCGGGGCGCGTGTTGCGGTTGCGTCTGCCGCCTTGGCGCCGCCCCTGCTGCGCGAGTTGCCCGACGAGACTGGTGGACTTGCCTTGCTTGGCCGCTTCTTCGGCTTTTTTGGCGAGTTCCGCAGTCTCTTCGGGGAAGCGGGTATTGAGTTCGATCGCCAACTCTTCCATATGGCCGGTCAGGCGGCCCAGGGTATTGAGGAGGCGACGCATGTCCTGGTTGTCGGCGTAGACGAGATTGGGCAGTTTCTCCGCGTCGCCCTGCTCGACCATCTTGGTGGCGCTGGCGATGGTCTCTTCGGGCGTGCCCTGGGCGTAGTCTTCGCGCGAGCAGCCACCGAGCGTCAGCAACACGCTCAGACCCATCGCCGCGAAGATACTCAGTCGCGCCATCATTACTCCCTTGTTTCGCGGCTGCCCTCAGGCGGTTTCACCGCATCTGGCTGGATCAGCCGTGGGCGCTCAAATATGCGATGAAACTGGCATCAGCGTCGTACCGTGTCTTGGGCGTGTAGATGCCGTTGCCTTTGCCCTTTTCGTCCTCGTTCTCGCCGTAGAACGTGGCGTGCTTGAAGCCCGCCTCGAGCAGCAGTTCACGGATCTCGCGGACGGTCCAGACACGCCAGGTGTAGCTGAACGCCTTGTGCAGTGCTGGGCCCTTTTCAAACTCGAAGTGGATGAAGCACTGCGTCTCGCTGGTCACGGGGTTGAACTTGTTCTGGTCCCAGATGTAGCGGAAACGCCGGCCATCGGGAGACTTGATCCAGCGCGGCTCCTGCTGTTCCTTGGTGGTTTCGTAGCCGCCGTGGATGTCCATGAAGAAGACGCCGTCGGGCTTGAGGCTCTTCTTGACGCTGCGGAAGTACTGCAGCATGGTTTCACGCTCCTGGAAGATCCAGTAACTGAAGTTCATCGCGAGGATGGCGTCGACCTTCTGCGCCTGGGGACCCGGTTCGAGCACGTTCTTGTTGAGGAGAATCAGACGTTCGCGCTGCTCAGGGGTGAAGTCCTTGGCGAGGTTCTTGAGGCCCCACGCGAGCGTGGGTTTGTGGAGGTCGACACCGATGGCGACGTTCTCGGCGTGCTGCCGCACGAAGTACGTGCTGGTCGCGGCGGCGCCACAGAAGTCCTCGCGCAGGCGGCGCAGGGGACGCCCGGTCAGTTTCTTGAAGCGGTCGGTAACGAAGTCGATCTCGGCCTCGGGGCACTGCACCGACCAGATGTAGAGCCAAAGCCTGTCGGTGTTATCTCGGGTGATCGGACCTGCCGCCTTTGCGTTCTTTCCCGCCTTGGGGCGAGCGTTTGCCACCGGCTTTGCGACAGGCTTGGATTCCAGCATTTGAGCCACACGCTTGCTGGTGGTACGTGCCACCGAACTGTCCGCCACGGTCATGCAGATGCGCCTTTCTTGCCGAGTTTTTCGGGGTGCAGACGGGCTTTCCCGCCACTTGCACAGACCCGCGAAATCCAAACCGAACTTTCGCCGATGGAAAGGTGTACCCCTTCCGGGGCGGGTTTATACTCCCGCCCGCTATCGGCAACCATAGCCGAGCGATTGTTGACAGGGGAGAGGTTTTCCGGCCCGCAGCAGCGAACGCGAGCGGCCCTTTGCGTGGAGAGATGCGATGAAGCTCACGATGGTTGGTACTGGGTACGTTGGTCTGGTCACGGGCGTGTGCTTCAGCCAGACGGGCAATCACGTCACGTGCCTCGACGTCGATCCCCGCAAGATTGAGAAGCTCAAGAAGGGCGTCTGCCCGATCTATGAACCCGGCCTCGAAGAAATGATGGAGCGCAACTACAAGGCTGGCCGCCTGCAGTACACCCTCGACAAGCAGGAAGCCTACCGCGACGCTGAGATGATCTTCATCTGCGTCGGCACTCCCAGCGACGAACGCGGCCACACTGACCTCAAGTACGTCAACGCCGCCGCTGACGACATCGCCGACATGCTCAAGGCCCTTGGCCCCAACCAGAAGCCCAAGGTCATCGTGATGAAGAGCACCGTGCCGGTCGGCACCACGCTCAGCGTGCGTGATCGCATTCGCGCCCGCGTCGGCCCCGCCATCCCGTTCAAGGTCGCTGACAACCCCGAATTCCTGAAGGAAGGCGCGGCTATCGATGACTTCATGAAGCCCGACCGCGTCGTCGTCGGTATCGAAGACGAAACCGTCGGCGAAGCCTTCAAGCAGCTCTACGACCCCTTCGTGCGCAACGGCCACCCCATCTACCTGATGGACGTCCCCAGCGCCGAAATGGTGAAGTACTGCGCCAACAACTTCCTGGCGACCAAGATCAGCTTCATCAACGAGATGGCCAACCTGTGCGAGGCCTACGGCGCGGACATCAACCGCGTGCGCGAAGGCATGTGCAGCGACAAGCGCATCGGCAACGCCTTCCTCTACCCGGGCCTGGGCTACGGCGGCTCCTGCTTCCCCAAGGACACGCTCGCCTGCATCATGATGGGCGATAAGTGCGGCATCGAAGCCAAGCTCAGCAAGAGCGTGCACGACGTCAACCAGAAGCAGCGTGATCGCTTCTTCGACAAGATCGTCGCTCACTTCGGCGGCAAGACCGGCGTGGGTGGCGGCGCAGCCGGCATGCAAGGCAAGAAGATCGCCTTCTGGGGCATTGCCTTCAAGCCCAAGACCGACGACATCCGCGAAGCTCCTGCCCTCACGCTCATGCGTAAGGCCAACGGCTACGGCGCAGCCTGCGTCGCCTTCGACCCCGTTGCGAACGAGAACGCCCGCGCCGAACTGGGCGGCAACTTCAAGATCGTCGACGACATGTACGAAGCCCTCAAGGACGCTGATGCCCTCGTCATCAGTACCGACTGGGACGAGTTCAAGAGCCCCGACTTCGCCAAGATCAAGAGCCTCATGAAGAGCCCGGTGGTCTTTGATGGCCGCAACCTCTATCGCCTCGCCGCGATGGACGAAGCCGGCTTCACCTACCACAGCGTGGGTCGTCGTCCGGTTGGCGTGAAGCGGTAACCAGCGGGACCGGCTCACGCGGGTACCGACGGCTTGACACAAACGACGGAAAGCACCAGCCCTGCACTCACGTGCGGGGCTTTTTCTTGGTAGTTGAAGCCTAGCAGAACGGCAAGCATGATGGCTGCTGAGCAACGAGATGAAGAGTTTCATCGCCCATAGAAAAACCCCGCGAATGATCGCGGGGTTCTCGGTGATCTGTTGAGCAGGCGTGTGCCTGTCGTTGTGACTTAGTTCGCGAAGTGAGCGAACGCGCGGTTGGCTTCCGCCATGCGGTGCGTCTGGTCGCGAGTCATCATCGCCTTGCCTTCCTTGCGGGCGCCGTTGTACAGCTCATCCGCGAGGCGCAGAGCCATGGGGCGGCCCTTTTCGCTACGAGCCGCTTCAAGAATCCAGCGATACGCCAGCGACTGAGCGCGCTTGGGCTTCACGGTCATGGGCACCTGGTAGTTCGCACCACCGATGCGCTTGCTGCGGACTTCCACGAAGGGCTTCACGTTGTCAACCGCCATGCGGAAGACTTCGATGGCTTCCTTGGGAGCGCCCGGATCGGTTTCCTTCGCGAGCTTGGCCTGAATCGCGTCCAGCGCGTCATAGACCACGCGTTCAGCGACGGACTTCTTGCCGTCCATCATGACGCAGTTGATGAAACGAGCCAGCTGACGATCGCCGAACTTGCCGTCGGGACGAAGCTGGGCTTCTGCGGAGGTAAAGCTCTTGCCACCCATCTGTAAACTCCTTTGGCTGGAGCGGGAGATCCGCTCAACCGTTCACCGCGAGACACGGGAGATGTTCTCGCGATTACTGCCGCGGGCTCAAGCCCGCTGAAATGTCCTGGGCGAATGCTGTCTTGACCCTAGTGCCCAGTCCCTAGTGCCAAATGCCTATATGTTTACTTCGCCGCGGCCTTGCCACGCTTCGCACCGTACTTGCTGCGACCCTGCTTGCGGCCTTCAACGCCCAGGCAGTCGAGGGTGCCGCGGACGATGTGGTAGCGCACACCGGGAAGGTCGCGCACACGGCCGCCGCGCACCAGCACAATGCTGTGCTCTTGCAGGTTGTGGCCTTCGCCACCGATGTAGGCCGTGACTTCCTTGCCGTTGCTCAGGCGCACGCGAGCGATCTTACGAAGAGCCGAGTTGGGCTTCTTCGGGGTCGTCGTCTTGACGATCAGGCACACGCCGCGCTTCTGCGGAGCGCCGCGGAGGTCCTTGACCTTGTTGATCTTCGCGAGCGGCTTGCGGGGCTTGCGGACGAGTTGGTTGATCGTGGGCATGGCGTGCGTCTATTTGAAGTCTGAAAACAACGATGCGCAAAACTTCCGCCGGCTCGCCGACGGGGGAGGGGATGATAGCGGGCGTTCATCGAAAAGCAAGGAGGCCGCAATTCTGGCGTACGGACGCTCCAGCCTTGCTCAGGGCCCACGGGCCGGGTGTAAAGTCGCCCATGACGAACCCGCCAAGCCCCTCCGCACCCGGACTGACCTTTTCCGCGTTCCAGAGCCTGATTCGCGACCGGTACTACAAAACGGACGCCGCACGCGGCACACCAGGTACGTTCATGTGGCTGGTCGAAGAGTTCGGCGAGCTCGCCACAGCCCTTCAGGACAACGCACCCGGCAAGAGTCCCACACCCGAACAGCGTGCGAATATTGAAGAAGAATTCGCTGACGTCATCGCTTGGCTCACCACGCTTGCCAACATCAACGGCGTTGATCTGGAAAAGGCCCTGACCAAGTACACGACGCCGGGCAAGGTCGAAGGCGTGAAGAGCTGACCGGGCTCAGGCGTGCAGCCCCTCCGCCAGTTCGCGGACAAACGCCCGAGCCTCGTGCGGCACGTACTTGTTGGTCTTTGCCGCGTCGCCCATCCGCCGCACGAGCGCACTTCCCACGATCGCCGCGTCGGCGTGCTTCACGACCGCCGCCACGTGCTCCTTGGTCGAAATCCCAAAGCCGCAGGCGATGGGCAGGGTGGTCACGTCGCGCAGGGCGGCGACACGCTTGCTGACGTCCGGCAGTTCGCTTTGTTCACCGGTTATGCCGCCGCGTGCGAGCATGTAGATGAAGCCAGTGCTCGCCTTGGCGATTTCCATGGCTCGCTCGCGAGGGGTTGTCGGAGCAATCAGCAGGCTGAGTGACAGGCCGGTCGCGCGCGCTGCGTCACGCAGATCGCCGCTTTCTTCAAGGGGCGCGTCGGGGACGATCAGGCCGTCAAAACCGGCGTCCTTGGCTGCTTTGGCGAAGCCCTTGGGGCCACCCATGCGATGCACGATGGACGCGCTGACCATTGCCACCAAGCCCACGCCCAAAGTCGCTCGGGCCGCTGCAACTTCCTCAAAGATGCCGCGGGGCGTCACGCCGCTCTGCAGAGCCTCATGCATCGCGCTCGCGATGACTGGGCCGTCCGCAATCGGATCAGAGAAGGGAATACCTACCTCAATGATCGACGCTCCACCTTCTTCGCAGGCTCTGAGCGTGTCGCCGAGCTGGCCGGGCTTGGGATAGCCCCCGCACACGAATGGCATGACGGCCTTCATGTTGACTGATCGAAGCGACTGAAAGATGTCATCAATGCGACCCATATAGCCGGGACAGTAGCGATGCACCGCCCCACCGCTCTACGCTTGCGAATGCCTATCACGCAGATCCTCGGCATCGGTCGCAACTACGCAGAACACGCCAAAGAGCAAGGGGCGGAGATCCCCACGCGCCCCATGGTCTTCAGCAAGAACATCGCCAGCCTGTGCGGCTCGGGTGATGTCATTCGCATTCCCAAGGTCTGCCAGGAGAAGCCGCAGGTCGACTTCGAAGGCGAACTAGGCGTCATCATCGGCAGCCTTCCCAGCGGCCACCCCGTCAAGGATGTCTCGCTCGCCGATGCTCTTTCCTGCGTCGAGAGCTACTGCGTTGCGAACGACGTTTCGGCCCGCTGGTGGCAAAAGGAAGGCGGAGGCGGGCAGTTCTATCGCGGCAAGAGCTTCGACACGTTCTGCCCGGTGGGTGCCATCAAGCCAGCGAGCGCGATTCGCGATCCCCAGAAGCTCCGTCTCATCACCCGAGTCAACGGCGTGACCATGCAGGACGGCAACACGAGCGACATGATCTTCACGGTCGCGACGCTCATCCACGAACTCAGCAAGGACCACACCCTTCCGCGTGGCACGCTCATTCTCACGGGTACACCGAGCGGCGTGGGCTTTGCTCGCAACCCGCCGGTCTTCCTGAAGGCGGGCGACACCGTCGAGATCGAAGTCGAGGGCTTGGGCACCATCAGCAATCGTGTCGAGAACGCGTGACATGCCCCACGGGTCGGCTAGGCGGCCTTGCGGCCCGGCTTGTCGTTGTGCAAGTCGCTCGCATCGGAGCAATCGGCCGCCGACGATGAGTCGGCACCCGCAATCGGAATACTCGCGGCGGGATGCTCGTGATGCTCGCTCGCTTCGGCATGCACCGGGGCACTGGAGGGCATCGCAGCCTGTTCGGGGCCGGACGTGTCTGACTGGGCACTTGGTTCGGCAGCGACCTTTGCAGGCTCACGGAGTTCGATGGGCATGGGAACGCCGAACTCAATGACCACGGGCTCAGCGAGCGTGGGCGTGTTTTCCGCGACACCAACGCTGACACACACGCGGAGCAGGCAGGCGTCATCCGCTGCAATCCGTGTGAATGCCTGGCCGCCCGAGAGCGTGGCAACACGATCAACAATCGCCAGGTCGAGCCAGCGGCGCCACGAAGCATCCTTCATGCGGGTCACGTCGCTGAGGGGCGACAACTTCGCCTGGAGCGTCTCGTCGGTCATGTCACGCACGGGCGTTCGCAAGGTGAATACCAATTGACTCGCTTCGCGGTCGAATGCGATGCGCAGGTGCGAACCGATCCAAGGCTGTGAGACATCGGCGGGCGGAACCGCTGTGTCCGCCGACTCAGCAGATTCTGTGTGCGGAGTCGGGGCCATGCGCCATGCCTCGGCCTGTGAGATACCGGCTCGAGCATCTTCGGCACCCAAACCGACAAGGCCCGCGACCGCCAATCGCAGCTTCTCGCGATCAAACATCACGCGTTGAGGCACGTCGGCATCGACGTCAATGCGCAGACCGGTTCCGTCGGGCAGGTGCGGATGCATCGATTCAACCGTCTCGCGCACCGTCACAGCGACGGGCACGGCGACGCGCTTCAGAGCGAGATTGCCGCTGTCGCTCTGGATGAACTCGCGCAGAGCGGAAAGTGTGTCACGCATGGCGCGTGCCTGACCGGCGAGGCCCTGTGCGACTGCGGCGCGTTCCGCGGGCGAAGCTTCGGGCTGTCCCAACTGCGAGGCATAGTTGGCCACGCCGTCGAGCGCGGGCGCGAACTGTTCCGCGATTTGCGCAAGGGCGCTGGTTCGGGCCTGTGAAGCGTTGGCCGCTTCCTGTGAGGCGAAGTTCAGGATGTCCAACTCGCTGCGATGCGCTGCGGAGTCGCGTCGCCACGCGTGCATGAAACCTGCAACACCTGCGATCATGCCGGCAGCGGCAAACAGCCCCAACGTAACACTGACCCCGGTCCAGAGCTGGGTATGCGCATGCGCAGTCGTCATCATGTCACGAGCGCGTGCGTCATGCGATACCTGCGTCTTGCCCAACTGCTCACTCACGGCGGCGAAGGTCGCGCACGCTGCGAGGTACGAGTCGTGGTTCGTGGGCGTGCGAATGAGTTTGGTTGCGGCTTGAGCAAACTCGTTGGCTGCGGCGGAGAATGCATCCACATCGGCCGTGGGCACACCATACAGGTTGGCCTTGGTGCTGTATTCGGCGCACTGACCAGCAAAGGTCTCCATGGCGCCGTACGCGGCGCCGCGGACTTCGTCGGTGTCGTTGATGGCAACCTGCAATGCGCCTTGCAAGGCGATACGTGCCGCCCGCTCCGTCTGCGCGATGAGCGCAGCACCGGGAGCGTGCTCGGTCGCGCCTGCGCTCAGAGTGCGCGCGGCGCGATCGCCCGTGGATGACATGACTGCGACTGACGCCACTGTCAGGCCCGCAGAAGCAACGAGAACGGCCGCAAAAAGTGCTCGCACGCGAGGAACTCCCTTCGCTGGCACTATCGGCCCGTAAGCCACACGAATGTGGTGAACCCCGCCGATTCGCACGTGGAATCAGTTGATGCTTCGGTCTTGATAACTCATTCGGGATGCTATCAGACCGCCTGCGATCGCCCACACGAAGGACAGGCGGCTCCGGCAAGCACGCCATCAAGCCCACGGCCACAGCCCGCACAGACGGGTTTGCTTAGCCGTTCGTCTTCGGCGCGTGCCGCCTCGGCGCCGCGCTTCTCGTTCACGAAGAGCGTCACGATCAACCCGACGAGCACGAATCCGCAAAGCGTGAGGAGCGCGGCGGGCATGCCGACGCGCGACATCATGACGCCAAATGGAACCGTACCGACGGCTGCAAGCTTGAAGGTGAGCCCCCAGATTCCGAAGACTTCCGCCGAACGGGCCTTGGGCGTGAGGTACGCGACGAACGCGCGATTCGCGCTGCCAAGCGAACCGAGACCGAAACCGATGAGGCACGCGAAAAGCCACATGGGCCACTGCGCGACGGCGACGGGCGGCGTTTGTGCCTGGCCGCGCGAATGCTCCCACGCGTAGTACGCGAAACCACTGGTCGCGACCATCCACACAAGCAGCAGACTGACGATCGTGCGTTTATGCCCAAGGCGATCCTGGAAGTACGCGGGAATGACCGTTCCGCCGACACCCGCAATCGTGACCACCGCGATGAATATGACACTGCGCGTCGTGTCAAAGCCCAGACGGTCGACGAGGATGCTCGCGAAACTGATGACCGTGCTCATCGCGACGCCATAGAAGAATGAGCCGAGGAGCAATGTCGCCAAGTCGCGAAAGGCGACTGTCGACCGGGCGGAAGTCACGAGACGCTTGAAGCCAACGGCGATCGGATTGCCTGGAGAAGGGGCGTTGGTCTTCGTCTCGCGGAGAAAGAGGAGCGTCGGAATCGAGAAGGCAAGAAACCAGACGCCCGCGAAAATGAACAACGGGCCGAATCGCTCAGGATTCTCGAGTTTGAATGCTGTGATCGCGACGGCGGTGATGATGAGCAGCACCAGAGCGGCGAGGTACGCGATGCACCACGAGAAGCCCGAAACGCGTGCCATGTCGTCGCGTCGCGCCAACTGGGGCAGAAAGCTGGCGAGGAAGTTCTCTCCGATATTGAAGCAGAAGTTGGCGGGGATGTACAGCAGCAGCGCGAGCCACAGGGTGCCGGGCCCCAGTGACGCAAACAAGCAGGTGAGCGCCGCACAGACCACGCCGGTGCCCAAGAGCCATTGCTTCTTGCAACTCCGATCATCGGCGATAGCGCCGGCAACCGGGCTTGCGAGAACCACAAGCAGCATGGACCCGGCGAAGACATAGGACCATACAGCGTCTTTGTCGGGCTGCGTGTAAACGACTTTGGTGAAAAACAGCGAGAAGAGAACTGTGTTGATCAGCAGCGTAAAGGACTGATTGGCGACATCGAAGCTGATCCAAGCCCAGATTTGGCCGCGATTGGGAAGATGGGAGATGGGCAGCTTCATGAGTTCTCGCAGCACGAATCTGGCAGCGACTTGCCAATCACACTGTTCCGTTGGTCTTCACCGGATACTCAACGATGGCTCTGTTGCCTGTCCGATCTCTCCGGGACAAATTCAGGTTGCACGTGCACTTCACACTGATTCGGAACTTGTGAAACGCACGTTACGTTCGCTGCCATGTCACGGTAGCCCGCAAGCCGGTGCTGACCTTGCGGTCGTTGTGCGGAGTCGGGAATGGCTGCGACGGATGGTGACGAATCCGGGGTGCCACCGCGCGTTGTGATACCATGGTCACCTGCCAGTACCGCGAGGACGCTTTCTGCAATGCCTGCCGATACCGCATTCAACATCGTGTTCTTCGGATCGGGCGCCTTCGGTGTGCCGACGCTCGCGCATCTGGCCGGGCAGCACCGCGTGCTGGCTGTTGTGACGCAACCTGACAAGCCTGCGGGGCGGGGTGGCAAACTGACACCCACACCGATCGCTCAGTATGCCAGCGAGCATCTTTCTGGGGTGCCGATCTGGAAGCCAGAGAAGTGCAACGAAGCAGGATTCTTGGAGCAGGTGAGAAGCCTGCCACATGACGCCAACCGCGATGCGTGGGTGGTGATCGCGTACGGGCAGTATCTTGGGAAGAAGCTGCTGGCGGAGAGATTCTCGATCAACCTGCATGCGAGTCTGCTGCCCAAGTGGCGAGGTGCCGCGCCGATCAACGCGAGTGTGGTGGCGGGTGATCGTGTGACGGGGAACAGTGTGATCACGCTCGCAGAGAAGATGGACGCGGGGTTTGTGCTTGGGCAGAGCACGCGTGAAGTTGGCGCGACGCAGACGGCGGGCGAACTGCACGATGCGCTGAGCGCGGATGGGCCTGCGCTGGTGGAGCGAGTGCTGCAAGAGCATGCCAGCGGCACGCTCCGCTATGTGACGCAGGATGAGGCGGCGGTGACGATTGCGGGGAAGATGAGCAAGGCTGACGGCGTGCTTGACTGGGCGCAGCCGGCGGATGTGATTCGAGCGCGTGTGAACGGGCTGAACCCGTGGCCTGGTGTGACGGCGATGATCGCGGGGCAGGCTGTGAAGCTTCTGCGTGCCGCGGCGACGACGACGCGCGTGAGCGGCGAGCCGGGGACACTGTGCGATATGAGCGGGCTGGTGGTTTGCGGCGATGGGCTTGCGCTGCAACTGCTCGAAGTGCAACCTGCGAACAAGCGCGGCATGGCGTGGCGGGATTTTGTGAACGGCGCGAAGCTCACGGCGGGCGTGAAGTTGGGTCGCGTTGAGGTGTGAGTTGTTGAGGTGTGAGTTGAGAGCGTTTGCATGCGATGTCGCGACGGGGCGATGAGACACATCGCGGCGAGAGCGATCTCGATGAACGCGCACACAACGAAAAAGGCACAGGCGAAAAGCCTGTGCCATTTGAAGAGCGGGTGACCAGGATCGAACTGGCGACATCCAGCTTGGGAAGCTAGCGTTCTACCGCTGAACTACACCCGCTTCGCTGGGAGTATATGCGTTCGCGCGGCGTTCGCGTTGGCAGACCGGTGTGAACGAATCGACGTATAGAAGTCAGATCTTCGCGAGGAAGCGCAGATCGTTTTCGAAGAGCAGGCGGATGTCGGGGATGGCGTACTTGCCCATGGCGAGGCGCTCGATGCCGAAACCGAAGGCGAAGCCGGTCCATTCTTCGGGATCGATGCCGCAGGCGGTGAAGACGGCGGGATCGACCATGCCGCAGCCGCCGAGTTCGATCCAGCGCGGGGGCTGGTCGGGACGGAGCTGGATGAGCATGTCGAGTTCGGCGCTGGGCTCGGTGAAGGGGAAGAAGCTGGGGCGCAGGCGGATTTCAGCTTGCGGGCCGAAGTAGGCTTTGGCGAATTGGAGGAGCGTGGTTTTGAGATCGACAAGCGTCACGCCACGATCGACGTAGAGGCCTTCGATCTGATGGAACATGAAGCTGTGCGTGGCATCGACGGCGTCGGGGCGATAGACGCGGCCCGGGGCGACGACGCGGATGGGTTCCTGCAGCTTGCCTTGGCCGCGTGCGACGGCAGCTTCCATGACGCGGACCTGCACGGTACTGGTCTGGCTGCGGAGCATGCGCGGCTTGGCGACGTCGCCGGGGCGATCAACGTAGAAGTTGTCCTGCGGGTCACGCGCGGGGTGCTCGGGCGGGATGTTGAGCTTGACGAAGTTGTGATCGTCATCTTCGAGCTCGTGCGACTCGGCGACGGCGAAGCCCATGCGTGCGAAGACTTCGCAGAGGTCGGCGCGAACGCGGGAGAGGACGTGCAGGCGACCCGTGGCATGGGTTTCGATGAGGCCGGGCTCGGTGACGTCGATCAGGTCCTTCACTGGCGCGGCGGCGGCGCCGAGGGAGAGCTTCTTTTCTTCGAAGGCTGCTTCGACGGCGGCCTTGGCTTGATTGAGGGCGGCGCCGATGGCGGGCTTCTGGTCCTTGGGGACATCCTTGAGACCGGCCATGATCGTCTTGAAGGCCCCACTGCTGCCGAGAAACTCGATGCGGAAGGCTTCGAGGGCGGCGGCGTCGGTGACGGCGGCGAGGTGTGACGTCGCGCGGGACTGAAGGGCGGTAATGGCGTCGAGCGTGAGCATGTGGGGCGATATTAGGGTGTTTGCGGCGGGGTTTCGGGGTGTGGTTACGTGTTGATGTCGCGGCAAAGAAAAACCCGCGTGGGACGCGGGCTTTAGGAGTGGACAGAGCTGGGTTGACCGCTGCACCGAAGGGACGTGCCCCTTCAGATCAGTTCTGAACGCCGCCAAGGCGCGGACCGGCGTTGCCGTCTTCGCCGCCCAAGAAGCCGGCGTAGTTGCGCATGAGCAGATTGGCTTCGACACGCTGGAGGAAGTCCATCGTGACGCTGACGACGATGAGAAGACCGGTGCCGCCCAAGAACTGCGTGACGGTGAAGTCAATGTTGAGGGCGCTGTTGATGACGGGTGGCAGCACGGCAACGAGAGCCAGGAATCCGGCGCCCACATAGGTGACGCGATTCATGACAGTCTCAAGGTATTCAGCCGTGCGAGGGCCGGGGCGCAGGCCGGGGATGAACGAGCCGCTCTCCTTCATCTGCTTGCTCATTTCCTCGGGGTTGAACTGGACAGTGATCCAGAAGTAAGCGAAGAAGTAGACGAGGATGATGGTGGTGATGACGTAGAGGAACGCCCCTTGATTGAAGTTGTCGGCGAGGAAGCGGAATGTGCCGCCGTACCAGGTATCAGCGGTGCCCGCGCTACGGGTGGTTTCACGCAACTGCGAGAAAATGACGCCCGGGAAGACCATGAGGCTACTGGCGAAGATGATGGGCATCACGCCACCGTGGTTGAGACGAAGCGGCAGGTAGCTGCGTTGCCCGCCGAAGACCTTGCGACCACGCGTGTGCTTGGCTTGCTGCACGGGAATGCGGCGCTGAGCGACCGTCATGAGAACGCTGCCTGCGACGACGAAGACGAAACCGCCCAGAAGCGCGATGATTCCCATGTAGCCCATCTTGTCGGGCGCGCCGGGGTTGAAGTTATTGACTACCCAGTTGATGGCCTGCGGCATGCTCGCGAGAATGCCGGCCATGATGATCATCGATGCACCGTTGCCGATGCCGTGCTTGTCGATCTGCTCGCCAATCCACATGAGGAACAAGCAGCCAGCGGTCAGACATGCGATGGCCATGACCCACCACACGGGGTTATTGGCGTGTGACTCAACAAGCAAGCCTTGGGCGCGAAGGTAACTCAGCCAGCCGATGCCCTGCACGAGACACAGGCCCACGGTGATGTACCGCGTGTATTCCATGATCTTCTGACGACCCGAGCCGCCTTCTTCCTGCAGTTTCTTCAGGGGCGGATACACGGTGGTGAGCAACTGAATGATGATGCCCGCCGTGATGTAGGGCATGATGCCCAGACCGAAGATGGTGCTGTGGCTGAGTGCGCCGCCTGAGAACATCGCAACCGCGCTGGCGAGCGTGGCAAACGCGCCGCCCTGCTCCTTAGCAAGCTCCGCGGCCTTCTCCAACTGCTCGTGGTCAACGCCAGGCAGCGGGATCCAGTGGCCGATGCGGAAGACGATCAGCATCGCCAGCGTGAACAGAATCTTGTTCCGCAGTTCGGGCACACGGAAAACGTTGATGAGGGTCTGCATGAGAACTCTTTGATGCTGCAAACGTCACGTGCGGGCATCCATGCCAGACACTTGACGGGTGATTGTCCAATCACAGGCTCAGGCCTGCGAAACCCCGAAAACGATCGAAAAACCGCTGCTCCAAAGCAATCGGCGAGGAGCCTTCGCTCCCCGCCGATGGTAGGTCAGTCAGATTGTTCGCACGAGCGGATGCTGGTGCGACCAAGCCTTACTTCTTCTTGGCGTCAGCCTTGCCAGCCTTGGCTTCGCGCTCAGCCTTGGCAGCGGCGATAGCGGCCTTGCCCTTGCTGTCCTTGTTGCGCTTGAGCTTCTTGGTCAGGTTCTTGGGGCTGCGGTCATCGCTGTTGCGATCAACGCCGCGGACCTTGTCGCGACGCGTGCCGGTTTCGGTCACGCTGCCACCCGCGTCGGTGACGATCTTGCGAGCGGTGTCGCTCATGCGGTTCGCGGTGATCGTGAACTTGGCCTTCAGGCTGCCAGCGTTCTTGGGCATGCCAGCGAGGATCTTGAGCTCGCGGCTGTCGTCGCGCACCAGACCTGCCTTGATGAGCGTGGCGAGGCTGACTTCGCCACCCTTGGCGAAGGCGGGGTGCGAGATGATGTCGCCCAAGTTGACCGTCCAGAACTCAGTCTTGAACGGGGCGTTGGTGAAGCCGAACTTGGCCAGACGGCGGAAGTAGCGCATCTGGCCGCCTTCGAAGCCCTTCTTGGCGCTGGTACCCGAGCGCGAACCTGCGCCCTTGTTACCGCGGCCCGACTGCTTGCCGTGGCCGCTGCCTTCGCCGCGACCGACGCGCTTGCGCTTCTTGAACGCGCCCGCCTGGGCGGTGATGTCATGGATCATCATGGTGAGATACTCCAGCCGAATCGATTGATCGTGTCTTGAGAATTACGTGTTACTGAGCGGCGGGAGCTGCACCAGCGTCGCCGGCGGGAGCCCCACCGTCACCGGCGGGAGCGCCACCTTCAGGGCCGCGGCGACCGCGACCACCACCGCCGCCCGGACCGCCGCGACCACGGCGACGTTCTTCGCCAATGGTGTTGACGGGACCCTTGGCCTTGCCGCCTTCGCGGCGGGCTGCGACGGGCATGAATCGCTTGCCGCGTTCAATGCGCTGTTCGATCTGGGTTGCACCCAGGTCTTGGCCGCGACCGGTGCGAACGCTCTCGGCGGCGCGAAGCTGCTCGAGGGCGTCGAAGACGGCCTTGACGACGTTACGCTTGTTGGTGCTACCGAAGCACTTGGTGAGGCAGTCGGTCACGCCTGCGATTTCGAGGATGGCGCGGACGGTTGAACCGGCGACGACGCCCGTACCGGGAGCGGCGGGAACCAAACGCACCTTGCTGGCGCTGTAGCGACCTTCGACTTCGTGCGGAATCGTGGTGCCGGTCAGGGGCAACTCAAGAAGCTTGCGCTTCGCGTAGCGTTCGGCCTTTTCGGCGGCGCCGGGCACTTCGGGGCTCTTGGCGTAGCCAAAGCCCACTTTGCCGCGACGGTCGCCCACGACCACGATCGCGCCGAACTGGAAGCGGCGACCACCCTTGACGGTTGCGCTGGTGCGCAGCACGCCGAGATTGGTGCTTTCGAGCCGGCCGGACTGTTCCATCACTTCAACTGCCATGGTGAATCTCTTTCTGCGAGAATGTGCTTGTGCTTAGAAGTCCAGACCGCCCTTGCGAGCCGCGTCGGCGAGGGCCTTGACGCGGCCATGGAACTTGAACCCGCCGCGATCGAAGACGACGGCCTTGACGCCCTTGGCGCCCGCTCGCTTGGCCAGCAGTTCGCCCACCTTGGCGGCAGCGGCGACGTTGCCGGTCTTGTCGAGCTTGACATCCTCGTCCACCGTGCTCGCGCTGGCGATGGTCTTGCCGTCCAGATCGTTGATGATCTGAGCGTACATGTGGTTGAGGCTCTTGTAGATGCTGAGACGGGGACGATCGTTCGTGCCCGAGATGCGCTTGCGGAGGCCGATGCGGCGGCGCGAGCGGCGGAGAGTTTTGGCTGCGTTGCGGTCCATGATTGGTACCTCGTGAAACGTGAATCGTGTGGGTTAACTGGATTAGGCGCCGAACTGCTTGCCCTGCTTGCGCTTGATGACTTCTTCGGTGTACTTGACGCCCTTGCCGTTGTAGGGCTCGGGCTTGCGCTTCTGACGCATCGCGCTGGCGAACTGTCCGACCAGCTGGCGGTCGATACCGACGATCTTGACCGGCGTGATGTCGCCCGTCGCCTTGTCAACGGTCACGGTGATGCCTTCGGGGATGGGCATCATGATGGCGTTGGCGTAACCGAGCACGAGCTTGAGGTTCTTGCCGACGACCTGGGCCTGCCAGCCGGTGCCGACGACCTGCATGTTCTTCTCGTAGCCCTTGGTGACACCTTCGATCATGTTGCGGATGATCGCGCGGGTGGTGCCCCAGTTGGCGTTGGCCTCGCGGTTGTCGGTGGTGAAGCCGGGCGCGAGCTCGACCTTGACGGCCTTTTCGCTTTCGGTCCACGTCACCTTGGTGAAGGCCGGGAACTTATGGCTGAGCTTCCCCTTGGGGCCTTCGACCTTGATTTCGTTGGCGTTCAGCGCGACTTTGACGCCGGCGGGAACGGAGATGGGCTTCTTACCGATACGCGACATACTTCATTGCTCCTTCGCGTGTTGCTCGCCGGAGGTGGTCTCCGGGCTTCCGCGATCTGACTGACGTACTGAAACTTCGGACAGTTCAATCGGCAGGGGCCAAAGCCCATGCCGCTGAGGAATTCACATTACTCGATGATGGCCAACAGTTCGCCACCGACGCTTTGCTCGCGGGCCTTGCGATCACTCAGCACACCCTTGCTGGTGCTGACGATGGCGATGCCAAGCCCCTGCAGGGGGCGGGGCAGGTCCTCCACCGGGCTGTACATGCGACGCCCGGGCTTGCTCATGCGCGTGATGCGGTGCATGAGGGTTTCGCCACCCGTGCCGTACTTGAGGCGGATGCGGATGAGGCCCTGGCGACCGTCTTCGACAACGTCGAAGCCGTCGATGTAGCCTTCGTCGCGCAGGACGCCAGCGATACCCACGCACACCTTGTTGCGAATGCACGTGACGGTCTTGGCCTTCACGTTGGTCGCGTTCCGGATGCGGGTCAGCATGTCCGCGATTGGATCACCGATCGACATAGCAGTCTTCCTTCGTCCTCAAGCCTCGCCGAGAGAATGTCTCGCGGCGTGTGTGCCAGCCATCTGGGTCAGCTGGGCGGGTTAATTCGTTCGCTCAACAGTTCCGTGCTTCTTACCAGCTCGCCTTCCGCATGCCGGGGATCTTGCCTTCAAGCGCGAGCTTGCGGAGCATGATGCGGCTGATGCGGAACTTGCGATACACGCCGCGGGCGCGCCCCGAGAGTTGGCAGCGGCGCACGATGCGGGTGCTGTACTTGGGCTTGCGGTTGCTCTTGGCGACTTGTGCCTTGGTGGCCATGGTTCGTTTCCTGGTGCTCAGTTCCGCCGATGCGGGTCAGTCTCGTGTCTCGTGGTTTACTTCTCGTTCTTCGTGAAGGGCATGCCAAGTTCCTGCAGCACGTAGCGGCTGAGTTCAGGCTTGCTGTTGCGGAAGACGAAGTTGATGTGCATGCCGTGCGTGAAAGTGACGTCGGCCATGTTGATTTCGGGGAACACACCCTGCTCGGTCAGACCGAACGAGTAGTTGCCCTGACGGTCAAAGGCCTTGTCGGGCACGCCGCGGAAGTCCTTGATACGGGGCGTCGTGAGGTTGATCAGACGGTCAAGGAAGTTCCACATGCGCTCGCGACGCATCGTGACGACCACGCTGCTCTCAAAGCCCGCACGGAGCTTGAAGTTGCTGACGCTCTTCTTGGCCTTGACAACCACGGGCTTCTGACCCGTGACCTTCGTGACCGTGTCGATGATCGTCTGCTTCTTGTCCGCGGGGATCTTGGTGCCTTCGAGGTGGCGACCCATGTTCACGTTCACCACGATCTTCTCGAGCTTGGGCTGCGCGAGGCGATTGCTGATGCCGAACTTCTCCGCGACACCCTTGCGCACGACGCTGTCGTACTTCACTTTGAGGCGAGGGGGTTCCTTCGCGGGCTGTTCAGCCGCAGCGACGACCGCCGCGTCGACCTTCTTGCCAGAACCGCCAGACTTCTTGCCGGAGTCCTTGGGAGCGGGCCGCTTGTTTTCTTTCTCGCTTGCCATAGTCGTCTGCCTTACTCGTCTCGGCGTTGTGTCACGCCGGAAAGATCATGAATCGCGGAACGATTTACTTCTTGGACTTCTTCTTGCCGGCCTCGAACAGCTTGTTGAGGACGCTGACTTCCTTGCCCTTGTGGCGAGCGATACGCACCTTGGTGCCGTCCTTCTCGCTGCGGAAGCCGATACGGACGGGCTTGCCGTCCACCACGGGGCTCACCTTGCTGATGTGCATGGGAGCTTCCTTGGTGATGATGGAGCCCTGAGGGTTGAGGCGCGTGGGCTTGACGTGCTTGGTCACCAGGTTCACACCCTTGATGATCACGCGGTCGTGCTTGGTGTCGACGAGCATGACTTCGCCGATGGCGCCCTTGTGGTCGCCGCTGGTCACCATCACTTGATCGCCTTTGCGTACGTGGCGTGGCATTGCTTGCTTCCTTCTTCTTTCCTGAACCGGGGTCGTCCCCCACTCCAATGTTCCCGCACTGACTTCTCTTCTCTTACACCACTTCGCTGGCGAGGGAGACGATCTTCATGTAGTTCTTGTCGCGCAGTTCGCGGGCGACGGGCCCGAAGATGCGCGTGCCCTTCGGATTACCATCATCCTGGATCAACACCACGGCATTGCTGTCAAACTTGACATAGCTGCCGTCCGCGCGACGCGTGGACTTGGTGGTGCGGACGACCACAGCCTTGCTCTTGTCACCGGGCTTCACATCAGCGCCGGGCTGGGCCTGCTTGATCGACACGAACACGCGGTCGCCCACGCCGGCGATGCGCCGCGTGAACTTGCCGCTGCCGGTCGTGCCGCCGTAGACGCGGATGACGTACGCGATCTTCGCGCCGCTGTTGTCCGCCACCACGCATCGTGTTTCCTGTTGCAGCATGACGAAAGTCCTTGCGAGACGTCACGGAGTGAAAAAGGCCGTGACGGGTGAATCGGGTGAATCGAGTGACAGTTCCAACGTTCCAACTTACTGAGCGAGTTCCTTCGCGCTCTTGAGAGCCGCCGCGAGTTCGCTGCGACGCTCGACGATGCGCACCAGACGCCAGGTCTTGCTCTTGCTGATGGGACGGCAAGGCGCGACTTCGACGATGTCGCCGTTGCGGGCTTCATTCTTCTCATCGTGAATCTGCAGCACGGTGCGCTGCGCGATGTACTTGCCGTACTTGGGGTGCTTGCTCTGGTAGTTCACCACCACCGTGCGCGTCTGGGCGCGCTTGTCGCTCTCAACAACACCGATCTTGGTGCCGTTGATATCGGCGGGGGCGGCCGCGGGCTTGGCGGCGGGCTTCTTCGTGCTGGCGGCAGGCTTGGTGGGCATGTTCAATCCTCAGTCTTTCTGTGCAATGCTCAACACGACTTACTTGGAAGCCTTCTTGCTGCGGGACGTCTGCTCAGTGAGCAGGCGGGCGATGTCCTTGCGCACCTTGCCGAACTGGGCAGTGTCGGTCACGGTCTCGGTGACGCGCTTGGTGCGCATCTCGAAGAGTTGCGAGCGCAGTTTCGCGACCGTCAACTTCAACTCTTCATCCTTCATCGCTCGAACTTCAGCGCCGGTCATGGCTTCCATCCTTCATTCATCTGCCGCGTGCCAAGTATGGCTCGCGGGTTGTGACTTCACTTCAAACTCAAACAGCGAACAGTGCGTGTGATCCTGTGGGACTTAAACGCTGATTCGGCGGCCGACGAACCGGCAGCGGACGGGCATCTTCATCGCAACGCGGAGCAGAGCCGTCTTGGCGGTGCGCTCAGGCACGCCCGCCATTTCGAACAGCATGGTGCCGGGCTTCACGCGAGCCGCCCAGTAATCCACGTCAGCCTTACCGGTACCCATTCGGGTTTCCAGGGGCTTCTTGGAGATGGGCTTGTCCGGGAAGACGCGGGTGAACAGCTTGCCTTCGCGCTTCACGAAGTGCATCGCCGCGACGCGGCCGGCTTCGAGCTGCGTGGCCTTGATCCACGCGCCCTCGAGGGCCTGCAGGCCGTAGTCACCGAAGGCGACGTAATTGCCCTTGGTCGCCTTGCGGTCGCGGACGCGACGCATTTCCTTGCGGTACTTCACTCGCTTGGGCATCAAAGCCATGACTCACACTCCGAATCCGACGCTGCGAAGCAGGCCGGTGAATCTTCCTGACTGAACTTCCAAACCCTTGCTCGCTTGCTTGCGTGATCGCTTGCTTGCGTGCCTTCTTACTTACGACCGCGAGCACGAGCCCGGCCGCCGGCGGCGTTGGTTTCTTCTTCCGTCCGCTCGGTGCCGTACATGCCCTTGTAGATCCACACCTTGACGCCGATGACGCCGTAGGTGGTGATCGCTTCGGCGGTGGCGTACTCGACGTGAGCCTGGAGCGTGCTGAGAGGCAACGAACCTTGCTTAACTTCGAGGACGCGGGCGATTTCAGCGCCGCCCAGACGACCGCTCATGCGGATCTTGCAGCCCTTGGCGCCCGCGGCCATCGCGGCATCGACCTTCATCTTGCCCACGCGGCGGTAGCTGGCGCGCTTCATCAGCTGCTCGGCAACCGCTTCAGCCACGAGCTTCGCGTCCATATCGGCGTTCTTCACTTCGATGATGGAGATCGCGACCTTGCGGCCCGTCATGTATTGCAGTTCTTCGGTCATGCGCTCGACTTCAGCGCCCTTCGGACCGATCACCAGGCCGGGACGAGCCGTCTTGATGATGATCTTGAGCTCTTCACGCGTGCGCTCGATGGCGATATCGCTCACGGCGGCGTTTGGAGGACGGCGGTTGAGGCGCTTGTCGAGCCAGCCGCGAATCTTCTGGTCTTCGACCAGGAGTTCGCCGTACAGGGCCTTGGGCGCGTACCAGCGGCTCTTGTGGGCTTCGGTGATGCCGAGACGGAGGCCGAATGGATGTGTCTTTTGTCCCATGGTTGGTTTCCTCGGCGGTTAGTTCGCCGCCTTCTCCTCGAGGCTCACCGTGATGTGGCTGAAGAACTTGTGAATGCTGTGAGCGCGACCGCGGTCCTTGGGCTGGAAGCGCTTCATGACCGGGCCCTGATCGACCGTTGCTTCCGTGACGATCAGCGCGCCGGTGTCGGCGTCGGCCAGTTCAGCCTCGGTGCGGGCGGCGAGCAGAGCACGCTTGATGTTGGCGCCCGCGCGCTTCTGCGTGAAGGTGAGCAGGTTTTCCGCTTCCGTCACGCTCTTGCCGCGGATCAGGTCGATGAGCAGTTTCGCCTTGCGGGGGCTGCCGCGGTGGTTGTTGTACTCGCTCGTGAACTTGCTGATATCCGCAGTGCGGACGCTCAGGAGCTCAGCGATCTTGCGGATGTTCTTGGCCTTGCAGCGGGGGTGATCGCGCCCGGCGGTCCAGTTGTTCACGGCGCGGAGCGCGTCGGAGACGCCAAAGCCGGGCTCGGCCAGGGCTTGAGCCAACTGGTCGGCGCTGAGGCCTTTCTTCTGCATCGCGGCGCTGAGTTTCTTACCTTGAATCCTCACGGCTCTGTCCTTCTTTCATGGCACGCCGGCTGTCCGGGCGGGCCTGGAGAAAACTTCGTTCACCTTCGCATCAGGTCAGATGCTCAGGCCTTCGCGCCGCCAGCGGCGTCGACGCCTTCCTTCTTGTTCGTGTGACCGCGGAAGGTGCGGCTGATGCTGAACTCGCCAAGCTTGTGACCGACCATGTCTTCGGTCACGAACACGTCGAGGAACTTGTTGCCATTGTGCACCTTGAAGGTGTGGCCAACGAATTCGGGGACGATCGTGCATGCACGGGCCCACGTCTTGATGGCTTCCTTCTTGCGAGCGCTGTTGAGCTTTTCCACCTTGCGGTAGAGCTTCTCATCAACGAACGGACCTTTCTTGAGGCTACGACCCATTTCAATTTCCTCTCACTAGTGCCTAATGCCCAATCTCTAGTGCCTAGTCCCTAGTGCCTGATGCTTACTTCTTCTGCCCGTAACGCGTGCTCGTACGACGACGGATGATGAGGCGTGCGCTTGCCTTGCGCGGGTTGCGAGTGTTGCCACCCTTCGCGCCCACGCCCGTGGGACCGACCGGCGGACGGTTACCCTTGCTACGACCGCTACCACCGCCCAACGGGTGAGCGTGGTGGCTCTTGGCGACGCCGCGGGTGATCGGGCGACGACCCAGCAGACGCATCTTGCCCGCCTTACCCAGCATCCGCAGGCGGTGATCGCCATTGCCGACCTGGCCGATGGTGGCGCGGCAGTCGAGGTGCACGCGACGCACTTCGCCGCTGGGCAGAATCAGCGTGGCGTAGTCATCTTCACGGTTGCTGAGCTTGGCGTAGTTGCCCGCGCCGCGGCAGAGCTTGGCGCCCTGGCCCGGCAGCAGTTCGACGCAGTGCACGTCGAGACCGGTCGGGATGTAGCGAAGCTTCATGCAGTTGCCGATCGAAGGTTCGAGCGGACCGTCGCTGCCGCTCATCACGGTCTGACCGACCTTGATGTTGAGCGGGGAGATGATGTAACGCTTCACGCCGTCCTTGTACGTGAGCAGGGCGATGTGCGCGCCACGGTTGGGATCGTACTCGATTGCAGTGACCGTGGCTTCGATGCCGTCGCGATCGCGACGCTTGAAGTCGATCATGCGGTACTGCTTCTTGACGCCGCCGCCGCGACCGCGCGACACCACGATACCCGTGTTGTTGCGGCCGCCGTTCTTCGGACGGGGGCTCAGCAGGCTGCCTTCGGGCTTGAACTTCGTCACTTCCACGTGCATGTTCACCGACGCGTTGCGGCGGCCAGCAGTGGTCTTCTTGTAAATGCGAATCGGCATTTGAAAGTTTCCTGAAAGAGACCTGCTTGCTTAGAACAGCTCGATGGTGTCGTCCTTGTGGAGCTTGACGATCGCCTTCTTGGTTTCGGCGGGGATCATCAGGCCGAACTTGATCTGCTTGCTCTTGTGCTTCTCGCGGATCGTGTTGATCCCGGTGACGCGCACCTTGTAAAGCTTCTCGATCGCGTTCTTGATTTCCGTCTTGGTCGCACGGGGGTCGACCGCGAAGGTGTAGCGCTTCTGCTCGCTCTGGGCGTAGGTGCTCTTTTCGCTCAGCAGAGGACGCTTGATGATGTAGCTGGCTTCAACGTTGGCTGGCATGGGTGTGCTCCTTCTGCGACGTGCTTACTTGCTGGCTGACTTGCTGGCCTTCTTGGCAGGAGCGGCCTTCTCAGTGGTCGCCACGCGGCCCATGGGGGCCGTCTTGGCTTCCTTCCCGGTCTGGCTCGTCGGACCCTTCAGCCAGGCTTCCAGATCAGCCTTGGCCACCACCAGGTAACGGTTGTTGAGCATGTTGAACGCGGTGAGCTGGTCGATGCGGCAGAGCTGCACCGTCTCGATGTTGCGAGCGCTCAGCATGGCGTTCTTGCTCGACGCGCCATCCATGGGCAGAGCCACGAGCGCGGAGCGGTCAATCTTCAGGGACTCGAGGAACTGCTCGAACGCCTTGGTCTTGACTTCCTTCAGACCCGTCCAGTTTTCGATGACGCGAACTTCGCTGTCAACCAACTTGGCGAGCAGCGCGTTGCGGTTGGCCTTGCGGCGCATCTTCTTGGGCATGTCCAGGCGGAAGTCCTCGCGGGTCTTCTGCTTGTGGTGGCCGTGGCCGCCGCCCTTGAACAGGTTGGCCTTGCGGTCGCCGTGACGGGCGTTACCGGTGCCCTTTTGCTTGTAAATCTTGCGGGTCGAACCTTCGACCTCGTGGCGGTTCTTCGTCTTCGACGAACCCTGCCGCGTGCCGGCGTGGTACTTGACGTACGCCTGCTTGATCAGAGCGGCGTTGACTTCGCCACCCAGAGACTTTTCATCGATATCGATGGAGGCAACTTCCTTGCCTTGCATGTTGTAGACGGGGACCTTCATCTTCAGAACCCTTCCGGAGCCTGCCGACGGCAAAGCCGTTGGTCAAACCCTCGTCTTGACGCCTGCGCTGCACGCGGGCACATGTACCCGTTTGCAGCGACCATTCGCTTAGCCGTCACACCTCCATTCCAACCCGGCCGTTCTGGGTTGCCCGGCGAATGCTCCTTGCGGGGCGTTTGCCGTGGGGTGGATCGGCTTCAACTCGGCCGTCCAAGTGTGCCCGCTGACTGCTCGAGCACACGAAAAACTTGTCGTTGTCCGGCGGTTTCGTGTGAATTTCCGGGGAAACTCACGCCGACCTTCCGAACGCACCGGGCCTTCAGTCGCGGCCCGATGCTGATGTTCCAACTGATACCCACGCGGAGCGCAGGGTCAGGATGCTAGCAGGCACCGACAAGATTTCCAGTCCGCAAAGCCTCTGAGAGGCAAAGTTTGGGAGAAAATCGGTCAGTCCCGTCGTTTGACGTCGCCTTACGACTTCGCCAGTTCGACCTGCTTCTTGCCCTTGGTCTTATACAGACGGACCGCGGGGCGGATCTGCACCATGGCGTTGGTGGCGCCGGGGACCGGGCCCTTCACCAGGAGCAGGTTCTTGTCCTTGTCGATGCGGACGACATCGATGCTGCGCGTCGTGACGCGTTCGGCACCCATGTGGCCAGCCATGCGCTTGCCCTTCTTCAGACCGCCGCCGAAACCACGGTTCGAGCACAGGCCGCCGATCGAGCCGGGGCTGCGGTGCTTACGTTCGGTACCGTGCGAAGCGAACAGGCCTTTGAAGTGGTGGCGCTTCATAACGCCGGCGAAGCCTTTACCCTTGCTGACGCCGATGACGTCAACGAAGGCAATCTTCTCGAACTTGGTCACGTCGAGAGCCTGACCCAGCGTGTACTCGCCCAAGCCCTTGTCGTCAACGCGGAACTCGCGGTGGTGGCGCTTGGGGTCGCTGCCGGCCTTGAAGTCGTGGCCGATCATGGGAATCGTGCTGTTGCGAGCTTCGATCGCGCCGTAACCGACTTGCACGGCGGTATAGCCGTCCTTGTCCTTCGTACGCAGCTGCGTGACGACGTTGCCGTCAACGTGAATGACCGTGACCGGCACGCTGACACCCTTGTCGGTGTACACGCGGGTCATACCAAGCTTCTTGCCCATGAGGAGGAACGACATGCTGCTGTCCTTTCGCGGAATCCGGCGAGCGAGAAACGCTCCCTGATCGTCCGTCTGTGCTGAAACCGACTGCGAAACGAAAAAAGCACCGTCGCTTTCGCGTCAGTGCTTTGACACATTCAGGCCTTGATCTTGACGAACACGCCCGCCGGAACGACGAGACGGTTCAGAGCTTCAACGGTGCGCGCGTTGGGTTCGATGATGTCGATGATCCGCTTGTGGGTGCGGATTTCGAACTGTTCGCGGCTCTTCTTATCGATGAACGGGCTGCGGAGCACCGTGTAGCGCTCAACGCGAGTGGGCAGCGGCACGGGACCAGCGACTTTGGCGTTCGTGCGCTTGGCGTGCTCGACGATTTCCTTCGCCGATGCATCAAGGGCCATGTGGTCGTAGGCTTCCATCCGGATGCGAATCTTGTTGCTGCCACCGTTCATGCGAGTTCCTTTGCGGTCTGCTCAAGCAGTCTGAAAACGCGTGTCGACAAGCGCTCCCGACCAGTGACCTTCGCGATCCGAAGAGCCAGTTGCCAAAGAGCAGGGAGGGAAGCATAGTGGCTCGCACGAAAAAGGCAAGTCACGTCCCGCATGCTTACGCAAGCCGTATCCGCCCCCACTCCCGCCCGAGAACCCGCCGCTCACTCATGCCGCGATAAATCGCCGATATCCTGTACAGCAATCCGAACAGGTCACGACCGTAGCCGGCGGCCGCCCCGGATTCGCCCTGAACTCGAAGGACACGTCCATGACGCGCAAGAACCGCCTGGCTTTGGGACTTCTCGCACTGATTACCGCGGCAGGCATTGCACAAGCCCAGTCGCCCCAACCCGCCAACCCCTCGCCCGTCATGCTCGAGCAGGACCTGTTCGAGATCGAGGCCCTGGGCATCGCCATCGCGATTCCGGAGAACGCCGCGACCTCCACCTCGGTCATGGGTTCAACAAGCACCGCGAGCATCTTCGACAATCGCGGCTCCACGCCCGCTTGGCAAATCATCATCTCCAGTCGCGCAACCAACGATCCCACGCTGACCGTCGACCGGCTGATCGACGGCGTCACCAAGCAACTCCTTGAGCAAAACGCCGTCATCGAAGAGGACAAGCGAGGCAACACCGACCTCACGCTCGTCAAGCCTGGTGAAAGCAAAGCTGCCGTGATCGACCGCCAGCCTGCGGAAGGCGCCTCGCTCTTCTTCAAGTCGGTCAACGGCGACGATCTGCCGGTCGCTCGCGTGTACGTCGCCATTCCCGAAATGCGCGGTCAGCGCCCCGTGGTTCGCGGCGTGACGGCGGTGCAGGTTTCGCCGCAGCAGTTCGTGCTGTTTGAACTGCTCACAACCGGCGATGTGTTCAAGGACTTTCGCCAGACCTACGAGTTGTGTGTCGCCAGCACCGAATTCCGCAGTGTCGTGGAAGCGGGGGTGCAGCGAGCCGAAATGATCTCCGCCGGCACTCGTGTCCTCGCAAGCTTCGATGCCGATGACCTCATCGCCATCGCAGAGAACACGCCTGAACGCTGGGAACGCATCTACCGTCCCGCTGCCGATGGAAAGCGAGCCAACGACGAGGAGGTGGGCTACCGCCGCGTCACCGTCAGCTACGGCCGCCCAAGCGCCAAACGCGGCGGCGGGAGCGAACGCGGCATCATCGTGGAGATTGACGCCCGCATTCTCGAAGGCACGCAGATCATCGATACCAAGAGTTGGTTCTTCATGACGCCCGATCGCATGCAGGAAAACTGGGACGTCTCCATGGCCGTGCGCGACAGCGCCAAGCCCAACACTCGCCCCCAGCTCATGCGCGAGATCGGTGCGCGTTTGGAAAACGAAATGACCATCCGTACGGAGATGGGCGGCCCGGCAAACAACACCCGCATCCAGCCGCCTTCCGAGGGGTATGTCAGCCGCGCAGAAGCGTTTCTGCTGCCCCAACTGCTGCTCAAGAAGGCCATTCCCGGCCGCTTCGGCTACTACAGCTACCAGAGCACCACGCGGCGCGTCAGTTTCCGCCGCGATGTGCTGGACAAGGGCGAGAACAACACCTGGAAGCTCACCACGCGCCTCGCCGAAGGCCAGAAGGAGCAGACCAGCATCTTCCGCAGCGATGGCACGCTCATCAGCGGCACGTTGCAGAACGGCGCGAGTGTGGAAGCCACGACAGGCAAAGAGTTGCTGGAACTCTGGCAGAAGAAAGGCCTGCCCGTGGGCGAGCCCTGAGACCGCTCAGATCCCCCACCCCTACACGTTCCCATGGCTACCGACCGCATCATCTCCGCAGCCGCCTCACCTGTTGAAGAGCAGCAGAACTGGGCTTTGCGTCCTCAGCATCTCGATGAGTACATCGGCCAGCGCGATCTCATCGAACGTGTCCGCATCGCCATCGTCGCCGCTCGCAGCCGCAGCGAACCGCTTGAGCATGTGCTGCTCCATGGCCCGCCCGGGCTGGGCAAGACCAGCCTCGCCCATGTGCTCGCGAAGGAGATGGGCGGCCAGATCAGCATCACCAGCGGCCCTGCGCTCGCACGCGCGACCGACCTCGTCAGCGCGCTCACTCGCCTGCAGCACGGCGACATCCTGTTCATCGACGAGATCCACCGCCTCCCCATCGCCGTGGAGGAATTCATCTACTCGGCGATGGAGGACTTCCGCATCGATGTGACGCTCGACCAGGGGCTTGCCGCCCGCACCGTGCAGGTCAAGTGCAAGCCCTTCACGCTCATCGGCGCAACCACTCGCGCCGGGCTGCTCTCATCGCCGCTCCGCACGCGGTTTGGCATCGTGCACCACCTGCAGTACTACACCCAGTCGGAAATCGAGGCGATTCTCGATCGCTCTTCGCGTCTGCTGGGCGTGCAAATGATGGAACGCCCGTGCGTTCGCACGCTGGCCGCACGCAGCAGAGGCACGCCGCGCATCGCCAATCGTCTGCTGCGCCGCGTGCGCGACTTCGCACAGGTGAAGCACGGTGGCTCGATGAGCACGATGGCGGTCGACGGCGCGCTCAAGCTCGAAGGTGTCGACGCTCTGGGACTGGACGAACTCGACCGCACTTTCCTGCGTGTCATCGCAACGACCTACCGAGGCGGACCAGTCGGACTTGAGACCATCGCCGCAACGATGAACGAAGACGCGGGCACGCTTGAAGATGTGGTGGAGCCATATCTGCTGCAGATTGGTTTCCTTGCCCGCACCCGCCGCGGGCGCGCTCTGACAGCCAAGGCATGTGAACACCTGGGCCTGCCGACCACGCTGGTCCCGCACGATGCGGGCGGCCTGTTCGAAGGATGATCCGCTTACGCCGCCTTGGTCGCGGCTGCCGCCGTGTTCGCCGGCGCAACCACCGTCGTGCCGGCGGTTGGCGCAGCGCTCACGGACGCGCCGTCGGGCTTGGCCGCCGCTGCTTTGTCCTTCGTGGCTTCAGCAATCGCCGTGCAGATTTCTTCCAGAAGCCCGTTGATGAGCGTCAGATCCGCCCCCGATCGAACCAGCCCCTGCAGTTCATCGACAAACGCCTGAAGGGCCGGATACGTCGCGGGTTTGCCCCCCATGCCGCCCGCACTCGCCGTCGCTTCAACAAGGAAGGACTCCACGGGGAACGGCATGTCGAACTTCAGACCCACGTCGTGGATCTGACCCTTCACGTGCTGACAGCGCACAACCTTCGCGTACGCCGCGGCCATCTGCTTCTTCTTCTCGTCGTAGAAGCGAAACACGCAGCGCGAGTTGAGGTGAACATACGCGCTGTACAGCATCGACAGCCCGCCGCGCGAGATGTCACGCACGCTCACCACGAACTTTTGTGGCGTTCCGCCCGACTGCTCCATCTCCCCAACGACCGAATACCCGCTCGGCAGCGAATATCGCGTGTCGCTCCGCTTGCTCGCCTGCGGACTCGCATCCGCCTGCATCGAGATCACTTTGAGCAGAGCCTTGCGCTCAAGTTCGCTCAGACGCACGGAACTGAACGGCCTGTCATTACCCGCCATCGTCAACTCCCCTCTGATCAGCGTGGATCAGTTCAACTTGCGGCGCCGGTCATGAACTCCCCAGCACCCTGGGACAAGCATCGGCAACTGTGACGCGAACTTCGCTCGCAAGATCAAGACTGCGCAAGCCTTGCGACGGCTCTGACGCTCTGAATGGCCACCCCCTACTAACAGGCGGGTCGACACCCGAATCTAGGCCGCCCCCACAAGTGAATTCATGGGAGTTACCGCCACTTGCCCGCGACGCGGGGCCACCCCCAACCGTCGTCTACCCTGTTCCGTTCGACCCACCAGCCCCTTCTCGGCCGCGCCACGCAAGGATCTGCATGCTTTCTCGCCGCCCCACCCGTCAAGTCACGCTCGGAGATGCTCGTGTCGGCTTCGTCAAGATTGGCGGTGGCAAACCCGCCCGCGACGGCTCCCCCACCACGCCCGCGCCAGTGAGCGTGCAGACCATGACCGCCGGCTACACGTACGACATCGATGCATGCGTGCGTGAGATTCACAAACTCGCCGCCGCCGGTGCCCATGTGGTGCGTGTCGCCGTGCCGGAGAAGAAGGACACCGAGGCTCTCAAGCACATCATTCCGCAAGTGCAGGTGCCCATCGTCGCCGACGTTCACTTCCACTTCCAACGCGCCCTCGAGGCGGTCGAAGCCGGCGTCCACAAGATTCGCCTCAACCCCGGCAACATCAACGATCGCGAGCAGGTCATCGAAGTCATCAAGGCTTGCAAGGCCCGCAACCTGCCCATTCGCGTGGGTGTGAACGAAGGCTCGATCATTGAGCGCAAGGACAAGCAGAAGCGCATGAAGGAGCTGGGCGCGGTCTTCAGCGGCCAGAAGCACGGCTACATGCTTGCCATCATGATCGCCAAGCTCGAGGAATATCTCGACATCTTCTACGAGCAGGACTTCTACGACATCGTCATCAGCGCCAAGAGCATGGACGCATCACTTGTCGTCGATGCATATACCGAGATCAGCAACCGCTTCGATCACCCGTTGCACCTGGGCGTGACGCACGCGGGGCCCAAGGAAACGGGCTGCATTCGCAGCATCGCCGCCCTGTCGGGCCTGCTCGTCAATGGAATCGGTGACACCATCCGCATCAGCTACGCCAATGACCCGATCTACGAAGTAGAGGACGGTCTTGAACTGCTGTACGCGCTGGGCCTCCGCGAGCGCAAGGGTGTCGATCTGATCGCGTGCCCGACGTGTGGCCGCATTCAGGTTGACCTGTTCACCCTCGTGCAGGATGTTCGCAAGCAGCTTGCGGAGAAGGTGACCGTGCCGATGAAGGTCGCCGTCATGGGCTGCATCGTGAATGGCCCGGGCGAAGCGGAAGGCGCGGATGTGGCTGTGTTCGCCGGCGACCGTCGCGGCATCATTTACGTGCAGGGCGAGCGCGTCGCCAACGTGCCCGAACCTGAAATTCTTGATCGCCTGCTCAAGGAATGCCTCGACTTCCAAGGCCGCGTGATGCGTGGCGAGGCCAAACTCGGTGAGAAGAAGGTCGACATCATTCCGCCCGATCCCATCGGCGAACTCGGCAGCGGCTGGGAAAAGATCGCCGGAGGCCTTGTCGAGAAAGCGGCGGTCAAGCCCGCGCAGTTGACCGTTGGCAAGACGTAAGTCACTGAACGTGGCCGCGAGGCACGATCGCCAGTGCCAGCGCGATCGCTTGTTCAGACTGCCTTCATGCGCGCTTCGCGAATCGCGCGTAGCACGCCGGGCGGCGCGTCCACTCCTGCCACCGTGCGTCCCACTGCCTGCGCCATCGCGACCGTGCGACGATAGTGCTCCACATAGCGCACGCACGACGAGCACTGTGACAAGTGCGCGTCAAACGCCTTTCGCGTGTCGGTCGCAAGTTCCCCATCGGTGTACGCCAGGAGAAACTCCGCCACATCGCGGCATGTCAACTCTTCCGCGGGCATGTTGGTTTCGTGACTCATGATTCGTCCTTCTCCGGCCCCAATTGCAAATGCGGATCAAGCAAAGTTCGCAGCGCCTGTCTCGCCCGATGCAGCCTCACCTTCACCGCATTGACCGTGTCGCCCAACGCCTCGGCAGCTTCTTCCGTCGAGAGCCCTTGCACATCGCGAAGCACAAGCACCACGCGGTAATGCTCCGGCAGTTCATCAATCAACTGTCGCACCAGCGCGACACGCCGCTCGCGATCTTCGTCCTCACGCTCCTCGCGCCAGTGACTTGTCCAGCGTGTTGGATGTCCGTCTTCCTTGAACGTGGGCAAGAGCGCATCAATTGCCACTTCCCGCGAACGACGCCTTGACCGCAGCCGCATGAGACACTTGTTGATGACGATCCGCGTGAGCCACGTGCTCAGTCGCGAACGCCCGTCAAAACTCTCCAGCGACCTATACGCCCCGAGGAATGCCTCCTGCGACGCATCCTGCGCATCCGCGTCATCGCGCAGCATGCGCCGCGCGACCGCGTAGACCTGACCGGCATGCAGAGACTCAAACCGCGTGAAAGCCCATTCCTGCCGGGCACGCAGTCCCGCAAGCAGCTCCTGCTCTTCCGCCGGTGTATGGGTTGTCGATGCAGTCTGCGACACTCGAACCTTCCTGCGATGCTCTTCTCGCAGTCTTTGGTTTCTCGCCGCGCCCCCGAGGTTTCGCGCCGCCCTCACGCCATCGCGGATTCCGTGGGCACCTGCACGACGAAATCCGTGCCTTTCCCTTGGTCAGTCAGCACATCCAGACGCCCGCCATGTGCCTCAATGATCCGGCGAGTCGTGGGTAGTCCCAGTCCGCTACCACCCGCTTTCGTCGTGAAATACGGGGTGAAGATCTTCCCGAGCACGTCTTGAGAGATACCAGGTCCGGTATCGATGACATGCACCTGCGCCATGGACGGACCGGTCTCCGACGCGCCATGCATGCCGGTCGCCGGCAAAGCTCGCACCGTGCGGATGATCAACTCCCTGGCATTGCCCCCATTTTCCCCTTGCATTGCCTGCACTCCGTTGAGCATCAGGTTCAGCAGCGCCTGCTTGAAGTGGCCGACATCGATCGGTGCCATCAGTGTTCCGGCAGCAAGGTCGGTACGAAGTCGCACGCCCTGACTCTGCGCCTGAGGCATGAAGAAGTCGCACAGTTCATCCACGACGCGATTTACGTCAGTCGGTTGCTTATCAAGCCTCAACTCGCCCGCATAGTTGAGGAAGTCCTGCAGAATGCCTCGCAGCCGCTCAACCTCCCGCCGCAGCGTTGCAATGCGGCGGAGCAGTCGCTGCCTCTCCGGATCCGTCACGGGCGTTTCGCGCGATAGTTCTTCGATCGTCTCACCCAGCAGTTGGGCGTTCAGACCGATGGTGCTCAAGGGGTTCTTGATCTCGTGAGCCAGCCCGCTGGTCAAGCCGCCGATCTCGGCAAGCCGCTCCGCAGCCCTCGCTCGCTTTTCAGCAATCTGCTGACGCGCCAGCGCACGCCGCACCTGCCAGCGGCCCACCACCGCCATCAGGGCCGCACCCGCGACCAGTCCCGCAATGAGCCAGAATGACCACACGCGGGCATTCTAACCCGCGGCGGAGTGCCATTGGCGAACAGTTCAGGCTTCTGCCCAAACACCACGGCCGCTCATGAAACGGTGTTGTCTGCGGGCTTCTCTGCGGTCACGCGCTTGTTCAGGGGCGCAACGTGCAGTTCTTCCACGCGAGAGCAACGCGTGGCTTTCCAGCCCTTGCCGCTCCTTTCCGCGTCATACTGCACAGTCGCCCCGTCCTTGAGAACACGAAAACCGTCCCCCTGGATGACGCTGAAATGCACGAAAATGTCCTCGCGCTGCGGCCCGATGATGAAGCCGAAGCCTTTGCGAGGATCGAACCACTTCACGACGCCTTCAACACCTTCCAGACGGGAACTGATACCAGAACCGGGATCGTCCACGACGCACCCCACTTTCCGAACTTGCTCCTTGGCTCATCCACGAAACCCACCACGAGAGGTTGAGCGGAACAGGCCGCCGAGCAACAACTTTCGCAAGCCGGAAGAACTCCGAGGCAGTGTCAGATTACAGGACTGCCCCCATTCGTCAAGACCTATTTGCCACGTCGCACAGATTTTTCACGCGCAGCACACACTTACCTCGCTGCAATGGCCACAATTGCCGATTGCGGCTGGGAACCACTCTTTTGTCCAACGTAAATTGCGACATTCCTCGCAGAGCATCATCACACCTGCGAATCCGTTTCTCCACCCGCCCGACACGGTGGTGCGGAACGATTGACAGCCTTTGTACACTTCCATCGTGACTCGACTGGCACTGGCATTGCTGATTCTCTTGGCGACCGCGGCCGGGCTGGGCGGTCAGATCTCGCACGCTCGGTTTCGAAAGGCACCGGCTGTCGCGACTGAACCTGCCCGCCTCGCATTTCGCGGCGTGGATGCCAGTTTCATCCCGCAACTGGAAGCCGCTGGCGTCGTCTTTCGCGACACAACGGGCGTTGCACGCGATCCATTTGCGATCTTCGCGTCTCGTGGCATCAATCTGATTCGTCTCCGCGTCTGGCACACACCCGCAGGGGGTTGGTGTGGCACGCAGCAGACGCTGGCGATGGCCCGCCGTGCCAAGGCTGCGGGCATGAGCATCATGCTCTGTATCCACTACAGCGATAGCTGGGCTGACCCGGGCCAGCAGACCATACCCACTATGTGGCAGGGCCAGACGCTGTTGCAACTGCGTACCAGCGTGCAGGTCTACACGCGCGATCTCGTCGCCTCGCTCGATGCCCAAAGCACGCCTCCGGCAGTCGTGCAGATCGGAAATGAAACCACTGATGGCATGCTGTGGCCGACAGGTCGTATCAGCACGGCAGGCTTCAACGCCTTCGCCACGCTTTTCGCGGCGGGTGCGGACGGCGTGCGACTCGCGATGCCGACACCTCGCACACCGATCATCATGGCCCATATTGATCGGGGCGGCGATAACGGGGCCACGCGCTGGTTCTTTGACCAGATGGCGAGTCGCAACGTCGCTTATGACGCAATCGGCCTGAGTTACTACCCGTGGTGGCACGGCTCGCTCGCCGCGATGCAGACCAACATCAACGACGTCGCCACGCGCTACGGCAAACGCGTGATGATCGTGGAGACCGCGTACCCCTTCACGCTGGGATGGAACGACAATGAGAACAACTTTGTCGGTCTGTCCTCACAGCTTCAGCCCGGCTTCTCAGCAACGCCCGGAGGTCAGGCAGCATTCATCGCAGCCGTGAACAACGCGGTCGCGGCATTGCCCAACGGACGAGGTATGGGCACATGCTACTGGGCACCCGAGTACGTCGCGAATCCCGCCTTGGGCTCACCTTGGGAGAACCTTGCGGCGTTCGACTTCACCGGCCGGGCACTTCCGGTGCTGCACACGCTGGGTGATCAGTGACGTCACTACTGTGACGCATGCCGAATCTGACACTCATCGACTTCACGCTCAACCAGTACGCGGGCACCTTGAACGATCTTCGCGCTGCCGTCGCCGACGTTGACGACGCGCACATGACGCTCCAGTTCAAGGGCATCGTCAATCATCCCGCGTGGACCATCGGTCATCTGGTCACAGCATCAGGCCTGATCCTGATGCTCCTGGACGAACCGGGCGAACACTTCGCAGGCTTTGACACCAAGAAGTACGGCCCCGGTTCGATGCCCGTCGCCGATCGCTCTCAGTATCCCGGCAAGGCAGAACTGCTGGCCGCGCTGACGAAGATGCACGAACAGGTCACGCCGGCGGTTCGCGCGAAGCACGAAGCGTACTTCAACAAGCCTTCGCCCGAATACCTGCGCAACTTCGCACCGACCATCGGCCAGATCGTCTTCTACCTGCTCGCCACGCATGAGTCGTACCACATCGGCCAACTGATGCAGTGGAAGAAGGCCCGCTGAGCGAATCCCTACGCTCGCATCGTGCCCACACCTCATCGATCATCCATGTCCGGCGAACGCTTCAGCGAGTCTCTTGCAAAGGCCCTTACGCGACGGTCTGACCTCATCGCAGGCAAGCGCACGCAAGCCATTCGGTTGTTCAGCGGCGACGCGGAAGGCGCGCCGGGCGTCTACATCGACAGTTACGGCCCGCCCGACTGCAACGGCGCGGTGATGATGGTCTATGAAGGTCGTGCGCCGCGAGCCTTCGTGGGCGAAAACGCAACCGACCGAGCACGCGAGGTTCTCGGTGTGCTCGCCGGCAGTGCGTTCGCGACCAGCGCCGTCTACGTCAAACCATTTCCGAAGGACCGGCCCAAACTCGGCGGGGAGATGCCCGCTGAAGTGACCAGCGCGACACCTTCCGCAGGCGACCCACTGCCCGAAGCCATCATCGTCCGCGAAGTCGACTGGAAGCTGGAGATTCGTCTCTACGACGGCCTCTCCACCGGGCTTTTTCTTGATCAACGAGAAAATCGAGCCGCCATGGCTCTGGCGATCACGCGTCGGCGCGAGAAGCTGCAGGCGAGCGGCAAGTCGATGGAGCCGCTCACCGTACTCAATACGTTCGCGTATACATGCGCATTTTCCGTCGCTTGCGCGAAGGCTGGCGCATTGACCACCAGCGTTGATGTCTCTGGTCGCTACCTCGAGTGGGGCAAACGCAACTTCGCGCACAACGGCATCAATACGACCGAAGAGACGGGCCACCGCTTTGCGAAGATGGACACCTTCGAGTTCTTCGCTTATGCCGCTCGAAAGGGCCTGCGCTACGACCTGATCATCCTTGACCCTCCCAGCTTCGCCGCCGGTTCAAAGAAGAAGGGCATCAAGCCTTTCAGTTCGATCAGTGACTATGGCGATCTCGTCACGCAGGCGGCGGGCCTGCTCAAGCCGCACGGAGCGATCTTCGCGAGCACCAACACGCAGGAACTTTGCGTTTCGCCGCATGCCGGCGAACCTATTCGCCTTGAGCGAGAGATCAGCAAGGCGCTCGGCAAGGAGCCTCGGTGGCTCAAACTGCCGCCCACCCCGCAGGACTTCACCGCCGAGCGGGGACGCTTCGCCGCACGCTTCTTCGCGCCATAAACGCTTGTGGCTCAGCCACGAGCCTTGACCATCTCTTTGCAGCGAGCTTCGTCCACGGCGTTGTTCCATACGCCGCCAGCCTTGATCCAACTACCGACAATCAACGCATCCGCGAACTGAAACAGGGAGCCGAGTTGATCCGGCGTGACACCACTGCCGACGAGAATCGGCAACCTGGTCGCCTTGCGGGCTGTCGCCACGTCCGAGACATCCGCTGGCTGCCCCGTGACCATGCCTGTCACGATCAGACCGTCGGCGCCGAAGAACTCGGCGCCATGTGCGATATCGCTCAGCCCCAAATCAGCCGTGATCGCATGGCTCGCGTGCTTCTTCTGGATGTCGGCATAGATCGCGACAGCCTCCGCGCCCAGCAGCCGTCGGTATCGCAGCAGCGGTCCTGCAGCTGCATCCGCGAGCAGACCCTCATCCGCGACGTGAGCAAAGACAAAGTTCTCGCAACGAACAAAGTTCAAGCCGCTCGCATGCGCCACAGCCAGCGCTTCCTTCTCACCCCGGCTCAAAATCTGCACACCCACTGGAATGTCCCCGCACGCGTCGCGGACTGCCGTGGCGATCACCGTCATGGCGGCGACCGTCGCGGCGTCGTGCGGACCGTTGACGTAGGGCACATCGTGCATGTTCTCGATGAGCACTGCGTCAAAGCCGGCATCTCGCAGCGTTCTGGCTTCCGCCACCGCTTGGCTGGCGATCTGGCGAACACCCAGACGCGAGCGTGGAGAAGTGGGAAGCGCACCCACGTGGACCATGCCGATGAGAGACTTCTTCGACGCAATTGTCACAGATCACTTCGCTTTCTTGCGTTTGGCTGCCGGAGCCTTTGCCTTGCCACCGCGCTGCTTTCGTGCTGGTGCGGGGCCAGGCTGATACTCCACGTCTTGCTTCGCGTCGCCGTCTTCGCTCATCACCAGCACCTTGGGCTTGTGACGCGCGTACTCGCGATCATCCATCAAGGCGTAGTGCATGATGATGAGTTTGTCGCCCGCTTCAACCAGGTGCGCAGCAGCACCGTTCACTTCGATCTTCCTGCTGCCGGGCTCGCCCCGGAAGATGTAGGTTTCAAACCTCGCGCCGTTGCGGCAATTCGCGACGGCGACTTTGTCGCTCACGCGCATGCCGACACGGCGCAGCCAGTCCTCGTCAATGGTGATCGAACCGACATAATGCGGCAGGGCCGCCGTGACGGTGGCCCGGTGAATTTTGCTATGCAGCACTTCTCGCAGCATGGAACCTCGCTCATCAAAGCTGCCACAGTAGGCGAAAACACGGGGGAATCTCGCGACTCAGAACGCTCGCGTCACCACAGCATCCGCCATGGCCAGCAGCAACTTCTTCGCAGGTCCCTCAGGCAGGGCCGCCAGTTCTCGTTTGGCTTCCGCGATGTGACGGGTCGCTGCGACGCGGGAAAACGCGATGCTGTCAGTGACGTGAATCGCGTGCACAAGTTCCGCCCCGTGCTCGTGATTCATGTCGCCGCTCGCCTGCTCCAACAGCAGAAGCGTGCGGGCGCGAGTTCGTGCATCAGCGCTCGCCAAATGGTGGATGATGGGCAGCGTCATCTTGCCCTTCTCCGCATCCTTGCCCACGCTCTTGCCCACTGTCTTCTCGCTGCCCAGCAGATCAAGAATGTCATCCTGCACTTGGAACGCGATGCCGACGCCGCGTCCGAACTTGCGCATCGCCTCACGCGTCTTTGTGTCGGCGCCGCTGCATACGGCACCCAGTTCGGCGCTGGTTGCGATCAAGTCGGCGGTCTTTCTGGCGACGATCTCGAAGTATGTCGCTTCGTCCAGCGAGTAATCATCGCGGTGATGCAGTTGCAGCAGTTCGCCCGCGCACGTGACCATGCTCGCACGCCCCACCGCGAGCGCCGCGTCGTTTGTCGGCAACGTCGAACACAGGTGGTATGCGCCGGCGATGAGATAGTCACCCAGTATCACTGCGGCTTCGTTCCCGTGAAGCCGGTTGACTGTCTTGCCGCGTCGACGCATGTCCGCTTCATCCAGCACATCGTCATGCACCAGCGTGGCCATGTGCACCATCTCGACCACCGCTCCACACACCACGTGGGCGTGCGAGAGACGCGCTTCGAGTTCTTCAGGCGTCCCGCCCTTTGCCCCGCTGCAGGCCAGTCCACTCGCGAGCACGAGCGTCGGCCGCAGCATCTTGCCGCGGTAGTTCTCCACGTGCTTCACCAGTTTGCTCACCGGCGGCAGATCGCTGGCGAGTTGACTGTCAAAGACCCGCTCGACACGCGACAACCCGTTGGCGATCGCCTGCGAGACAGGCAACAAATCCGCGGAAAGATCGAGCACACCTTGCATCGAACAATTGTAGCTTCAGCGGCGCGCTGCCTTGGCGGCCGCATCCAGACGCGTACGAATCACACCTTCAGCGCCCAGCCACACTCGCACCTCGCGCAGCGGCGCGAAATCCCGCAGAGGTGTGGATTGAATGATGCGAGATCCATCGGGCAGCGCGTCGAATCGCGACTCGGGGATTCCGGTGAATCGCAGTTTCGGCGTCGAGACCGTCAGCACATCACTCAGACCGACTTCCACACTGTACACGTCACCATCGCCGCGGAAGAAGAGCGTGCTGCCCGCCCACGACAAGCGAAACGCGGGCAGCACCGATACGCGAACCTTCTTGTCGAGGCTCGGATACGGCTGCACATATACCGCCCAATCGCCCGACTCCTTGGATGTGTACGCGATCAACCGACCGTCGGCGGAAATGCGAGCGTTGGTCCTGTCGGCATGCGTCGTGAACACCGGCTCCCACGTCGCGCTGCCGTCCAGCGAGATGCGATAGATGTCCGACTCGTCCTTCGGACCGACAAGCTTGGCGACCAGTACATGCCGACCATCGGGCGTCACATCCGTCGGCTGCGCCCATGCCTTCCGCTCCACTTCGGCAATCACCTTCGGCGGCGAACTGCCGTCCGCCGGCACCTGGCGAATCTCCTGTTCGCTGCCGTCATTTGGCACATACTGGTAGATGATGGACTGGTTGTCTCTGGTCCACACAGGAAGAACGACCTGACCACGCGCGGCAAGAACACTCGTGCCACGAGCGAGATCATGCACGTAGAGATCGGGCGCGGTTCCTCCGGCGATGTACGCCACGCGCGTTGCATCGGGCGACAGACGCGAAGCCCACAATCGTGAGTCAACCTGCAGAATGTCGGTCAGTTGGTTGTCGGCATCCACCCAGACGAGTTTGGCGCCTTCGTACGTCTGCGTCGTGGGCAGATAGAGCAAGTCGCCGTCTGCGCTCACGCTGTACATGCCGCGCGTCGCCGAATCACTGTCTGGCGACAGCCCCGACACAACACTGATCTCCGGGCCCGTTGCGCGCATCGCGGCTCCATCCAGCTTCACCGCCCAGATGCCATCACCGCGGTAGAACAGCAGGATGTCCTTCCCCATCATCATGGGCATTTGCGCGTCGTCCACCAGCAGTGTTGGCTCGCGACCATCATCGCGCCATCCATACACGCCACGCCGCGTCGTGGAACCTTGCACATCATGCAATGTCAGAAGGAGCGATTTGCCATCGCCGACACGCGCGGGCTGCAACACGCTTCGCTTGCCGATATTGGCAGGAAGCCACGTACGACCTGCGACGAAATCCCACAACACCAGAGGCCTCTCATCGTTTGCTTGCGCGATCGCGACGACCCGGTCGTCGAGCCAGGCAATCCCATTCCACGCGTTCTGCGTGGAAAGGTCCGCCACGTCGGCCCCTGTCTCCAGATCGCGGATACTGACGATGATCTCGCTCCCGACGCCGCCCCAATGCAGCATGCGACGCCCGTCAGGAGACAGCGCGCCGAAGCCCTCCCCAAGCCCGAATTCATCCGTACGCAGACTCCCGTCTTCGGCCATTCGACGAATGATCGATGTGCCGCCACGAGGTCGCAGCGTGGTGAAGTAAAGGTCTCGCGTCTTGGGATGCATGATGATGGGCGGCCCAAAGTGATGCACCACGGGCGACTCTTCGGGCAGGACGACCGAGTACTGCTCACTGCGATTCTGCGGCGGCCTGCCTTCTCGCGACATGATGAGCGCGGCCATCCCGACACCACCGGCCAGAGCCAGCGTCGCCACGAGCGCAGAGCGAACGGTCCACACAGGCTCGCGTGTCGCTTCACCCGACGGGTTGAGAGCTTCTTCCAGCGAAACTCGCGCGTCACCCGCGTCGCGCAACCGGCGATCGAGATCTTTGCGAGTCGCACGTTCAATCACACGACGCACCGCAATTGGCGTGTTCGCCGGCAGCGCGGCAAGGTCCGCGTCGCCGGCGATTACACGCTGAAAGACATCGCTGGCATCGTCACCGCTGAAGAGTCGCCGCCCTGTCACCATCTCAAAAAGCACGCAGCCGAAAGCCCACATGTCGGCACGACGATCGATCGACTTGCCCCGAGCCTGTTCAGGGCTCATGTACGCGATCGTGCCAACCAACATGCCAGCCTGCGTGACAATGGGCGACAAGCTTGTTCCACTGCCAGCGGTGCCTTCCGCGTCGGTTGCAGATGACTTTGCAAGTCCGAAGTCAAGCACCTTCACGGTCCCGTCGTCTCCCACGGCGATGTTCGCGGGCTTGAGATCGCGGTGCACGATGCCAGCTCCATGCGCCGCTTCAAGCGCCCGAGCCACCTGCGTCGCGATCGCAATCGCCTCGTCCATCGCAAGCGGTCCGCGCTCAAGCATCTGTGCGAGCGTCTTGCCGGTCGCCAGTTCCAGCACGAGTGCGGGCCCATGTCCGTCTCGCGCCGATTGCACGGCGTAAATCGCTGCGATGTTCGGATGGTTGAGAGCCGCAAGCGCCCGGGCCTCTCGCTCCAGGCGCGCCACATGCGTCGCATCGCGTGCCCGCTCATCACTCAGCACTTTGATCGCCACGCTCCGCCCCAACACCTCATCGCGAGCCCGATACACCTCACCCATGCCGCCGGTGCCGATGCGCTCAATCACGCGATACGTCCCCACGAGCGACCCGGGCTCCAGCGCCGCCGCCCTTACGGGCGGTTGCAAAAACGCGCCGGCCTTGCCGTGCGCTTGGAGCAGCGAGAGCACTTCTTGCTCCATCGCCTCATCACCCCCGCTGGCCTCGTGCACCACCTGTACCTGTCGCGATGGAGGTGCGTCCAGCGCCTGCTCGAGAATCTCCGCCGCCCGCAGCGCGCGGCTGGGCGTCAGCCCCTCAGCCCGCCCGTTGCCCGCCCGAGTCATACATCCACCTCGCCCGCCACATCCTCACCACCGCGGAGTTCGCGTGCCAGCCATGCGCGAGCGAATACCCAGTGCCTTCGCACTGTTCGCTCACTGGTGGCTGTGGCCGCCGCGATCTCCGCTTCTGTCATGCCGCTGAACATCTTGAGCGTCACAACCTGAGCCCCCACTTCGTCAATGGACCGCAGACGCTCCAGTGCATCGTCCAGTTCGATCAGTTCGCGATCGTCGCGCATGATCGCGTTGTCGTTCAGTGCAACCCGAACCATCTCGCCACCGCGCTTGAGCCGGTGCCTTCCGCGTGCGTGATCCACAAGAATTCTGCGCATCGCCTCGCCAGCCGCAGCAAGAAAGTGCTCTCGCCCCGCCCACTCGCCATCCCGCCGCGGCAGAAGCTTCAAATAAGCCTCGTGCACCAGCGCGGTGGTCTGCAGCGTGATGCCCGCCGGCTCGTGCCGGAGTCGTGCGGCGGCCATGCCACGAAGTTCGCTGTACACCAGTTGGAGAAGTGCATCCATGGACGACGCGCCACCAGCCGTCACTTTGGCAAGTGCGGCATCGAGCGCCTCGCGTGCGGCTGATTGGCTGTCCGCTGGTTCCACACCGCCCTCACTCGTCGCAGAAAAAAAGATCAGTTCGTGTGGCCGGATCTCGCCCCAGATGTCGCCGAACCCCTGCAGTCCGCACCTAGCGGCACAGGAGATCGCTCGATGTCAAAGAATGCACACAACTTCGTCCGAACAACGGTATGCCGACGCCTCGGCGCACTGGTCGCATCCGTCATGGCTTTGGCCGGCGTGGCACACGCCCAGAATGTACCCGGCCTCGTGGGAATGCCTGGTCCGGGAATCGACCCGGAAGTCCTCGCCCAGAAGCCCGCGCCGTCGCCGCTTTCCTCGCAACTGGGCATCAATCTCGCAGGTCTCAACATCCCGGCGCAGCCACTGCCGGCGATTGACCTCAACCCCATCATCGCTGAGGACGCGGTCGCGACCGGCGCACTGCGTGAAGGCGTCATCCGCGACTTCCCCGGCTTTGACCTGGGCATGGGCACGTGGTTCAACACCGCCGATGGCGGCTGGCTGTGGGTGCTGGACGTGCAAGCCGAAGGCGCATTCGGCGTCCGCGTGCACTTTGCGGACTTTGACCTGCCCGCCGGTGCGAGAGCGATCGTCTACGACCCCGCAATTCCCGAGAACCTGCCTTCGCCGTACAGCGGCACCGGACCCAACGGACCTGCCGCTGGCAACAAGGGCGAGTTCTGGGCATGGACGAGTTGGAACAACACTGCTCGCGTGGAGGTCTACTTCCCCAGAGAAGTCGGCGACGCTCGATTCAACACGAACTTCACCATTGACAAGATCGGGCACATGTACCGCAACCCGCGGAACGGCCAGATCGGCTTCTCCAGCGAAACCGAACTTCCCTGCCACCTCGACCAGAACTGCTATCCCAACTGGACGACGGTGGGCGACAGTGTGGGACGCATGGCGTTCGCTCGCACCGACGGATTCTTCAACTGTTCGGGCAGCATGCTCAACAACCCGTCAGGTGACTTGGCACCGTTCTTCCTCACAGCGCTGCACTGCATGCGCGACCAATCCGTCGCGCTGAACTCGCTCGAAGTCTACTGGTTCTACGAGTCCAACGGCTGCAACGGCAGCGTGCCGGCACTTGGCAGCGTTCCGCGCAGCGTCCGCGCCAGCTATCTGCTCTCCACGCAGGCCAACGACATGAGCCTGATCATGGTCGAAGGCGTGGTGCCGCGCAATCTGTGGTGGAACGGTGTGAGCTGGCAAGGCTCGATCGCAGAAGACACGTTCGTGAACGGCATCAGTCACCCCGGCGGCGCGTTCAAACGGATCGCGTTTGGCGACATCTGGGACGAATTCGATTCCTGCGGCGCGACCGGACTGACGCAAGGCAACGAGATTGATTGGAACAGCGGTCTGACCGAAGGGGGCTCATCGGGCTCACCCCTCTATCTGCTCAACGGCGCGGTGGTCGGCGTGCTCTCGTGCGACACGTCGCGCTCGGACGGCTGCAGCAGCGATGACGCGTACTACGGCCGGTGGGGCAACTTCATCGGCAGTTACCAGTCCATCCTCGCGAACTCCAACTGGGACGACGACAGCGAAAACAACGACAGCTGCGCGACTGCACGCAGTCTCGATAGCTTCTTCAATGGCACGCTCTACAGCCGCATCGTCAAAAGCGGCGACGAAGACTGGTACAGCCTCACCGTCGGCGCACTGGGCACCGTCAGCTTCGGCGTGGGCGGGTTTGACACCAACAACGGCGATATCGACATCACGCTGCTCAACAACTGCGGCGCGGCGCTTGCGTCGTCCAACAGCACGACGAACTTTGAGAGCGTGAGCTGGACCAACCCCAACAACTTCCCCGTCACCGTCAAGCTGCGCGTGTACCTCTTCAACGACACTCGCAACATCTACTACCTCGACTTCTCACGATTCGCCCCCAGCGCTCCCGCCAACGACATCTGCACCAATCGCCAGTCCTTGGCCCTGGGCGGGACTGCGTTCGGTACGACCCGCGCCGCCGCGGCCAACGGATTCTCGAGCTGCGGCACCTCCAACGCATCGCCTGATGTCTACTACACAATCACAGCGCCGTGCACGCAGGATGTGACGATCTCGACGCAAGGCACCAGTTGGGACACCGTGCTGAGCGTGCTGGCGGGCTGCCCCAGCTCGCTCGCGGGTGAGATCGCGTGCAACGACGACTTTGCTCCGCCTCTCCGATACTCGCGACTCACATTCACCGCGCAAGGCGGCGTGCCCTACACGATCCGCGTGAGCGGCTATCAAGGCGCCTTCGGCGACTTCACGCTCAATGCGTTCAGCGCCAGCCTGCCCAATGACAACTGCTTCAATGCCATCAGCATCGCGGACGGCACGACTGCCTTCAACAACTGCGCCGCATCGACGGACGGCTTGCCCGATGATTCGTGCCTCGCCTTCGGCAGCAGCCAGATCTACAAGGACCTCTGGTACACCTACATCCCCAGCTGCGCGGGTACGGTCGAAGTGAACACGATCGGCTCCAACTTCGACACGCGCATCGCGGTCTATCCCGACGCTGACGGCACCACCTGTCCCATCGGCGCCAACGCCGCCATCGCGTGCAACGACGACATCGGCTTCGGCGATCTGCAATCGCGACTGACGTTCTCCGCAATTCCCGGCGTGCGGTACATCATCCGTGTCGGCTCATACGCAGCCAACACGGGCAATCCGGGCGTGTTGAATGTCGCGCTGACGCCCCAGTCGCTCGCTCACGACGTCTGCGCGTCGCCTCTGGCGGTCACGCCCGGTACCTACGCGTGGTACACCTGCAACACCGGCACCGAAGGCTTCACCGAATCGTGCATCAGCGGCGATGGGCAGTTCCACAACGATCTGTGGTTCGCCTACACCCCCACCTGCAACGGCACGGTTGACTTCAACACGATCGGCTTTGGCGTCGACACCCGCATCGCGGTCTATTCCGAGTGCCCCAGCGCCGCGGACCTGGCGGTGTGGTGCAACGACGACATCGACGAGAACACGGTTGAGTCGCAGGTGCTCTTCCAGGCAGCGGCGACCGCGACCTACTACCTCCGCGTGGGCAACTGGGCCGACAACGCCTCGGCGGGCCTCGCGTTCAACCTGGTCTTCACCGAAGATCCAGGCTGCAACCCCATCGTCTGCGATGACATCGACTTCAACAACGACGAAGTCTTCCCCGATGATCAAGACGTTGTTGACTTCTTCAACGTCCTCGCAGGTGCCGACTGCCCCGCGTGCAACGACATCGACTTCAACAACAACGACGTCTTCCCTGAAGATCAGGACGTGATCGACTTCTTCAACGTCCTTGCTGGCGGTCAGTGTCCGTAATCACGAGGCTTCCCAAGCTAGCAAACACACGCAGTGACAAAGCCCTCGCTTCGGCGGGGGCTTGTCACATTTGCATGGAGAAATACTCACGCCAAGCAATCAGCCACGAACTGCATGGGGTGCACCGCTCGCTTGCCTACGCCATCATGCACTTGGTGCCGGCAGCTCGTGCCCGGCGCAACCAGCACGTCCTTCGGCGTCATCGCCCGCGCCGCCGGAAAGAGCGCAAGCTCACCGATCTGCATCGACAGATCAAACCGATGCTCCGCATAGCCGAAGCTGCCAGCCATGCCGCAGCAACCGGTATCGAGCACGGTGAGCTTGTCACCCGCCACACGACGCAGCATGTCAGCCGAGCTCGCGGCACCCCATAGAGCCTTCTGGTGGCAGTGGCCATGCAGCAGCACACGCCCCGCGGGTGGTTTCATCGCGGGCCGCTGCGGGTGCGAATCCCACTTCGCGTGCAGGAACTGCTCAGGCAGCCAACTCTTCTTCGCCAGCTTCTCGCGCTGCGCCTTGGGCGTCTTGAGTTGGAGCGTCTGCCAGTCGTCCTTGAACGCACTGAGGCACGAAGGCTCCGCCACCAGCACCGCCACCACGCGATCATCATCAATCACTGGTTGCAGCTTCTCGAGCGTCGCATCAATCTCCTCAATCGCCTGAGGCAGCATGCCTAGCGAGATCTTTGCCCGTCCGCAGCACCCGGCGTTTGCCAGTCGCACTTCGTAGCCAAACGCCTCGAGCACGCGCTTGGTTGCCATGCCGATCGACGACTCGTTGTACATCGTGAAGCAGTCACCAAACAACACGACCACCGGCTTGCTCGGCTTGGTCTCATCACCCCAGAGCCGCGCCAGCGATGTCGAGAACGTGGGCAAAGTGCGCCGCGCATCAATACCCAGCACACGACGAATGAGCCCGCCTGCCAGGGCGTTCATCGCATTCGCCGCCTCGGGCGCAATCGCTCCAAGACGATTGAGCGTGCGGATCTGACTCATGATCTTGACCGCCAGCGGCGCGCCATGACGGATGTATCGCTGCGACGTGTACTCCGCTTTGAGTTTGCTGATGTCGACGTTACTGGGGCACTCGGTCTTGCACGCCTTGCAGCTCAGGCACAGATCGAGCGTCTCAATCGTCCCCTGATCACTCCACACGTCGGCATCGGGCTGGCTCGCCTCACCCACGGTGTCCAACTTCAACTGCCCAGTAATCGCCAGTCGCAGTGCATTGCCCCGTCCGCGCGTGCTGTGCCGCTCATCCAGCGTTGCCATGTAGCTGGGACACATCGTGCCGCTCTGCTTCTTGCGACACACACCGCTTCCATTGCACATCTCCACCGCGCCGTCCAGCCCGTGCTGATCGCTGAAGTCAAAACTGGTTTCCACCTGCGGGAATGCCGCAGGCCGGCCCACCTGCGGCTCCACCCGCAGGCTCTGCGTGATGCTCGCCACAGGCCGCGGATTGTCACCAAACACATCCACGATGTTGCCGGGGTTCAACAATCCTTGCGGATCGAAAATCAACTTCAGTTCGCGGAAAGCCTGCATCAGTTCAGGCCCGTAGAACCGCTCCAGTAGCGGCCCACGCACGCGTCCGTCGCCATGCTCGCCGCTCATCACCCCGCCCAGGCTCCGCGCCAAGTCCGCCGTCGCCACAGCAATCGCCCGCATCCTTTCGCGATCGGCCTCATCATGGATATCAATCAACGGTCGCACGTGCAGCACGCCCACGCTGGCATGCGCGTAAAACGCTGCCCGCGTGCCGTACGACTCCACGATCTTCCGCAGTTCCTTCACAAACCGCGAAAGATTCTCGACCGGAATCGCATTATCCTCGACAAACGTGATGGGCTTGCGACTGCCGGGAATGCCATGCAGCAGCGGCTCGCCCGCTTTGCGCAGCTTCCACGCGTTGAGCATCGCCGTTACGTTGGTGTGCACCTGCACCGGGCTCGCAGGACACGCTCGCTTCAGCGCCTCAACGCGCTCGCTCACTTCCGCATCGCTCGCGCCAAAGTACTCCACGTACAGCACCGCGTTCAGCTCGCCACTGCCACCAGGCGGCGGCGGCAGCAACTCCACATACTTGCGATACTCGGTGTTTGCCCGCGCAAGGCTCACCACCAGATCATCCAGCAGTTCAATCGCGCTGGGCTTGGTCGCCAGAATCGGAATCACCGCATCAATAGCATCGTCAAGGGTCGCAAAGCTCAGCACCGCCAGAGCCTTGGCCTTAGGGCGATCATGCAGTGCCAGCGTCGCACCCAGCGTAAAGGCCAGCGTCCCCTCGCTGCCGCACAGCAGCGGCGCAAGACTCACATCTTCCGGCGCGACACCTTTGTCCAGTTGCTGAAGAATCATGTCCAGCCCGTAGCCCGCGTTCCGACGAATCGTCTTCGGAGAGCGCTCGCGAATCAGGCCTTCATATCGCCGCACAAGTTCCACCACGCGCTGCGTGAGCTTCGCGACGCGCTCATCGCGCCGTGCACTGCCGGGCCCAAACTCCACGCGCGTGCCATCCGCCAAGCACGCATCAACCGCAATCACGCTTTCGCTGGTGCGCCCATAGCGCACGCTGCGCGATCCCGCCGCGTTGTTGCCAATGCACCCGCCAATGCTCGCGTGCCGCGCCGTCGCCGGGTCTGGCGCAAAGAACATGCCCGTGGCCGCGATCGCATCGTTCAGATCATCCACCGTGATGCCAGGCTCAACGCGCACGTACCGCTGCCCCACATTCACTTCCAGAATGTGCCTGCACCGCGGGCTGACGTCAATCACCACGGCGTTGTTGGTGCACTGCCCAGCCAAACTCGTGCCGCCACCGCGCGGCAGCATGGGCAGGCCCCGCTCGCTGCAGAACCGCACCGCCGCCACGGCGTCATCAATACTGCTGGGAATGACAACGCCCAGCGGCTCCACCTGATAGAGCGAAGCGTCCGTTGCGTACAGCATGCGGTTGTGCGCGTCAAAGCGCACTTCGCCTTCCACCGCATTGACCAAGTCACGTGCAATCGCCTCCCGCGCATCTTCATCCAGCCCGCGCGCTCGAACCACCGGCGAAACCGCACTTTGCGAAAGAATCGGAAGCGACGTCATGCCAAAAGGTAGGGACTCGCGCCCAGCCTCACCAAACGCCTCCCGCATCACCACACGCTCATGTCACGCCACTGTCACAGCATGACGCCCTGCGGGAACTCACGCCCCACCCCGCCGTCTGCTCTGGTACGCTCTGCCATCGCGACGGCTCCATTCACCGTCCCGCAGTGCACGCATCGGAGGTCCCCATGTTCGCTTCCTTCGTCCGTTCCTCGCTCCTTCGCACCAGCCTCGCTCTCGCGCTCTCCGCGGGCACGCTCGCCACCGTCACCGCGCCCGCCTTCGCGCAGGCTGCCGCCAACGCCGCACCCGCGCCCGTTGATCTTCCCATCCGCAAGATCACCCTCTACCGCTCGGGCGTCGCCAGTTTCGAACGCTCAGGTAGCGTCACAGGTGACGGCGTCGCCAGCCTGCGTTTCCGCACCGAGCAGGTGAATGACATCCTGAAGAGCCTCGTCGTGCTCGACCTCAGCGGCGGCAGCATCGACGGCGTGAACTACGCCAGCCAGGAACCCCTCGCCAAGCGACTCAGCAGCTTCGGCATCGACATCTCCGACTCCCCCACGCTTCAGCAAATCCTCGCACGCCTCTGCGGCTCGCGCCTCATCGTGCAGACCGCCGACAAAACCGTCACCGGCACCATACTGGGCGGCGAAACGCGCCCCGAAGCCGTGGGCGAAGCGACACAACTCGTCAATGTTCCCTACGTCACGCTCATCACCGAGCAGGGCATCGTCGCTGTCAATCTCAACACTGCACGCGGCATCAAGCTTGAAGACGAGAAGCTCAACGCCGAACTCATGAAGGCCCTCGCCGCCGTCGCCGAGTATCGCGAAGATCGCACCAAGACCGTTGATATCCGCTTCTCTGGCGTCGGCACGCGCAACGTGCAGACCACCTATGTGCACGAAGCACCGGTCTGGAAGACCAGCTATCGCCTCGTGCTGCCTGACGCCAAGGAAGACGCAAAGCAAGACAAGCCGCTCATGCAAGGCTGGGCCATCGTCGAGAACACTACCGACAACGATTGGAATGATGTGCAACTCTCGCTGGTCTCTGGCCGCCCCGCCAGCTTTCAGATGAACCTCTACGACCCGATCTTCACCACGCGCCCAATGGTCGCCGTGCCGGTGCCCCAGACACTGATCGGTCAGGTATACGACGACGCAAGCGAAACGGAGTTCGTCCGTCGCGTGGCCGCCGACGAGGATGGCCGCGCACTCGCGAAGCTCGCCCCGCAAATGCTGTTTGACAGAGCGCCCGGCGCACCGGCCGCTGGAAAGCCCGCCTCCGCGATGCGAGGCGCAGGCGGCCAAAGCCCCATGCTGGGCGAGACTGCGGAGTTTGTTTCTGACTCCTCTGCGGGCTTTGGCTCCAGCCTCAACATGTATACCGCCGCGTCCAACATTGCCTCCGTCGCCGCGGGCCTGCAAACCGGCGAAGTCTTCTTCTTCCGCCTCTCGCGCCCCGTCACCATCGAACGCCAGCGCAGTGCGATGCTTCCCATCGTCAGCCAGACTATCGAAGGCCGCCGCGTCAGTATCATCGGCGTGAACGACGCAGGCCCCAACCCCATGCGCGGCGTGCAGATGACCAACGACACCGGCCTGCAACTCATCGCCGGCCCCGTCAGCATCTTCGATGGCGACGCCTACGCGGGCGACGCGCAGATGGGTGATACCAGCAAGGGCGACAAGCGGCTGCTCAGCTACAGCGTCGATCAGGACGTGCTCTTCACCCGCGAGAACAGTGTCGCCCAGCAGATCACGCGCATGCGGATCGTCAACGGGCTGCTCGAAAGCTCGGTGGTGTGGCGGGATACGACCAAGATCACCGTCGACAACAAGGACGAAGACAACGATCGCACCATCATCGCCGAGATTCCCAAGGTCGCCGGCGCCGAACTCAAGGACGGCGCCAAGCCCGTCGAGACGAGCGCCGCTTTCTACCGCTTCGAGTTTGAGGTCGCGCCCAAGAGCAAGGCCGAACTCAACGCAACGCAGGAACGTATCGAGTCCAGCAGCGCGTACCTCATGAACTACAGCATCGAGCAGTTGATGTACTACCGCACGAGCGGAGCCAAACTCAGCGACGCAGTGCTCAACGCCTTCCGCAAGGCCCAGGAACTGCAGGCTGCCATCAACACCGCCAACCAGACCGTCACCGAACTTGACACCCAGCGCAACGAGATCACCCGCGACCAGGATCGCATCCGCCAGAACATGAGCAGCATCGACCGCAACAGCGACTACTACAACCGCCTGCTCAAGAAGCTCAGCGACCAGGAAACGCAGGTCGAACAGCTTGACGCCCAGCTGCGTGCCGCCCGCACGAACGCCCAGAAGGCCGAAGAAGCCCTGAACAGCTACCTGTCCACCCTGAACGTCGAGTAACTCACCAGACGTTATTCTGCCGCAAACACCGCCCATACCGCCCCGCAAAGCGCAGTCTTTGCGGGGCATTTCGTTATCCGTCGCACGGAAATCTGGTACTGGCTCAATTGCTTTCGCATACTCGCCGATGCTGCTGGAACGCGTCTTCGCGCGAGGAGCCTTCTTTATGAGCCAGCACCAGAACGAAATCAAGCCCGCCCGCCGCAATTACACCAACGGCGTTCTCACCGCCATCGCCGCTTTGCTGGGCGTCATCGTCCTGCAGCAGGCCAATACGCCGGGCACGCAGGGCACGGCTCTGGCTCAGGTCGGCATCGTGGGTGAGAAGACCGTGACCGAAGACGCTGCCACCGGCCTCATCAGCGCCGCCGAACAGCGCAAGGCCATCATCAGCGAACTCAAGAACGTCAACGACCGCCTTGCCGCCATCGAAGGCGCACTCGCCAAAGGCATCAACGTCAAGGTCACCAGCATGCCCGCTCAGAAGGCTCCCCTCGAAGGCTCGACCTCGAAGTGATCGATCTGCGCCGCGTGGCTGAAGGGTCTGTCGACATGCCTCGCACATCCACAATCTCTTCGCCCCACTGCGCCGGCTACACGCTGGTTGAGATGCTCATCGTCGTCACGATGCTGGGCCTCGCCGCCGCGATGGTCATTCCTTCCATCTCCTCCGCCAGCTCATTGCGCGTCCAGGGCGCTCTTCGCAGCATCGTCGCCGACATCACCGTCGCTCAGAGCGATGCCGTCGCCTTCCAGCGACAGAAAGCTCTCGTCTTCCGCTTTGGCAGCGACAACGGTCGCTACATCGTCGCCGAAGTGAACGGCAACAGCGTTGACACCGCCACGGGCATTCTCGAAGACCGCCAGCTCAACATCGAGTCCATGGGCTTCACCCGCGTCACCGCCACCACCTTCACCAACAACACCCTCGTCTTTGACGAACTGGGCGGCCCGGTCACCACGCCGGGCAGCACCACCCCGCTTGCCACGCGCACCATCACCCTCAACGGCAGCGGCCAGAACTGGCGCATCACCGTCGAGGCTTACACGGGCCGCGTCACGATCAGTCAGTTGCCGTAATCACTCCACACCTCGCCATGCACACCAACAACCCCAACAAGCCCGACACCACCAGCGCCTCCACCCGCACGCTCACGATGCTGGGCGTCGCCTTCATGGGCGCTGGTCTCGCGATGTTCATGTGGTGGAAGATGCGCATGGTCACGGGTGTGCCCCGCACCGCCTACGCCGACCCCAAGCTGGTCGATAGCACCCCGCCCCAGCCAGCGCTTTCGAACGCTGAGCATCACCCCGACCACCAGGCGGAACCGCAGCCGTGATCTCGACCCGCTACACCACCTGAAACCCCGTCACCCCCTCTCCGAACGACCCCTCGCGGATCGCACTACGCTCCGCACGTTCGCACCTTTTCTTGAAGAGGGGTCTCGTGATGTCTACCTCGCTGTTCACGCTCGCACAGTCCGGCTCTTCCGCCGCTCAGCAGGCTGGGAATCTCCTTTGGTTCCTGGGTCTCATCGTCGGCGGCCTGCTGATCGTCCTGTTCATCAGCATTCTGGTCGTCCGCCAATACAAACGCTGCCCCAGCAACCGCATCCTGGTCATCTACGGCCGAGTCGGCAAGGACAAGTCCAGCAAGTGTCTCCACGGTGGCGGCGCGTTCGTCGTCCCGCTGGTGCAGGACTACTCCTATCTCTCGCTCGAGCCCATCGTCATTGAAGTGCCGTTGGAAGGCGCCCTCTCGCTCAACAACATCCGCGTGAACGCTCCCGCGACGTTCACCGTCGGTATCTCCACCGACCCGCTCATCATGCAGAACGCCGCCGAGCGTCTGCTGAACCTTCCCATTCAGGTCATTCGCGAACAGGCGCAGGACATCATCCTGGGCCAGCTGCGCCTGGTCATCGCGACCATGTCGATCGAAGAGATCAACAAGGATCGCGAGAAGTTCATGAACCTCATCAACAAGAACGTTGCTGAGGAAATCAACAAGATCGGCCTCGAACTCATCAACGTCAACATCCGCGACATCACCGACGAAAGTGGCTACATCCAGGCCATCGGCCGGCGTGCCGCCGCCGACGCCATCAACCGCGCCAAGGTCGAAGTCGCTGAAGCCGAGCGCGAAGGTGCAACCGGCGAAGCCGCCGCCGTGCGCGACAAGGAAGTCCGCGTCGCCGCTGAACGCGCCGGTGCAGCCGAAGGTCAGAAGCTCGCCGAGCAAAAGCAGCGCGTCGCCATCGCCGCGCTCGAAGCGACAGCCGTGCAAGGTGAAGCCCAGGCCCAGCGCGATCGCGAGATCACGCTCGCCCAGCGTGCCGCCGAAACGCTCGTCGCTCAGAAGCAATCCCAGCAGGAGCAACGCATCCGCGTGGCGGAAGCCGAAGCGGCGGCCGTCATCGGCGAAAACACCAGCAGGCAGCGCATGGCCGAGAGCCAGGCGAGCCTCGCTGAAATTCAGGCTGAAGCCCGTCGTCGTGCTGAAGTCGCAACCGCGAAAGCCGCCGAAGCCATCCTGCTCGCCCAGCGCGAACAGGAGATCGCCAAACTCGCCAAAGAAATCGTCGCGCCGCAGGAAATCGAAAAGCAGCGCATCACCCTCGCCGCCGAAGCCGAAGCCGAAAAGCGCCGCCGCGAAGCCCAAGGTGAAGCCGACGCCATCATGGCCAAGTACGAAGCCGAAGCCAAGGGCGTGCAGCTCGTCATGGAAGCCAAGGCCGAAGGCTATCGCAAACTCATCCAAGCCGCAGGCAGCGATCCCACCGTCGGCCCCACCCTACTCCTCATCGAACAACTCCCCAAACTCGTCGAGCAGCAGGTCAAGGCCATCCAAGGCGTCAAGATCGACAAGATCGTCGTCTGGGACAGTGGCAACGACGGCAGCGGCCGCAACAGCACCGCCGACTTCCTCAGTGGCATGGTCGGCAGCCTGCCCAAGCTGCACGAACTGGCCGCGCAGGCCGGCATCGAACTGCCGCCAGCACTCGGCAAGCTCAAGCCCACCGACGACGCCCCGGCCAAAGAAAAGCCGAAGGCCAACACCGATAAATCCGACAAGTAACATCTAATGCTTCGCGCCGCCACCACCACCGCCACACGATTCATGTGGCTCCTCACCAAACGCTGGTGGTGGCGGTTGCTTTTGATCGCTGCGATGTGCGGCGGGGTCGGCAGCGGCTGCGCCTGGGTCATCTGGAAGCAGACCGTTAACCCGCCATCGCCTCAAACACGCGCATGGCTCAGCCTGCACAACACCGCCACGCTCGTCACCACCTTCGGCCGAGGCGTTGCCGGAATCGTTCACGGCCGCTACAACCTCGATGACAAGCGCTACGCAGCCGTCATGGGCGCAAGCGGCATGATCCCCTGGGCCTGCCTCATGGTCGGCTGGTTCGTCGCGCGAGACATCTACCTCCGCAAACGCCTCACCAAGCCCAAAGGCATCATCGAGGTTTCACGCGACGAACGCCAACTGCTCTCCCGCCGCCGATTGCTCTTTGATGCAGGCTCCGGTGCCGGCGCGCTCGCAACCGCCGCCGTCGCGACCAAGGCTCTGCGCGTCGACCCGTGGGAAATCAAAACCCGCGACTACACCGTGGCTGTTCCCAATCTACCCGCGTCACTCAACAACCTGCGCCTCGTCCAACTCAGCGACATGCACCTGGGCCCGCGCGTCAGTGCCGAGTTCATCAACGAGTGCGCCCAGATCGCCCTCAACCTCAAGCCCGATGTCCTGCTGCTCACAGGCGACTTCAACCACAAGGGCGTCCGCTACCGCGAGCAGGTCAACGCCTGCGTCGACGCCATGACGCTCGACAAGTTCGATTGCCCCAAGTTCGGCGTGCTCGGCAACCACGACTGGTACGGTCAGGGCCAACTCACCGCCGACACCCTCGCCAGCCGAGGCGTGCGCATGCTCGACAATACCCGCGTCTTCCTCGATGCAAACCGCGAGTTGCGCACCCGCCCACCCAAAGACGAAGCCCTCTGCTTCGCCGGCCTCGCCGACTATCTCGAAGCAGTCATCGACCCTCGCAGCGCCCTCGCCGATTGCCCCGACCACGTGCCCACCATCCTGCTCAGCCACAACCCCGACACGTGCGAAGACCCCATGGTGCTGGAGTACGCAACCAAGATCGCCCTCCAAGTCAGCGGCCACACGCACGGCGGCCAAGTCCGCATCCCTCTCCTCGGCACGCCGCTCATTCCCAGCCGCTACAAAGGCAAATACGCCGGCGGCATGATGCAAGGCCCCCGCTTCCCCGTCATCGTCTCGCGCGGCATCGGCACCAGCCTCCTACCCATCCGCTTCAACGTCCCCGCGGAAGTCGTGCAGATCACGCTCATCAAGGCGTGACAGCAGCACACACCATTGACATCCCGTGCGCTCTATCACAACGCTCTCAGAGTGTCTCTCGCCCACTCCGCGCTCTCCGCGTTCCACGCCTTGTCCTGTCGCAATACGCTCCGCCCATGAACTCCTACCACATGTGGTTCGACCTGCGCGACTCCCGCAAAGACCTTGAACTCGCCGACGCCGTCGCCGCTTACCTCAACTACCTCCAGTCGCGCAACCTCATCGAAGCTTGGTCGCTCGAACGCCGCAAGTTTGGCTTCAGCCCCGACAACATGGGCGAGTTCCACTGCGTCGTCCGCGTCAAAGATCTCACGCAGTTCGACGCCGCCTTCGGCCACGTCGCCACCCGCACGGGCGAAGTCGAACGCCTCCACATGCCCGTCTACAGCGCCGTCACCAACTTCAAGAGCGCCCTCTACCGCGACTTCCCCGATCCCCAGCGCATCCGCGACTGACGCGCCTTCACTCCTACTTTTGACTCGTGACTCCCGACGCCAAGCGCATTCACGAACTCCGCGCCTTGCTGCACAAGGCCAACCGCGCCTACTACACCGACGCGGCCCCCATCATGTCCGACGCGGAGTTTGACCGCCTCCTCGCCGAACTCGCATCGCTCGAAAGCAAGCACCCCGACCTGCACGATCCCAACTCCCCCACCGCACGCGTCGGTGGCGAGATCGACGGCTTCCGCGCCATCAAGCACGCCGTCCCGATGCTCAGCATCGACAACACCTACAGCGAAGACGACGTCCGCAGTTGGCACGAGCGCATCCTCAAGGGCCTTGGCATCGAAGCAGGCGACAGCCTCTTCGGCGGCGGCGGCACCAGCGTCAACTTCGTCGCTGAACCCAAAATCGACGGCCTCGCCCTCAGCCTGCGCTACGAAAACGGCGCACTCGCGCACGCCGTCACCCGAGGCGACGGCACCAAAGGCGACGATGTCACCGCCGCCGCTCGCGTCATCCGCAGCATCCCACTCACGCTCGACGCTGGCGCCCCCGCCGTGCTCGAAGTGCGCGGCGAAGTCTTCCTGCCTCTCGCCGCGTTCGAGAAGATGAACAAGCAGCGCGAAGAAGAAGGCGAAGAGCTCTTCATGAACCCGCGCAACGCCGCTGCGGGCACGCTCAAGCAGCTCGACACCACCATCATCGCCTCACGAGGCCTGCGCTTCGCCGCCCACGGCCGTGGCGAAGTGAGCGACAAGAACTTCGCCACAGGTCACTGGGACTTCCTCGCCAAACTCACGAAACTGGGCCTGCCCGCCAACCCCGGCGCACGCCTCTGCACCACGCTTGACGAAGTCCTGCAAGCCATCCACGACTTCGACACCAAACGCCACACCATGCCCTACGCCGTCGACGGCATGGTCGTCCGCGTCGATGCATACAGCCAGCAAAGCGCACTGGGCCTCACGAGCAAAAGCCCGCGCTGGGCCATCGCGTACAAGTACCCCGCCGAACGCAAGACCACCATCCTGCTGCACGTCGAGCCCCAAGTCGGCAAGACCGGCAAGATCACCCCTCGCGCCACCATGCAGCCCGTGCTGCTCGCGGGCACCACCGTGCAGCACGCCACCCTGCACAACTACGGCCGCGTGCGCGACGCCAGCACCAATCCCGAAGATGCAACCGCCCCGCGCACACACCTGTGCATTGGCGACACCGTCTACGTCGAAAAAGCCGGCGAGATCATCCCGCAAGTCGTGGGCGTCGTGCTCGACAAACGCCCGCCCAACGCCAAACCAATCGAGCCGCCCGCCACCTGCCCCGTTTGCACCGGCACCGTGGAAGTCGAACCCGCGGAAGCCGCTGACAACCCCGCGCTCGAAACCGCGCGCCGCTGCGTCAACCCCGAGTGCCCCGCGCAAGTGCGTGAAAAGCTCGTGTGGTTCACGGGCCGCAAGCAGATGGATATCGAAGGCCTGGGCGAGAAGACCATCGACCAGATCCGCGCCAGCGCAGTCCCGCTGAGCAGCTTCGCCGACATCTTCCGCCTGCGCGACCACCGCGCCGCCCTGCTCCAGATCGACCGCATGGGCGAGAAGAAAGTCGACAACCTGCTCGCAGGCATCGAAGCCGCCAAGTCACGCGGCCTCGCCAAACTGCTCGCGGGCCTTGGCATCCGCCACGTGGGCGACAGCACCGCCAAAGCCATCGCACGCCTCTTTCCCAACCTCGACGCTCTCCTCGTCGCCACCGAAGAACACCTGCGCCCCAAGAGTCTCAGCACCGAACGCGCACTCGCTCTCGGGTTCGCCAAAGACCCCGCTGACCGCCCCGAAACCGGCCTGGGCAAAGACTCCGGCCCCATCGTGCACGCCTACCTGCACAGCCCCGGCGCGCAGCGACTCTTCTCGCAACTGCGCGAACTTGGCGTCGACGTCACCAGCCACGACTACATCAACCCGGCAGAGAAGTCATCGGCCCCCGCCAACGTCTTCACCGGCAAGACCGTCGTCCTCACCGGCTCGCTCGAAAAGTTCGATCGCACCGCCCTCGCCGAACTGCTCGAGAAACTCGGAGCCAAGTGCTCCGGCAGCGTGAGCAAGAAAACCAACCTCGTCGTCGCGGGCCCCGGCGCCGGCAGCAAGCTCGACAAAGCCAAAGAACTGAACATCGAAACTTGGGACGAACAGCGTCTGCTCACCGAGCTCACAGCAATCGATCCAACCCTCGCCCCCACGTAACACATACGCCTGCGTTCATTTGTTGATCAACGCATCGCCCCACACTTGCGCGCGCACAAACTCCTCGCTCTCGTCTTCCTCCGCGCTCTCCGCGCCTCCGCGGTGATCTCTCACCACTCCCGCTTCATCCAAATCGTCCCCGGCAACGGATCATCGTTGTATCGCTCGCACGCTATAAACCCCAGCGCACGATACAACGCGCACGCCGCGACGAAATCGTCCTCGGTATCCAGCTTCATACACCGATACCCCGCCGCCTTCGCTCGCTCCAGCAGTGCCTCGCCCAGCAGCCTCCCCAGCTTCAGCCCCCGCGCTCGCGGCTGCACATACATCCGCTTCATCTCGCACGCAGGTGTTGCATCGCCCGCACGATACCCGCTCGCGTCCAAGGGCCGCATCGCAATACACCCAACCCACTGCCCGCGCCACTTCGCCAGCACAATGCACCCGCCTGGCGCGGCATACTTCCCAGGCAGCGCAGCCAGCTCCGCATCAAACCCTTGATAATCCAGAGGAAAAGGCAAGCTCGCGGCATACTCACGAAACAGCGCCCGCGCCGCATCAAGCTGCTCGCGCGTCACCGCATCGACAATCTCCACATCTTGGGCCATGCCGCAATCGTTGCAGCCCATTAGCCGTTCTGCCGCTTCACCACTTGCCGCAGTCGGCGCAGTTCCTCTGCCAGGTCATCCATCGACTTGCCGCCCGCCGCATTCAGCAGCATGCTGACAAACAAGCACGCGCAGAACACATGGTGCCACCGCAGCAATCCAATCTGAGCGTTGTTCACAAGCTCCGCCAACCGGTCATCAAAGCAAAACCACACCAGCGAAGCAATCAACGCACAACCCACAGCACGAATCATGACAGTCTCCTTTCACGTCCCGTGATTCAACCCGCATCCCCCACCTCTACCCTCCCTCATGCACCTCTCCCCCAGTACGCTGTCGATCCAAGATCGCTACAAGCTTCTCATCGGCGCCATCGTCCCCCGCCCCATCGCATTCGTCTCCACCATCTCGCCCGCCGGCAAACTCAACCTCGCTCCCTTCTCATTCTTCGCAGGCGTCGGCAGCAACCCCATGACGCTCCTCTTCTGCCCCGCCAATACACCCGCAGGCGAGGAAAAAGACACCCTGCGCAACGCCAAACCCCTCGCCGAAGGCGGCACCGGCGAGTTCGTCGTCAACATCGTCACCGAATCCATCGCGCAGCAAATGGCCCTCTGCGCCGAGCCGCTCCCCTACGGCGAAAGCGAATTCGACCTCGCCCACCTCACGCCCGCACCCAGTCACATCGTCAAACCCCCGCGCGTCACGCAGTGCCCCGTTGCGTTCGAGTGCATCACCAAGCAAGTCATCCGCACCAACCCAGGCCAGCCCGCCGGCGGCAACATCGTCCTTGGAGAAGTCGTCCACATCCACCTCGACGAAGGCATCGTCAACGACAAGCTCCACACCGACTACACCAAACTCACCGCCATCGGCCGCATGGGCGGCCTCAGCTACTGCAAAACCAACGACCGTTTCGAACTGCCCATGGGCCGCGGCTGAATCCGGCCAGAGCGGCGTTGCCAACGCCGCGATCGACGGTCTACTTCCCCGTCGCCGCCGCCTCAATCACCGCCACATCAATCTTCGGCATCTGCATCATTGCAGCAATGCCCGCCGCGCCACCTAACCGCCCTGCGCCATCGCATCCGTCAGCACCTTCGGCATGATCTGCCAAGACAACCCCCACTTGTCCTTGCACCACCCACAAGCACTCGCCACGCCGCCGTTCTCGATGATCGCGTGCCAATACCGATCCGTCTCCGCCTGATCGACCGTCGCGATCTGAAACGAAAACGCTTCACTGTGCTTGAACGCCCTGCCCCCATTGAGCCCCATGCACCGCACGCCGTGAAGTCCACCGTCAGCACCTGACCGGCTCCGCCATCCTTACCACCCGGGTAGTCCGCGGGCGACCGATGCACTTCAAGCACGTTGCTGTCAGGAAACGTCCGTGCATAGAAGTTCGCTGCCTCTTCCGCATCGTGGTTGTACTACAAGCAGATCGTGTTCTTCGAAATCTCCACATTGTCCTCCTAACACTGCCACGCAACAGTCTCGATCCGCAAGGCCTGCGTCATCGCATGCTAGAGAACTGCCGACCCAGAACATCGCCGCACCAAAGCGGGATATCTCCCACCGCGTACGGCCACCAACTTTTTCCCCACACCCTCCGCGTCTCTCCGCCCCCCCCCACCCCTCCGCGACCCCCGTTCTACCCTTGCGACCAATGACCACGCTGCCTCGCCGCACCTTCGCCATCATCTCCCACCCCGACGCAGGCAAGACCACGCTCACCGAGAAGTTCCTCCTGTACGGCGGTGCCATCGAACTCGCCGGCAGCGTCACCGCGCGCAAAGACCAACGCGCCACCGCCAGCGACTGGATGGAGCTCGAAAAGCAGCGCGGCATCTCGATCAGTTCGACGTTGCTGCAGTTTGACTACAACAACTACCGCGTCAACCTGCTCGACACGCCAGGCCACAAAGACTTCAGCGAAGACACCTACCGCGTGCTCACCGCCGTCGACGCTGCCGTCATGGTGATCGACGCCGGCAAAGGCGTCGAAAGCCAGACCCGCAAACTCTTCGAAGTCTGCAAGCGTCGCGGCGTGCCCATCTTCACCTTCATGAACAAGTGCGACCGCCCCACCAAGCCGCCGCTCGACTTGATCGACGAACTCGAAAAGGTGCTCGGCATTGGCGCGTTCCCCGTCAACTGGCCCATCGGCACCGGCACGACATTCAAGGGCGTCTACGACCGCACCGACAAGCGCATGCACCTGTTTGAGCGCACCAAAAACGGCATGTTCGAAGCGCCCGTGACAACCGGCGGCCTTGAAGATCCCGCGCTCCTCGCACGCCTCGACGAACCCGCGCACGCCGACGCCATTGACGAAATCCGCATGCTTGATAGCACCGGCGGCCCCGGCGCAACCTTCGACCAAGCCGCAGTGCTCGCAGGCCAGGTCACGCCCGTCTTCTTCGGCAGCGCGATGAACAACTTCGGCGTGCAACTGCTGCTCGACGGCTTCCTCAAGCACAGCAGCCCTCCCACCTCCCGCAACAGCAGCGCAGGCGTAATCGAGCCCAACGACAACCGCTTCAGCGGCTTCGTTTTCAAGATCCAAGCCAACATGGACCCGCGCCACCGCGACCGCATCGCCTTCGTGCGCGTTGTCTCTGGCCAGTTCGAGCGCGACATGTTCGTCATCCACGCCCAAAGCGGCAAGCGCGTCCGCCTGGGCAACGCGACCAAGCTCTTCGGCAACCAGCGCGAAACCGTGGACAACGCCATCGCAGGCGACGTCGTGGGCCTCGTCGGCAACGACCTCTTCGGCATCGGCGACACGCTCACCGACGACCGCTCCATCGTCTTCGACGAGATCCCCGAGTTCACTCCCGAGTGCTTCGCGAACCTGCACAACCCCCAGCCCGGCAACTACAAACGCTTCAACCTCGGCCTCGAACAGTTGCTGCGCGAAGGCGTCGCCCGCAAGTTCGATCTCATCGGCGGCGCACAGAAAGTCGCCCTGCTCGCCGCGGTGGGCCCGCTGCAGTTTGAAGTGCTCTCCTACCGCCTGCAAAACGAATACGGCGCGGAAAGCCGCGTGGACAGCGCACCATGGACCATCACCCGCTGGTGGAAGTGGAAGGACCAGCCCGCCCCCACGCAGGCCGACATGGAGAAACTCGAACTCCCCGACGCCCCCGACGGCTCACGCCTCGCCTTCGACGATCGTGGCCGCGCCGTCGTCCTCTTCGCCGACCAGTGGCCACTCCGCTTCTTCACCGAGCGCAACAAAAACGTCGAACTCTCCCCCGTCCCCTTCGACAAACCCGCCGCCATCGCCGCCGCCGCGCCGCCCGCAGCCCGTTGATCGCGCCCGCGGGCAACGCCAAGAAATGTCATCCATGCCCGCAGCGCCCGCGCCACAGCAGCTTGAAGCAACCATCTACGCGGCATTCGCTCGCGCTCGACTGAGCCCGCATGCGATCTCATGGTCACAAGCGCAATGGATGGATGCGTCCGGCGACGATGCCGAGATTGCTCTGATCGTGGTGGGAGAAGACGAGCCCGACCGCCGCCGATCCTGGCGACGCTTGATCAACGACCCATCGTGGGAACCATGCAGAACCTTCGGCATTCTGGAGGAGCTCAACGCCGAAGGCTTGCAGTACTACCTCCCACCGATCATGATGCGCATCCTCCGCGGCACCATGCAGCTCACCACCACAACTTGGTTCATCAACGACCTGTTGAGCACGATCAACCGACTCACCACCCCGCAGCACGAGCAAGTGTTCCTGTGCGACTCCAACGGCACGACCACCATCGGGCAACAGCCCAAACAAATCTGGACACCCCCGCAACTCGACTGCATCACGCAGTTCACAGCGTGGCTGCAAACCCAGCAAAAAACGTAACGCACCGCAGCCCCCGCCGCGCCGATGCCTCTCCCCTCGTTCGCTCGTTCGCTCGTTCGCTCGTTCGCTACTTCAATACGCCATCGTCTGCTCAATCGCCTCCGCAATGCGCTTCGCATCCGGCAGGTAATCAAGCTCGAGCTTGTAGTACGGCATCATCGTGTCAAAGCCGCACACGCGCTGCACCGGGCACTTGAGGTGCAGGAAGCAGTGCTCCATGATGATCGTCGCGATCTCACTCGCCATGCCCGCCGTCTTGGGCGCTTCTTGCACCACCACGCACCGGCCGGTCTTCTGCACGCTCTGAATGATCGCGTCCTTGTCCAGCGGATTGATCGTCCGCAGGTCAATCAGTTCCACACTGATGTCTTCCGGCAGCTTGTCGAGCGCTTCCAGACACTGGAACACATTCGCGCCCCACGTCACGACCGTCAGGTCCGTGCCTTCCTGCACAACCTTCGCCTTGCCGATCTCAATCTCGTAGTCACCCTCGGGCACCTGCTCGCGATAGCTGCGGTACACACGCTTGGGCTCAAAGAAAATCACCGGATCAGGATCACGAATCGCCGCCAGCAGCAAGCCCTTCGCATCCGTGGGCGTGCTCGGGCACACGACCTTCATGCCCGGCAAGTGCGAGTAAATCGCCTCAGGGCTATCGCTGTGCAGTTCGGGCGCGTGAATCCCGCCGCCCCACGGCACACGCACCGTCAGCGGCACCGTGATCGCGCTGCGAGTCCGCGTGCGGAACCGCGCCGCGTGGTTCACCAACTGGTCATGCGCCGGCCCCAAAAAGCCTTCAAACTGAATCTCCGGAATCGGCCGCATCCCGCCAATCGCGAGGCCGATCGCCGTCCCCATAATCCCCGACTCAGCCAGCGGCGTATCAATCACGCGATCCTTGCCGAACTGCTTCTGCAAGCCGTCCGTCACACGGAACACGCCGCCATTAAAGCCCACGTCCTCACCCAGGCACACCACGCGCGCGTCGCGCTGCATCTCCTGCGCAAGCGCTTCGTTGATGGCTTCGACAAGGGTCAGACCGTCTTGTTGCTGCTTTTCGGTACGAGGCATGGCAGAGGTTAGGAGGGGGTTTGCCATTCGGCGAGTGTTCTCGGCTCTGGACATCCGTCGCAATTTCTCAAATTCCCGCCACATCCGTGTCCACCCATGCGGCCGTCCTTCGACTTTCCATTCAGCCCCGCACACCGCGAAGGCCGTCAAGACCAGAAGGACGCACCCATGAATCACGCCATCCGCCGCATGCTCTTCGTCGCAGGGTTCGCTCTCGTCGCCTGCCACACCAGCCTTGCCCAGCCACTTACCACCGCCTTCACCTACCAGGGCGAACTTTCCACCGGCTCCGCCCTCGCCAACGGCCCCCACGACATGCGCTTCACCCTCTGGTCCGATCCCGGCGCAGGCCCGCAGGTCGGCACCACACTCTGCTCCGACAACGTCAACATCGTCAACGGCAAATTCGCCGTCACGCTCGACTTCGGCTCCCAATTCGCAGGCCAGCGCCGATGGCTCCAGATCGAAGTCCGCCCCGACACCGGCGCCGCCTGCGGCACCGGCGCCGGCTTCACGCTCCTGAGCCCGCGCCAGGAACTCACCATCGCACCGCACGCCGCGTTCTCCCTTGCCGCCACGAATGCCACCACCCTCGCTGGCCAGCCCGCCAGTTTCTATCTCAACGCCGCCAACCTCACCGGCATCCTCCCCGACGCGCGCCTCTCCGCCAACGTCCCCACACTCAGCGGCAGCCCCGCATGGTCCGGCATCCCGGCCTTCAACGGCGGCGTCAGCGGCACCTCCGCTCCCTTCAGCGTCGATTCCAACTCCCTCATCGCCAACCTCAATGCCGATCTACTCGACGGCCTCGACTCCACCGCCTTCGCTCGCATCGGCATCTCCAACACCTTCACAGGCACCACCAACACCTTCAACGCCATCACAGTCGACAGCGCTCGCGTCGCTTCCGTCACCGGCGGCACCGCATTCATCGACTTCTTCGACAACACCACAGCCCGCTGGCGCGTCGCCAAGTCCACCACCAACGACTTCTCGCTCATCGACCTCGCGCCAGCGACAGATGTCACCCGCTTCTTCGTCAGTGCTTCGACCGGCAACATCGGTATCGGCAACACCTCCCCGCAGCGCCCGCTTCACATCGGAAACGTCGCCCCCGCCACCGGCAACTCGCAGGGCCTCATGCGCTTCGCCTCCGGCGCCTCCACAGGCAACTTCCGCCAGTTCGACGTCGGCGTCCGCAACATCAGCAACAATCCCGCCACCGACTACGACTTCATCATCAACGACGCCGATCGCGCCGGCGACGAGTTCCACATCTCCTGGGAAACCGGCAACGTCGGCATCGGCACCAGCAACCCCGCTCAAAAGCTCGACGTCGCCGGCACCGTCCGCTGCCACGTCATCGAGATCACCGGCGGCGCGGACCTCTCAGAGAAATTCAACATCACGCCCTGCACAACGCCGTTCCAGCCCGGCATGGTCGTCAGCATCGACGCAGCCAATCCCGGCTCGCTCCGCCTTGCTGCCTCAGCCTACGACAAATCCGTCGCGGGCATCATCGCCGGAGCCAACGGCGTCCAGCCCGGCATGATCCTTTCCCAGCCCGGCACCCTCGCAAGCGGCGCTGTCCCCGTCGCCCTCACAGGCCGCGTCTGGGCGCTTGTCGATGCGACCCACAGTCCCGTCCAAGCCGGCGACATGCTCACCACCAGCGACACCCCAGGCCACCTCATGGTCGCCGATGATCACGCCCGCGCTCCCGGCGCCGTCGTTGGCAAAGCCATGACGTCCCTCAAGCAAGGTCAGCGCGGCTACGTCCTCGTCCTCGTCAATCTTCACTGATCGCGCCAAAGGAGCCGACACATGCTTCGTTCCACTCCCGCCGCGTGCCGTTCCCTTGCCGCGCTGCTCACGCTGCTCGCCGGCACACTTACCACGCACGCCGATGAACAAGTCGCACCCCTGCCCGCGTGGCACGCGCTCACCCCGCAGGCCGCCGCCGCACTCCGCGTGAAGGACGGCACGCTCACCCAGGTCGCCGTCGTCGCAACCGATCACGAACAGTGGGTCAGCCTCACCATCGACGGCCTCCTCGTCGACATCATGGTCGAACCCTTCAGCATCCGCGCACCCAACTTCGAAGTGCTCCTCCGAGGCCCGCAGGGTGAACTCACTCGCTACGACGCTCCGCCTCCCAAGACCGTGCGCGGTGCCGTGGTGGGTGATCCCTTCAGCCGCGTCTACGGCGCTATTGACGGACCGTCCGTCAATCTCACCATCATCAGGCCGGGCCATCAGACAACCCTTGTCCGCAGCGTCACCCGCATCCTGCCCGACGTGCCCCAATCCGTCCATCTCATCCACACCGCCGAGCAGACCATGCCCGTCGATGGAGTCTGTGGCGTCGACGACGCAGCCATGGGCCGCGCCGTGCCGCCCGCGCAGCACATCGCCCAAGCCCCGCCGCTCACGACCGATGTCGCCATTCCCACCGACGAACACGAAGAACACGACAACAGCCCGCTTCCGCCCGGTGCCGACGAACTCGCCCTCGGCCTCTTCGTCACCCAGGTCTCCTTCGACAGCGATCACGAGTTCTTCCTCGCCCAAGGCAGCAACGCCAACAACTGCATCGATTACATCGATGAAATGATGGTCGGCGTCGATGCCGTCTACCGCGCTCAGGTCGGCATCTCCTACTCCGTCAATCGCATCGTGCTCAGTTCCAGCCCCTCCGATCCCTTCGTCAGCGGCACCAGCGCGGCCAGCCGCCTCGTCGACCTGCGCAACATCTGGGAATCCTCTCCATACAACGGCTTCGAGCGCGATGTCGTCCAAGGCATCATGGGCATCGACTTCGATGGCAACACCATCGGCCTCGCCTTCATCTGCAACAACGGCGGCTGCTCTGGACAGATCTGCGCGCGCCGCAACACCTTCACCTGCCCCTTCGGCGACAGCACCGGCGCCGACTGTGGCGGCTACAGCGTTGTCGAAGACTTCAACACCGCCGGCTCACTCGACCAGTTGGGCCTTTCCGCTCACGAATTCGGCCACAACTGGGGCGCACAGCACTGCAACAGCGAGAGCGATTGCTTCATCATGTGCGCCAACATCGGCGGCTGCATGGGCAGCGCGCTCAACTTCGGCGTCTCCTCGCGCAACAGCATCATCAGCCATCGCAACTCACGCCCCTGCCTCCACCAGTCCGCCACCACCGTCTTTGTCCGCAACACCTTCACCGGCGCGGAACTTGGCACCATCACCAATCCCTACATCACCTTCCGCGCAGGCGCATACGGCTGCGAAACCGGCGGCATCATGCAGGTCTCCCCAGGCACCTACGACGGCGCTCGCTCACTCCACTACCTCGCTCGCCCCATGACCATCTTCGGCAACGGCGCAACCTCCGCCAACCCCGTGCGACTGACGCGCTGAACCCTGATCGCCTGCCGCACGCCACCCGTGCACGATCGCGCGTGCGATCACACGCGATCGCACGCGCGGTCACGTCCTCACACAAACTGCACAACCGGCCCCGCGCGTCGGTTCGTCGGCCTCACGAGAATACCGACTGCACGCCGCCGAAGATGATGAAGTCAATGTCATTCAGCAGCTTCGCGAGCACCAGACTCATCAGAATGATCGCGATGAAACTCGTGACGAAACTGTCCGTCGTCGCTTCGCCCACGCCCTGCGCACCGGGCTTGCACGTAAAGCCCTTCCAGCAACTGATGATCCCGATCGCCGCACCGAAGAACACCGCCTTGATGAACCCGCTCATGATGTCGAACCAGTTCACGAACTGCGCGCTGAATCGTCCGTACAGCGCAGGGTCGGCGTCGTAGAACTTCGTGATGATCAGCCACCCGCCGATCACCCCGCACCCGTTGCTCACAATCGTCAGCAGAGGCACGCTCACCAGGCACGCCAGAAAACGCGGCACCGCCAGCACGCGCACCGGATCACTGCCCATCGCGCGCATCGCGTCAAGTTGCTCCGTCACGCGCATGCTGCCCAGTTCCGCCGTCAGCGAGCACCCCACGCGCCCCGCCAGCATCACCGCCGCCAGCACCGGCCCGATCTGCTTCACCACACTCAGATTGATCACGCCCCCCAGCCGGCTCTCTTGCCCAATGGCCTGAAACTGCCGGAACCCCTCAAACGCGAGAATCATCCCGATAAATGCACCCACGATCGCGATCACCGGCACGCTCGTCGTCCCGATGAAAAACAACTGCCGCCCGATCCGCTCGCGCCGCGACCACTGCCGCACATGCACTATCCCCGCCAGCGTCTCCCACGCAAATCGTGAAAACTGCCCGAAGTTCGCCACGCGCTGCAGTATGCGGCTCCCCAATCGCGCAATCGGCGCGGCAAGAGGCGAATCAGGAATCGTGCGTTCAAGTATGCTCACGGCCATGAGCGTATCGCGCTGATGCCACGTCCGCGTGACAATCGCGTGACGCATCCAACCAAGATTCCTTGCAAATTGGCCGAACCACCCACGCTCCGGGCCGGTCTAATCACCGGAGGCATCCGTGTCAGACCAGGCCAGCCAACCAGCCGACGAGCAGTTGCTCGAGCAATTCGCTCGGGGTGACGACACCGCCTTGGGCGCACTCGCCCAGCGTCATGAGCGCAACCTCATCGGCCTTGCCACCGCACTGCTCGACGGCAACCCCGACCGCGCACACGACGCCGTCCAGGAATCGTGGATCAAAGTCATCAAGCACGCCCGAAACTTCCGAGGCCAGAGCTCGTTCCGCACATGGATGTATCGCATCGTCATCAACAAGTGCAAAGATCTGCGCGACCGGGCAACACTCGCGCCACCTGATGAACGCATCCAATCGACCGACGCCACGCCCCTGCGCCTCGTCGCCGAGAGTGCGATGACGCAGGACGTGAGAAACGCCCTCCGCCAACTCGCCCCGCACACGCGGCTGCTGCTCATCATCTGCTATCACCAAGGTCTCTCACACGCCCAAGCGGCAGACGTGCTCGACATTCCCGTCGGCACCGTCAAATCGCGCCTCGCTGCCGCGTTGCTGGAGCTGCGCAGCCTGCTCCACGACACCGACCGGAAAGCGGTGACGCCATGAACGATGCAAACGATCACATCTCGCGCAATTCGCCCGACGCTCTCGAGCAGACGCTCGCCATGTTGAGCCAGCCCGCCACGACCGATGCCAATCTCTGGCAAGCCGCACTCACCGCTGGCCGACCCGCGCAAACCAAGCCCTTCCGCCAGCGAAGCTTCTCCCTCCGCCGCGTCGCGCCCTACGCCGCCGCTGCAACGCTCCTGCTTGTTGTCGGTGTTGCATTGCTGCCACTGACTCAAGGCACCGGCTCGCGTCTGCGAGTGCAAAGCCAGTACCCGCCCGCAACATCTGCCGCCCTGCCAGAGCAGCAGGTCATGGCTCGCACCCAATCAGGCTTCACAGGTTCCACGCCCGCGCCAACCGAATCGCTGCGAGTGGAGCAGGCGCCTGCCGTACGGCACGTGGTGCGAAAGGCGACCATCGATCTGCAAGTGAAAGATGTCCGCAGCGGCTTCGCAAAAGTGGCTCTCATTCCCAGCGAAGCGCTGGGCGAGTACGTCGAGAACTCGTCATTGACTGGCGAAGAACCGTACATGCGCGCCACACTCACATTGCGTGTCGCCGCGAACCGCCTCAGTGACGCGCTGAACAACCTGCGTGCACTGGGCACAGTCACCAGCGAGTCAAGCGGCGGGCAAGACGTCACCGACAGCATCATCGATCTTGAAGCTCGCATTCGCAACGAAGAACGCATCGAACGCGAGATCCTCGCCCTGCTCGACAAACGTACCGACGCACCGCTCAACGACGTCCTCGCCGTGCGAACCCAGCTCAATGACGTGCGAGGCCGCATCGAGTCGCTCAAAGCCCAGCGAGATCGCGTCGGGCAACTCGTGTCTCTCGCCACCATCGTCGTCAGCCTGCAGAGTGAGAACGCTCAACCTGCGACCAATGACCAGAGCTTGGGCGCGTACTTCCAAGACTCCATGAAGCACGCGTGGGAGTCATCACTTCGCACCTTGAGCGATACCGCCGCGTTCCTCGTGCGCCTCTTCGTGGGCGGACTGGTCTGGTGGCTGCTGCTCGCCTTCGTCGCCGCGATCATCTGGCGGGGCGTGCGACTCGTGGCCCAGCGTCAGCCGCACGAGCCGGCACCCAAAGCCTGAGCGAAATCCGGGTTCGCAAAAACACAACGGGCCTGAGCAAAGGAATGCTCAGGCCCGTTCTCATTTGCTCGCATAGTCAGCGAACGTCAATCACTTGATCGACTCGTTGCCCGCTTCCGCGCCACCCGGCAGCTTGGCGAGGTAGATCTCCACGCGGCGGTTCGCCGGCGTGTTGCCGTTCGCGTTGTTCGCAACAGCCGGGCGGAACTCGCCCCAGCCGCCCGCCATCAGGCGCGTCTGCGGCACGCCCATCTTCGCCAGTTCGTCGATCACCGCATTGGCGCGGTTGGTCGAGAGGTGGCGGTTCGTGGGGTGATTGCGCAGCGTGTTGGGATTCGCGATGCGCTGGCTGTCGGTGTGCCCTTCAACCACGATCTCATACTGCGTCGCCGGGCCGCTGCTCAGAATCTGCGAAAGCGCGCTCAGCGCCTGCTTCGCGTTGTCCTTGACCGCGGCGCTGCCGCTGTCAAACGTCAGGTCGCTGGCCACGCGAAGCATGCCGCGGGCCGAGTCGTACTTGATCAGATCAGGGAACTGCTGCTCAAGACCCTGCAACTGACGATCCGTCGCCGCGTCCAGCGGACCAAACGTCAGGCCCGAGAGCTTGCCCTGCATGCCGGCGTAATCCGCCATGGCCTTGTCGAGCTGGCTGCGCAGTTCAGCGTTCTGCCGCTGCAGCGTCGCCAGCGTGCCTTCGCCCTGGCCCATGCTGCCCTGCAACTGCGTCAGAGCAACGCGAGCTTCATCGCGCTCGCGCGTCAGTTCAGCGTTGCGAGCCTGGCAGCTCGTGTACGCCTCACGAAGACGGTCGTACTGGCCTTGGCTCAAGCAGCCCGTCAGGCTGGTCAGAGCAACAACACAACCCGCGAGCGTGACAACACGACGCGCAACCGAACCACTGCTCAGAACATTCATCATGACACGCACTCCGTTTGCGTTGGGCCGGAACTTCCGGCGCCTTCCTTGGACTTTCCGCGGTCTTCCACCCGCGCCGCCACCACCCAAGGGCAGCAAGCGTGGCAAGCGTAGTCAGTCTACCACGCGGCGTGCAATCGTTGCAGCATGTCTGCACTTTTTGCGCTGTGCAAATGCTGTTGCTTGTCTTACGCCGACGCTCGCCGCAACCGATCCGCAATCGCCGTCCAAATCGCCCCGTCCTGGCCCCCGGTCGGAGGCGTGACAATCACGATCAGTTCCGCCCCCGCTCCGTCCGCCGCCCGCAGCGCGGCGTAAATCCCCGCCGCATATCCACGCGCGTCCGTCGGCAGCAGTTCCAGCCCATGCCGCCCCACCTCCACCGCCACGTGACTGATCACCACCGCCCGACCGACCGTGCTCAGCAGCGCAGGCAGTTCTGCCTCCGCCACCAGCCGCGTGCGCGTCGTCGGCGCGTAGTGCTTGTCCAGAAGCCCCGGACTGTGCAACTGGCCCTCCTGCCGCTGCCCCGGCACGAAATCCCCCACCGGCTGGCCGAGCACACTGGCGATCTGCTCCACGGAAATCAGCCCCGGCCGCAGCACCCGCGGCGGATGTTCCGCCAGCAGCAGCACCGTGCTCTCAATGCCCCCCGTGCAAGGCCCGCCGTCGAGCACATACACCGTGTCATGGTCAAATGCATCGCGCACGTGCTGGGCCGTCGTGGGACTCACGCCCCCGGACTTGTTCGCACTGGGCCCCACCAGCGGCTTGCCAAAGGCCCGCAGCAGTTCCAGCGTCAACGAATGGTCAGGGCACCGCACCGCGACGTTGGGCCCCCCCGCCGTCACCACCGATGGCACCCCCGCCGCCTTGGGCAAGACCAACGACAGCGGCCCGGGCCAGAACGCCTCCGCCAGCAGTTGCGCTTCGCGCGGCCACTCCGCCGTCACGAGTCGCGCGTGCGACGCATCCGCCACATGCACGATCAGTGGGTTGTGACTGGGGCGCCCCTTCGCTGCAAAGACCCGCGCCACCGCGACCTCGCTCATCGCATCCGCACCCAGGCCGTAGACGGTCTCGGTCGGAAAGGCGACCAGTCGCCCCTCGCGCAGGCGCGTGACCGCTTCGTGCAGCATGCTGGGGCCGTGGGCCATGTGCAGATCGTTGGCCTGTTCATGGGCCGATGAGCAGCACAAACGCGACAAGCAGGAAAACCGCCAGAACCACGGCGATGACCGCCAACCCCTTCGCGTCATCGCTCCACGTCTGCGGACCGGGCATGAGCGAGAGTGTGGAGTTGATGCGCTTCTGCGCATCACGCGTGAACTGGCCGCTGCTGGGCAGGACTTCGCCGCGGCGTGCGGCGTCCTGCACGATGGCGATGATGAGGTTGGCGTCAAAGACACGCAGACCCAGCCTGCGGGCCGACTTGTGGAGCTTGTTGCGGTGCTCAACGCGCAGCAGCGCGGCCTTGCCGCCTTCCATGCAGGCGGCGACGGCGGCGGCGAAGACGATGCGTGGATCGTTCTCCTGCAGCGGCACGCGGGGCGCGCCCAGCGGGTCATACAAGTCGTTTGCGTCGGCTTTCACCAGTCGCAGGCCCGGCGCGTCAGCAGGCCGACCCGTGCGTACGGGCGAAGGCTCAACCGGGGATGGACCGTTCTTTACGAATTGCACGTCAGACGAATGTACCGCGCAAGCAGCCAATGACCAGCAAAAGCGCGACTCTACTTGAATGTCGTTGCAAAATCTCGCGTCTCGCGCCCTTACAGACCGAACGTGTACCGAAGTTTGTTCGTGCAACCATCGGCGTCGTACGATGTATAAGAAGCCGCGGCGCCGGACCGGCACTCGGGTTTATGAGACCATGACGTCTACGACCACCACTTCAGAAAGCCAGTCCGACACGAGCACACCCGCCGGGCAGGCGGCGTGGGGGCGCATAGCGACCTCGCATCCGATGCAGGCGGTCGCTGACAAGGCCCAGCAACTGTCACGCAAGGGCAAGTTGCCGGGGTTTGAACGGCGCGGCGAGGCGTTCAGCTTCGCGGGATTCGGCGAACCATTTGACTACGTCGTGAGCGCGCGGCCTGACACCGGGGGCGTCAGTTTTCACGGGGCGATGCACCGCAAACTGCCGCTCATCTTCGCGGTGGTCATCGTGCTGAGCATCTGGCCGGGATCGTGGCTGACGGATTCGATGCTCCGGTCGTACTTCACGTGGTACAACTTCGGGGCGTGGGTGACGTATGCGTGGTACATCCCGCTGACGGTGGTGCCGCTGCTGTGGATCATTCCGCGGATGGTGCGCAAGAGCCGGGACGCGGCGTATGCGCACGCACAAGAGCAGATCAAGACGCTGCGCAGCGCACTTTCGGCGTGAAGCATACAACATGATGCATGTGGGATGTGCGAGCGATTCTTCACGCGCTGTCTGAAGGGCTGCGACGCCACGAGGAGGATCTTGCGCGCGAACAGGCCGTGCGCGGGCTGGATGCGCTCGACGAACTGGGCCTGCATCCATTACTGGCGGAGAGCCTGACGCAGGCGGGCTGGGGCGTTCTGCGCGAGGTGCCGTATCCGGTGACGGCCGGGCTGGGCAGCACGGGTGCGCGGCCACGGCATCGCGAGCGCGATCGCTGCGACCTGGTGCTCACACCTGTGGCGGGAATGACGCTGGCTGATCCGATCGCGGCGTTGCGCGAACGCGACAAGTGGCAAGGCTCGCTGTTTGAGCAGCAGTCGCAGACGGCCGCGCGGGCGGCGAATGCGTGCGCGCCCAGCGACGCCTTCTGGCTTGAAGTGAAGGCGGTGGGACAGCACGCGTTTGTGCACGGCGTGCCGGTGGCCAACGGCGCGTACGGGTCGCAACTGACGGCGGCATTCGCGGGTGACTTGTCGAAGTTGGCGGCGGATGCGGAAGTGCGGTACGGGGCCGCGCTGCTGGTGTTGTTCACGCAGGACGAAGCGACTGCCAAGCATGATCTTCCGATCGCGATGCATCGTGTGCTGGACAAGGGGTTTTCGCTGCGCAATCCGGTCATTGAGAGTTTTGCGATCGTGGATAGGGTGGGGAACGGATGCTGCACACTGGCGCTGGCGCAGCCGTAGGGAAGGCAAAGAAGTACCGGGGCCGCTTTCGCGGCCTCGGTTCATTTTTGAAAACAAGCAGGCTTGTGATTTCCGCGTGCGTGGGATGATCGCCACGCTTTGCTTTCGCAAAGCGTGCAAGCGGCTGGCGCACCGGGATCGGCGGGCTTGGGCTCACGTCGCTTGCGCGAAGCATCGCGGCGTGTTCCGCGACGAATCGGGTTGCCCCGAGTCTGTCCAAGACCGCTGGTGGATGGTTCGGGTTTCACCGAGGTTCTGCTTGCGGGATCATC
>VYMG01000040.1_pt1 | contig 123100 bp, 99 predicted proteins | sample 5115261 | NCBI WGS metagenome assembly VYMG01 (sample SAMN12291781, study PRJNA351875) | freshwater metagenome | isolation source: freshwater lake | place: USA: Michigan, Wintergreen Lake | collected 2013-08-08
GTGATTTCCATGAGAATGGGAATTATTTTCATAAGCCAAACCACCCGCTTTTCTCGTGCTATCAAACCAAATATTAAAAATAGTATGTAATTGTCCTCGCAAATTCGGAGAAATTTTATCATAACAATAATCATAGATAATTGCAGCAGCCGGACCAACATAGCGGGAAGGATATGTATTGGCTAAATTAAATGGACTTCTATTTCCCCAATTATTGTCAGAATCGTGCATAGCTCTGACCATTTCTTGAGCCAAGGCAACGGCTTTTGAACTATAGCTTGTATCCCCTGTTAATTGATAAGCAAAACACAAAGGTAAAGCAGCTTCGAACCATTCACCACCTTGATAACAATATTGTATAGTTCCGCCATACCAATTCCATGCAGTAGCATATTTAAATGGCGTGATTGATTGATTTTTCAGTATATCAGCTTGATTTTTTAATTTTATCCAATCAGGATCATTATTCGCTACTTTTTGTTCTAATTTTTCCCTTATTTCCGGAGACATAAAAATGCGCGGGTGCTCATAATTTGTTCCGTCTCCCCACTCATCTGCACCAATATCAACAATTCCTCCTTGTGTACGAATACCATCATCACAATCCTTTTGAGGGACGGCATTTGGTGAACCAAAAGAATTTGTACCCACATCAATAAGTTCAGAACCTCGACGTAATCGCCAATTACAAGCAGTGTCAATAAATTTTGGATTATTGATTTGAATCATTGCTAAAATATTTCCACCATAATACGTTGGTAATATTCCTTGATCTTTACCCGGATCTGTTAAAGAAAAATCATTAAGGAATGTATGCGATATTTCTAAGGATGAACCGACCCCATCGAGATATACATCATTAACATGCTGACCATTGCCCCAAAATAGATTATTTGCGGATAGTACTTTAGCATCTGTGACATGAAGTGCATGACCACCATTTCCATCAGGATCGGAATTTTGTGTATTAAACACAACGGTGTTATTTATCACTGTTGCCATACTATAATTACCTGTTCCTGCACCATCTATTCTAATTCCGCCTCCACGTGAGTATGCACGGTTTTTTGCGACAAAATTATTTTTTATGATACCTATTGCTCCTTCGTCAATCATAATACCGGCACCGGAGTTCGCTTTATTTTCCGTGACAGTATTAGCAGTAATGTTTACAGTAGTCAAATTACTACCTTTGACAATAATAATTCCGCCACCGACTCCGCCGCCACCGCTATTTTGACCATAATCGGTATTGAAGGTGTTTTTCTCAATAATATTCTTTTCTATTGTACCATCGCAAGACATAATTATACCTGCACCATGCGAAGCACCGCCAACACTTAGATTATTTCGAATGATATTATTCTTTACAGTTGCATTATTGGCTGTACCCGCTTCTGCAACACTTAATCCACCACCAAAATCATGCGCAATATTTGATTCAATAGTATTATTGTAAATATTAACGCTGCCGGCTGCAACACCAATCCCACCACCTACAGTAATACTGTCATATTTTTTGAGATTTAATGGGTCATGTGTGCTCCAATATCCATTATGATGAATATGATTATTGAAGAACGTTGCTGAACGATTACTAGCCCACCCTTTGCACTGAATACCTGATTTTCCTTGTGTTATCTCAAATCCTTCAATGACTATACCTTTTGCATTGTAAAATTCAAAAACGGGTTTTACTTTCGAAGAGCCAATTACTTTTGACTTTCCTATACGTGTTGTAAAAGATGAATTAAATCCACCACGAAATACAAAAGATCGTGAATTTCCGGACATATCTGCATCATTACCAATTGATTCCGTATATGTTCCTTTGGCAACATGAATAAAATAGATGCCTGATGCGTGATTTGCTGTCTTTGCAGCTTCATAAGCCTGTGTAATCGTTTGATATGGCGAATTTATTGTTCCATTGCCATTTTGTTGAGCATTGGAATTTACATAGTAATTATTGCTCTGATTTTGATTTCCATTACTTCCACCGCCATTATTATTACCACCGCCATTATTATTGCCGCCGCCATTATTACTGCCGCCGCCATTATTACTGCCACTGCCATTATTACTGCCGCCGCCATTATTCGCAGATCCTGAATCTTGTGATTCACCTGGGATAATTACATTCCCGCGTTTAAATTGTAATACACCGGCTGCCGTTGTCGTATATTGACCGTTATTATTAACATCAACGTTTATACTATTACCATTAAAAATAACCATATATTTTTGAGATGGCAATAATCCTGTTAATGTAAATGTTGTAGCAACTGAACTGTCGGCACTAAAGTTCACTGATGTGATTGGAGTCGAAACTAATTGATTACCATTATTAAATAGGACTATATTGGTTACTTGGCTATTATGTGAAACGATTTTACTGCCTGTCATAGAATTACCATTACTATGTATCACAGTTGACACCGGTTGAGTCAGAGCACTATTCCCTGCTTGCATCACTGTAAGAACAGGCATAGACAAAGGTGATGTGTTATCCGTTACTTCTGAACGCCAAGCATTGGATTTGAACATATAGTCGGAACCACTTCCCCATATATTATCAGGATTATTCAGCAGTTGATAACTCGTAATTGTTGGTGAGGAAGGTAACACTGTTTGTACAAACAATCGAGCATTTCCGTTTACTACAGAAAGAGTATTACCGTTTTTAACAGGTTCTACAGGAAAATGCCATCTGATATGCTTTTTGTATTGACCTTTAGCATGTGAAGAGTTTTTTGCAATAATTTTATCACTGACAACAAATATTCCGGCTTCACGCAGATAGACAACAGATCGTGAATATTTTTCTAACTTTCGCTGATTTGTGTCAGAAATATTTTTCGGATAATCATAATTATTGTACGCAGTTGTTAAATCTGATGATACGTATGAATAATTATTATTTTGTTCTTGTGCTATAATTTTATTTTTCCCATAAGAGCTTTGTCCTCCGACCTTAGATGAACCGGTAGCTTGATAATCGCCAAAATCATCAAAGAACAAGGTGTTTTTTGCGCCTGAATATTCTGCCCACGATATACCGGTACCACTTGCACCCATAGCATTAGCATCGCCACGCCAACTGTTTGCACTAATTAATAAATGTTTATTTCCCTTGCTAATTTGAATATGACCTGCTTGTTTATGTTGATAGGAGTCATAATTATGGGCATTCATATTTATCGCTGCCCAAACAGCGGTTGTATCCCACGATGAACGCATAAAAAAGTACGGCATTGATACATTTCCGGCTGTCCCTTGCGGATATGGGTTCGTAAATGGCGAATAATATGTATCGAAATTTCCGGCATTTGTATTTTTTTCTGTATGATACAGAAATTTTTCCCATTCAGTTAATGGTCGAATTTCTAATGGACTACCACTAATAGGTTTATTATATTGCGGTATGTCCTTCCAAGCCCAATGGAATGATGGATCTGCGAATTGCTGCGAATTTTGCAGACCATGAGCCAAACGTATTGGCAACATTCTTTCAATAACGCCCGATTGACCTCCTGAAGACCATTCACCGTTGGGATCTACTAAATAACGTGAAGGCATAGTACTGTGACGCAATGTTTTATATATACCTTCAATCCATGATAATTTCTCACTAAGAATATTTTCCTCAGTTGCAGTGGAAATCATGGTCATATAATCAAGTAAACGTGCATAATATTCCATTCCATATCCCAGACCTTTTGCAAAACTGCCTCCTGCGGATGGTTTACCTGCTGCACCATGTAATTTTTCATTAATTCCCCAACGATTACCAAAGGATGTTTTTATATTACCTTCCATCATATTTTTTACTGTTCTTGATGGATAATCAGTTGAGGTAAGTGTTGCGGAAAGTGTAGAGTCGAAACGTGCGCGTGCCCAATCAATCATGGTCTGTGCCATTGAATTATCCCATGCACTTGCATATCCCATTGATGCAGCAGCCAGCACATGCCCGATAAATGGTGTACTCGAAGGAGGTCCATTTTTCTCTTGTACTGCATTATTGGAATTAGAACGCATATAGGTAAAATATGTGTTCATAAGATTTACATAAGCAGTGCGCTTAGCATTAGGAATTGCATCGTAACACCAATCATAAATGACCGCTAAAGCAGGACCAACCCACCGACTTGTTAAGGCATTACTTCTTGCTATGGGTGAAGTCCCTGTTGGTGGATTATTATCGGGGTCATTTTGCGCCCGAACCATTTCATCGGCAATATCAATTGCTTTTTGTGCATACACAGGATTACCCGATGCTCTGTATGCTAATGCCAAAACATGAGCGGCATCATGCCATGTTTGCCCATTATTATACCAGAAAATGGCATTATTATACCATGTGCCGGCAGTAGAACTTTTGTACTGGATAATTGGCTGAGTGACTAATACATCTGCTTTGGCTTTCAGCGCAATCCAATCTGCATGTAAGCCAGCAAATTTGCTGCTCATCACATTCTGAACTTGGGAGGAAATAAGTAATCGAGGGTGGTTTTGTTTTACGTCCAAACCGGAACTAAATGCCGTCAATGGCAGGGCGGCAGTAACTGCAATGCAGCAAACTCGCCTTAAAAAAGTAGGGATTGTTATCATATCCCATCTCCTTAGTGTTTGTGAAACATAATTCGATGGAACAAAATTGGTGAATAATTTCAGGGGTTTAGCTACGTACTAGTTACGTACATGAGAGAATTATGTCACATTAGTTAAGATGAATCAAATACTTACGCAAGTCATCATTTCGACCTTCAAAGATTTTTTTTCTTATACGCAGGCGATGTGTTTCTATCGTTCTGGGTGAAACACAGAGAATCTCTGCTATCTGTTTTGTAAGCAAATCTACTTTCATCAAACAGCACACACGTATTTCTGCTTCCGTTAAATTTGGGTACATATTCATAATTTTATCATAGAATCCACTATGTACGGCATCAAAATCCTGATAAAATGTTGTCCACCCTGTTTCGATATCAGTTATGGATTCAATAAGTTTATTGGGTAACATTTGTTTCTTTCTTTTTCTTTTGCTTTTTGCTACTTCGTCTTTAACTGTATGTAAAATTTGATTTCTTTGTGTGAGTTGTATGGCTAAAGACTTTAACTCTTGATGCTTCTGCCGCACCACAATTTCCAGGTGTTCTTTTTGTAATGCCACAGAATTATGTGCTTTTTCATGAGTTATAGAATCAATCACCCTAAAAACATCATATACTTCTGATGCAACGCCGTGATTCCAGAACTTTTCGTGAATAGAATTGTATTGCTTTAGGTGTAAAAGTGCTTTTGCACCATCCCCTAATTCTTCAAATGCCATTGACAATAATTTATGAGCATACATTTCATTTCTTAGAGAAGGGAATGAAGAAGTTATTGTAAAAACTTCTTGCAAAATTTCTATCACATTGTTATTTTGATTAGTTCGAGCATATACTTGTGCTAACATATTGATAGCATTGAGGATGCCTGATTTATATTGAATACTTCGGCTTATTGTTAATGATTTTTGAATATTATCATGTGCACTTTCAAATTCATTGTTGACAATATTCAGAGCTGCAATATTTTGCAAGGCACTCACAATATGTTTACCATAAGCAGAGTGCATAAAAATTGTCAGTACTTTTTGCAAATACATTTCCGATTCATCATATTTTTTAATCAGCAAATAGGCATAGCCAAGATTTCCATAGGCGGGTGCGGTAAAAAAATCAAGATTATCATTTGTTTCTGACAACTGAGCCAATGCCATGTGAAACAACTCAATTGATTTTTCGGCATCTCCTGCTATAATAAATATCATCCCTAAATTGTGGTAAGCATGATATCGCACTTCCCACCATTTGTTATCCTCTAATTGTAAAAGCGGTAATAATTGCGCTACAGATTCCTTTAATAAACCAATTTCACGATAGGATGAGGATAAATTAATGGCTGCATAACTTAGGCCTTGTACATCATTTGACTTCTGAAAAGCATCATGCGCTAGACGTAACTCTTCAACTGATTTTTCAAATTGACCAATATGGAAGTATGTCCTACCTCTAAGCAAACGACAACGTCCCTCAAAAGTAATTAACTCATTTTCTTGAATTTCATTAAGCAGTTCTGCGGTTTTTTCAAAAACAAATTGATTATTGCCCAGTCTGAAATTTATTTCAACGATAGTAAATTGAATACGAATTTTTTGAGTTAAAAGAGATAAATCATCGACAATGGTATATGCCTTTTGAAGAAAAATCAACGATTCATTATGTTCACCTAAAAAAGAATATGCTAAACCTAAAGTATGGTACAAAACAGTTAGCTCACGAATAGAACCTTTTTCTTCAAGAGTTGCTAAAATCTTCTGGCATAATTCAATGGTATTTTCAACATTTGCATTACGCCCTTGCATAACTGCTTTGTGGAGTTCAATCAAGGAATATAACGTACTACTCTCCGGCGATTGTTCAGCGATTGAAGTACATTGTTCAATAAAATTATGTGATTGCTGATTGTGACCTAAATATTGTGCAATAGAAGATGCCATGAGCATTGTACGCACTTTTTGGGAATCATCAAGTCCTTTACTTATTTCTAAGGCATTTTCGCAATACTTCCACGCCGCGTGATTATCGTGATTTGCATAATAATCAACGATATCAAAGAGAATAAATAGTTGCTCTGACCTATTGTGTGATTTTCGGAACTTATGTATTAATGAACGTACATATTTTGAGTTTTTCATACACAACAATCTCAAAATGTAAAGAAGAGAAGCAGTAAGGGTAAAGCAAAAAAAAAGCGTGCCACAAGAATGACACGCCGGTAATCTTTGTTACAATTTTTATCTTCTGTATTGTCTTAAAAATTCCAAACGATCTTGCAATTGAGCCATGGGAATGAGGAGTTGATCTTTGTCAAGGATGGCATCTTCTTGTTTTTCAAAGACTAAATCATAATCTTTACTCATGACAATTGCTTCTTCGGGGCATACCTCCTCACAAAAGCCGCAATAAATACATCGCAACATATTTATTTCGAACTTAATCGGATAGCGCTCTTTTGTTTTTTCTGTTTCACCGGCGGCTACTTCAATTGCCAATGCCGGACATACCCGTGAGCACAATCCACAAGCAACGCAGCGCTCTCCATCTTCTTCGAGAACAAGCACCGGTCTTCCACGATACGATCCGGTCGGATTCCACACTTCTTCAGGATATTGACGTGTTACTTTAGGTTTAAACATTTCGACAAATGTCATTCCTAATCCACGCGCAATCTCAGGTAAATATATTTTTTCCCAGAAATTCAATCGTTGTTTTTCGGTATTTTTTTCGATATTCATGATTAACCCTTTGTATGCAATATTTGAATTTATAAAATATGATTAGTTAAATATCATCATAATTGTTCCGGTTATTGCGATATTCGCTAATGCTAAAGGTAACATTACTTTCCATCCCAGCGACATCAATTGATCATAGCGGAAACGAGGTAAAGACCATCTTGTTTGAATAAACAAGAAAAGAAATGGTATCATTTTGCCAACTACAACGCTGAATTGAACCAATGCGCGGAGGATACTCCCCTCTTCCAATCCCAGCATCTCATACAAAAAGGGTACGTCCCATCCACCAAAAAAGAGCAAGACCATCATAGCACATGCGGTTACCATATTCACATATTCAGCCAAAAAGAATAAACCGAATTTCATACCGGAATATTCTGTGTGATAACCGCCTACCAATTCGGGTTCAGCTTCCGGTAAGTCAAATGGAGTCCGATTGGTTTCTGCAAATGCTGATACAAGGAAAATAATAAAACCCAAAGGTTGGAAAAATATGTTCCAGTGTCCTCCATTTTGAGCTTGGACTATTTGCATTAAATCTAAAGAACCTGAAATCATCAATACACCAATAAGTGACAAACCCATTGATAACTCATACGAAATCATTTGTGCAGATGAACGCAAACCTCCTAAAAGAGAATATTTATTGTTGGATGACCATCCTGCTAAAGTTAAACCATATACACCAACAGATGACATACCTAAAATGAATAAAAGCCCCACGTTAATATGAGGAGCTATAGAAAGATATACTTTCTCGCCACCAAGATAAAAATATTCACCAAACGGTATTACGGCATACACAGCTATGGCAATTCCTATGGATATTACCGGAGCAATAGCATGAAAACCCTTATTTGCAAGAGTCGGTATAATATCCTCTTTTAAGTAAAGTTTAAATACATCGGCAAAAGATTGAAACAAGCCCAATGGACCAACCCGATTGGGACCAACCCTATTTTGTATCCATGCAGAAATTTTACGCTCAAAATATACTAAGTACGCAGCTGCTATAAGCAATCCGTTTACAATAAGAAACATTTTGAGACCGAGAACCAAACTTTGTACTAACCACTGTTCCATAGAAAAATATCGCAAAGGTTTAATAAAATGTACTAACTGTCAAAATCCAATTAACTGACTTGAGGTTTGAAATAATGTGATTCATAGACAACTCCTTTTGATTCAGGAGTTCCGATACGTCCCATTATCATTCCACCATATTCATCAAGTAACTCATAAGACATACCCTTAAAGCCATCAACGTGATGGGTCATTTCTTCAAACACACTTTCACTGTCTTTGTAATGCCACTGCGCATTCATTGCATTCGCGACACCTTGAACAATCCGCCAACTCATACGTGAATTTCTGCGCTCGCCCTGTGTCCAGCGATCATTAAATGCTCCAAATTTATCCCAGCGACTCATTTTCATTCCCATGTAACGCTCATTTTCTTTGGTTACAATGGCAGGAGTAAAATGCTGAACCCTTTTCGTAACATTAGTGTATGTACCTTCGCTTTCGGCATAGGTTGAAGATGCAAACACAACATGTGCTTTTTCAGCTGTAGCTGTTGCATTGTGGGTATGAACTATCAGCACCTGAACTTTGTCCAAAACAGATGCTATCTTTGGAATGAGAGCGATATCTTCATCCATCACATACAATGCTTTAATAAATCCTTGTGAAATTTTATCGGCAAGATGATCAATAGATGTACCATGCTGTGCATGATGCGCTATGCCTGATTCCATTGCACCATGTGCATTGGGTGACATATCACGAGTTCTCAGGAAAGAATCGCCAAATTCCTCATTAAAATGCCGAACAAAGTCAATGTTGTTTGTTTTAAGAACACTCTTTGCAAATTTCGCTAAAAGGTAATTGTCTTCATTAGATGATTTCGAAGAACCGATAACCATAATCTCTTGATGTTTGACACCGCGCAATAACTCAGCTGCCGCTGCATAAGCATCGTTCCAATCAGCTTTAACTAATTGTCCTGCCGAGTTACGAATCATGGGTTCGGATACTCGATTTTCATTGACAAAATCATATTGGGTTAATCTACCATGGTCACACATCCAATATTCGTTTACGTGCATATTTGTTCTTGGCTCAATACGCATAATCGTATTGTCTCGAACGCCTACCTTTGTGTTGCATCCACGTGAACAACCTGTACAGATCGAATCATTAAAACTCATTTCCCAAACGCGGGTTTTGAATCGAAAATCTTTACTTGTTAAAGCACCTACCGGACAAATATCTATCACATTCATAGAATAAGGGCTGTCGAATGTTGTTCCCGGGAAGTTCTCAATAGTTACTTTGTCTCCACGCTGCACAAAAGTAATGGCAGGCTGTTTGGCTATTTCATCAGCAAAGCGAATGCAGCGTGAACATGAAATACAACGCTCTCCATCAAACATGATTTGCGGACCTAGCTCAACTCGCTTAGGCTTATGAACCTTTTGTTCATCGAAGCGACTTTTGCCTTTTGAATGCTCAAAGCTGTATTCTTGTAGTTTACATTGACCTGCTTCATCGCAAATAGGGCAATCTAAAGGATGATTGATAAGTAGAAACTCCATCACCGCATTTTGAGCGGATTCCGTTTTGTGGCTTTGCGTGTCAACTACCATACCATCTGCAACCGGAGTTGCACATCCGATTTGCATCTTCGGCATGTAATTCACCATAACATTGCCGTCAGCATCATGTTCTATGCTGCCATCCGCAGCACGTCTAATCGAGCCGACATTTACCAAACACATTCGGCAATTTCCGGCTACGGAAAGTGACGGATGCCAACAAAAGTGTGGAATATTGATTCCATTGTCTAATGCTGCTTCTATGATTGTTTTACCTGCTGCCGCTTCTATTCGCTGACCGTCTATGATAATCTGTGGCATGTGTCTCCCCTGTTATTTGGGATATTTATGAAGAAATTTTTACCATTGATAATGCAAATTAACTGTTTTTATCGTGTCTGAAAAATCAATTGCACAAAAAAGTATCGTTCGCCTGCTTTACTCATGCCTTTTCATGGCAATTTAACACGTATTTATGACCTCATTCATACTTTCTTTCTATGCTTTTCGTCTTACCAACTCATTCTCATAATCACTTTATTTGAACTGCCCTCGTATTTTTGTGGCATTACTTCTAACTTCCTATGAAAATATTTATCATCGTTGTTTTGCTAATAATTACAGCTGTCATTGCAACAGCAGGATTCATCTTGGGTGCCATCCGAAGACTTTTCCTTGGCGGAATTCGCACTACAAATCAACAACATAACCCTGCTCATGAACAGACTGATTTCACAAATGGGCAAAAACAAGTCCTCTACTCCGACGGAAAAACTACCGTCTTGCGCGGCGACAATCAACATTCTGACTCTTAATTACCCAAACCATGAACGATACCTCTAAACTTATAGCCGCAATTGATGTTGGTACCAATTCCTTCCACATGATTATCGCATCGGTATCGGAAAAAGGTATCATCAAAATCCATCAACGTTCCAAAGAACCCGTTCGGCTCGGCTCAAGTGCTAAAGACATGAAACACATCGAAGCAGAAGCTATGAAACGTGGCATTGCTACGCTCAAACGTTTTGCAACTCTCGCCAATGAAGCTAATGCTCAAATCAGAGCCGTCGGTACAAGCGCCGTCCGCGAAGCACTCAACAGAGAACAATTCGTAGAAGCCGTCGAAGAAAAAACAGGCATCTCCATCGAAGTCGTATCTGGGCTCGAAGAAGCAAGACTCATCTATCTCGGTGCCATTCACGCTTTACCCATTCACAATAAACAATCCTTAATCTTTGACATCGGCGGAGGAAGCACCGAATTCATCATTGGAAAAAACGGAGAACGACTCTTCACTCACAGTGCTAAAATAGGCCATATCAGAATGACACAACGATTCTTCCCCGATGGGAAAATCACCCCCAAAGCTCTCAAAGATTGTCGCGACTATATTCGAGGTGACCTCATTTCTACCTTCGATACCATCAAAACTGCTTCCTTCGAAGCCGCTGTGGCATGCTCCGGCACCGTACAAGCTATCGCCGCTGCCATTGCATTCAAAAAAACCAATAAAGTCCCCGAACAGTTCAATGGTATAACTCTCTCAAAAAAAGACCTTACCGGCGCAATCAACGATATTCTCACTGCATCAAATTCAAAACAACGCTCACTCATACTGGGAATGGACATTAACAGAAGTGATGTCATCGTCGGGGGCGCACTTATTCTCGAGCAAATCATAGAAGCTCTCAATATTGACAAACTCACTTTCTCTGCCTATGCACTCCGCGAAGGCATTCTCTTCGACACTCTCCAAAAACAAAAAGCTATTCAAGAATTTCATCATCTAAGCAATCTCCGATATGAATCCGTACTCCATGTATGCAATGAATACCGCGTCATAATGAAACATGCTCTTCATGTCAAACAACTTTCTTCCGACCTCTTCGATGCTCTCCAACCAATCCACCAACTCGGAGACAATGAAAAAGAACTGCTCGAAGCCGCTGCCTTACTCCACGATGTCGGCTACCATATCTCACCCGAACAACATCACAAACACACTTACTATCTCATTAAAAATTGCGTTCTCCCCGGATTCACCAACGACGAAACCGAAATCATTGCCAACATAGCCAGATACCATCGCAAGAGCTTACCAAAGAGAAAACACGATAACTTTATTCACCTCTCCCCACAAGAACAAAAAACCGTACGCATTCTATCCGGCATACTACGCATCACAGAAGCATTAGACCGTCGCTTAATTGCCGCCGTCGCCTCCATAAAAGCAATAACAGACAAAAAAAACATCACCATCCAACTCCAATTACAACAACAAGACTATATACCCGACATAGAAATATGGGGAGCCGAACGAAGAAAAGATTTACTCGAACAAACACTTGATATAACTCTCAACTTCCAATAAATACCAACTATCAGCACTTACACGCCTATGACCTTTGTGACCTCACGTATTCACTTATTGACAAAAGGTACAATCATGAAACATCTAACAATCACAGCATTAGTCATAACTGCACTACTGCTCAACTCATGTGGCGAAGACCAACAAACACAACAACCCGACACCGCCCCATCAATCGCCATGATAACCATACCTGCGGGCACTTTCGCCATGGGAACATGGTACCATGACGGAGATGAAAGACCCGTCCGCAATGTCACAATCTCGCGCTCCTTTCTCATCAGCAAGTACGAAGTAACCCAACATCTCTGGAAAAAAGTCATGGGCGACAATCCCTCATACTTCCTCGGAGACTCCTTACCCGTCGAAAACATCAACTGGTTCCATGCCATCACATTTTGCAATAAACTCTCCCAAAAAGTAGGACTAACACCAGTCTATACAATCGTCAATGACACCACTATACTATGGAACAACCAAGCCGACGGATACCGACTCCCCACCGAAGCAGAATGGGAATATGCCTGCCGTGCCGGAACAACCACCGAATTCTACACCGGACCTTTCAGCAATTCACTCATTGACTCCGCACTTGACAAAGCGGGATGGTATTGTGGCAATGCGCAAAACAAAACACATCCCGTCGGAAAAAAAATACCAAACAACTTCGGACTATATGACATGCACGGAAATGTATGGGAATGGGTTTGGGACTGGTTTGCATACTACACACCCAATGACACCACCGATTGGGTCGTATCGCAAAGGCAGCCCATTTATCAAGAACCATATTACAAAAAAATGCAACGCGGAGGCAGCTATGATTGCGAAGGACCAAACCATTATGGACGCTCGCCCCATCGCCATCTCACCTTCCCCGAAATAAAAGCACCATCCTTTGGGCTAAGAGTAGCAAGGAACATTCAAGCAACACAAACAACCAAATAACAACACAAGGACTAAACCAATGTACAATGCAATAGCAATCATACCCGCCCGATACGCCTCAACACGCTTCCCGGGCAAACCGCTCGCCGACATCAACGGCAAAACACTCATACAAAGGGTCTATGAACAAACACAAAAAGCAAAAAACATCCGACGAACAATCATAGCAACCGACGACCACCGCATAGAACAAGAATGTCAACGCATCGGAGCAGAATACATACTCACTGACCCCGCATTACCCTCCGGCACCGACCGCATAGCGCAAGCATACCAAAAACTTGGCGACACTGCCGACTTCGTACTCAATGTGCAAGGCGATGAACCCATCGTCCCCCCCCAACTGCTCGACGATTTAATCAGCGCAGCATACAATAACAACAGCCATATCACCACGCCCATCACACCAATACGCACAACCGAAGAATTGCTCAATCCAACCATCGTCACAGTGGCAATGAACCAACACCAACAAGCGCTCTACTTCTCACGAAGCCCCATACCCCATCTGCAAGGCAAGCCAATAGACCAATGGCTCGACAATCAGACATACTGGAAACACATCGGGCTTTACTGTTACAAAGCCGAAATGCTCCGAACATTCGCCGAGCTGCCCCCATCGCCCTTAGAAAAAAGCGAATCCTTAGAACAGCTCCGCCTTCTCGAAAACGGAGCCATCATCCATTGCGTCAAAACAAACGCAACACTCATTGCCGTGGACACGCCCGACGATGCACAAAAAGTACGCGATTATCTCAACCACCATAATCTCGAATAAACCACATAACTCATAATCAAAAAGAATTGATGTAATTTTGCACTCAAATCTTTCTTGGCGAACAATAAACAATCTCTTCCGAACTATACACGAGCATTGATATGAATATACGCACATTAGAATTTAAGAATAAATCAGATGGATGGGAAATACAGAAAACGTCCTTCCAACAATTAAATTTACTCGTAGGGGCTTCCGGCGTAGGAAAAACACAAATTCTCCAAGCAATACATACTCTCAAACGTATTGCAAAAGGAGAATCGTTCAGTGGAATAGAATGGAACATAGAATTTACAACAAATGACGGTGACGAATATCGCTGGGAGGGTAAATTTAAGGACAATAAGTTTCCTTTAGACTATTATAACCAAGACAAGAACAAACCAAAATCTCGCATACTTAATGAGAAGATAGATAGAAACAAAATTAGTATTGCTTCAAGAACACCTGACAGGATTCAATTTGACAGTTCACTATTCATAAGGCTTCCTTCAGAAATAAGTCTTCTATATTTGCTCAAAGAAGAAGAACTTATACAGCCACTTTATGAACACTTACAAAAAATAGTACTTCCTGATGAAATATTAGATTACAATATGAAATCAGAATATGGAATCACACCTATTGCACCACAATATTATGATAAATATGATGGATTTGAAAATCTACAAGAAGAAAATATACATGCTGAAACAAAACTATATATCATCTATCATAAATTTAATGATGTTTTTCAAACCATCAAACAACGTTTTTGTGAAATATTCCCAGAAATAGAAGATATAAAGATTGATAGAATAAAAGACCATGAATTAAATACACCACGTGAATTTCAAGATAAAGTATTTATTCATATCAAACATCACAATGTGGAACAATGGATACCAAGCGTGAGTATGTCATCGGGTATGATACGTACTTTTCAATTACTTTATGAAATATATCTTTCTGCTGATGATTCTGTTATACTCATAGATGAATTTGAAAATTCACTAGGTATAAATTGCATACGCGACATCACTGACGATATACTTACTACCGACCGCAACATTCAATTCATCATCACCAGCCATCATCCATACATTATCAACAATGTAGAATTTCAATACTGGAAATTACTCACCAGAAATGGAGGCACAATCAAAGCACATGATATTTCAGAATATCTAAGCGGAAAATCGCATCACGAAAACTTTATGCAACTTATACAGCTTAAAGAATATCAAACAGGTCTTGAAGAATATCAAACAGGTCTTGAAGAAGTACTATGAATATCTATTTTCTTGTTGAAGGTAATGAAACCGAGCCCCAAGTCTATCCAAAATGGTTGCATTATTTACTGCCTTCGCTCAAAAGAGTCAAAGAAGCACATCAAGTCACATATAATAATTATGTTCTTATTTCAGGTGGCGGTTTCCCTGCTCTATTATCCACTCCCTATGAAAATAGCGTGAAGGACATCAATGAAATTGGTTCTTTTGATTATCTGGTGATAATCGTAGATACAGAAAAATACTCTACAGATAGTAGAAGAGAGATTATTGAGCGATTTATTAAAAATAAAGCAATACAGTTGACAAATCGAACAGAATTGATTATTATTCTACAAAAACGATGTATAGAAACATGGTTTCTGGGCAATAGGGAAATATATTCGGATAATCCCAAACAAAAAAAAACAAAGGATTATTGCTCATGGTATAATGTCAAAGAATTAGACCCTGAACTTATGCATTCGTATGATACAAAACTAAGTATTGGTAAATTCCATAAACAATATCTGAAGCAATTGTTTAAAGAACAAAATCTTTTCTATTCAGAAAAAAGCCCCAATCATATTATAGAAAAACATTATCTTGATGAATTAATTAATAGGCAAGAAGAAACAAATCACTTGCAGTCATTCAAAACCTTTATTGATTTTTGCCAAACAGTACAACAACAAATGCAAACTACTGACCAAGATTAATATTCTCCCCCGCATCGCTTTTGGTATTGTTCTCAGGCATTGCGGGTGCGGACTTGGGCTTTGTATGGTATATCACATAATCTTCATATTTCGCCGGATTCACATCAGCCCACAACAGCTTCCCTATCGTACAAAAACCAACCATCGTTTCATAAATCTCATTCAGCGCATCCGCCCGACGAAGCGTCATTTCCATCCGCTCACGCTGCGCATCCGTCACCGCATCCGCCAAAACCATCAACTCCGCACGTGCCGCCGCCAACTCATCCACCATGGGCTGCGTCAGACCAAAAACCGATAATGCCGCAAAATTTTCCGACAGCACCGCAAGCGCATTTTGGCAACTCTCAAGCAATTCCGATGTGTTTTTTTGTGACAAATTATGACAATCCATCACCCCAATCAATGGCGTTTGCGCCCCAAAACACAACCGCACACGCAGCACCATGCCCTCTATTTTTGCTCGAATTTGCTCTTGTTTTTTATCACGCGCCGCCACCGCTTCGGACACATACCAACGGCTTATCACATCATCCGCAAGAGCATCCGCCACTGTTATTGCCTCCGCAAAATTCTGCCTTTGCTGCGCTGTCACCCCATATTGCTCCAACAAATCCGCATCGCGCTCCATTGCCGACGATACTTTCCTTGCTTTGCTCATCATTTGTTGTGCGGATAATCGAAAGTGAAATATTCGCATGGATTTTACCCTTTCTGCTTGATGTTTGTCTGTAAAAAACACGAACTGTACTTTAACATTTTATGCTTATTGAGTTATATGCTTTTTCTTTCTTTTATGAGAATTTTTGGTTGATTCGACTAACTCACATTTGTCCGCCAGAGTCTTGTTCATACCCATGCCCAAAGTTGAGGAAAGAGCTTCGAGATTCAATTTTGAACAATTATTGCTGCCATAGCCCTCCATTTATATGCTTTTTATGGGTTACGATAGCGAATAAAGTTCCATTGAACGAACGGTTTGGTTGAAGAACCTACTCAAATGCACTGCTAAGCGACTTTTTTGGGGTGTCTATTCCCACAATAGTACTTCATAATGGGCTTTGCGGCTATTAGATTCTGTTTTTTGCATTTAGATACGGCTTTTGTAATGTTCATTTTTAATTATTGTCTATTTATTGTTTGTCAATATGCTTGCAATATTAGCAATTTTTAGATAATATTGGTTCATTTTGCATGTTGATGCAGTGCGTCTATAATTTTAGATGCTGCGTCTTTTATACAATATACTTTGTATATAAAAACAGATACTGCGTCTTTTAGTATAGATACTGCGTCTATAATTTACTATAATGCGTAATTAAATATTAGTACTGCGTCTATAAATATATGCACTGCGTCTATGATTATATGTACTGCGTCTATGATTATATGCACTGCGTCTATAATATTTTACACTCAATATATAAGACGATAGAGTATATATGATGTTATGGGAATGCGATATTGATGGAGATATTGATAGCGAAGGAACTGAGCAAGCGATTGAGGATTTCGATGAAAACGAAAAAAACCCCAAATGTCTTCGATTTGAGGTTTTAAGTGTTTGTACAAAGGGCGTAACAGTTAGTTTTTGAGTGCTTCAGCTCCGCCAACGATTTCGAGCATTTCTTTAGTGATTGCCGCTTGTCGAAGATTGTTGAATTTGAGTTGAAGAGATTTTGTAAGGTCTTTGGAATTTTTGGTTGCTGCTTCCATGGCGACCATACGCGCTGCGTTTTCGGCTGCGTTTGAATCGAGAAGCGAGCGCCATAGTTGATTCGTTAGGTATTTTGGTAAGAGTATGTCCATGATGTCTCCGCGCGATGGCTCGAAGATATAGTCAGATTGCTCGCCTACTCCGGCTGATTTGTTTTGTTGTTGATTTTTGCGTTCGATGGGTAAGAGTTGCTCGGTTGTGACTTCTTGCCTCATGACGGAACGGAATTGATTGCCGATGACTTCTACGTGGTCGAATTTTTCTTCCGAGAAGCCATTGAGAACGATTTCAGCAAGCTCTTGTGCAGTATCGAAGCGCAATTTTTGGAATATATCCGGAAAAGCCGCAATGACGGGAATGCTCTGGCGTTGGAAGAATTGCACGGAGCGTTTTCCGACAGCAATGACGGAAACTTGGGCATCGGGAAATTCTTGTTGGATACCGGCTTTTACCCTTTGAGCTGCTATTCGTAAGACATTGGTGTTGAAGCTGCCGCATAAACCACGGTCGGAACTGATGACGATGACCGCCACAGAACGTATTTTTTGCGGGCGACGCAGTAATGGATGGTAATAGTCCTCTTCGACGGAGGAAGCCAAATTGCCGAGAATCTCGGAGAGTTTTTTGGAATAAGGCCTCGCCGCTAAGATAGCTTCTTGGGCTCTTCGGAGCTTCGCCGCCGCCACCATACGCATAGCGGAAGTGATTTTGGAAGTGTTTTTAATAGCTACGATACGCTGTTTTATGTCTCTGAGAGTTGCCATAGTCTTAAAGTAAAGAAAAGAATTACCAATATTGCCAAGAGTTGTCAAGATGTTGGCGCACATAATCTTGCACCGCATCTTCGAGTGAGCTGAATTGCGTTTGAGGGAAGCATTTTATAACAGAAGTCATATCCGCTTCGGTAAAGTTTTGATATTGCGATTGGAGCGATTGAGGCATTTCGACGTATTCTATGTTTGGCTCGATGCCGGTTGCACTGAATACAGCGTTGGCTAAATCATTCCAAGAGCGTGCTTTGCCTGTTCCAAGGTTGTAAAGTCCGAATATGTCACGGTTGTTTATCCAATGCCAGAGAATGTTGCAACAATCCTTGACATAGACAAAATCCCTCATTTGTCCGCCGTCAATGTATTCGGGCGTTGTTGATTGGAAGAGTTTGACTTTACCCGATTGCTTGATCTGGTTGTATGATTTGTAAATCATACTTGCCATATCGTTTTTGTGGTATTCATTCGGACCAAAGACATTGAAAAATTTGATTCCGAGAATATTATTGAGAATGTGCATATCATTCGCCCATTGATCGAAGAGCTGCTTGGAGTATCCGTACATATTGAGCGGACGTAAGCCATAAACCATCGCATCAGAGTAGCCATTTTCACCAAGTCCGTAAGTAGCCGCACTAGAAGCATAGATGAACCTGATGTCATTGTCGAGAGCATGCACAGCGAGGTCACGGGTATAGTGGAAGTTGTTAGAAAGCAATAAGTCGGCGTTTCTTTCGGTGGTTGAGGTAGTGGCTCCAAGATGGACGATAGTTTCGATAGAGTTTTCGTAATCGCCTTGTTGAAGCTCTTCAAGGAATTGATTTGGATGAATGATGTCAGTAAATCTTTTTCCGACAAGGTTTTTCCATTTATCGCCATTCTCTAAATAGTCAACGACGAGAACATCGAAGACGCCCTCGTCGTTAAGTTTTTTGAGTAAGCAACTACCGATGAAACCGGCTGCACCTGTGATGACAATCATGGAACCATGCTCGATGAAAGTGTTACTTATTTAGGTAAAGAAGCTTTGAATTTAGCCGCGAAAGATTCTAAGGCATTTTTGAGAGCCGTAGCGGTTTCGGGTATTAATTCCTTGTGTTCAGCGATTGAAGATAAGATATTTCTGTGCCCAAGTTCAAGGAAGTTCATGTATTCTTCTTCGAATTGTTTGAGTTTATTGAGAGGAATATCGTCAATAACGCCGGAAGTAGCCGCAATAATTAGGCATACTTGTTTTTCAACGGGTATGGGACTGAATTGCGGTTGTTTCAAGATTTCAGTTAAGATTTGCCCACGCAAAAGTTGTTGTTGAGTTGATTTATCTAAGTCAGAGCCGAATTTGGCAAAGGCTTCGAGTTCTCGGAACATAGCAAGCTCGAGTTTGAGTGGACCGGCAACTTTTTTCATTGCTTTGATCTGGGCACTACCACCAACACGCGACACGGATATACCAACATTCAAGGCAGGACGAATACCGGCATTGAAGAGGTTAGATTCGAGGTAAATCTGACCATCGGTAATGGAGATTACGTTAGTTGGGATATATGCAGATACGTCACCCGCTTGTGTTTCAATAACGGGAAGCGCCGTAAGCGATCCTCCACCGAGTTCTTTCGATAGTTTTGAAGCGCGTTCAAGTAAGCGGCTATGGAGATAGAAAATATCACCCGGATATGCTTCACGTCCCGGCGGGCGACGCAATAAAAGCGACACTTGGCGATATGCGGCAGCTTGTTTGGTCAAATCATCATAAATAATGAGAGCATGGCGACCGGAATCGCGGAAGTATTCACCCATGGATGTACCACAATAAGGCGCAATGAACTGCAAAGGAGCGGGATCGGATGCATTTGCAGCAACGATGATAGTATATTCCAAAGCTCCTTGTTCTTCAAGAGTCGCCACCACGTTTGCAACAGTGGAACCTTTTTGTCCGATAGCGACATAGATACAAAATACAGGTTCAATCCCCTGTTTTTTTGCTTCTTCGGTGTGTGTATATTTCTGATTGATAATTGTGTCAATCGCAACGACGGTTTTTCCTGTTGAGCGATCACCAATGATAAGCTCGCGTTGTCCCCGACCGATTGGAATAAGTGCATCAATAGCTTTAATACCTGTTTGGAGAGGCTGATTTACAGGGCTACGCTCGATGACACCGAGTGCTTTTCTTTCAATTGGCAGAGAGTGAGGTGTGTTGATAGCACCTTTACCGTCAATGGGTAAGCCAAGAGGATTGACGACTCGTCCAAGCATTGCTTCGCCCACGGGAACTGAAGCAATACGCCCTGTACGGCGGACGGTATCTCCTTCTTTTACCAAGCGGTCATCACCGAATAACACCACCCCGATATTATCTTCTTCGAGATTAAGTGCCATACCGACGACGCCATTAGGGAACTCAACAAGTTCGGATGCCATGACCTTTGTAAGACCATAGACACGTGCGACACCGTCTCCAACTTGAAGCACGGTCCCCACTTCATAAATATCAACATCTTTTTCGTAGCCGGAAAGCTGCCGACGTAAAATCGCACTTATTTCCTCGGGACGAATTTCTGCCATTGTGTTACCTTCGTAGAATTGTTATCGTAGAATTTTATTGATTACTATGTTAGTTGTCATTTCAGACAGCAGCAATTTTCGCCCTGACCTCAGTTGACATTTCTGAACCGGCTAATTGCGAATACAAAGCCGAAAGTTGAGACAATATGCTACCATCGTAACACATATCATTCACTTGAATTTTTAAGCCACCAATCAGAGACTTGTTGACTTTGAAAATCGGTTCTATCTTTTTTCCTGTGATTGAAGCCATGGAAGCAACCACATTTTCACGAACATCAGAACTCAATGCCGTTGCTGACTCAACCACAACATTCAGAATGGCACGCGCTTCATTATATACTTCTTCAAACATCGAAATTGCTTCTTGTAGAAATGCTTCTCTACCTTTGCTGTTGACAAACGAGAGAAAATCCATTGTTAGAGGAGAAATATTTGAACCAAATACTTCACGAAGTACTTCTGTCTTTACAGCTTTGCGAATAACCGGACTACTAAGCATTACTCGTAAATCTTTGGATTCAGTAATTATTTTCTGAACATATCGGAGGTCTGCAAGTACTGTGTCGGTTACGCCTGATTGCTCAGCATTTTTAAAAAGCGCAACACTGTACCGCTTCACTATTCTTGAATGAGCCATAATAGTCTTAAATCATGTAGTTTATCAATTTCTCGAAACTTTGTCTATATATTGAAGAACAAGCGCTTTATGCTTGTTCTCATCAAGCGTTTCAGAGAGCATTTTTCCTGTTGCGGCAACCACTAAAGTAGCCATTTCAGCGCGAATTGTTTGTAAAGCAAGCTCTTTCTCACGTTCAATCTCACGCACAGCTTGATCAAGTTTTTCTTTTTTAACTTTCTCAGCTTGCTCTTGAGCTTGGCGAATAATTGTCTCAGCTTGAACTTTACCTTGTTTAACTAATTCCATCATTTCATGGTGGGCTGAACCTAATTTTTCTTGACTTTCACGGAGCAACTTTTGAGCATCAGCATGAAGTCTTTCAGATTCGCTTATTGCATTACTAATAGAATTTTCGCGGTCTTCCAATGATGAAATCATTGGTTTGAAACCAAATTTAGCAATGAGAAAGAAGAAAACACCAAAATTGACAAGAGTCCAAATTATCAATCCCGGTGAGACATTGAGTAGTGTATCTGCCATCGGAAACTCCGAATGAAGTGAAACAAATAAAAAATTACAGTACGCAAAATTCTTCCGGTTCTTTAATCGAACCGGAAGCATCTGCATAGAGTGCGTACAATATATTTTTCTTACGCTTTAAACGCAAGCAAGATACAAACAACGCATGCGAGAAGTGCAACACCCTCAATGAGAGCAGCACCGATAATCATCGTTGTACGTGCGTCTTTAGCTGTTTCGGGCTGACGAGCACCTGCTTCAAGTGCAGCAGCTACGAGTGGTCCGATGCCGGTACCAACGCCAAAAACTGTAATACCAACACCGAGACCGGCTGCTAACCATGCTAATGCTTTTGCTTCCATGTAATTCCTCCAGATGGAAAAAATGAGTAAATAAATGCGATATTTCGCTTAAAAATTGTCGTATTAATGATGTGCTTCATCATGACTGTGATCACCAACTGCCAACCCTGTAAATACTGCTGTAAGCATTGTAAATACGTATGCCTGCAAGAAAGCGACTAATAATTCAAGACATAGAACAAAGATTGAAAACAATACAGAAGGTACAGTAACGGAATATCCGACTGTTGCACCAAATAAATCCTTAAAGTAAAAAATAATTCCCACCAATGCCAAAAGAGCAACGTGCCCGGCTGTCATATTCGCAAAAAGACGAATTGCCAAAGCAAAGGGCTTTGTAAATATGCCCATGATTTCAATCGGTATCATAATTGGCGCTAAAAAGGCTGGAGCTCCTCCGAGTAAGTGATGAAACCATGCACCGATACCGGATTCTTTTATTGCGGTATAATTCACCACTAGAAATGCAGTTAAAGCAAGTGCTATCGTTGTACCTAATGCACTTGTCGCAGCATGACCACCCGGCATTAAACCAAAAATGTTGAGAATTAATATGAAAAAGAATAGGGACAAAAAGTAAGGTAATAGTCGTTTTGCCGGTCTAGCGGGTAAGTTTGGAGCAACAACCTCATCTCGAATAAATACAATAAGCACTTCCAAAAGATTTTGAATTCCACTCGGAGCTTTACCTTTGTTTTTCTTAGCTTTTGATGATGCGATAAGGAATAAAGCACCCACTACGAGAAAGCCCATCCATTGAAGAAAAACAAAATTCGTAATGCTGAAATCTATTGCAGGATGTTGTTCGGGATTATCTTTACGAACAGGATGCCCGTGTACTAACTCATAGATTCCACTCGCATTCACTGCATCAGCATTAGGATAAAAATTTAATCCTTGATCTTTATCATAAAAAATGTATGGCAAAGAGATAATTTTCTTGTCATATAAATAAAAGCCATGGTGATCTCCCATCCCTGTTTCTAGGATTTCAAGAATCGGATTACTTTCACCTTTACTTTCTGTATGATGATTTGAAGTTGAAGTATGCGGATTTGATGTCTGAGATTCTGCAGAATGTGTTGTACTCTGTGATGTCGCAGTTGTATGTGATTCTTGACTCATGAAAACCAATCGTTTGTCAATAACAAAGTTACATTTAAAACTAACTCATCTTGAAATGGAAATATAAAATTTCCACAAAAAGGAGTATAAAATTACCTACACCGAAAGCTAATGAAAATGCCAAGATATCTATAGGCACAGCAGCGATTATATAAGCAGCTGTTCCGAGCATAATAGCCATTCGTGCTACCATACTGCCCATAACTATACCAATTGCTTTTTCAAATTTTCTTTTGAATGAATAATGCGCAATCAGCCATCCGGCAAGAACATTAATGGCGCACAAAAGCAATCCAATCAAAACTGAATAAATACCCGATTCTCGTAAATCCACGGCACAATATTATGTAACTTTTTTGTCTGCTCCAAGAGCAGCACGAATAAACATTGTCATACCGGATATTATCCCGAATAAAAGCATCACTATCAAAAAAACAGGGTCAGTCTGGAATCGTGAATCTATCCACCATCCTATTGCACCCGAAACTACAATCGCTCCGCTCATTTGTGCACCAAGCGATAAATATGGTGCGATGTCGCGCATCACATTAGCTTGATGAGAAGTCTTGATCTTTGTTTCGGATGCTTTACTGCCCACATTATTGCTGTTTAAGTTTACAAAATTAGGGGTTGAATTTGTGACTACCAAAACTGTACTGTATTTTCTTCAAAAAAACATCTAAATCATAGCTCACTAATCTACCAATTGATAGCGTTCATTCTGATAACTTAGAGAAATTTCGTTGTTTTTCATGAAGAACAATCAATAGAACATTTTTTTAATTATTTGTTTTTCAACGTCTAGAAAAATTTACTTAACAAAATTTACCAAACGATGTGATCATTAAACATCAAGGTTCTTCACAAACATTGCATTACGTTCTATGAACTCACGACGCGGCTCAACTTTTTCACCCATCAATGTTTCAAAAACCTGTATTGCATCGGCTGCATTTTCAATCGTTACTTGTAAAAGTGTTCTTGTTTCGGGATTCATTGTTGTTTCCCATAATTGCTCGGCGTTCATCTCACCAAGACCTTTGAAGCGAGAAATCACAATTCCATCTGCAGAGACATTTTCCTGTACTTCTTCAGCAGGGACATCATCCGCTTGATTTTTATCTTTTCGCATTGATTTGATGATTTCGTCACGTTCTTGATCATTAAATGCATAAACCTCTTTTTTGCCTTTTTTCAATTTATAGAGTGGCGGTTGCGCAATATACAATTTACCTTGATAGATAAGTTCACGCATGTGGAGAAAGAAAAATGTCAGCAAAAGTGTTCGTATGTGCGAACCATCAACATCAGCATCCGCCATGAGAATAATTTTGCCATAGCGAGATTTTGAAGCATCGAACTCCTCCCCGAAATTTGAACCGATTGCTGTGATAATTGTACGCACTTCTTCATTTTCGAGAATTTTATGAATACGAGCTCTATGTGTGTTCAATATTTTTCCACGCAATGGTAATATAGCCTGAAAACGACGATCTCGTCCTTGTTTAGCTGTACCACCCGCAGAATCACCCTCAACCATGAATAGTTCTGTATCTTCTGCTGTACGTAATGAGCAATCAGCTAATTTACCCGGCAAAGCCATACTATCCAAAGCATTTTGACGACGGACTAATTCTCGCGATTTCTTTGCAGCCATTCGCGCCTCTGCAGCAAGCACGGCTTTTTCAACCATCTTACGCGCAACTTTTGGATTAGCATCAAGATATATTGCTAATTGTTCATTGACTATCGAGCGCACTATACCTTCTACTTCACCATTACCAAGCTTAGTCTTTGTCTGACCTTCAAATTGCGGTTCTGCAACTTTTACCGAAATAATCGCCGTAAGACCTTCGCGAAAATCCTCTCCCGTCAAAGCAACTTTAGCTAAATTATTCGACGTAGCATATTGATTTATTGTCCTGGTCAGTGCCGAACGGAATCCGGAGACATGCGTTCCACCTTCAATCGTATTAATATTATTGACATAAGACAATAAAGTTTCAGAATACGAAGAATTATACTCAAAACATATATCTACAATTGTTTCAGCACCCGAATCGCCCGCCGATGAACCTTTAATCACAGTAGGCTCTATCAATGAAGTAACCGAAGAATCTATATGGCGGATAAAATCAACAAGACCACCCGGATAAGCAAACACTTCTTTGAATCCCTCTTCACGTTCATCTATCAAGGTGATAACAATATCTGGATTTAAAAAAGCAAGCTCACGTAATCGCTCTGCAACACGCTCTGTACGGAATACTGTTGTCTTAAAGATTGTATCATCAGGCACAAACCACACTCGGGTACCCGTAACCGATGATTTACCTATCTCAGTTACCGGCGTAACAGGATCGCCACAAGCATAACGCTGTTCAAATTTCTTTCCCTCACGTTGTACTGTCACGACGCAAGTAGATGATAAGGCATTAACGCACGAAACACCGACACCGTGAAGACCGCCCGATACCTTATAAGAAGATTTATCGAACTTTCCACCGGCATGAAGCGTACACATAACCACTTCTAACGTAGAAATCTTTTTAACCGGATGGGGACCGGTCGGAATACCCCGACCATCGTCTTCCACGGAGCAAGAACCGTCAGCATGGATGGTCACAATAATATTCGTACAATAACCGGCTAAAGCCTCATCTATCGAGTTATCCACAACCTCTTGAATAAGGTGATGTAATCCTCGGTCACCAATGTCACCGATATACATTGCCGGGCGCTTACGTACTGCTTCTAATCCTTCTAATACCTTTATGGAATCTTCTGTATAACCGGCATTGCCTGCTACCATTGCTGTTTCTTCTGTCTGGGCTTCTTTGCTTTTTGCCATGTTGCTTCGGAAAATGATATGTGGAAGTCGTATTTTTGCTGCAAATTATGGCACAAAAATACGCATTTTTCACCATTCTTACGGTTAACATTCTTGAACGATTGTGCTCGTAGGACTTTCTCTGACACAAATGGCTACTAAAGACAACATTCTTACCGAGAACTCAGACAATGAAATGAGTTTTTTCGACCATTTAACAGATTTACGCATCAGAATCATGTGGATTGTCATTGGATTGGTCATCGCCTGCATTGCCGCAGCATTCGTCACTGATTTTCTACTTTACAATATCCTCCTCGCTCCCGCTAACAATGTCACACCACCGCTCAAACTCCAAAACATCAGACCTTTTGGGCAAGCACTTCTCTATTTCAAAGTGCTTCTATTCGCAGGATTCATACTTTCTATTCCAAACACACTCTATCAACTATGGCTATTCGTCGCACCCGGACTCTATGAACATGAAAGGTCATGGGTAAGGAAAATTACATTTTTCACAACATTCTGCTTCCTCGCAGGTATCGCCTTCGCTTACCTAATCATGATACCTACCATGCTCTCATTCGCAACAGGATTCGGGTCAACTCAAATCGAAAACTCCATCGAAATAAACGAATACTTCGGGTTCATAAGCATGACACTACTCTCCGCAGGACTTATCTTCGAACTGCCCATGATTTCATTTGTGCTCGCGAGAGTAGGCATACTCACGTCAGAATTCATGACAAAATACCGCCGACACGCCATTATCATCATACTCATCATTGCTGCTGCACTAACACCATCAACTGACCCCTTCAGCCAATTAGTATTTGCGGGACCTCTTTGGGTGCTTTACGAAATAAGCATCATCGTTGTCAGAGCTTCACAAAAAAAGAAACAACAAACCGACAGTATTTAATCAATCTTTTACTTTGGGAGTGCATTATACTCTTCCCACTTCAATGTAGTATGATGATTACCGCCATAGTAACGCAAAATACCCAACAAAACATCCGACGTCAAATAACCGGCGACAGGTGTGAGCATTGTAAACTGCTCGTCCAAAAACACCGTTGATGGATAACTCATCTTTCCACTCAAAAGCGAATAAGCGAACTCATTGCAACGATATTCCTTCAAAAAACGAAAAGTATGTCCATTAAACACCAGACTGTCCTTACTCTCAGCATCATATTTCACTGCATAGAAATGGCGATTGATATAATCCACAACACTCGAATCGCTATATGTCGTCGCATCCATCCTTTTACACCAACCGCACCAATCAGTATAGAGGTCTATCAATATCTTTCGTGGCTCTTTCTTCGACTTTTCTACTGCCTCCGCAAAGCTTAACCACTTCACTTGATTCCGCGTAGCAGCATTCGGCTGACCTAAGGCAATGCCCATACACGTCATCAATACAACAACAATACTCACTGAATGCTTCATCGTAACACCTTTATTTTATTATCTTTTCAATAATCAAATCAATTGTAAACAAAAAAAAACGGGGCAGTCTCCCGACCGCCCCGCCCTGTTGTACCACGTATGATGTATCATGTCTCCCCTGATTCATAAAACACCATGCCTTTGCTAGGCAAACGCAATTTAACACATTTTTTTTAATTGACAAACATTTTCTTTTCTCTCACACCTAAATACATTATACTGCCTTATCTAAACCCCTCTACTTAACCCGAATGATTCGAATAGTTTATCAACCTATACTGAATATATGACTGCTGCAACATGTAGAAATGACGTCCATTACGTTTGAGGCAAAGACTGTCTCCCACACGATTTATGGAGGGTACAATGCTATTGTAATACTATTCTGTCAATATATAAAAAAAAATCCCTCTTCGTTTGTTAGAAAGAGGGATGGTTGTTGGTACGGAACTGTATTTTGCTGATTACATTTCTTGCGCGTCGAATTTTTCTCGTGTGAGTATGGGTATGGGTTGTAGTTTTTCGGCGGCAAGTAGTGTGTTGATGTCTTTGATGGATTTTACGAGTATATCGTTGAGTTTTTTTCTGGCATTGAATAGTTCGAGTTCTAAGTTGCCGATGCGTTTTATTTGTTCATCGCTTGGTTTTCCTGCATATTGTCCTATGGTGCCGTAGATGCCTGCTAATTTTTCGCGTAGTTTGTCTTCGGTGTCTGCGAAGAGGGTGCTTTTTTCGGCAATCATCGTTTTGTGGAGAGAATCCAATTGTGCGATTATTATTTCGGATGGTGTTTTGGCTTGTGATGCAGGTTGTAATAGTTTGAGTGTTCGTTTGAGTGAATCTCGTGTTGCTGTTGTTTGTTCAGCAAGGAATGCGAGTTCGTCAATCATTCCCCATAGTTTTTTCATGGCATCGTATTGTGCGATCCGGTCTTGGGGTTTGTGGATTGATTGTTTGTTTTCGTTGATGGTGACGGATCCGATGAATTCTTTTCCGTTCTTTTTTACACGGACGCCGTATGTTCCTGCGAGTATGGAGTATCCCCAGTTACCGCCGCCTGCATTGGGTGAGATTGCGACGCGGGGTGGTTTTGTACTCATGTTCCATGAGAGTAGATTGATGCCTTTTCTTTTTGCAGCGGGTATGGTGGTGATAGTTTCGTTGGTTTTTTTATCGAAGATTTCGACGGTCATGTCACCAATCATGTGTCTTCCTCTGAGGTAATAGGCAATGCGTGCGGCATCGTTGGGATTGGCGGCATTGAATTCGTCTGATCCGCTAAATTCTTGGAATGATGTTGCGAAAGACATTTCGGTTGGTCTTGTGGGTAGAAAGACGAGTTCTTGGGTTAGTGCCGCGTTGTCTAAGGCACGTAGTGGATTGATGTCGTCGATGATGAAGACTCCTCTGCCGTGTGTGGCAATAATGACATCATGTTCTGTGGGGTGAATGATGATGTCGCGGACGGGAACACGGGGAATTTCATTTTTGAAATTAGCCCATGTATTGCCGCCGTCAATGGAGATGAATAGACCAAGCTCTGTGCCGACAAAGAGTAAGTTTTTGTTGACGGGGTCTTGTCTGATGACATGTGCAAATCCACGGAGCGAATCACTTTTGAGTTGTTTCCATGTTCGTCCGTAGTTGGTAGATGTGAGAATATATGTTTTATGGTCGCCCATTGTATGGTTGTCGAAGGTAGCGAAGACTGTGGCTTTGTCGAAGCGACTTGGCTCGACGCAAGAGACCCATGTGTTTTTTGGGATTAATGTTCCGCTGAATGCTGCGGTGATGTTTTCCCATGTTTTTCCGCCTGTTGTGGTGAATTGAATATTCCCGTCGTCTGTTCCCGCCCATATAATTTTTTCGTCTATCGGTGATTCTGCGATGGAGTATAAGGTGCAATGGTTTTCGGCGCTGGTATTGTCTTTTGTGACCCCACCTGATTCAACTGGGTTGTATTTGTTTGAATCATTGGTAGTGAGATCAGGCGATATTCTTTCCCATGTGTCACCATGATTTGTGGAGCGATGCACATATTGAGAGCCGATGTATATTGCTTTGGGATTGGTAGGCGATTGTGTGAGAGGTGTGTTCCAATTGAAACGGAGCTTTTTCTCACCTTTTTCTTCGAATGGTGAAATTGGTTTGGTTTCATTGGTTGAGATATGGCGCCGCACCGCACTTCCGCCTTGTGATTCAAAGTAGAGTATGTCGGGGTTTGCTCTGTCACGTATAACGGCAAATCCATCCCCCCATCCTGTTGGTTCCCAGTTTTTGTTTTGTATAGCCCATCCGCCGGGTACTTTATGGGGCACCATCCATGAGCCATTGTCTTGCAATCCTCCGAAGACATTGTAGGGATTTTCAAAGTCATGGGAGATGCGGTAGAATTGAGCTAAGGGGAGGTTACGGAACTGAGACCATGTCACACCGCGATCATAGGTTCTATAGACGCCGCCGTCCGTGCCGAGCAGGAGGTGCTGCGGATTTTCGGGATCAATCCATAGTGCATGATGATCGGCATGTGCTCCGCCACCGTAGTTGAACCCGTTGAATGTTTTGCCTCCGTCATCTGACATTCCTAATTGGAATGATGGGCGATAAACGCGGTTTTCATTGTAGGGGTCAACATAAAGGCATGAGAAGTAGAATGGACGGGCAGTAACGCTCACGGCATTGGACATTTTTGTCCATGATTCACCGCGATTTTCTGAACGATAAAGCCCGCTTTCTTTTGATTCCATCATTGCATAGACCACATTAGGTTTTGACGGCGCAATGGCAATGATGATTCTGCCTAAATCACCGTCGGGAATATCTTTTGTGAGTTTATTCCACGTTTTACCGCCATCGGTACTTTTATAAAGCCCGCTGCCGGGTCCTCCTGAGTTGAATGTCCATGCTTTTCTACGGAATTGCCACATGGCTGCATAACAGATATTGGGATTTTCGGGATCAATCACCACATCGGCGCATCCGGTTTTATTGTCAATGTAGAGAACTTTTTCGAAGGATTTTCCGCCGTCTGTTGTGCGATAGAGTCCGCGATGTTCGCTGTCACCCCAGAGAGCTCCCAAGCCCGCGACAAGTGCGATGTCAGGGTTTTTGGGGTTCAGTGCAATTTTAGCAATGCGTTCGACATTTTCTAATCCGAGATGTTTCCATGTTTCGCCGGCATCGGTTGTTTTGTAGATTCCACCACCGATTGAAACACTGTTTCGTACATTCGATTCACCGGTACCGACCCAAAGGACAGAATCTTGATGGCGCGGATCTAAAGCCATGCATCCAATAGATTGATACTTTTCTTTTTCAAAAATTGCTTCGAAGGTTGTACCATTATCTTTGGATTTATAGACCCCGCCGGCAGCAGAGCCTACATAGATGGTGAGACGTTTGTCTTTTTTTCCGGGTTCGGTGTTCATGTATAGTGCTTCAATGGCGGTTATTCTGCCACTTGATGTCGCAGGACCGATTTCACGGGCACGCATAGTCCCGAATGTATAAGGAGTAAGTGTTTGCGCATACGCAGTAAGCTGAGGCAATAAAGCCAGAGTAAAAAGTCCAAGAACAGTATATAAATGTTTTTTCATGAATATGTCTCCGTTTTTCAATTATTGTTTTTTAGCAGGCATGGTAAAAAAGGCATCATCAACTTTTGAGGTAAAATCATATACTTCAACGTAGTTAGCACCGGTTACCTCACCGTTGCTTTTCGTCTCAAAAGTATAAGCTAATGTTAACCCGCTCACTGTTTTGTAATCACTTGGGAACATTTCGGATTCAACAGCGACACCGGATTCAGAATATTTCGTAGTCGTTTTGACAATCAAATACGAATCCACATCCAAAAAGTAGATCACAACCGTACCGTCTTTGCGGGTAGCTTCAATTTTATAGACTTCAGATCCTTCAATTTCATCTTTACCTTTATAGTCGAGCTTTGTCCCGTCTTTCCCATTCATTACTAAATCATTATGCACCATTCTGGCAATGCGTTTAGCATCTTTAGCATTGTCTTCATTAAGAGGCTGAGGATCTAAAGAACCTGTCCACGGCTGTACTGTCCATCCCATAGTACCGTCAAATGCTTGGATATAGGTGAGCCCGGGTTGGAATGAGTAATCCATTCTTGCTTTGTCCGGCAACTTTATAGTAAATGTCATTGGACGTTTCTGACCGCCACCACCGCCTTGAGATTTCGCACGAACGATAACGGTATTCATAGCTATGAGTTTGTCGGCACCACCAATAGCTTTGTGGTACTCTGTCAATAGTGATTGTAATGTTTGCGCATGAACGATGCCATTGCACACAACAAACGCCACAAGAAGAAGCAACGTTCTTACCATAGAGATAAACCTTTTTAAAATGATGTATAGAATCAAAGAAATGAAATAGTTGCATCATAGATGTGCGAATACTCAATCAAAAAGTAAAAGTTACACATATAGAATGCGGACGAAAATACGAGCAATAAATGGAAAAGTGGCAAGCAAACAGAATTTTAACAATTTTTAGTTTTTGTTAAAATCGCGTTTTGTTATGCTTTTTAGGAAAGCAGCAAATGATACATCGTTAGAGGAAGTATCTGAGGCATGGGAGTTGTAGTCGGATGAAAAAGTTGGGGAATTTTCAACACGAGGATGTGGGAGTTTTTCGGTCACATCAGCTATGAGATTGATAGATTGCTCTGTTATGCCGAGTATATACTTTTTATCACCATAGTTAATCACAACAACTTGGCTTTTAGGCGCTACGGCTATACGTGATTCAATGGATAATGTTTGTAAAGAAGAATCAGCATTGACGATACGATTACGTGCTTTTTTCTTAAGCAGTAGCAGAAGTAGAGATAAACCGCCAACAGCGGCTGCCATCGTAATAAATGCTTTTAATAAAGTTGGATCAATCATTGTAGTAAAAACTGTGAAACTATCGTCTAATTCCCTTTATGCGCTCGCCGGGTTCGACGAGTGATGTAATACGAATACCAAAATGTTTATCTATGACGACCACTTCACCTTCCGCAACTTTTTTTCCGTTGACCAAAATGTCCACCGGTTCACTCACTAATTTATCAAATTCTACAACTGAACCGCGACTAAGTTTAAGAATATCGCGAATAAGCATATTGGTGCTGCCAAGTTCAATAGAGACAGGCAACTGTAAGTCATACAGCATCGCCAAACGTGCTTCTTCATTAGTTAAGTCACTTGGTGAGCGCTTATCTACACTGCCAAACTCTTGAAATTGGGGACTAAAAGCTGTTGCTTCAAACACTGATGCAGGGTCAGCTTCTACATTTCCGCTATTAATGAGTGCATCAATTTCCTCTTGCGTCATTTACTTATTCTCCTTTTCTTTTGTAAAGAGTATCAATATCAACTAAATCATCTTGCTGTAAGTTACGAGTGATTTTTACAGATTTTTTCCCATCAACTGCCCCGGGTCTTGCAGCTAATTTTCGTCTGCCGGCAATAATGACTTCAATTTCTTGATTGATTCTTGTATTTAATTTGAGAATATCACCAACTTTGAGCTCCAATAACTCACCTACGCCTATACTTGCTTTGCCCAATAGTGCTTGAACCGGCAAATACGTATGCGATAATTGTTGCCTCAGAATTTGCATATTCTCCTTCTGACGTTCATTGGTGTATTTGGCAGAAGTTGTCAACTGCTGACGATTTAGCTGTGTGAGAACATCCTCAAGTGCAAATGTTGGAAAACATAAATTCATCAGATACTGATTCATGCCAACATTCACGTCGAACGAAACTACTACTACGATTTCGGAAGATGGAGCAATTTGCACAAAATCTGCCTCAGTTTCAAGACGCGAATATCGAAAAGATAATTCGGCAATTGACCGCCAGGCAGTTGTTAAATCCGAGAAAGCATGTTCTATCATGCCACGGATTACAGCTTGCTCGATTGGAGTGATTGATCTGGCTTTTCGGACTGTTTCTGATGAACCACCCAATAGTCTTTCAACTAAAGTGAGAGCTAATTGGGGACTAATTTCCATAATCCCATTGCCATCAGCGCCGGCAATATCAAATACATAAATACAACTGGGATTAGAAACAGACAAGATAAACTCAGAGTAAAATAGTTGATCTATGGAAGTAACATTGATAGACACAACGGTTTGCAGCTTTGAAACCAAATAATAGCCAAATGCTTCAGCGAAATTTTCATGAACGTTTTGCAACATTCTGACTTGATTCTTAGAAATCCGATTGGGCCTGCGAAAATCATAAATCGAAGCATCTTTATTGCGCAAACTGCTTGTATTACCGACAAAACTGTCATCACCAGCCGAACTTATAACAGACAGTAAGCTGTCAATCTCATTTTGGGATAATACATCTGACATAATTAATTACAAACTTTATTGAATAATAAATTTCGATATATAAATATTACTCACTTTTGTACCAATGATAAATGGTCGTATTTCTTTTTTGATTATCTTCGGCAATGAATCGCGCAATGTAACTCTCTGATAATCTTCTATCGTATATTTCTGTAATACTTTCAAAACGCCATGACGGATGGGAATCATTAAGTCTTTCTCTACCTTCCCCTTTGCCTCTTCTGAGTTTACTTCAATACCTAAGTTAACCACAACATATCTGTCGGATCCATTAGGATTAACTATAAAATCTTCGGTGGGAACCACGAACCTTGGCAATGGTTTCCCATCCTCGTCTAAGGGACCTGTTTCCTCTTCCTCTTCTTCTTCAGCTTCATCGCTATTTCCTTTTGCTTCCTTTTTCGCATGTTTATCCGACTTTTCATCTTCATGTGAACCGCCAAAGAACTTAACGCCTAAAAATATACCGGCACCAAAAACCACAGCAACTAGCAGTCCGGCGACCGCAGCCATGAGGACTGTTTTCATGCCACCGCTACCCTCTTTTTTCGGTTTCGCGGGTTTTTCTTCTACTTCATCTGCTTCATCTGCCATGAGAATCTTCCTTATTACACATATTTATTGCTGAATAGATAATGACCCTCTCGGGATTTTTACTTGATAATTGTGCCAAATCGAAACTATGCAAATTACAAATCAATGTATCGCTTTTACTTACAACACTTATGAACCTTACATACTCCCGATATGTTGCTTTTGAAGACAAAACATATTCATGTATATGTTCAATATCGTTGTAATGGCTAATATAAGCCACTTTACGAATATGTAATTTCTTTTCTACCGATACTGTAATACTCAATGCCTGTTTTTGCCATATCATCGGGATTGAATAGATTTCTGCCGTCGAAAATAATGGGTATTTGCAGAGATTTCTTCAGCACCTCAAAATCGGGACTGCGAAATTCATTCCATTCAGTTGCAATGATGAGCGCATCAGCTCCCATTACGCATTCACTTGAATCATTTGCATATTTGATGTTATCACCAAACACATTGCGCGTATTTTCCATTGCTTCTGGGTCATAAGCTGTAACACTCGCGCCGGCGGCAAGTAAGCGTTCGATAAGACGAAATGCCGGAGCTTCACGAGTATCATCTGTATTTGGTTTGAAAGCAAGTCCCCATACTGCAAACTGTTTACCCTCAAGTGAACCGAATCGAGTAAGTATCTTTGTAAAAAAACGTTCCGATTGACGATAGTTCGCTTCTTCGGCTGCTTTGACTAATCCGAGAGTTGTACCCGCAGCATCTGTCGAATGAATAAGAGCTTTTACATCTTTAGGAAAACAACTTCCCCCATAACCAAGTCCGGCAAAAAGAAATCGTTTTCCAATTCGCGAATCAGAACCAATGCCCATACGAATTTGCTCTATATCAGCACCTACCTTTTCACAATAATACGATAGCTCGTTCATGAACGATATTCGCATTGCTAAGTAACAATTCGCTGCATATTTAGTAATTTCTGCACTCTTTTCGTCCATAAAAAAGATAGGATTACCACTTCGTACAAATGGTTCATATAAATCCCTCATGATTTCTATTGCTCGTTCATCGGAGGCTCCAACAACTATTCTATCCGGTTTCATAAAGTCTTCAACTGCAAAACCTTCACGTAAAAATTCCGGATTACTTACCACGGCAATTGGGTAATCAGGTGCTGTCTCACGTACAATTGAAGTGACTTTCTCAGCGGTTTGCACAGGTACAGTACTTTTATTTACAAAAACTTTAAAGTCTTTTATATCATTATCTTTCACTATCTGAGCCGCATCGTTAGCAACTCCCAATACATATTGTAAATCGGCAGAACCGTCTTCGCCGGGCGGCGTTGGCAAACATAAAAACAATACCGAAGAAGCAATAACAGCTTCTTCCAAATTCGTTGTAAATGTTAAGCGGCCATTTTTTATATTTCTTTCAAGTATATGGTCTAAGCCGGGTTCAAATATCGGCATTTTACCTTGGCGTAAGTCTTGAACCTTACGTTCATCTATATCAACACAAATTACACGATTACCACTTTCAGCAAAACATGTTCCTGTGACAAGTCCAACATAACCGGTTCCTACAATACCTAATGTTCGTGGCATTATTGATTATCCTAACAATTAATTATTACAAATACATACTAAAAAATCTAATGATCTAACAATCGTACGATTACCAGAAGTAATATGGTAAGTGCAGCCAATGTTATAGCAAATTTTATCAAGCGACGAAGTATTGCAAATACTATCCCAACAATAAATACAGCGATGATTGCTAAGGCAAATGTCGGCATACCCGTTATGATACTTATATATTCCATATTATTTTACAATGTCGTTAATTTGCTCGAAACGAGAATGTGATAATCCCTTCCATATCACGTTCATCATTAATTTTATTGAATTTCCACATTTTCAAAGCTTTGGTAACCTCATACTCCAATTGTGGATCTCCCTTCGTTACAAAATTCATCTGACCAACATTACCTTCAGGTGAAACACGGAAACGCACTTTGATTTGCGTTGCTGTAGCTCCTGCCGGGTAAGTCGGTAAACGTTTGTAGAGGACGCCTCTGTTACCGCCGCCACCCCATTGCAGCCCCCAACCTTCGCCGCTGCCTTTACCATCCCCTGTTCCACCCAAGCCGCTCCCTGATATCAGCCCTTCTTTGCCCGCTCCAATATCTTTCGTGCCTGTTTGTGCATTAGGCGTTTGGGAAGTACTTCCCAACTCTTTAACCGGTTTAACATTTGCACTTGTTGCTATGTCAGTGGATGCAGTTGTTTTAACTTTCGTTTTTACACTGGTGGAAGCATCCTCAATATCGAGTGATGGTTTCTGACCTTGCTTTTTTGTTCCCGATTTCGTTAAATTACCACCGCTATTCCCAGTCCCATCACCATTTCCCCATCGTAATTCCATAAGTGGAATACTGCGAATTTCTGTTCGTTCATGAAGTACGGGGGGCGAACATTGTGTCAATGACATTATATAGAGTAAACATGGCACAGCAATAAGAGCAATACCAAACCCTCGCGCTGTAAAACGCTCCCAAGGAATTTGCAGTGTAATTCCTGATGGCATTATGTCTTCATGTTTGTGTATCATATCATCGTACCCTATCTATCCAACATTGATCATAACCTATTGTTCTTATCGCTTTCTCTGCTTCATCACGCGATGCAAAGTTACCAAATCGTACACGATACCATGTTTTATCACGAATAAGTTGTGTGGTTATCACCGCAGAATTAACCGAAGTCATCCTTAACTTTTGTAACCATCGTTCTGCTTCACTTTTTGATGGTGTAGCATATACCTGAACAGTATATATTTGTTTTATTTCTTTTGAAGTGGACGTTATCTGTGCTTCTTTTTTTTCCGTATGTTTTTCGATATCTTTTACACGTTCTTTGGTATGCTTTATTTCAGAATCATTTTGCTGATGAATTTTATTGCCATGTGACTTGTCATTCGATGGATTAGTATGCAATTTTTTTTCTTTTTGTTCTATTGCATTATGTCCTGAATGCTTGTGTGGTGCTTTGTTATGCTCTGTTTTTGTGTTTATTGGATGGTCAGTGTGCGCATTATTGTGTGATTCTTGTGCCTGAGTATGTTGATTTGATGCTTTATCTGAATGATGCTCGGTAGTCGTATGTGCATCACCTGATATTTCATCAAGAAGCGAATCCGATATTGCTGTAATTGCTTTATCATCAACATGTTTATTTTCAACATGTTGTTTAGAATCGTGACTTTTTTTTCCATCATTATGTATGTCTGCAGAAGCTACATGGAGTGTTGAATCCGTATGATGTTCAGTGAACATTGAGCTAATATACGGTGTCATCATATACGCCGACAAACCTATCACACAAACACCTGCAATCGTTGCGGCTATAAGTAATGCTTTCTTACTGAACGATGGAACAAATCTTTTTTTCTTTTCTTGCTTTTCGCTAATTAATGGAGGTGCGTCGGTAAGAATCGGCTCTTCGGCAGTCATAGTCTGCGCCATCGAAGCATAACCGCCATATCCTCCGTATCCTTGTGAATCAGGAAGTGGTTCTTCTTGTTCCGGCATGGACTCATCCCATGTAAATGTCGAGGGATGTTCCGCTTTAATATCTGCTAAATCAATGACTTCCGCATGAGGATCTCCATCAATTTCCACAAACTCTTGTTCTTCGACTAAAGGCGGAACATCGGTTGAAGGCATTGATTTCTTATTCGTCAATTCTTGCTGAAGAGAACGAATAAAATCATCGTCCATAGCAATGTCTTCATCAAAATCAGAAGATTCATTTTGAACCATTAATGGCACCTCTGAGTAATCCATCGCCGGAATTTCTGTCATTTCCATTTCAGGAATTTGTACAGTTTCCATTAACGATTCTTGTTGTATAAGCGGAGCAATGAATCCGTCAGCATTACCGGGATAGGAGGTCAATTGCTCCAATGCAAACGTATCAGCGTCATCGGCATCGAACCCACCAAAATCATCGCTAAGAAGGTGTTTATCTATCATTGCAATAACCCAAATCGTTCATGAAAAGTAATACCAAAACTACGTTAAAAATTCCAGAGAATACCGGCAGCAAAAAATATACCGCGTTCTTTATAGCCTTCCCACACATAAATATTCGAATTTGTGATATTGTCTAATCTTACATAACATTGCAAGGCGTTCGCCAATGAATATGTAGCATGTAAAGAAACATCCAGATAACCCGATAGTTGAGGCATCAAGGCATTTCCTGTGGAGCGAACTCCCATATATGTTGTTGATACTTGAGACGAAAACTTATCAGTCCAAGTTTTGTCCCAACGAATAGATGCCTGTATAGGAGCAATATATGGCAATGTATTCACATCATTCGCAGCAATTGAACGAGCTTGGAGATTACCTGTTATAAGATTCTGTTCATCGAGTGAATATGCAATCTCGAAACTGGTCTGCAAAGCCATAACATTGTCATAAGCGACTGAAAACGTCCCATTATTTTCACTTGCCCACAGTGCGAAGTTACCAATCGAACCAACAGACCCCTGCATCATGAATGAGAATTTTTCCACCGGATGATACCATAGCCGTGCCCCGACTACGATGTTTTCTCGAGGAAATTCAATAGCGGTTTTACCACTTATATATGGATTTATTCTCATCAAATCCATGAAACTGTTTTCTAAGAGTCCAGATCGCAGAAAACCACCAAGTGTAAGATTTGAATGAACTGAATAATCTGCATTGGTATGTAATGCAAAAGCTGCAAAAGTAGCACCGTTTGCATTGATGTACGATTGCAGACCACCATTCGCTTTTATGACAAAGCTCTCTTGCATATATTCGGCACTACCCAGAACATCAATCAATTGCAAACCCGCTCCCCTTAATGTATGAAATCGTAAATTTGCATCAGCACCAACAGTAAAATCGCCTATTTTTTTTGTTGCACCAATATAGCCATGAAGTAAATTGTTCGTCGCATCCTCATTGCTTTGTGATAAAGAAGATGCTCCCCAATCCCCGCCGATTTTGTATGTATAGCCACTGTAAGCCCCATGTGTTTGCACACCAATTATAAAATTCGAGCGCGTTCTTTGCATAGGATTTTGCATCGCAAACAATTCATGTGAAAAGCGATCAAATCGCATAAATGTACGAGTTTTACTTCCTCCGAAAAATATAAATTTGTCGGGTGCAATATATTCCGCATCAAGCGATGCACGAGCATTGAAATAATCAGCATTCACAAGGTGACCATTGCTTGCTTCGATACCTCCGTTTGCCTCTAAGCGATACCCACCAAGAGAAAATCCATAGCCGGCATCAATGAGTGGTGTTAGAAATTGACCAAATTCTCCTTTCACAAATCCAGTGGCAATCGGTCTGGCTAATGAATTAGTCGGTAAACCAACAGCAGGTAAACGTATAGCCGTGTGTTTTTCCAAAGAATTTAATGAATCAAGCCGCTGTTGAGTTAAATGGGGTGTCTTTTTGGGTAATTGTTTTGTTCCTCCCGGAATTTCTACAGCTTCAGTACCTTGTATAACTATCGTTGCCAATTCTACCGGATCATCTTTTGTCGGAGTTCCTTTTTGTTGGGCAAGAATCTGCGAATTATCAGCAATAATACAAGCAATCAACCACACAATCAAAGTATATATTGTTTTATTCACGATTGCCTCCTTTGTCTTGCTGAGATGTGCTGTCATTTGGGATTTGTTTCTGTGGAGGAAAATTACCTTTTTTTAAGCGACGCAATCGCGCAGCAGCGGTCTTTCCATAATCATCGTCTTTGCGAAGTTCTTGTAATGTTGCATACACATCCTTTGCGGCATCTATTTGTGTCAAATACTCATAACATTCTCCGAGTCCCAGCATGGATAAAGTAAACCAATCTTCAATACTCGAAAATTTGTCACGCGCAACAATAAATGCGGCTAATGCATCATTATGCTTACGCTCACGCAAGTACAGTTCACCAATTCTATATTGTGATTCTGCGGCTATATACGGATTTTCTTCTCTTAATGCCAATTGCGAAAAATAGACACGTGCGCTATCAAATTTCCCCCGAACTCGCCAATACATTGCCACTCGATATGCGCTTTGATCACCAAATTCTGTGGTTGAGAATTTTGTTGCAACTTTTCTAAAACCGCGAAGTGCAGCCCCTGTATCGCCACGAGCATAAGCAATGGCACTTTTTTCAAATATAGCTTGCGCAGCACTGATAGAATCGGGATATAATTTTTCAACCACACTAAAAAGAGAATCTGCTTTGGTGGCTTCATTCATACGCAAGCGCATAAGCCCTAATTCTAGAAGACCTAAATGTGCAAAAGTATTTTTTGGATATTTTTTTACTAAATCATCCATTGATTGCTCTGCCTTCATTGTGTTGCCTGAATTGATATAGCTTTTTCCAAGATAAAACAGAGCTTCTGCTGCATTCTCTGTGTTAGGATATGTTTTTAAGTAATTTTCATATTCTTTAACAGCATCGGTAAAACGTTTACCTGAATAGAACTTATATGCACGCATTCCATAAATTTTTTCTGCTTCGCCCGAACGTGGATTATTTTGGATAAATGCAGCAGTAACAGAATCAGCCGCATCATCTTTTCCCATGCTTTCATAACAATATTGAATACCTATAACTGCATCACCGGCATAAGCACTTGTCGGGAAATGATCTACAACTTTTTTATATTCGCTAATGGCAGTCCCATAATTTCCTTGATTATAATAACAGTCACCAATATGATATTGGGCACGTGACAGCAAATTACTTTGTGGATATGCCTCAATAAATTTTTGAAAATCATTTATTGCCGATTCATACTGTTGCATCTGCAGACGAATCAAACCAACAGAAAACAAGGCATAATCGGCATTATCTGAACGCGGATATTTTTTTACATAAGCCCGAAATACCTCAATAGCTTTTTCTGTTTGGCCCGAACGGCGGAGTGCATGACCTAATTGATAGGCAGCATAACGCCCCTCAGGACTATTCGAGGCACGCTTCGCAGCATCTTCATACGCTTGGGCAGCAGCAGCAAATTGTCTTTGTACATAATGCCCATCGCCTTTGCGAGCTAGTGCTTCCGCTGCATACACCGTTTTGGGAAACTCTTTGACTAATTGCCCGAACCACTTGCCACTTGCATCAAATCTCTGCTGACGGAAATGTGTCCATCCCAAACCATACAATGCTTCTTCTCGACGATCACTTTTAGGAAAGTTATCCACGAGATCACGGTAGGAAATATCCGCATTAGAGAACATATCGCTTTTATAAAAACATTCACCAAGCCAGAACAATGCTTCATCTTGGCGAGAATCTTCACCATGTTCGGCACGAAAAGCCATGAGCGATGGAATTGCATCTTTTTCTTTACCTGCTTGCGCTAGGGCAATTCCTTCTTTCAAACGTGCTTCTGCTAGAATTGCGTCTTTCAGAGGCATGAGTTCAACTGTGCTGTTTTTTGCCAAAAATTCGGCTGACGAAAATGCTTGAGCTGCTTTCGGATATAGGCGTTCTTCTAAATAAGCGTTCCCAAGAAGTAACTGGATACGGGCTGATATAAATCCATCGGAGCTTTCTCTTTCGCCACGTTCTAATGCACGGCGCGATTCGGTGTATTTGGCATCTTCGTAATACATTTGCCCCAATTCCATAAGCACTTGTGCTAAGTATGGATAACCCGATTGGACCGACAAAGTGGACAATTCACGGTATGCTTCTTCTCGTTTATTGCTTTTCTTCCATGCTATTGTTCTATAAAGTTGTGCCGCAGATCGAACAGGTGAAACCACATCGCTTATGCTGTCAATCACTACTGTAAACAAGCCAATTGCTTTATCATAGTTTTGCTGATGCAGGTATGCCCAACCGGCACCAAGTCTGGCTTGATTTGCTAAAGCTGAATGGGGGTAATCTTGTAAAAACTGACTATAAGAAACGAGAGCATCCTCATAACGAGCCAAAAGGTTATATGCTTCACCGCGTAAGAAATTAATCTCCTCGGATGCTTGATCAGCATTGGTTTGTTTTTCATAACCGGACAGTGCACGCGCTTCATCATTGATACTATTATTTCGAGCAGATTCGGCACTTTCGAGCACAACCAATGCAAGTGAACTTTGGCGGCGCTTTAATCTGTTTTGTGCTTCTCTGACAGCTGCTGCAACCACATTATTACGCATGGGATAGTCTGCGCGATACTTAGAAAATGTTGTAAGTGCATTCACAGGTTCATTACTATTTTCTTGCAGAAGTCCATCATAAAACAATGCGTCATCGGCAATGGCGTTTTTGGGATATTGAGTATAACATTTCTTATAGGATGCAGCAGCCGAATCGTATAAACCCACTTTAGCTTGCGCTACACCACGCCAAAAAGTGCTCACAGCGGCAATGTCAAGATAAAGAGAGTCATTTCTGATATTGTATTGTGTAGAGCATGACTCTGCACTTTTTGCAAAACGATCAGCGGCTTTATCCATTTTTTGCTGCTCAAATGCAACAAATCCTCTCAAAGCATGCGCTTGCGGCACCAATGGAGAAAGAGGGCGCTCAGTCAAAAAACGAACGAGAATGTCATCTGAAGCGGTAAAATTCTTAGAAGTAGCACTTTGCAATGCCAATAATAGCTGTGCTTTATCATAAGCCGGAAAATAGTCATAATCATGTAAAGTTTCTTCCAACAGCAATCTGCTGCGAGTAAGCAAACCTCTTTCATAGACCAACCGACTCTCTTGAGTCAAGGAAGAACCGTAGAAATATCGCGTGTCTGTGATTTGCCCAAATACAGACGATACACCCATCACTATAATAAAAACGACGATAGCAATAAGGCGCACATTCTTAGATTGAATTGTCATGTGCTGAGTAAAGATTAGTGCTGCATACCTTAAAATTACGAAATTCACGGGCTTTAACAACCACATTTTTGACGTTCTTCTTTCATTATCATTATTATGAGATACTTTCTTATGGTACAAAACGGGCAACATTTCAAACCAAATGCCGTCATCGGTGTTCATAGATAAAATAATTTTACCATTTTACGATTACATTTTTGATAGACATGATACGTTTCTCCACGCTCATCTTTTTGATTTGTTGTGCGCTTATCACCGTTCCGGCAAAGTCGCAAATTATGTTTTCTCTCCAAACCGGACTTTCTACACCAAGTGAGTTTATCAATGATGTGTACAACACTAATGTGCTGAATAATCAAGATATTAGCGGACAACTTTACCGTGATGCTACCCGATTGGGTTACAATTTTGGTGCCCGTCTCAGCATAAACTTGGAAGGAAATCTTTACTCCTATGCTTCAGCAGGCATTCATAGATTCCCCCAAACCGATATTCGCATATTCAAACCGAATAGTGATACTTTGTTAGCTACTATCTCAACTGTTCAGAATATTATTCCGATTGAAGCCGGTTGTTCTCTCTATCTTCTTAAAAAATCACTAGGACTCTATATACTTGGTGGATTAACTTACAACTACATTACCAATACAACCGAGATAAAATTACCTAATGGTACTCCGCAGTTTCCTGTTGAAAAAGACCCAATCAATAATCGTGTAGGGTTCAGCGGGGGTGCCGGTATTGACATTGATGCAGGTTTGCTTGCTGCCGGATTGGAAGTACGGTACAATCTCATCAATTTTATTGGCAGGACTGCGGATGAGCAGAACAAGTCCTTTATCACATTCAATTTGATTGCAACTTTCGGCGGAAGATCGTCCAAATAACCACAACAAGACTTTTTTTTTCAACATCTTACATAATTCATCTAAACTCACTTCTGCCATTCTAAATTATATTGTTTCATCATAGTGTATGGTTATTCCAACAACTTAACATATTTTTGAAGACTTTTTTCGATAACAAACTCCACTAAGAGGATCATAATGGCTAAAAAGGGTGCAAGACTCATCATAACGTTAGAATGCACAGAAGCTAAAGCTGAAGGCAAGCCGGCATCACGTTATACGACAATGAAAAACAAACAAAATCATCCCGAGCGTTTGGAAATGAAGAAGTATAACCCATTTCTTCGTCGTCATACCATACATCGCGAAACACGCTAAGCTAAAGAAATTCGTCAAAAAAAGCGTTCACATCATTGTGGACGCTTTTTTTATGTATTTAGATGAACTTTGTCATTGTAATTTTATTTGTATCTCATCATGATACACATCATTTTTGCCATGACGACCAAAACTTTGATTGAAGGACTCAATGAATAATTATCCCCAAAACCCCATCCGTGTACTACTTTCGGTATGTCTATTATCCATAGTATTATACACATTTTCTTCAATAGCACAAGAGAACAAAACAACCGATGCAGAGCAATTGGTTTCTGCACTCAAGAAGAAACTATCAGCCATCAAAGACTTTCAGGTAGATCTCGGTATTACTATTGAGCTTGAATATCTCAATATTCCTGATGCAAAAGCTCAGTACTTCTTTAAAGCTCCAAACAAATCTCGCATTATCTCAGAAGGTTTCGGACTATTACCCAAACAGGGCATCGGATTGCCAACAAATGATATACTCAATGTTGCCCACACAGCGCTCATCAGTGGTACCGAGGTATATGAGGGCAAGAAACTGACTAAAGTGAAGATAATCCCCACCGATGAATCATCAGATATTATACTTTCAACTTTATGGATCGAAGAGAAATCACTTTTGATTTACAAAATTTCAACAAGCACACGTAAAGGTACCTTAGATATGGTATTCAGTTATGCAACGCCGGAGCAAAAATACGGATTGCCCAAATCAACAATTGTACAATTTGTCTTGCCTCAGTTTGCATTACCAAAATCATTGACAGGCGATTTACAAAAGAACAACCGTGCTCAAAAGGACATGAAAAAAGATGTTAAAGGCAAAGCCATTGTCAAATATTCCAACTATAAAATTAATAAAGGTTTACGAGACGACGTTTTTACCGAAAAGATAAACAATTAATCATAGAACTACGAATAATGCGTATTTTTTCTCCCGTCATACTTTATGTTTCTTTATTCTCACTTGTAGGATTATATTCTTGCACAACGGACTCACAACGAACATCAACACTATATACAATTCCTCAAAAAGACACTTTACTCTTCACCTCCAAAGCATTTAATCTATCTTTACCATCATGCAAAGAGGACAGCAACAACTGCGCGACGGTATCAATACGTTGGGTTGAAGTGCAAAAACCGAATGTAAATACAAGGACAAATCTATCCAATAAGCGTGTAATACCATTCATAAATTCTGCTGTTCATAAAGCAATACTGGAAAATTTGCGATGGGATGTAACGAACTTTCAAGACAATGATAGCGCTTCTATGGAATCTTTGGCGAAAGCATTCCTCAATGATTATCTTCGCGACAGATCGGAAGCCAATAATACAGACCCGATTCAATGGAACTGCTCGATTGAAGTAAGTGTCGAACACAACACACAACACTTCATTGCATTGCGCTCATCATCCTATATTTATACCGGTGGTGCCCATCCATTGCAAACCACGAATTATTATGTCATAGCAACACACAATCCACGATTTCTTACATTGCAGGATATGGTGAAAGACACAGCCAATTTAAGGACAATCGTCGAAATGGAATTAAGAAGAATGTATGATATTCCTATTCATCAGGATCTTAGAAACAATGGATTTATGCTGTCTGAGAACAGTTTACCTTTAACTTCCAACTTCGCTTTCACGCGCAATGGACTGACCTTAGTCTATAATCCTTATGACATATCCCCCTATTCGATGGGAATGCATACCATACAATTGCCTTATCAAGCTCTTGCAGGATTATTGCGAAGAGATATTGCCCAATCAGTTCGATAACAAACTGAACTTCACGGAAAAGTATTTCTTTCTCGGACGAGTAATTACCTATTTTTGCATTTAAACTTTCAATACAATAAGGAAACACGATAATGCTGACATATCAAAATGCCGGAGTCAATGTTGCAGCCGGTGAAGAAACAGTTGATAGAATTAAACCTCTTGTTCGTTCAACTTTTACTCCCGGAGTCATGACCGATATTGGTCTTTTCGGAGCATGTTTTGATGCACGTTTCCCGGGTTATGATCATCCTATCTTAGTATCAAGCACAGATGGTGTGGGAACAAAGCTTAAACTGGCTTTTATGAGCCATACCCATCATACTGTTGGTCATTGTCTGGTGAATCACTGTGTGAATGATATACTTGCATGTGGTGCAAAACCACTTTATTTCCTTGATTATTTTGCGACAGGAGTTCTTAATCCGGATGTTGCCGAAAAAGTAATCACCGGCTTGGTCAACGGTTGCCTTGAAAACTCATGTTCGCTAATTGGCGGAGAAACAGCAGAAATGCCATCCATGTACCAAGAAGGAGAATATGATATTGCAGGAACAATTGTCGGAGTTGTGGACAAAAAAAATATCCTTAATGGTGCACGTGTACAAATTGGTGATGTACTTATCGGTTTGCCCTCGTCCGGCTTGCACACAAATGGCTATTCTTTGGCAAGGGCTGCCCTTTTCCCCAAATACTCTCATGATATGTACAGCGATGAATTAGGCATGACCTTGGGGGAAGCATTATTGGCAATTCACCGTTCATACCTCACACAATGCTTGCCACTTATTGAAAATCACACAGCCCATGCACTTTCACATATCACCGGCGGAGGCATCATCGGTAATACAAAACGTGTGCTCCATGAAGGTATGGGACTCAATATTGATTGGAATGCATGGACTGTTCCGCCTATCTTTTCTATGATTCAACAAGCAGGAAATGTACCCATTGATTCTATGCGTGAAGCATTTAATTTGGGCATCGGAATGATAATAGTTTGTGATAAAAATGATGCAGATACGGTACTTCATACTTTACACCATGAAAATCCTATTATCATGGGTGAAATTATAGCACAATAAAACAGATGAAAATACTGAGCAATTTACTCCGCACAATAATTCCTGTCAGTATTCATGGGAATGCGGACATTGTTGTTATGTCCATTGAGCATGATTCTCGAAAATGTATTGCACATTCTTTGTTTATTGCAATAAAAGGAACAACCAATGATGGGCATCGCTATATTGAAACTGCCATTGATAATGGAGCAAGTTCAATTATCTGCGAATATTTGCCGGAATTTCTTCATGAAAATGTGACGTATATAATAGTGCATAATTGTCGTGAATCCGCAGCGGATATTGCCCATGAATTTTATGATAACCCTTCAAAAAAATTAAAAATAATTGGTGTAACGGGCACAAATGGTAAAACGTCTATCACCTTTATTTTAAGAAATTTACTTGAATCATCAGGTTTTCAATGCGGCATAATTGGTACAACAGGTAATTATATTGGCAATCGTTATATACCCACTTCATACACAACCCCTGAGGCTCCCGAATTAGTCAAATTACTGCATGAAATGGTGTCAGAAGGAATTGATTATGTGTGTATGGAAGTCAGTTCACATGCTCTTGTGATGCAGAGAGTAAGAGGAGTTTATTTTACGGCGGCACTGTTTACGAATCTCACACATGATCACCTTGATTTTCATGGAAGTATGCAAGAATATGCAAAAGCGAAGAAGATTTTGTTTGATATGCTTTCGGCTGATGCAATTGCAGTAGTGAACTCCGATAGTGAGTACGCCAAGGTAATGATTAAAGACACAAAGGCAAAAACATTTTTCGTTGGAATGGAACATAATTGTGATACGCATATTCATTCCGTTTATACCGCTTTATCAGGCTCTGATTTTTCATTGACTTTTGGCGCAAGACATCGTAAACGTATAGATGCGGCTTTTTCTGTGCCGCTTGTCGGTTTTTTTAATATTGAGAACGCTGCACTTTGTATTGCTCTGGCTTTTGAATTAGGCATAGAGTGTCAGTATATCCAAGAAATTGCTCCAACCTTGCGCGGTGCGCCGGGGCGTATGGAATCACTTGCCATACCATCAGGTGCCATTGCAATTATTGATTATGCACATACACCAGATGCATTAGAAAAAGTGTTACATTCATGCCGTCATATTTTACAAACGCTAACAAAAAACACGGGAAAGATAATAACGGTCTTTGGTTGCGGTGGCGATCGGGATAAAGAAAAAAGACCTCTTATGGGCAATATTGCATCACAATTATCCGATTATGTGATTATAACAAACGATAATCCGAGAACGGAATTACCGGAAACCATTGCTGATGATATTTTGAAAGGCTTTACAAGAATGTTGCCTACAGAAATTATTATTGATCGCAAACGTGCCGTGTACTTTGCTTTATCTGTGGCATCTTATGGCGATATTATTCTGATTGCCGGTAAAGGACATGAAAGTACACAAATTATCGGTACAATCCATTATCATAGTAATGATAGCGAAATTGTAAAAGAATTTATACACAATTCATCATTATCTTCGCCGCAATCTACAATTATTCAAAGGAACTCATAATAATGTCAACAATAAAAAAATTAGAAAAGGCGGCGATAATTATGGCGGGCGGCTCCGGTGCTCGTTTGTGGCCCCGCAGCGGTGAAAAAATGCCCAAACAGTTCATACATCTTTTGGGCGATGGCACTATGATTCAAAATTCTGTCATGCGGTTGTTGCCTTATTTTGCACCGGAAGAAATATTCATCACAACTTTGCCACATTACATACAGTTTTTGAAGGACCAATTACCGCTGATTCCGATTGAAAATATCATTACCGAACCATTTGGGAGAAATACGGCACCGTGTATAGCATTAGCAGCTACCATCATCGCACAAAGAACCGAACCCGATGCGATTATCACTGTCTTGCCATCAGACCACATTATCAGCAATGTCAGAGAATTTCATCAAACAATAGAAATAATGGGTAACTGTGCATCTGACACACCCGCCATCGTCGTATTGGGGATGGAAGCTCAACGCGCCGAAACACATTATGGCTATATGCAATGGACAGATGATCAAGACACAATCGCAAACGATCATTATTGGCGAGGAATACGCAAAGTCACAACCTTTGCAGAAAAACCGGATGCACAAACCGCTCAAAATTTTTGCGATGACGGTAATTTTCTTTGGAACACCGGTATCTTTTCCGCTACACTTTCCACTCTTCTCGAATCATTAAATCTACATTTACCTGAACACATGCCCCTGTTTCGGATTATCGAACCACATTGGGGCAAATCCTCATATATGCCCACCTTAGAGTTTATCTATCGGCAAATGCGCCCCGTTTCTATTGACCACAGCGTTATGGAACATGCGCAAAACATTCTCACCATCACAGGAACTTTCATGTGGAGCGATATCGGCTCTTGGGACGAATACTACCGCCTCTCAATGAAAGATGCAAAACAAAATGTTATGGAAGGTGATGTCATTGCCATTGACTCAACGCGTTGTCTGGTTAATGCATCTCAAAAACTCATAGCATTAGTTGATGTCCAAGACATCGCTGTTGTGGATTCCGGCGAAGCATTGCTTATTTGCAAACGCGGTTCAACCAACAGAGTTAAGGAATTGGTAGATTATTTGCGGAGGAAGCAGATAACGAAGTATTTGTAAAACAGTTAATGCATCTTATGTATAAACTCATGCAATTTTTCTTTACTGCAACAATATTCATAATTCTCTGTTCAGTAAAAAGTTATGGATGTGTTTTTCTTACTGAAAACGAAGAGGAAGATACACTTACCTTTTACCCGCGTATTCTTTCAGTGAGCGACAGCTCCTCTTCCGAGTACGCACAAAATCCTCTGACAGACACAGCAACCTTTCTCAGTGTTGTCAATGAACAAAAAAATAATTCTTTATCGGATAGTTCCATATCAGATTCCTTTTCTGGTATCGCTTCTTACTATGCCGATCGCTTTCAAGGAAGGCGCACCTCATGCGGTGAAATATATTGCCATGACAGCTTAACCGCAGCCCATCGTTCCTTACCATTCGGCACCTTACTTTATGTGCAAAACACCACAAATGGCAAAGCTGTCATAGTACGCGTCAATGACCGTGGACCATTCAAGCCCGGACGCTGCCTTGATGTTTCAAAACGTGCTGCCCATGAATTAGGCATCATAGGCAAAGGAACGGGCACGATACAAGCCCATATCATCACACCATCATTCAAAAAAGAACAAACAGAAGATGAAAACAATCAACAAACACAATCATCATCGCTCTATTATGATGAATAAATCGTCGTACAAAATGCCACGCAAAGCTCCAAACAATTAGTCTCTCCTTCCCACAACATACACATAATCGCCAAGTATGGAAAAATTGCATTATCAAAATATTTTCCCTTTTGGGTAATAAACAAGCAACACTTTGTAATACCAATTTATATTTGCATTTCGGCAGGTTGATTAATTGTAGCAAACCACGACAATTGTAGCAAGATAAATGATTATATTCGCACAAATGATTGTATAATTATATTCACAGAGGTTGCTATGCGTTTCTGCATATTGGTATTTATTGTTGTGCTGTTTGCACACTTTGCGCTCTTTGCACAATGGACAAGAACAAATGGTCCTAATGGTGGTATGGTAACTTCGGTCATTTCAATGGATAATATATTATATGCAGGAACATACGGAGGAGGTGTGTTCCGAAGTACAGATAATGGAAGTAACTGGGAAAAAACCGGTTTAGTTAAGGAAGATATTAGACTATTTGCTCATGACAATCAATATATCTATGCCGGTGGTGATGGAATTTACAGAAGTTCCGATAAGGGAATAAGTTGGGAAGAAATATATTCAGGATTAAGAAATGTTCATATTAATGCAATTCATACGAATGGGAAATATATTTTTATTGCTACTTTCGGTGGAGTATATCGTAGCGATGAACACGGTAAAAATTGGGAACTGATCAACAATGGTTTACCAAAACAAAATGTAACTACTATGAAAATAATGGGACAATATCTCTATGCAGGTACTTATGGTGGAGGCATTTTTCGAAGTAAGAATAATGGTAACGATTGGTATAGTTGTGGATTGAATACCATGAATATTAGTGGAATGATTAATCATAATAATTATCTGTACGTAACTATACCAAATGGGAGAATTTTCAAGTGTTCAGATAATGAAGAAAATTTGAATATAGTCGAGTTGCCAAGCGTCAAAAATGGTATAACAGCACTCACAAGCGATGGTCATAACATTTACATAGGTTATAATGATAGTAATGGTGTTTATCGCAGTAGTGACAATGGAAACAGTTGGGTTTCAGTGAGCGATAGTTGGAAACAAACATCAGTATATAATCTTATCATAGATACTGAGTACCTTTATGCAGTGACATTCGAAAAATACCACAGTAAAGTATTTCGTAGCTCGAATCAAGGAAAAAATTGGGAAACAGTAAAAGCGACTAATATATATACTTACTCCTTTACGATAATGAATGAATTTATATATGCAGGGACAATGAGTGATGGTGGTAGCTTATATCGTAGTTCAGATCAAGGAAAAAATTGGGATATTGTTAATTCTGGTGTACTTCCCCCCCATTTTTACGCTCTCGCTAATGATGGGAAAAATATATATGCTGGCGGTACGATGGGTATAAATTGTAGTTCTGATAATGGAGAAATCTGGAAAGACTGTAGCGATGTGTATGTAACTGGAAGTCATGTTACTACAATAGCAATTGATGAACAATACGTATATGTAGGAACAAAGCAACGTGGTATGTTTCAAATGTTAAAGCAAAGTGGTAAATGGGAAGAAATTAACAAAGGATTAACTTTAACGGATATACATAAACTTGCCATTGATTATGAAAACAAAATATATGCAGGGACAAGTGGTGGTTTGTTTTTCAGTAAAGATAAAGGCAAAAAATGGGAAATCATAAACTTGATGTTTGATACCGTGACGGCACTGGTAACAGACCGAGAAAATATCTATATCGCTGAAAGAAAAGGTGGAGTATATCATAGCATTGATCAAGGGAGGAGTTGGCGCAATATCGGGCTATCGGACAAGATAATTACATCAATGCTGATAGACGAGAAAAGTATCTATGTTGGTACAATTAACGGCTTATTTCGAAGCTCTAATCAAGGGGAGACTTGGGAGAACATAGATGCTAATTTAAAAAACAAAGAGATTCTGGCAATTTGTATTAAAGACAGATACCTCTTCGCAAGTATTTACGGTAACGGCGTCTGGAAATTGGACTTGCAAAACAATGCTTCTTCACAATTCTCATTTGATATTGCTCCAAACCCCACGAATGATAATGTACTTTTTTCAATTCAAAATTATTACTCTGATCTTCCTATATCTTTAGAAATATATACATTACACGGCGAAAAAGTATTTGAAGATATCCTTCGCTATAGTTCTTATAATCTTGAAACAGATAATTTACCTTCAGGCTTATATTACTGTTTTATTGGTTCGGGACAGAATTTCGACATGAAAGTACTGTCTGTAATGAAATAAGTCGTTAATTCCTAATGTGTAATGAACAAGGCATGTCGTTTCATATACTTAAACTTGTAAAATAATATTTTAGCATTTTTGATCGCTATATTGTTCTCTTTTTCCAAAGAATTTGATTATTACTGTAAACATATTCAAAATATCTGTAAACTAGAAACGCTTTTGAATTTTACTCCTGTTATATTTCATTTTCCTGTAAAACTTGTTTTATGTCATGCCAGCTAAATCCCTGTCTTTGTAAAAATCCCATGAGTGCCGTTTTTCTTTTTTCAGGTGTGCGTGATTGGAGGGCACGAAGTTTTTTTTCGGCGGCTTGTTTGCATAGTTCTGTTGTGTTGATAGTCGGGGCAAATTCTTGCAGAACTTTTTCAATGATGGTTTTGGGAATAAATCGTTTGGTTAATTCTATGCGCAATCTGTTATTTGCGGCTTTTTTCCTTTGGCTGTATTCGCGGATAAATGTTTGTGCATAGCGTGTGTCGTCGAGATAATCAAATTCGTGGAGAAATGCAATGCAGTATTCGATTTCTTCGGGAGTATATCCCTTTTTGTGCATGGCTTGCCGCACTTGTCCGACGGTACGCGGTTTGTAGGTTGCATAATTGAGTGCTTTTTGTTTTATATCATAGCGGCGATTGTCTGCATGGAGCTTTTGGGCTAATTCTTCTGTTAGATTCATTCCCTTGCGCAGTCCATGAGCGGTGGCAATGTCTATGGAGCATCCCAGATAAAATTCGCCATTGACAAATATGGAACAGCGCGAAGTACGCTTTTGAACCATAATCGCCGTGATGATGCCGTGAGATGTACGCATACCGCATTATCAAATATAGGCTTCCAAATCTGCAATGGATTCCACCATGACCGCGCGTGCTTTTGAACCGTCGAAAGGTCCGACGATGCCGGCAGCTTCAAGTTCGTCCATGATGCGCGCCGCACGAGCATATCCCACTTTGAGTCGTCTTTGGAGCAATGAAACCGAGCCTTGTTGATGGGTAACGACGATTGCCGCAGCATCAGCGAAAAGAGCATCACGTCCTGCCGAAAGATCAATGTCAGAACCACCCGAATCGGTATTTTTCTCAACGACACTTGGCAACATATACGGATTTGCATAGCCATCTTGGTCAGCAATGAAGTTACAGATTGCTTCTACTTCATCGGTGCTGAGGAATGAGTTTTGCAAGCGTATGGGTTTGGGTGAACCGCCGGGTAAAAAGAGCATATCACCATTGCCGAGAAGCTGGTCTGCGCCATTCATATCAAGAATGGTGCGTGAGTCTATCTTACTTGCAACCTGATAGGCAACTCTGGCAGGGAAATTAGCTTTGATATATCCTGTAATGACATTGACGCTGGGTCTTTGGGTTGCGACGATTAAGTGAATACCGATGGCACGCGCCAATTGAGCTAATCGAGCAATGGGTTCTTCCACTTCTTTGGCTGCTGTCATCATGAGGTCAGCCAATTCATCAATGACCACAACGATATAGGGCATTTGGCGATGCACGTATTTAGTGGTGTCTTTGTATTTACCTTCCTCAACCTTTTTGTTATAGTCCACAATATTCCTTTGTCCGACGGAGGCAAGAATGTCATAGCGTCGTTCCATTTCAGCCACCAATGATTTGAGCATCAAGACAGCATTAGCAGGATTGGTGATAATGCGCTCGTCCACATCGGGGCATATAGCAAGGAAATGTTTTTCCAAAGCACTGTAAAATGACATTTCCACTTTTTTGGGATCAATGAATACCAATTTGAGGTTTTTGGGATGCATTTTATAGAGCAAGGATGCAATCATGGTATTGACCCCGACACTCTTGCCCGCACCTGTAGCACCTGCGATGAGAAGGTGAGGCATTTTTGCTAAATCGGCAATATAGACTTCCCCACTGATTGTTTTGCCGAGAGCTAATGGCAAACGATGCTCGCTGTCATTGAACTTGGGATTATTAATGATGCTGCGGAAAAATATGGTGGTGGGATTGTGATTGGGAATTTCAATACCGACCGTTCCTTTGCCCGGAATGGGGGCGATGATACGAATGCCTCGTGCTTTCAAAGCCAAAGCCATATCATCGGATAAACTTTCTATTTGGGAGATTTTGATGCCCGCAGCAGGGACAAATTCATACTGTGTGACAACGGGTCCCGGGGTGACTTCCAAGTTTTCAATAGTAATTTTAAATGTGCTGAGTTTTTCTTGGAGTAAACGTGCATTCATCGCTAATTCGGCTTCATCAATTTCCGTATTTACTGACGGCGGATCAGCCAAGAGTTCCAATCCGGGTGGTGTATAATCCAATTCTTTGTCAAAATCATCTTCAAAAATCGGCTCAACCACTTCTTGCGTTTGCAAAATAGGGCTGTCTTGCACAGTAACCACCAAAGAAGGTTTATCCTGCGACGGCACGAGAGGCATATCAGCACTCTCATCGAAGGTTTCATCATAGGATATATCATGATGGTCTTGCATAAAGTCATCACTTATATTATTTACATCAGCACCTTCGGCAATGATTTCACCGGTGCGTGTATTGACAGCATATTCATCATCATCAAGTGGAGGCAAGTCGAGAGAAGCCGAAACTTTTGTCGGTGGCACAGGAAATCGCTGCGGCGGTAAATCTGTATGGGTTGTCATCGGTTTTACCGTCGTATTCGTCTCGCGAGGCAAATCTTGCTTTGGTCCCTCATGTTTTGGTAGTGGGGGTTCCGAAACCGATGTCCGAAGTTGTTCCTGCGGTCTTTTAATAACAGGTTCTTGAATAATTGGTTTTTGTTGCGGAGCTTGGTCTTGGGGTTTCATATTTTTCGTGACGCGACGCATGATATTTGCGGGTTCGTCTTCGTCTGCTGCGGAACGTGACATCGTTTCATTACTATGCCGCTGTTCTTCTGATTGCACAGGCATGGTAATCTGGTCTTGAGTTGAATCAGCATCACGTTCGGGACGCATAAACAGTTGTTTAACATAATCACCGGCAAGAGCGAGTGAATGCAATGCTTTATCAATATCAAGTTCTGCACCGACAAATAAGACGCTTGTAAATGCAGCCGTCAAGAGAAGAAAAGCACCTATTTTCCCGATAAAGTCGGAGAGTACCGATGCTAAGAATTGTCCTATCGCGCCGCTCCACTCAGGAGAAAACGTGGGCATCCAAGGGGTTAATTGAAAGACCCCGAAAATTGCAGCCCCGCACACACCAAGTATGATAGCAGTTGCAGTTCTTTTCATCACGATACGAGGGATTGACTGGGTGACAAAGAGATGTTTAGCCCACCAAACGATGATTGCAGGCAGCATTAAGGTGGCGATACCAAATGTGTGATTATAGAGAAAATTAGAAATAACAGCACCAAATAACCCAAGCCAATTCTGTGTTGTATCTGCCCTTGCCCGCATTTCATCATCACCTCTGACAATGCCGGAAACGTCTCTCATGCTTAACTCTGCATTTGCCGCATCAGCTTGAGTATATGTTATGAGAGCAATAGCAAGTAGAAAGGCGAAAAGCATTGAAAACACGGCAATTACCTTCCATTGGCGTGTAAAATCGCGCACCGGCTCCATCACTTCCTGCTGTTGGATTAACTGCGTAGCTTTTGCAACATTCGTTTTTTTACCGCGTGTCTTTTGTTGTTGCGGTTTTGACTCTTCCTCAAGTGGCAACACCGAGGGGGAATCATTGTTAGTATATGATAATCCGGGCTGCAAAGAAGATCCGAACTTCCGAACAATGATATTATCGTTTTCTTGATGTCCGTTTTTTTGTTGTGAGGGCATAGTATTTCCTCTAAATACAAGCACTTGCGGCTCTGGCATTATGAACTCCTGAAAACAATGGAAATGATAAGGATAATTCAATCTCAAAAATCATTCCATAAGGAACATAATGGGAAACGCAATGTTGACAAAAATTAGTTGATATGTTATGATATGAACGTGTGCTGCATACCCACGTCTGAGTTGTTTTGCTGCTTTTCAATAGCGAAAATAACACACTGGCGACAAAAGTCGCATGTGAACTTCCCAAAATATTCAATAAGAGTTGTTATCATGATATGCAAACCAAGTGGAATCGGACAGATAAACGTGAGACATAAAACAACAGAGCAAGAACTATTATAGCATATTAGATTGATTGAACTTACCCTCATTTAGCTTCATTGGCTACGATGCGGATAGTAACTGAATCATCGGAGAAGAATATCATATTTACCGTCACTTTTTCTTTGCTTTCGTAATTTTGTAATCGTTTTTTCAGCACAATGGAGAATTTCATGAACATAATAGTATGTGTATCGCAAGTACCGGATACCACCACGAAGATTGCCGTCGGAGCAGATGGCAAAACAATTGAGAAAAACGGTGTTAAGTTTATTCTCAATCCTTATGATGAATATGCAATTGAGGAGGGCTTGCAATTAAGAGAAAAGTTTGGAGGCACTGTTACAGCCCTAACAGTTGGCAATGATTCATCAAAAGACATATTGCGGACGGCATTAGCTATGGGAGCCGACAAAGCTGTCTTAATTTCTGATTCCGGTAATTCCGATACATTCGGTATTGCACACTCGATAGCAGAGTATGCAAAAACAGTAGTGCCGGATTTAATTATTTTAGGTCGTCAAAGCATTGATTATGACTCATTTGCAATGGCTTCTATGGTAGGCGAATTGTTGAGTTTGCCCTCAATATCAATGGTATCCTCTTGGACTATCAATGGCAGTTCTATTACTGCAGAACGCGATATTGAAGGCGGCAAAGAGGTCATCGAAGCTTCATTACCTTGCGTTATTTCTGCGCAAAAAGGACTTAACAATCCACGCTACCCTAAATTGCCGGATATCATGAAAGCTAAATCCAAACCGATTGATGCAGTCGCCGGTACTTCTGTTCCTGCTCGCGTAATGACCGTTTCAATGGAATTACCACAAACGCAACGCCGAGGTATAATTCTTAATGATAGCGAGCATGATATTACAGAGTTAGTGCGTTTGCTTCATGAAGATGCCAAAGTTATCTAAATTTTAATCATTTAATTGAGAACAACATGAAAATTATAGTCTTATTGGAACCATCAGGCAATAGTATAAAAAGATCCTCATTAGAATCCATCACAGCAGCACGTGCCCTTGGAGCGACATCCATACATGGCTTTATGTATGGTGGAGAAGCCAATGCAGCACAGATAGCCGGTGAATATGGGTTGTCCGACATTGCTCATACTCCTGCGACGGAGTATTCTTCAACAGCTGCCGCTACTTCTTTGGCACAATTTGCGAAAAGTGAGTCTGCATCAGCAATCATGGTTGCCGCGAATGCAGCCGGTAAGGAAATTGCGCCACGTGTAGCAGTTAAACTTGAAGCCGGTTACATCCCGGATTGTGTTGGACTTGCTCTAGTTAATGGCTTAATTCAGGGTACCAGACCTGTTTATGCCGGTAAAGCCCGTATAGCTGTTTCAGCGACGACTGCAATGTCTGTTTATGCTTTACGCCCCAATGTGTTTACTGCACGTAAAGCTGATTCTGCAACATCGGTTAATGTACGCACATTTACTCCACAACTTTCTGAAAGTGATACTCGTGTAAAAGTAACGAATGTTATCCGAAATGAAGGAAAACTTGATGTTTTAGAAGCTGATATTATCGTATCGGGCGGACGCGGTCTTAAAGGACCGGAAAACTTCCATTTAGTAGAAAATTTAGCTGATAAACTCAGTGCTGCCGTAGGTGCATCACGTGCAGTAGTAGATGCCGGCTGGAGACCACATGGCGAGCAAGTCGGACAAACGGGTAAAACGGTATCTCCCAATATGTATGTTGCTTGCGGTATCAGCGGCGCTGTGCAGCACTTAGCAGGTATGTCTTCTTCCAAAGTTATCGTCGCAATTAACAAAGATAAAGAAGCACCTATTTTCAAAGTAGCAGACTATGGCATTGTGGGAGATGTTTTTGATGTCTTACCTGTCTTATCTCAAAAAATTGGCGCAGTAACGGGTAAATAATATATAATCATCAAAGATATAAGGATAAGCACGTATGGAAAAAATTCAATTGGAAGTTCTCGGATTGTCAGCTAACCCCGCAAGTCAGGGAACGTACGCGCTTGTTTTAAAAGAAGTTGAGGGTGTACGTCGTTTGCCCATAGTTATCGGAACACCCGAGGCAATGGCGATAAGCAATGAATTGGAAGGTACTCCACGCCCTCGACCAATGACCCACGATCTTCTCAAGAATGCTATCGAAGCTTTAGATGCTGCCGTGATTGGAGTTTTCATTCATGATTTGGCTGACCAAACTTTTTACGCATTGATACAACTTGACAGAAATGATATAGAACTTGATAGTCGTCCAAGTGACGCTATTGCTATCGCACTGAGGTTTAATGCTCCTATCTATATTGCTGAAAACCTCTTAGATGAAGCAGGTTTTTCTCCGGAAGAGTTGGAAGGTGTCGTAGAATCTCAAGAAAACTCTGAAAAAGAAATTGAGGTGGAAAAATCAACACCCCGTACTCGGCGAGAAATATTGGAAGAATATTTACTTCGTGCTATAGAGCAAGAGGAGTATGAAAAAGCCGCACAAATTCGTGATGAAATTGAAAAACTTAATCATGAGTAGCAAATATTTCAAGAAATTTTCCTATTTTTGTGGCTCAACACTGGTACGCCGGGGTAGCTCAGGTGGTTAGAGCAACGGAATCATAATCCGTGTGTCGGCGGTTCAAATCCGTCCCTCGGTACAATCAAAAAAAACCTTAGTAGCAATCTACTAAGGTTTTTTTACATAATAAGCGACTTTAACCTCTACTCTCTTCAATTCCTACTTGTATAGTTCTCATCGTTTTTCTATGATATTTTACTGTTTATCTTGATAAGAAGCAGAAATTGAGCACGGCATCATATTCAGCAAGCAATTAGTTGCAATTCTTTTTTGCCGACACAACAACATAACGTACTTAATACGGCGACGCTCAATCACACGAAGCCATCTTACCGTTTCATTACAAATGAAGTAAAAATGATGACGATTTGATTCTAACATTCTCACTACTTCCGCTTGGGAATAGTGCAGATGTTTACCATATTTATCACGCACCCCAATAACAGCAATTTCATCATGTGGTTCCTCCGCTGTCACTCGCCTATGAATACAGATAATTTCGTAATTCATACAATGCAAAGAGATTAGAATTAATGTTCCCTTGCATCAAGGAATAATCATGCCTATTTTAGGTTTCTGCGAGAATCAGTGAATGGTATTGTTTGCTATGGAGTATAACAGTTTACGTTTTGCAATAGGAAATAAAGTTTCAGCGAACGGAAACTCTATTGCCGTCTCACAAAGATACACAGCCGGATTTGGTAGTTCCGGAAACTTTCTCATTAAATCCAACTTTAATGAGCGAAAATCCGACATTACTCCTTTCATTCGGATGACATCCACTAACCGCGTGCGTAATGCCCTATATTTATCCTCTGCTCCGGTAAAAACAGTCATCTGATACCGAATAATCGCATAAAGTGAGTTCTGCGTGTCAGGTACAATAAAATAGCCCTCATCTTGATATGTCGGTATTATTCCGACAGGAACAACTTGGCAATGTTCATCAACAAAATCATAGATTATCTTTCCTTCTTCCAAAGTCGTTTCAATATGTGGTAAAGACCATTCAAGCAACTCCTTAATTGACTGAATAGCAGCATCCGGCGAGTTTTGCAATGAGTATAGTAGTGTTAAGTTACGTAAATCTACCCCGGACAGAGTGCGTGGCAAAGCACTGTCAACTAATTTGGCTTGTTTGAATATATCAAGTGTTTGCTGATGAACATCAATTATATCCGTCAAATCAGGATAAATACAATTTTGTCGAAAATGCTGATGAATTTCTTTGAGTGCGGCAAGAATAGAGTATTGCGCTGCTTCTCTGTCACGTACAGCATCAACAAAGAGAGAAAAAGAAAGCCGTTGCATATAACCTCCGAAAAAAAAATACCATGAAGTAAATTTGCTTCGAATATGCAACGGCTTTTTGTTATAACAATATCACTCACAAAGTGGGTGTGCTAATGCTAATCGGTTTGCGCTGATTTTCCTGCGGGGTTAAGAGCATGTGCCGGAACTGCTCTTAAATTTTTTACTAGACCAATCCATGAAAAAACAACAAGAATATAATATGTAATATCTATTTCCCACCAAAAGAAACCATTACGAGTACTTGCCTGATAATGATGATGATTATTGTGCCAGCCCTCTCCTAATGTGACTAAAGCAAGTACGAAATTATTTTTACTGGTATCTGTTGTTTCATAACGACGGTTACCCCAACGATGTGATAAAGAATTAATGGTAAATGTCCCATGCCATAACAGCACAGTGCTGACAACAAAGCCCCACACGAGTGCTGACCAACCGCCAAGAAGAAATATTGTGACAGCAAACAGAACCGGAGGAACAACCCAATATTTATTGAGCCACATTAACTCCGGGAAGCGAGCAAAATCATTGATTAACTTATACTCGGTTTCTTCATTCTTCGAGTCAAGTATCCACCCGATATGAGCATACCAAAATCCGCGTTTGGGGGAATGTAAATCTATATCTTCATCTGAATGTTTGTGATGGAAGCGATGATGCGCTGCCCACCACAATGCACCCTTCTGAGAGGATGTTTCTGCCATGAAAGCTAGGATAAATTGGAACCAGCGGCTCGTTTGATATGTTTTATGGGAAAAATAACGGTGGTAGCCACCCGTGACAAAAAACATACGCAAATAGTACATTCCTATAGCCAAGGCAACGTAACCCCATGAAAATTCTACAAAAAAAGCGGCGACACATGCAATATGCAATAGCCAAAAAGGAAGTGTTTTAACGGAAAAATATGTGGACATTAAACTAACCCTACTGTGAAAAAAAATATAGTATCCGATTATCAATTACATATACGCTAATTGATACTACCGTCTATGGACGTTTTAGGATGGTGCAAAATTACCTACTAATTGACATTCTAAAAAAGACTATTATCATATTCATTCATAATTCATCAATTTATCATTTTTTTGGCAGTACAGCAATGTTGAGCTCTTTCCTTGCAAATGCAAGGGCTATCCGCAATTCTGACATCTGATATCGTGCGCCACAGTGCTCACGAAGCTCACGTAATACCGCTCGACGATTATGTACAATGTATTGGCGCACTTGTCTGTAAAGCTCTTCGCCAATCAGGGTCTCTCGCTCTAAGATTAATGTGGACGCTATTGCTGTTTCTAAATGCTTTGCAATCGTACCCGGATCTATGTTGCGCGTTTCAACGATTTGCCAAAATGACATCCCCTGCCTTGCCAAACGAACACTTTCTTTAATCGTAGGCGGTAAATCACTGCTCTTTAAGTCATCGTTTTCCGTATCGGTTCCTATATACTGTTTAATTGCTGCAAAAAAATGTGAACTATAACGAGTTAGAAATATATCACTAATCTCAGTAATTGCCTTGAGTTCTTCGCGGTTCATTGGTAATGTGCCGGCTATGCGTTGCAAAGCAGTATCGCTCACTATTGTCTCGGGTGACAACTTATCAATATTCGCAAGTTCTGAACGCAAATGAACCAACTTTTCAAGGAAACGGTTATCTATCTTGATTGTCATTTGCTTTAACTCAAAACTCGGATGCAAATTTTTTGCAATCGCAAAGCCCAAAGAAGTCATAGACACTGTAGGAAAATGATCTGCGCTAATCTCAATAATACTGTCTGATTGCGCTTGACGCAAAGCAATAGCAATTTCATCTGCATCAAAGTCACATGCTATGCCATAAGATTTCATACTATACATCCCATACCTCAATATCTTTGGCGATTTATTTCCTATAAGAATATCTGTTATGACACCCACACCGAATCTGCCCGCAGTTTCTGAACAAACACTAAGTATCGCCTGTCGCAAAAACTCACCATCCCTGTCTAACTTAGGCAATTTCTTAGGTGATGTGCTCATACATGAACTGCAACGACCGCAACTGCCACGGCAATCATCTTCTTGAAAGTACTGCAGAATGAAATTACGTTTGCAATCAGTAGTCACCGCATAACGCTCTACAATATCAAGCTTGCGGATTGCTCTTTCTTTTCTCTCATAAAATGCCGGAAAATCTATTGGCAAGCGTGAAAATGGCATACGCTCCAATAGTAATGTCAAGCCACCCGACGCTCCCGGTGGTTGATAACGAACTATTCGCCCATACTCAAAGGTACGCATCGCACTCTCAAATTGCTCCATTGCTATATCATGCTTGGCTAACATCTCACGAACATCAAACATCATGGGTGCCGATAAGGCTCCTGCTCCCACACTGCGCAATAATGCTATCAACACCTGCTGTTTATCCGCTGCAATATTAGCCGCATACTCCTTCACTCGATCTTGTGACGTCGTAAATTGTATTGTTGCCAATCCGCTTTCGCCACCTCGACGCACTATACCATATCGCTCAAACAATGATACTGCCGCATCCACTGCTATCGAACGTATTCCAGCACGGCTGGATAACTGATACGAATCCATCAGTAATGGTGCTACAGACCTATTGCCCACAGCTATTCCCTGCACATCATATATTGTCTCGTAAAGTAGCTCTATGTCATGTTTGTCGGGATATGTTGCCTCAAGGAAAAAGTCCATTAACTTCCTATCCGTAGGATGATATAACATATAACAACTACTCGGTTTACCATCGCGACCTGCCCTGCCGGCTTCCTGATAATATGACTCCAAAGTCTGGGTCAAATCACAATGAATAACATTACGCACATCCGATTTGTCTATGCCCATACCAAAGGCATTCGTCGCAACCAATACCCTACAGGAACCCGATAAAAACTGCTCTTGAGCATGCTCTCTATGTGTATCTTCCATACCGCCATGATAGCCCAAAGCAAACTTCTTATACTCCCTAATCTGGCTTGTAAACATCTCAACTCTTTTACGTGATCCACAATATATAATCGTCGAACCGGCTTCAGTTTCATCAAGTATGTCTATGATTCTTTCTGTTTTATTCTTACACTCTTCCGTTTTATATGATAAATTTGGGCGATCAAAACCCCGGATAAAACTCTTCGGCGCGGTTAAACCAACATTCTTCAGTATATCAAATTGCACTTCGGGAGTTGCGGTGGCGGTCAAAGCAATTATTGGTACTCTAGCTATATGGTCAAAAACAGAAGGAATTGCCATATAAGAAGGGCGAAAATCATGCCCCCATTCCGAAACACAATGCGCTTCATCCACAGCCAACATTGAAAGAGGTATAGCCGCCAATTGCTCCACAAATGACCGGCTTTCCAAGCGTTCAGGGGCTAAATACAACAGTGAATACGCACCCTGACGGGCTTCTTGTATTGTTTGCTTAATGGCAGTTGTTGACATAGAACTATTGATATACGATGCCGAGATACGTGCCTTTTGCAATTGTTCCACCTGATCCTTCATCAATGCTATCAATGGCGATACGATAAGTGCCGTGCCCTGCCGCAATAATGCCGGAATCTGATAACACAACGACTTGCCACCACCTGTCGGCATAACTACCAATGTGTCATGACCTTCGGTTATGCTGCGTATTATTTCTTCTTGACCCGTTCTGAATTGTTCATAACCAAAATGTTGGCTCAATAACCTATGTGCATCTGTTGATGAATACTGCATGATAGTATTACAATAATGATTCCTTACTCAATTTACAAAAAATTAACATAGCGAAACACTTTCTCTGTGCATTCTATGCTGCATTTCTGCTCGTCATCGCCAATAATCCACAAAAAAAACGGGGCAATCATACGATTGCCCCGCCCCTGTTGTACCACGTAAAGATATTTTGCGGCTCCCCTTATCCATCAAAATACCATGACTAGTCAAATGCAACTTAACACATTTTTTTTGATTGATAACTATTATCACGTTTGAAAAATATAGATTGTGTGGAATGCCCTCAATGATGCTTATAAAGAATCCTCATGTGATGATGAAATCACGATAAATGTATCGGCTGTTCGCACATGATTGCGCCCAATGAAAGTGAGCATAGATTCAATTTGAGGGATATGTTTTACCCATTCATAATATTACCATCATCCATGATAATCGTAGTGATGCAAGAGCCTGTCATTTGGTGATTTTAAAGCGTGGAAGGAGTTTTCTTGGTCTCGAAATGAGTAATTTTGCTTCATGAAAACGGAAAAACTGATATTAATAGTAGCGGGTGAACCATCGGGTGATTTACATGGAGCACGCTTGATGAAGAGTTTGCGTGATCAATCGGCTGTGTCTTTGCGATTTATCGGCATTGGCGGCAATGAGATGCAAAAACAAGGTTTACAATCTCTTGTATCTTTGAGCGATATGAGCGTAGTTGGATTTTGGGAGGTTGCCAAACGTTATGGCTTTTTTCGTGATGTGTTAGCGCGGTGCATTACTGTAATGGATAATCATAACATTGATTGTTTTGTTGCGATTGATTATCCGGGTTTTAATGAGCGCTTGGCAAAGGCTGCAAAAAAGCGTGCAGTACCGGTGATTTGGTATATAGCTCCACAATTGTGGGCATGGGGTAAACATCGTGCGAAATCTCTTAGTAAGTGTATTGACAGATTATTGGTTGTATTTCCTTTCGAACGTGCTTTTTTTGAACAATTTGGCATTGCGACCGATTTTGTTGGACACCCTTTATTGGATGATGAGCAGTTTTCGGCGGAGCGTAGCATTGAATCATCTACACCTTTGTTTGCTTTGTTACCCGGTAGTCGTAATCAGGAAGTACAAAGAAATTTGCCGGTGATGTTAGAGGCTGCTATGTTGATGCAAAAGGAAATGGATTTGAATATAGCTATTGCTCAATCGCCGAGCTTGCCTGTGAGTGCATACAAAGTAATATTGTCGAATTATGGCTTGGAGGACTATGAACTTTGGACTAACTCTCGTCAGTTGATGTTTTCGGCTCGGGCAGGTATAGTGAAAACCGGCACTTCAACATTGGAGGCATGTTTATGCGGGATGCCTTTTTCGATGATGTACAAGACTTCGACATTGTCATATTATATTGGGAAGTCATTGGTAAATCTTGATTTTATAGCTTTGCCCAACATAGTATTGGGTAGGCAATGCGTTAGCGAGTTTGTTCAATCGGATGCTACGGCAGAGCAACTTGCACGTGAAAGTATGCTGTTGATGCGTGATGACGGATTACGTAATCGGCAAAAAGCCGACTTTGAAACGGTGCGTGATTTACTTGGTGCATCAGGTGCGTCAGCACGGGCGGCAAGGGTAATCTTGGATGTTCTATGAAGCGAAAAGTGTTGATATATATCGGTTTGTTTGTGTTGCGTTTACTTGCTAAAACGTGGCGGATTCGGGTTGTAGGCAACATTCCTATTGATAAAGGTGTGGTTATTGTTTGGCATGGTATGATGTTGATTGTATGGAAGTTCTTTTCAGGACGCAGTTGCGTGGGAGTAACAAGTCATAGCAAAGATGGCGATGTGTTGGCTCGTTTGCTGGGTTTTTGGGACTATAGAGTTTTGCGTGGTTCATCATCACGAGGCGGCAAAGAAGTATTGGCGAGTATTGTGGAAATGGCAAAGAGACAATTGGTAATCATGACGCCGGATGGTCCTCGCGGTCCGGCAGAAGTGGCAAAAGCCGGAGCTTTTGTTGCAGCGCAGCGCTCCGGTACTATGTTGTATTGTTGTCGCGTACATATCAAAAGTGCTTACAGATTACCAAGTTGGGACTCCTTTGCTATCCCCTATCCTTTTAGTAGTTGTACCTTAGAGTTTTTTGATGCCATTCGAATTGAATCAGATGCCGACAGAGAAGAAGTAAGTACGATTATGGAACTTATGTCGGCAAAAATGAGGAGTAATATGTGAGTGAGAGTTGCGTCAAGGGCTAAAACAGTTAGGATTGTCATGAATAATATTGTAAGATTTTGTTTGGTTATAATAGTTTTGATTGGGTCTGTTTCAGTTCATGCACAAACGGAGTTTGTGTTTGAGGAGAAACCCAAAGTAAAAGTATCGGATGATGCATCAGGTGCAAGGTATGAAAACTCATTTCAAAGTCTTGGCATTCTGGGAATAGGTATGGCAGATGGCGAAAACCCCATTCGCTGGTTGATAAACATAAACTATAATTCTTTAATTTCAAATGACATAGGACTGTATCTTGAACAACAGTTTATGCTACAAATTTCCGGTGATACACCCTATACATTTTTGGGCAATGGTGTGATGTGTTATCTGACAGGGACAAAACAGTTTGGAATTATCGGCAAAGCTAATATCGGCGTATCATTTGTGAGCGATATAAGAAATAGTTCCTTATTTGGCTCGGCAATAACAGGTTTTGGTTCGACTGTGGGCTTAGGTTTCAGCGGTGGCGAGGGCATATTTGCTTTTCATGCAATGGCTTTATTGCATCAAACAAGTTTGCTTGGAGGTCACATAGCACCTGCGGGTAATGTGAATATTTTATTTAGATTATAACATGAAATTACATACAAACAGAGTTTTGGTTGGGATGTCGGGTGGCGTGGATTCATCCGTGGCTGCAGCTTTATTGGTTGAGCAGGGATATGATGTGATTGGTATTACAATTAAGACATATCGCTATGAAGATGTGGGCGGCAATGTTGGGAATGATTCTACTTGCTGTTCATTGGATGGGATCAATGATGCACGTCGTATTGCGCAGCAATTGGGTATTCCGCATTATGTTGTTGATTTTTCAGAAGTATTTAAGAAGAATGTTATTGATTACTTTGTGCGTGACTATTTGGATGGCAATACTCCGAATCCTTGTGTTCAATGCAATAAGACGATAAAATGGGGCGAAATGGACAGAAAAGCGGATTCATTGGGGGCACAATGGATAGCAACGGGGCATTATGCGAATATCCGACGTGATGAGATAACAGGTAGATATATCTTGTCGCGTGATGAACATAATCCGAAAGATCAAACGTATGCTTTGTGGGCAGTGAGTCAGGATTCTTTGGCTCGTACCATGTTCCCATTATCGGGATTTTCAAAAAATCGTTCACGAGAAGAAGCAAGTCGTTTGGGTTTGGGCATTGCATCAAAACCGGAATCGTATGAGATATGTTTTATTCCCGACAATGATTATAATCGTTTTTTGCGTGACATGGTGCCTAATTTGGAAGAGAAAGTAGCTGATGGTGCAATAATGTTGGATGGCAAGCAAATCGGCACACATCACGGTTATCCTTTTTATACCGTTGGTCAAAGACGCGGTCTTGGCATTGCACACAGTGAACCTTTATATGTGCTGAATGTACTTCCTGAACAGAATATCGTCGAGGTTGGCACTGACGAAAAATTATTACATCAAGGGCTTATCGCTGACAATGTGAATTTGATAAAATATGCCGAATTAGGCGAGAAACGAGAATTTATGGTCAAAATACGCTATAAAGATGAAGGAGCACCGGCACTTTGCTTTGTTGATAAAGACAAGAAATTACACATAGAGTTTTATGAGCCGCGCAAAGCGATTACACCGGGTCAATCGGTCGTGATGTATGAAGGAAACGATGTAGTAGGCGGCGGCATCATTACACAATGGACAGATAATCTCCAAATCACATCCCTATGATTATGAACAAATTATTTTTTGCTATCGTTTTAATTGTCACTCTGGCTCTCAATACTCCCTTGTTGGCACAATCGCAAATTTCAACATTGGCAATGGATGCATTGTGCTTTAGGCGAGACACAGGTAATATAGTTGACGTGATAGCCCTTATCCCCTATCAGATGCTTCAATTCGATAAAAGGGGTTCACGCTATGTTGCTGATTATTCGCTTACGATAAAAATCAAAGACATAAATAGTAAAACTATTAAGGATTTTCAGGAAACGCGCAAAATCACTCTTATGTCTTATGAAGAAACCCAAGGCAGTAAAGCAGGTTTTGAACACAGAGAACAGCGTTTTCCCATGCAGAAAGGCAATTTTACCGTTGAAGTAATAGTGATAGATAATAAAGCCAACACTACATTTTCCAAGACAAGAAAAATTACTTCCATTGATTTTGACGCTTATCCTTTTGCATTGAGTTCAATCTTACTCGTAAGTTCTATAGAGCAAGACAAATCCACATTCAAAATTACTCCATTTTTGTCTGATAATATTTCAGCTTTGGAAGAAGGGGTTTTTATATTTTTCGAGACCTATTGCAGAGAAAAGATTGATTCCGTGGATTATCAGATACGCATCATCAATGCCAAAAACGAGATGGTTTATATGGGCGATAGAATGACCAAATCAGTAAAATCTAATCAAGGCACCGCTCGCCATTATTTGCATTTTTCACCGCCGCCGAAGTTTCAAGCCGGAGTTTATACCTTACGGCTTTATGCATTTAACAAAGAAATGCCCGCAGAAACAGCACCAATTCCTGTTGAACCCAAAGAATTTTTGGCTATGACAGAACGCTCAATAAGCATAGAACGCACCTTCAGCACAGCCATCAATGAGGATATTGACAAGGCGATTCGCCAATTGCGTTATGTTGCAAGCCAATCACAAATAGACGAGATTCAAAATGGCATAACAACCGATGACAAAAAAATGTTGTTTGAAAAATTTTGGAAATCCTTAGACCCAACTCCCTCCACATCACTCAATGAAGCATTCCAAGATTATTATGCACGTGTAAGCTATGCGAATGAGAAGTTTCGGTCGGTCGGTGAGGGATGGATGACAGATAAAGGCATGATTTATATTATCTTTGGTCAGCCGGACTTTATTGATCGCCAGCCCCGACGTGCTGATGGACGCAGTGCGGAACGATGGACATATAACAATACAAATCGCTCATTTACCTTTGTGGACAATAGTGGTTTTGACGATTTTCGATTAACGCAACCGATTTCCCCATCAGAAAAATATGTCTATCGTAAATAGAATGTAGTAACAATCCAAAGAAATATGAAAGATTACTTTGATTCTACGATAATCTTTGTTATTTTCGCTGTGCAGTTTTGTTTCATTTTTATCTAAGGGGGAACCATGAAGGTTCGATTTTACTTTAGTGCTTTGTGTGCATTAGTGGTTTTGTCAGCTTTTTCAACAATGAAAGCTCAAAGCCCGGATCAACAAATGGGTTTTGGTGTGACTATGGGTGCTGGCGGTGGTGGTGCTGTTGGTGGCGCAACATTTGCCTATGCCATTAATCCCGGCTTACACATAGGAACGGGTTTCGGTTTAACAGTAAGTTCAGCAAACGGTGTATCATCGAATACTGTGATTTTTGCACCGTATGTCAAAGGCTTGTTCAAAGGATCGAAAGACTTTGTTCCATTTATTATGGGACAATTCGGCATTACAAGCGGAAGCAGTGGAGGTAATTCAACAACAAGAACGGGGTTAAGTGTACTTGGTGGTGCTGAATATTTCGCATCGAAAAATCTTGGTATCTATGGCTCTTTATCAGTATTAGAACTCGGCTTTGATCCAAGTGTGACAACATTTGGTATTGGCGCATCCGCTAATATTGGTATTGAATGGTTCATGTAAGAATAATTATAGTCATCAGTGTTCAACCTCACAAGCAATCTTGTGAGGTTTTTTTATGCGTATAATCTTATGAATATTGCAATTTTCAGAACGGATCGCTTGGGCGATATGATATTAACTTTACCAATGTGCACTGTATTGAGAGCAGAATATCCTGATGCTCATATTACTATTATAGCACGCAAGGAAAATAGAGTATTATTATCGCGCTGTTCTGATGTCTATAATACTGTGATATTTGAAGAAGATTTTGAGAAATGGGATCTATGGACAATAGCAGGTATATTGCGCAACAAGAAAATAACGATGGTCTATTTTCCCCGCCCACGTTTTGAAGAAATATGTGCATCATGGATTGCGAGAGTTCCTTTACGCATAGGAAGTGCATATCGTTGGTATTCGATTTTTCTTAATTATAAAGTTCCGGATCATCGCAGAGAAGCAACATTTCATGAATTAGAGTATAATATTCGCTTGATTGAATATTATACACATAAAAAATATCCAAAGCAATCGCTTATTTCACCTCTTGTATATGAAGAAGAGCGCAAAAATATCCGTTCACAATTATCATCTATCGCTCAAAAAGAAATTACGAATTTTATTATTATTCACCCGGGATCACGCGGCTCCTCTGTTGATTGGTCTATTGATAATTTTGGATTGCTTGCTCAAGAATTGGAAACATTAACCGATTTCACAATCGTTATTACCGGCACAGCTCCCGAACAAGAAAAATGCCTCATTGTACAATCATATTGCAATAATGCAATAAATCTTTGCGGACAATGTTCGCTGCAAGAAATAATGGCATTATTGAAAGAAACCTCTTTAGTTATTGCCAACTCTACAGGGATATTGCATCTTGCAACAGCATTACACACATCCGTTATTGGTTTATACCCTAATGATCCATCCTTATCGGCTCATCGTTGGGGACCGTATAGCCAAAACTCGAAAGTTATCAAACCTCTACCCGAAAAAATTAATGGCGGTTGGAATGATGATATGTCATTGATTACGGTAGAATCAGTTGTACAATTGGTTAAAAATATGCTGCAATGACAATGAATACACCATATATTGCAGAACTTTATATTTATCCGATAAAATCATGCGGCGCAATTTCATTACAATCCGTCAAAACCGATAAATATGGTTTACAACATGATAGACAGTGGATGATTATTAATAAAAATAATGAATTTTTGACGCAAAGAGAATTACCGATTTTATCCTTAATTATCCCCTCAATCAAGGATGATCAACTTACTATTACACTGCCGGATAAAAGCACCGAAAGCGTGCACTTATATACAGAAAGCGGCACTATCATACAAACACAGGTATGGGATGATGAAGTGTTAGTACATGATTGCGGTGATGAGATTGCATCTTTTTTAAGCGAATATTGTCAACAAAATGTTCGATTAGTGAAAATCGGCAGTTTATTCTCACGAGAAGTACAATCAGGTATCATAGATTTTACCACAGAAGTCGGCTTTGCTGATTCATATCCCCTCTTGCTTATATCACAATTAACTCTCGATGATCTTAATTCACGCTTATTATCACCAATTCCTATGAACCGTTTTCGACCCAATATTGTTATCAATGGCGGCAGTGCTTATCAAGAAGATCATTGGCGAAAATTACGTACAGAAAATAATACTGTATTACATTTTGGAAAACGTTGTTCTCGATGTGTGATTACCACTATTGATCAAAGCACAGCAATTTCGGGAAAAGAACCATTAAAAACACTTGCCTCAAACAATAGAGATCATCGGGGGCGTGTGATGTTTGGCAGTTATTGGGCTTATCAAGAATACGGAAATACATTAAGGGTTGGAGATACGGTGTCTGTGCTAGAATAATTATATTGAAAATAAACGTGATTCCGGTTTTTGTAACCATTCATTTAATGTTTGTGCAATGCCGTCTTTGTGTGACACAATCGGACTGTCTATTTCCCAAGGAATAGCAATATCTGTATCATTCCATGCAATTGCACTTTCGGCTTGCGGATTCCATAAAGCAGTACATAAATATTGTACTTCAACAAAATCCGATAAAGCAGCAAAACCATTAGCAAATCCGGGCGGTATCCACACCATTTGTCTATTTTCATCCGATATTTTCATAGAACAATATTTACCCAGAGTCGGAGAATTATAGCGAATATCTACTTCAACTAATTGAATGCTTCCTCGTATAACTCTGAGTAATTTTCCCATTGGTTTATCCCATTGGAAGTGCATACCGCGAATAACATTTTTCACCGAACCGCTATGATTTTCTTGGACAATTTTTTCAGATATTCCATAGTGTTCCAAATAGTCTGAGCGATATTGTTCAAGAAAAAAACCACGTTCATCCGAGTAAATATCCGGTTGTAGCAATAAAACAGCATCAAAAAATGAATCAACAATATGCAAAGCCATAAGATTATTTTTGTATTATAAATGGTATTGTTTGTACTCCGTACATAGAACGAGCACGTAATGTAAAATATCCTTCATCAAGCGATGTTGTATGCAACTGTATAGTATTAAACCCTTTACTTCCCTCTGCCGAGAAGGAATATTGCACCACACCGACGACATCAATGATGTCGAAATGGAGTTGGGCATTATCCGGAAGAACCATAAATATTTCACTGTTCTCAGACACGGGATGTGGCCTTATTTGATATATCCTGAAAATTGGAGCAGGTGTAAAACTTATCGCTCTCATATCATCAGCACACACAGGTAAGAGCGAAAGTGTAAAATGGGTTGAATCGTTCTCAATACAATATAAAGGATGATTTTGTATAATAGCACTAAATTGTGCAGATTTTTTTGTTGACAGCAAAGCCATATATTCCAATGGTAATTCCCAGAGCACATCAGATCCGGTGAAAATATTTTGTGGTAGTTCCAATGAATATTTTCCATACTGTTCTTCAATAATCGGTACGGTATATTGCATTTTTACACCATTTTGTGAAATGAATATATTGGCTTCTTTACTATTCATAAAATGGAATACATCAGGATCATGGGTAAAGTATAAAGTTAGTTTACCAAGATTGATTTTATCTTTTAGAGTTAATGTGCCCGAATAGAGTACTTTGTGCACAGTGCCTATTGCAACCATCGTAGTGTCAGACATAATAGAGATATTCTGATTTTGTTGTTTTCCTTGAATAAAACCGGACTCTTTTTCAAAAATCGAGGCATTATTTGCAGAAAAAATCATTTCATACGATAGACCATTGTAAGGTATTGTCACATTTTTAACTGTATCTCTTAGTATCATACCACTATCTAATACTCTATTTCTAAATGTTGTATAATTCACAAAGGATGATGCAAACCTTAAAGAATCAATGAGAATACTGACATTTCCTGTATTAAGTACGCTAAGAGGGATAAGAGTATCTGTACAGGCAGTAACAACCATTGGGACAACTGCATCAAAAGAAGCATGTATCGTGTCGGCTCTTATTCCATAACCGCTAATAATAATAGTATCTTGTTTACGCTTAAATCCGGGCAAAGCGTCATGTCTAATATAGAGTGTTGCAGATGATTTTCCGGTTTTTTTCGGAGCAAATGTTATTGGAATTTTTATTTCTCTATCGGGAAGATGAATTTGCTTCTGGGAATATTTCGCATCAAAAGAAAATGCAGCTATATCTCCATTTCCCCATAGTATCGTATCAATAGTTAATTGTTCATTTCCTCCTGAATTAAATATCAAAACAGTATCTAGTTTACTGTGATATATTTTTACTGTGTCGAATTCATAATTATGGGTTGTAATTGTCGGCAAAGTACCATCGCCGCTTAATGTAGTGCTTACTTGCTGATGTAACTTCCAATTCGTTATTTTCCATTGAATATCTTTCGCATACTTTCTTACGGAATCAGGCAAAAACGATGAGCTAAAACGTAAAGTGTCATTTTCTTGGATTGTTGTCGGGAATAAAATGCGCGTATTTTCCTTAAAAGTGAGCGTATCCCCACTTTTTGAAATCAACGCAATGTCAGCTTTCATATTTCCAATATTAGCAATTTCAATGAGTGTATCTTGAGAAATAGTTCCTATTCTTCTTGCCGGAAAGACATAATTATTAGTAAGAACCAAGGGTGCAATCCCTTTACCTTTTACGGTAGCCAATACAGTTGGTAACTCCGGTTGATTATGTATCGGATACATTGCAATACTATCAGAAATACGTTCATCGGGCACATAGCACACAGGTATGGAAAGAGTGTCGCCTGTTTTTAATGTAAGAGGAAATAGACCCGTTGTATCAACAGTAAACTTTGCAAACTGTGGGAACTGTACTTTCGATATAATTATTGGTACATTGCCCTTACTCACAAAATGAACCTTGGAGCATACTGTGTCGCCCACTATAACCTTACCAAAATCATGACTAATGGATGAGAGTTCGGGATAAATATTTCGTCCTAAAAGAGCCGTTGTCATGATAAGGTTACACGGTAACTTCATCTGAAAGAGAGCATCTAAATTATTGGTATCTTTTTTTGGGTCAAAACATATCTCAATGTTGATAGATTTTCCGGGTACTAATATTTGATTTATGACTCCATTAGGATTACCGGGTCCAAAAGATAATCGCGTATCATTAAGCAAAATTCCACCACCAATAGTAATTCCGACTTTTCCTATATTTTTTAATGTAATAGTCCGACATTCTTTTTTACCTGCGGTTACAGTATAGCGGACTGTATCGTTAAACTCAATATCTAATGGCTTAAATACACTACGGTAACGTCTTCTATTCCCCATATTATCAATGGCATCAATGACAAAAAATCCATTTTTTGATGGATTTACCGGCTCTGCTCTAAAGGTAACAAATGTTGACGTGTCTTTTATTGGGTCAATTCTCCACGAATAATTTACAGTTGAATCTAAAGCAACACGCACGTCCCGTAAATACGTGCCTTGATCGGGTGGTGGTTCTTTGGCATATCCATTCACAAAACCACATTCATTGGTTGCATATATCGTCGGAGGAATACTCTCTTTGCGTGAATTAGGGATCAGCTCGCCTCCTAAAGAAAAGGCGTATGCGTCATCATCATGTAAACCATACACAGTGCCGGTGAAGCGTCCTTTTTTTGTCGTTAATTTATGAGTTCCTTCTGTTAACCTAAAATTTATAAAATAATATCGTGTGTCGGGAATTTGATTGTTCATTATAGAAGGATACAATTCTCGAATCAATTTTCCATTAAATCGTAAGCTGTCACGCGCCAGAGAGTCACATGTTATGGTAATATGATGTGATCTAAAAAGTCCATTCGGATAATGAAAAGCTCTAAATATTGCGTCTTGCATATATGCTGTTACAGGAGGTACAATTACCATAGATGGGTCATAACCGCTACTACCGGCTTCTAAACCTCGACTTGTGGGCATAAATTGCGTTAAAGAAAATGGATTCGAAGAAGTCCATGTTAATGGTTCGCCAAAAGGTGCTAATGTGGCAAATGATCCCGATTCATCTAATGTAATCGTAGTATTGGTCATTTTTCCTTTTATGGTGATTGTAGTATTGGGTTCATAAGCAACAACTTTAAATATATCCGGGTCAGGCGAGGGGATTGTAAAAGGTACGCTCACATAATTATTTGACCATAAAGTAGTTGGCACCAGCATTTCGATCAAATGATTGCGGCTGTCATCTTTTAAGCCCAAAATTTCGGTGGGTACGCATGTTCGTACATGACCGGAAAGCACACCAATCGGTTTATCAGATCGTATAAATGTACCGGTTAAATCATTGCCGGTTGCTTCTTTACTCGTTGAGCGAACAAGATATGTTTCGCCTTTGTTTAATGAGATATATACAGGTTGTCCGATAGAAGTATCTTTTTCCGTTTTTGCAGTTGTAGTATAAGTAACAAGAGTATTGTCCTCCGCTCCCATAATAAGGAATTCCCCTGTCCTGACCAATGGATCATAAATCCATGTCGTATTTGGCATTGATACAACGGCATATTCTTTTCCCCAATGCACAACAGGCATTGCTAAATACGCATCTGACGTGTGCTTAATTGTTGATAAACATGTCACCGTTACAGGCTTATCAGAACGTATCTCAATTCCTTTCATACGTCCCACTTCCGAATCAAAATTCTCATTGCCACGCGGAATTGTAATCCATGTGACACTATCTTTGGCTAAAGTATAAAAACGTACCTCTTTTGTAAGATAATTTTCGACTTGAACATTAGTTATCTCAGTTGTGGCTATACCCACTACTTGAACGAGCCCCTTTTCTGTGGCATTCGGATCTGTTATCAGTTCATTTTGCATGAAACCGACGATAAATCGGCGACCGGCATATCCATAAGGCATAGTAGTCTGCGCATCAATTTCAGCACAGATGCAGCCAAAGAAAATGCAAAGAGTCAGCAAAATACGCATAGAGCCCCCGAAGAAGTGAAGAACAATGCTAAGGAAACTTATAAACTAATTCCTACAAATATAGTCCTAATTTGCAGTTTTAGCATCAATTAAGTTACTTGCAATGAGGGAATTTGCAGTAACGTGTTTCAATTCGGCAGAACGATGATAGCGTCTTAGGAAATAAAAAGGAACAATGTAGCCATTGTTCCTTACCAATAATAATTGTATGTTTAGTATATGAAAGAGTTATCGAACTACGACAAATGGAGCAGACATCATCGAACCACTATTATCGCTTAAATGCAGCGTGTATGCGCCTGTTGATAAATCTTCCACATTGAGTGTAAGTTGTTGTGTACCAATCATAAAAAACGGAGGTAATTCAATTCTTTGACCATAAGCATTGTACAATGCAATCTCTCCACCGGTAAAGTGCCCTTCAATATTTACTGTCACATGAGCCCCTGTTACCGGATTCGGCGAAACATTTGCGACAGTTATGGCTGATTCTCGCACTGAGGTTGCACCATCTGCTGTAAGATTTTTAGTGTCAACCATGGTAGAGATATATTTGTCTAATTCCATAGAAATACCGGAAAAAGACACATGCACCAGAGGAGTTTGCTGAGCTGCCCGCCAGAAAAGAAGAGAACTTGTGGATGCACTTGAGTCATTTTGTGTTAACTCAAAAGCACCGAGTAAAGTGGGCGGAGCCGGCTGCCCATTTAATGTATAAAGATGGCGGACAATTGTACTGCGCGACACCACTAAAACAGGATATGATGCACTTCGTTTACCATCAGCCATAGGAATCCGCATTTGCCCCCAGCCGATCACAGAATCGTATTGAGCTACAACTGTATTACGCACAAATGGTGCTCTATTCAACCCAAAATTTGTAATTGTCATTTCTGTATTGAAATCTAAAGAATACCCGGACCCCCATGCAGAGTTCATCGTACAAGGAAACTTCATAATCGTGCGCGGTGTCACATACTCGTATTGCTGGTTGAGCAGATAAAAGGTGTCCATGACATTACCCGTGAATTGACCGATAGGATAGCGTTGTTCCGAGAACGAAGTTGCCACCTCATGCATACCTGTGTCATCTGCTTTATAGTACGAAGTTCTATCTACTACTGTCGTTGGTGTACTCTGTTCTGAAAATTCTATTGATATAGTATTGGGATAGAGAGGGTTGGTTGAATTTACAAAATCATAAGAGCGAAAATTGCTTGTGAGCATAAATTGCGATAAGTCCCAAATAGGAACAGTACTTTCTAACAAAGAATTCCAGTTATTACTGTTCATTTCAACACCGACAGTCACTTGTTGATCGGCGGCAAAAGACGTGTTGGATTTGTCAAAAACAGGCGGTTGCTGCGCATGAAGAGCCGTTGTGACAGAAAGAAGCACAAGAAGTAAGAGTTTTTTCATAAAAAACCTTTCATTAAGTAAAGAAATAATGGATTGAACTTCAAAAATACACTTTTTATGAAACCGTCCACCTACGACAAAAACACTACAAACTCACACGATAATCTCAATAGCGATGAACATACGTAAATTTGTACTTTCACATCTGATTTGAAATTTATGACTTCTAAACATGTAATAACTTTTTTCTTTTTATACGTATGCTCTTCTTTCGGTCTTATGGCTCAGCAACAAATGGGCAGAGGCGCTCAAGATCGAAGTGCATATTATCAATATGGGGAACCATTTTACTGTGAACCGATAATCACCGCACACACCAATCAAGATTCTGCCCGTGTAACTTTTTTATTCAAAATCATGAATGATGTTGTTGCGTTTTCCAAAAATCAAAAGATACGCGACCCACGAGGTAGCTATGTGGCTGCACCTTTTGTCACCATAGAAATACGCAATAGTGAAAACATTATCATTCGGCGTTTGGGCTGGAAAGACAGTGCTTTTGTTTCTAATTTCGACAAAACGAATGCAAAAAACGAGTTTATCTATGGTGTGGGTTCTTTAATATTGTCATCAGGTAAATACACCGCAGATATAGTTTTAGGAGATAAAGAGACTCCCCAAATCCGAAAGATAAAAACGCAACCCATTATCATTGGCAAGCCTTCGCAACACTGGATGAGCAATATAGTGTTCGGAAAGAACTTCGAGGACACCGTTGTTTCTAAAATTATCCCGGTGCATTTGGGTGGCGATATGCCCTTTGGTACTGATAAAGTTGCAGCCATAGTTACCTTATTCGGTCACAAAGCCAATGCAGAATTTTCTTGGAAGGTAGAGCAGCTCCGAGGTCAAGAGTTAAACGCATCGTGGGGTAGTTTCGCAACAATAGAATCATTCGTCACTTCAAACCCGAGAAAAGTGCTACATTTCACCGAAGAAGCTCTGTTCGGTTCGGGCATTGATACCTACCTTACTTTCATCCCTTTTGTAAAAGATGCTTCATCATTGGTAATTCCTATGCCAACAGAATCATTAGTACCGGGCAAATACACATTGACTATTGTTTCTAGAGCAAATACAAAAGACAGTATATCACATACCTTCGAAGTCCGGTGGGATAAAATGCCAATGTCATTGATAAAGCCAACCTATGCTATCGAATGTATGTACTATATTCTCAGCGATGAAGAATATGATGAAATGAATTCCGGTAATGATGAAGAAAAGAGGAAAAAACTATTCAACTTCTGGAAAACCAAAGATCCCACACCGGGCACAATGTTCAATGAGGCAATGGCAGAATATTTTCGCCGTGTTGACTATGCCTACTTTAACTTCCAGACCCTTGCCGAAAACGATGGTGCTAAATCACAAAGAGGAAAAATTTACATACTCTTCGGCGCGCCTAAACATATAGAAAAGCGACTCACCGATGACAATAGAGTGCAGGAAACATGGAGCTACCCTGACAAAGTGAAAAAAGAGTTTACTTTCGAGAAGTCGAGCACAGGAGTGTTTAAGCTTACGAAATCAAATGACTTATAGATTCGACCGATTCACCGAGCACTTGTATATACTCTCAGTTGCGAAAAAAAATTTTTGTCAGTATTGATAAAGTACGTAGTTTTGCAGCGAGTTGAGTGGCAATCTCTCCCCTGGGAGCCACGCTAGATGCTCAAGCTTGGAATGTTTTTTTTACATTTCGGGCTTTTTTTATTTTTAGCCGTACCTTACATGAAAGGAAAATCATTATGAGTTTAGAACAACGAATCAATGAAGACATGAAAGCTGCAATGAAAAGCGGTGATAAAACAAAATTAGACACCATTCGCCTACTTCGTGCTGCTATCATCGAGTTCAACAAAAGTGGCACCGGTGCAACGATGTCTGAAGATGATGAGCAAACAATTCTGAATCGAGAAGCAAAAAAGCGAAGAGAAGCATTAGAACTCTATCGCCAGAGCAATCGTCCCGAACTCATAGAAAAAGGCGAGCAAGAGCTTGCTATTATCATGGAATATTTGCCAAAACAACTTTCAGAACAAGAAATAACCGACACTATTTCAGCTATTATAGCCGAACTTGGTGTCACCGAAATGAAAGATGCCGGAAAAGTAATGGGCGCAGCGATGAAACAATTACGTGGAAAAGCAGAAGGAACGACTGTGCAAAACATTGTCAAATCTTTACTGCAATAAATACAATATAGCACTTCACCATATATGCACTTAATGACAGAAAAAACATTATTACAAGATTCATTGAAGGAATTAGAATTTCACCGTGTACTTGACCAAATAGCAAGACATTGCATATCCGAACCCGGCAGAGAGATAATCTTAGATACACTACCGAGCGAAGACATTCAATGGCTGCGCACAGAACATTCCTTAGTGGAAGAATTACGCCTCGTAGCAATTCGTAATGAGCACTTGCCCATTGAAGGACTCTATGACATGCGTCCTATGTTACAGAAATCATTAATTCAAGGTGCTTTTCTTACTCCAACAGAATTATTGGCAGTTCATGATACAATTCGCGCTTCAAGACTATTGCGACTGTATTTTCGCGACAAGGAAGAGTTGTATCCGGCAATCAGGGCTTTTGTTGAACAATTACACGAAAATCGTTTTCAATTGATGAAACAGGTACTGTCAAAGATAATGCCAGCCGTGAACTTGCCACTATCCGCAAAGATATTCAAGAAACAACAGCAAAATTACGCTCAAAAATTCAAAAAATATTGAGGCAAGTCGTTGAAGAAGACCGTGCAATGGAAGAATTTATTACCCAAAGAGAAGGGCGTTTTGTTTTACCGATAAAGGCAGAAGCAAAACGACAAATTCCGGGTATTATCCATGGCGTTTCGCAAACAGGTTCCACTGTTTTTCTTGAACCGGCAGAAATTTTTGATTGGAATAATCAATTATCTCTTCTTCTTCATCAAGAACAAAGAGAAATTGTAAGAATATTAACTACTCTTACGGGTGAATTAGGCGGCGAAGCTGTTCTTTTTATGGGTAGTGCGGATATTTTAGCTCATTTTGACGCATTAGCCGCTAAAGGAATATATGCTGTTGAAAAAGGCGGAATAATGCCCGAAATAGTAGATTTTCACCATGTAGAGTTACAAAATGTTTATCATCCTTTATTATCAGTCGGTTCCGGGAAAAAACCTATTCCCCTTTCAGCCGAATTTGATGAACATGGTCGAGGATATTTAATTTCAGGTCCTAATGCAGGCGGTAAAACGGTTGCATTAAAAAATATCGGGCTAAATATTGCAATGGCTTTATCGGGAATATTCCCTCTTGGAAATTGCCGTACCAATCCGCGTTTAATTTTTACCGCTGTCGGTGACCATCAATCCATAGAACAAAATCTTAGTACATTCAGTTCTCAAATTGTTCGTTTACGCGATATTCTCTCTTTTTGCTCTCATTCTGCATTAGTTTTAATTGATGAAATATGCTCAGGAACTGATCCGCAAGAAGGCGGCGCACTTGCTGCCGGTATCTTGGACAGTCTTATTGAACGACATGCTTTTTTTGTTGTAACAACGCATCAAAGTTCATTAAAAACGTATGCACTTAATCGTGAAGAAATAAAAAATGCTTCCATGGAATTTGATGAAAATAAATTAGCTCCGACCTATAAATTTTTATCAGGTATTCCGGGTAACTCCTATGCATTTGTTCTGGCTCAATCGGTAGGAATACCGCCCCATATTTTGGAAAATGCAAGGAATTATCTTGGCGACAGACAATCAGAAATCGAAAAAAGTATTGCCGCTTTACAACGTTATAAATCTGAAGCAGAACAGCATACATTAAAAGTTGCCGAAGAACGATTAAAAGCAGAAAATTCTCGAAAAGAATATGAAAAGAAATTCGAAGAGTTTAAGGTTAAATACAAACAATTAGTTGGTTTAGCAAGAGAAGAAGCACAAGATATAGTTCAAAAAGCTAATGCTTTGGTGGAAAATACCATACGTGAAATTCGGGAGCAACAAAAACCGGTATCCGAAATTCGTAAAAACTTTGAAAAAGAAAAACAAGAAATTACGAAGAAAGCGACCGAGTTAAAAAAACAGGACGACATAAGTAAACCGTCCGGTTTTATTGTCGGGGATGCAGTCACTATGGGCGATGCTCAAGATATCGGTGTTATTATTGATATTGATGAACAATCAAAAGCCGCACAGGTTGAATTTAATGGTGTAAAATTTAAATTACCGCTTGTGCAATTACGACGCGCTTCAAAATCGAAAATCAAACAAACGGCACAATCAAAGAATGTTGCCGGATATGTAAAATTAGATGCCAGAGCAAGCACTGATGTCAGAGGTTTTCGCGCTGACGAAGCATGCAAAGAAGTTGAACGCCTTGTTTCCGATGCCGTTCTTGCTAATTTACCAAGCGTAACAATTATTCATGGCAAAGGGACGGGTGCATTGCGTCAAGCCATCCATGATCAATTATCACGTCACGGCTCCGTGTCGTCATTTAGAAATGGTGCAATTACCGAAGGGGGCGACGGAGTCACTATTGTAGAAATAAAGTAATGGTTACAATTCGGGATAGTATTCTGCTGCCTGTCAATGATGATAGTATTGTGCAAGCAGTAGAATACTCGCTCGCAACACATTTCAAAGATAATTTACGCCATCGAGACAATGCCGTGCGTCTTGATTCCATGATACGCGGAAAAATTGGCGAACTTGCTCTCCGACATTGGTTAGAACATAATGACATTATCATTATTGATAACAATACTACCTCTGATGTATTTACACCCGATACAGACTTACGTATTCAAAGTTCAACTGTACTTTCATGTGAAATAAAAACATCTCTTATACCTGACTCATGGTATTCATTAGAGAAAACGCTACAAAAAGCAGATATAAAAATCATAAAGCGTGAAAAATCCATATTGGACATAAGTAATAATATTCATGTACAATTATTTTTTAACTTTTATCGCGATAAACGTGACAGATGGTTACGCTCATTGAATATTTCGCAAAACAATATCACCGCCGATGAAATAATTGACACATTGAATATTCCATTATACAAAAATCAAACTTTTTTTGTTGCGTGGATAGATACCCTCACACTATCGGAGCAATTACAGTCAATGGCACAGCCAATATGGACTTATGGAAAAAGAGAGTTTTGGAAATGTAATATACAAACACAATCGAAATGTCCGCGCAATCTCATACACTATATCAAAGAATATTCTTAAATATTGATTATTGGCAAAGAAAGCCTATTTTTGTACAACCTTGATGGGGATGAATTGGTCTCGACGGGGTGAAATGTTCTTGAGGGAGCGTGCCGAGCTACGCTGGTGGAGCTCGTAAATACAACCGGCGAATCTATACCTGGCAACTCTTATGAGTATGCTATGGCTGCCTAAGAACTAGGTTTAGCCATCATCGGTCTCAGATGTGTTCGTTCATTTGAACACCGGTGTCGCTTCTAACGAAATAGTGTTATGGTATTTCGGTGTGCCATGACATGAGATTTTCACTGATGGCAATAATGCTCCTGTTGTTCGGATACCATTATTGTAAGATTTAAATGAGCAACTGCGCACGAAGAGCCCACGGCTCATGCATTTCGGACGCGGGTTCGACTCCCGCCATCTCCACTTGAACACTCGCATTGGAAAATGTGGGTGTTTTTTTTTGCAAGACCACTAATGCCCGGCTAAGAAACTACACAAAATGTGGTAATACAATGCCTACTTCGGCTTGTGAATTGAAGCCATGCGCGTTCCGGCTGCTTTCTTAGACTAACTGCGATTCCTGTTCTTCTCCGGCATACGCATCTCTCCCCTACTAATATTTGGATGAACAAGCAAAGTTTTGTAGTTTTGAGGTAATGGACGGCGCTTTGCGTCAATATGAGAGATGTGCCGCCATTAGGCGTATGTAAAAGGATGTACTCAATTACTTCACGAACATACTCCGTTTGGATTCCTTAGCTGCGCAAATCCGCCTCTAAAGGGCGGTCATTCTACGGGCAACAGTACAAATATTGAACAGACGACAAGAAACAACAAAACAGAAAATTAAACACGAAATATATTTAACTTTGCAGAAACGAAAATAATAGATGAGCATATTCCAACGACTTGAAGCATTTGTAACAAAGACATTCAAAACAACACTAGAAATTTTCTTAGAAGCACTCAAAATGAGCCCCAATGCACAAGGTTATGTGAATGGTTCAATTACGGAATTGCTTTTGAAACAACATTTAGAGAGTTTAGATTACGAAGTAAAGCGTATCAAAGAAAAATGGGAAGGTAAAAAGCACTCAAATCATCACGGTGATTTTTACTTCCGAAAAAATGGAACAACTGAATGGTATGTTTTGGAATCAAAAGGTGTAAAATCCAATACTGAAGATTGGAACAAACTTTACAATCTTCCTAAACTCAAAAAAATACTTTTTGATTACAATGAAATTATTCATTGGATTGACAGAACGCAAGAAATTGAACCACAAATTGACCAATGGATTCGAACAAAATTGCCTGATTTGGTAAACGCAAAGACTTTATACACTTATGAAGAAATCCAAGACTACTTGAAGAATCCACCCAAAAAAGAAACTACGAAATCGATAGCAATGCAAGAATTAGCGGCTTTCACAAGAGATGAGATTGATAAAATGATTAAAGAAAGACTTAAATATGTAATGTCAAAAGTAATGGTTTTAGATACTCACTTTGTTTCAGGGACTTCGGGTGCAAGTGAACGGACACAAGCAACACCAAGAAAAGACGAGTTCAATGTTATTTCCATTAACATCGTTTTACGATACAATATACATAAGTTTCTATTTGCAAACCCAAAACAGTTAGATTCCTCGGGAAAAGATGCAAACCATTTGCAACAAAACTATATCATGGGCTTTGTATTTCCACAAGCAGACAACAGTTTAACATTAGACCTTACAGACGAATGGTATCATAGTTTTGATGACGTTTGTGAAACTATTCATGTTGCTGATGCGGTTAATGAAAACGAAATGCAAATTGACAATAGAAATATTGTAGTTGAAAACTAAATTTGCTATTTTACACAAATAAGTGTTATTTTTGTCACAAATGTGTTTTATATTTACCACAAATGTGTAAAATATGGATTTGCTTTTTGACATTGAACTTTCCAAAGAAGACAACCTCTTAAAACGGTTTGAGGAAATTCACGACTTTATCTACGCCAATGATGGCTTGTCACCACAACAAACTTTGGAAGAGTTTGTAAAGGTTTTGTTCATCAAGATTTTTGACGAGAACGGAAAACTGAAATATTTTTCCATTTCTTCTGATGAATGGAACGACTTAAAATCGGGTAAACTTGTTTCTTCTTTTTCCGATAGAATAATTACATTATTTGAAAAAACAAAAAAAGAATATCAAGATATTTTTGACAAAGACGACCGTATAAAATTAAGTTCAAACGCACTTGGTTTTACAGTCAATAAATTGCAGGGAATTTCATTGCTTGGTTCTTCGCAAGACGCGAAAGGTTTGGCTTTTCAAAAATTTTTATCACACCACGAAAAAGACGGACGAGGACAGTTTTTTACACCCGAGCCTGTTATTGATTTTTGCGTTGCAATGATGCAGCCAACATCCGAAGAAACTATAATCGACCCTGCCTGCGGCAGTGGTGGCTTTCTTATGTCGACTTTGAAGTATTTACAAGAGAACGATCCAAAATCAGATACAGCAAAAATTATTTCACAAAACATTTTCGGTTTAGATATTAACCGTAGCATTGCCCGAATTGCTAAAATGAAATTGCTATTGGAAGAAAACGGAAAAACGAATATTCTTTGCACCAATTCATTGGAAGATTTAGACAGTATAAAGCTTTCATTAGGGCAAAAAAATGGTTTCAATTTAATTTTGACTAATCCGCCTTTTGGGGCAAAAATCACACAATCATCAGTTTTGTCAAAATTTGATTTGGGTTACAAATGGTCAGGTCACAAAAATGAGTTTTACAAAACAAAAACTGTATATGCTAATCAAAATGCCGAAATACTCTTTATTGAACGCTGCTTGCAACTTTTGAAAGATGGTGGAAGAATGGCAATCGTTTTGCCAAACGGAAATTTTGAAAATCCGTCTTTGGATTATTTGCGTTATTACATCAAACAAAAAACAAAAATTTTAGCGATTGTGAATTTACCGCAAGAAACTTTTATTCCTTACGGAACAGGCGTAAAAACTTCGTTATTGTTTTTAGAAAAAGACAATAAAAACCAAGAAAAACAATATCCTATTTTCTTCGGCAGAGTCACAAAATTAGGTTATCAAGGAAACAAAAACGGAACGCCACTTTACCAAAAAAATAAATACGGACAAATTATAAAAGATAGAAACGGACAGCCAATTTTGGACGAAGATTTTACTATAATTATTGAAGCGTATAAAGCGTTTCAAAAAGGCAAAACGATAGAAACTGAAAATTCGTTTTCTATTCAATTTAATGAACTAAACGGACGATTTGACTTTGATTTTTATTCACCTGAAAACCGTAAAATATTTTCCAATCTGAACAACACCAGCACAGTTCGTCTAGGTGATATTTGTGAAATTGTAAAAGTAAAAAGTCGAAAACTGAAAGATCCAAATTTGACAGTTGAATATGTTGAACTTTCAGATATCAACACACATTCTTACGAAATCATCAATTCAACAACATATATTGTTCACGAATTACCAAGCCGAGCAAGTTATGAAATCTTGCATGGTGATATTATTACAGCGATTGCAGGAAATTCCGTGGGAACACGGAAACACGCAACAGCATTGGTAACAGACGATTTTGCGGGAAGTATTTGCACAAATGGTTTCAGAGTGTTGCGTAACTTTAAAATTGACAGTTATTATTTGCTTTACTACTTGAAATCAGAAATGTTTTTGAAACAAATGCTTATGTATCGGACAGGTGCAGCTATCCCAAATGTTTCGGACATTGACTTAGCAAGCATTCTTATTCATTTGCCCGACAAAAAAATAATTTCTGATATCAGCGACAAAATGAAAAAGGCATTTGAACTGAGACAAGCATCAAAACAACAAATTGAGAGTATAAATTTAGAAGTTGTATAACTACAAAAAAGAACGAATCCCTAACATCGGTAACTGTTGCACAACTCCTCAGCGATTGTTTAGAAGAATGTGATTTTTGCGGATGCTACCGTGATGAATCACTAAAGCAATGTTTTTTTCGGGTATAGGTATCTCTCCCCTATTTATGTTTGGGTGTAAAAGCAAAATTTTGTAGTTTTGAAGGAAATGAATGATGCATTGCGTCAATATGAGAGATGCATAAGTCTAAAAGACAATGTCAAGACAACAAACAACCGAGTGAACACTTAAAAATCGTAATTTTGGGAACGAATAGATAACAAAAAAGTGAAGCAAAGAATTTACATAGACACATCAGTATTCGGGGGACATTTTGACGAAGAGTTCAAGGAACATACCATTCCAATGTTTAAAAGAATCAATGAAGGAGAATTCATTATTCTATACTCGTCAGTTACGCAAGACGAACTTGAAAACGCACCTGAAAAAGTAAAAGAATTTGTAAAAAGTCTTAGAGCCGACATGACTGAGTTTATTGACATAACAGACGAAGCGGTTGACTTGGCGACTGAATACATTAAGGAGAAAGTCGTAGGACAAACAAGTTATGCGGACTGTTTGCACATTGCTTTGGCAACCATAAACCGAGCAGACTTTTTAGTGAGTTGGAACTTCAAACATATCGTAAATATTGAAAGAATTAGGGGTTACAATTCCATCAACATCAAAAATGGTTACCAACTATTAGAAATACGTTCACCAAGAGAATTTGAAAAATATGAAGACGACTGAAAAAACATTTGACGCTGTAAGATTTATGCGACAGCAACGAGACAAATTGAGCGAGAAGTTATCTACGATGACAAAAGAAGAAGTTTTAGAATACTTCAATGAACGCAAGACACAGACAACAATAAAGCCTGGCAAATGACACACGTAACTGTTGCACAAATCATCAGCGATTGTTTAGAAGAATGTGGGATAGAACGGATGCTACCGCGAAGAATCACTAAAGCAATGTTCTTCTATGGCTTAGGCATCTCTCCCCTGCTCATATTTGGGTGAATAGACAAACTTTTGTAGTTTTGAGGAAATGAATGACGGATTTTGTGAATATGAGAGGCGCATCTATACATTTGCAAAAGTACTTCATTGACAAACTGCGTTTGGGTTCAGTAAGTGCGCAAATCCGCCTCCCGTTAAGGGTTATTCTATGGCGACAGTCAGTGTTAGACAGACTTCAATAAAAGTGAAAAACCGACTCTAAAAATTATTACATTTGTAACGTGGAAAAAATTGGTTTCATAGAGATAAGAATTACAGGTTCAAAGGGAAATCTTGACCTGTCTCCCGATAATTATGACATTCGGGAGATAATCTCTATTCTCGAAAACGCAGAGAATTTATTGTATCCGGGCGACAAGAAAGACAGACCAAACATTTCCTACAAAATTGAGGAAGGTTCTGTAAAACACATTCTTAAAACTTCAATTCAGTATATCATTGGTTTCAACGCAGTTATCGGACAGGTAATACAAGTTCAAAACATTGATTTCCTTGACTTGGGGACAGCAAAGGCATTTGAAAACATACAAGACATAGCAACGAAACGAAATTATGTTTTCAGCATCAAAACGTCACTTGACAACACTAACGAAGTAAAAGTTGACAAGACAACCCGATACTATAGAACCGAAGCCATTTGGGCAGACGCAGAATTTTATTTCTATGGGAAAGTTACAAATGCAGGTGGTAAAGACAAAGCAAATATTCACGTTTATACTGAAGAACTCGGAACAGTTAGAATTCAGACACCAATTAGCTTTTTAGAGCAGTATGACGAAAATCTACTTTACAAAACATTTGGAATTCGTGCTACAGGTAAACAACATTCAGAAACAGGAGAGATTGATACATCCACCCTCAAATTTATTGACTTGGTTGATTATCAACCAAGATATGACGAGCAATATCTAAAGACTCTTAGGGACAGAGCCAAAAAATCGTGGCTTGGCAGCATTAACCCCGACAATTGGTTAAAAGAAATTAGAGGCGGTTATGACGAATAAGGCAGTATTACTAGACACCAGCTTTTTCCTTCGTTTCCTTAACGACAGCGACCCACTTTTCAAAAATGCGGACAATTATTTTCGCTACTTCCTACAAAAGGAAATAACAATGATGATTTCAACAATAAGTATTGCAGAATACTGCGTTGGTGGAGATGTTCGCGAACTTCCTTTGAGAAATTTGCAAATCGTTCCATTCAATTTAGACCATTCTAAACGGACAGGAGAATTTGCCAAAATCGTTTTTCAAAATAAAGGAAAACTTAAACTTAAAGAACGAAACATCATCCCAAATGACACAAAGCTTTTCGCTCAAGCAGACAGTGAAAAAGCCGTAGAATATTACTTGTCTTCTGACTCCGAAAGCAATAAAATTTACAATCTCTTAAGACAGGAAACTGCACCCAAATTTCAATTTATTGACCTTCATGTCCCACACAATGAAACATTTGGAATGCTTGACCTGTGACGAGAGAAGAACAACCGCTAACAGCACCTACCCAAAAGTGGCGGTTCAGTGGTTAAACCAAGCTTTGTGCTTCTATCAAAGTTCTGATTGGCTGACAGTGAAGTGCTTCGAATTGAAAATCAGCGAAGCTCAATCGCCACTTTTTAGTAGTCGCAAAAAGTTAGCTGTCATTTTGCAGAAACCCTAAAAAACATAAATTTTAAAAATGGAGAACAGAGAAGAAGAAAGTAGTATTAATTCGACTGACATTACTAAATTAGTCACAAATGAAATTAGTACTAAGACATTAGATTTAGGAATTGACTATTCTGAATTGGCATTAGATGAATTTTTAAAAAACGGTGTTCTAAAAGAAATCCCATTTGTAAAATCAGTTGTATCGTTTTACAATATTGGAAATTCTATAATTAATAGACATAACACAAAAAAGATTTTGACATTTTTTAAAGAATTTCATTCATCCGAAATTGAACTTGAAAAATTAGAAAAATTTAATCAAAAATTTAGTACAGAGATAGATTACCAAAACCAAGTGGTAGAAACAATTACATTACTAAATGAAAGATTTTTGCAAGTAGAAAAATCAAAAATTTTAGCGAAACTTATAATTTCTCACATAGAAGAGAAAATATCTTGGCATGAGTTAACCGATTTATCCGTAGTTTTAGATAATATTCACCCAAAAGGATTTTTGTTTTTAGTCAAAATGGCTAAAGAACACAATTTTGCAAATCACAGGAGAGATCAAGATGGAGAAGCATTAATGTATGCTTGTGGTATTGGACATAGACACGGAACATTTTTTATGATTAATGAATTAGGAAAGAAATTTTATGAAAATTGTTTAAAGACTTGACAATTAGACAAAAAACGACAGCCAACATAGGCATCTCTCCCCTGTTTATGTTTGGAAGAATTAATCGACGTTTTGCGTCAATTCGAGAGATGTTCCGCCATTCGGCGGCACTATGTAACCTAATTACTATGATTACATTCTCATAGACATGGAAAATGTTAATGCTGTATTATTGCGTACATTCTTATCAAAAATTTTATTGCTTGATGTTAAGTGTCTTCCCTCAAGTCTTAATAATGTCTGAGATGTAAGCATATAATCAAGATTTGCCGAATAGCCCGTACAATCAAATTCCGATAAGAATAATGCAGCATTTTTATCTCTGAAATATTCATAACGACAAGCAATTGACCATTGTTCCGAAAAACGACCATGAGCAATGATAGTAGGTGTGTACCAATAATAATATCTTCTGTCTTCTCCCCTATCTCTGCCAATATCAAATCCGGCTATGACACCAAAATTTTTGCTAAAAAAAACATGGGAATAGATATTATGATATACACGCATTGATTGTTCATTATCCGGTCTGTCGCTTCCAATAAAATTACTATAATTTATCATAAAAAATGGAGTAAAATGATATTGTAATTGCAGACCAAATGAGGGCGTATGAATATCAGGATTACGAAAAATAGTTTGCCAACCGTTTAGGTACAAAAGTGACAACAAAAGAGTACTATCAGCGGTTTTGTAGGAGATTTTCGCACCTGCTTCATAATAAGGTGAATTTTCGGCAACAAGACTGCGTGTCACAGTATAACAATCGGCTCCGACAGCACTTTCAAAACCAATATGCGATGGAAAAATCCCCATATCGAACCAAATATTATGCGATGAATCTAAACGGATTCCACCATTCGCTTCATACAAAAATTGTGCAAACGCAGGTTCTTTACTAAGATTATATTGTGCATAATTACCAGCCATCAATCCAATATTTGCCCTAACATTCTTGTTCCTATAGTTAACAGAACCTACAATCAGATTCATATTAATTTCATCTAATCGCTTATGGTTATAGATAAAATCGGGTTTAGTGCGACTTTGGGAAAAATCATAACTATAATACCATTCGGCATATCCGGAGAATGTGAACGATGAACTATCTTCATTGCCACGACAAAGTGAACAATGAAAAAACAAACAGAATAAGAAGTAGTAAAAGTATCGCATATATACCCGGTAACAATAATCTATATGTAAAAATAAAGACTTTTTACTATCTATGATATATGACGAAGATTTTTTTCTTACTCGATATTTTATTTCATGACTGTTAATGTATAATAATGATGATTTATCTTCAAGAAATACACACCATTGATAAGTTTTGATATATCAAGAGTTGTATTATTTATTATTGGAACATTATTCATGGTACGTCCCAACATATTCACTATCTGAACTTGTGTTATATCAACTGATTCCGGCATGCGAATAAAGTCACTTGCGGGATTGGGTGAAATCATAGTTGTTTCCGATATAGCATCATTGACCGAGGTGGCTCCATCAGAAATTGCCATTATACGTTCCCATATCTGATCGCAAAGTTGGGTTGAAATTTCCGATGCAGGAGAATTTGGTCTATCTCCCATACGAACGATTACCAATCCTTTACTTTTGGAAATACTGACAATTTGCCCATTTTTTCCTAAACCCGAGACCATATCATCGGGAGCATTCGGTGCATAAGAACCCGGAATTTTTATTTGAAAGCCGGGAACCATATAGGAAGATTTTCCGTTTAACCACCATAAATACCCATACGATTCATTGAGAGATTGGGAAGTATTGGTCAATGCTTTTACATACTCTTTATCGTTCAGAACTGCTTTAGAATCCCACACCCCATCATTGAGCATAAGCAAACCAAAACGAGCCATAGATCGCGGTTTACTCAAAAAAACATTATTATAGTCCATGGGAATCCAGGTGCCCGTCATACCTGTGGGCTGTAATAACTTTTGACGAGTGTATAAATTAAGCGTCCCATTTGTGGCTTTACTAAGCACATCATCAAGTAAAGTATAGGGCGCATTATGATAAGCCCATCGTGTACCGGCATCCGCTTTATAGACAAGGCATGTATCAAGGGTACAAAATGGATCACTCACTCCATCATCAAGTCCGGAGGTCATGGTTAACTGATGGCGTAAGGTTATCAAATCTTCTTTTTCTTTTGGTGCTTTTGTCCATCCCACACCAAGATATTTTGAGGTTTTATCTTGTAATGAGAGCAATCCTTCTTCTTGTGCTTTTCCTGTTAATAATGCAGTAATTGTTTTTCCGGCAGATGCCCAATACCAAGCACTATCTTGAGTAAAAGTGCCAAAATACTTTTCAATCACTATACGACCATCCTTCAAAACGATGAGCGCTTTGCTGTTCTCACTTTCAAGAAAATTGTAGAGAGCGGGTATTTTTGTGATATCCCAGCCCAAAGATTGTGGCGAAACGCTTTCCCATTGATCGCCTTGCGCCGGAGGAAAATAGAGTTGTGAATAAGCAGAAAATGATGAGAAAAATAATACAGTGAGGAACAATGTTTTCATAAGAGACAATCTGTTTGTGAATAAGAATGTCCTCATGACGCAGATTCCCCTCTCAAGGTTTAATATCTTTAGCGCATTATACTCAGTGATGCTCTTTGTTGCAGAGCTTGACTATGAACAATCACCTGATAATAACCCGATTCTAATGATGATATATCAATCACATCTTTCGATGATACTATGTCCATCACTTTATCGCCAAGAATACTATATACACTTACCGTATCGTATGGTGTGCTTGCCTTGATATATAAAAATTCCTGAGCAGGGTTCGGATAAAGTTGGATTGATGAATCGAACGATATTTCTTCTATGGACAATGGTAATAGCTCGCGTTTATACAATCCGTAATCTGTGCCGGCATAGAGATAATTATCTACGACCACCAGCGATGATGCTTTCATGGTTGATAAACCATAATTCTGCCAATGAATTCCGTCTTGCGTACTGTAAATTCCTTTGTCTGTCGATACATATATTGTGCCCTCATGTTCATAAAGGCAGTAATATTCTTCTAATCCATCCATTTTGAGTTCTGACCATGTTACACCCTGATTATTGGATACATATAATGATTTATCTAATGAGAAATATTTGCCTGCTTTCGCAATAACATAATTATCATACAATGTCAATTTTCGTGATAAGGTATCCCAACTTTCACCATTATCCGTGGAGAAAAAACTATTGAATGCTATGTTAAAAGTAGTAAGGAATAATGTGTCATTTTTATGATACGGTTCTTGAAAGATTACATAAGAATCGTTTACCACATCATTTTTTTGTGTGATTCCCATGTTTGACCAAAATCTCGTGAGATTAACAAAGTATTATCTAAACAATTGGTAACAGGACCATCAAACATAGCAAATATTACGCTGTCATTGACAAAAAGAGAATTGATTTTTGATGTCTTACCAGGATAAAAAATACATTTTTGAAAGTCATTGAGTTCCCAAAACAACGTATCTATTGATGACTTATAAATCCTATGTGTAAAGAGATGTGGAAAAACAGCTGAGTGCCTTTTAATTCCTACTATTAATTGTCTATCAACTGAAGTTAATGCTGATATTCTGTGCTGCATATACCCCGCTTGATACCATTTTTTTCCTCCATCACTGCTGCGGTATATACCATTATCAACAGTTCCCACAAACATGATACTATCATTGAAATACAACATTCTCGTTTCTGACAACATTCGTAAAACACTATTGGAAAGCCAGTTTTTCCCTTTATCAATAGAATATAATACACCTTGCGATGCTGTATTCATATAATTTGACGATGTTGTACAGTAAAGTGTATCATTTCTCGAACTAAAATAACCGATAATATTATCTTTAATCCATGTAAATTCCCAACTTTCTCCCCTATCCGATGAACGATATACACCACCTTCAACACCGAGATACATGATTCCATCATGAACATAGAAAGAAAACACGGCATTATCAGTTACACTATCTTTTTCCCATGTATCACCATTATCCTCGGAGTAATAGAGTCCTGCATTTGTAGTAAAATATAATGTATTTTCAACATGATATAATTTCCCAACAATTGATTGCTTCCAATGCCAAAAATCATAGTTTATTAAATCATACTTCTTTTGCCATTGTAATCCTTTATCATCTGAGACATATATTCCCTCACTTGTTAGAGAAATATACTTGTCATTTACATCAATAATATCATAAATATTCAATATTTCGACATTTGCTTGAGCACGCAAATTAAGAAGAAATGAATCACCTTGCAACCCGTTCCACGATTCTCCATTATCGGTTGAACTCCATGAACTGAACGGATCATTAAGTATATAAAGTACATCGTTAAAAACAAGTAAACTATTAACCAGCTTATGAGTTTCTGATAAAGAGAGAAGGTCTTTTACTTTAGACCAACTTAATCCCTCGTCACTGGAACGGATTAAGTATGAGTCTCTACGCGGTACAGGACAGTCTATACAGTCATAGCTATAATTTAAAGCAAACAAATATCCATTATGTTCAACAATATTAGTTATTTCACCGCGATATGGTCCTTTGCATTTTTCCCAATCTGCTCGTGATGAATAAACAATAACCAGCAATAGATATATAGTCACAATAATTTTCATGTACACTCCTTAATTGATTCCATACCCTATGTACCGACGAAACAGGATTTTGTTCCATTTTTGGACAAAAAAAATCCCTTACTCAATGATGAGAAGGGAATCTTTCATTATCTTGATATGATGTCTTATCTTTTACTTGTTAACCATAATATTTAGGAGAACGAAAGAACAGATTACATTTTGCGTTTTCTCACTTGCTTCGCAATTGCGAGAGAAATCATAGTGAACAATGCGCCCATAGCTGCTAATGCCATATCTCTGTATCCATCCCAAATATCACCTTGTAAACCAATAAATGGGTCATACTCTTCAGGTGGCAGTGTCCATGCGGTCGCAGCTTCAATTATTTCATAGATTGCACTGTACGAAATAATAAACTCAACCGGCAGAATATAGCACCAAATCATACTCAATGACGTATATCGTCGCAGCACTTCATGAATGGGATATGCGAACAGAACACCAAAGAGAAAATGGACGATTCTGTCAAACACATTGGGTCGGCTGAAATGAAATTGCTGTGAAACCCAATAACCTAAAGGCACATTGGAATAACTCATATTTGCACCGACAGCATGAAAACATAAAAAAATTGTTAAACATGCATAACTGAAATTTGACAATCTGTATTTGTTATATGACAGAATCAATACTCCGACTACTGCAAAAACCAAATAATTATCTAACCACCATTGCGGTCTCCAGACAGGATTAAATGCATAGTATGTCCAAAACAATGCATAGAAAATACATAGAAAAACAAGAAATGTATTATTCTTAAAATCCACAAAAGCAGAATTTTTTACGTTAACTTGCATAGTGATGAAAGTATTATTCAGCGAAAATACTGTAATCGTTTTTTACTTTTTCCATTTAATAGAGCAGCCGATTGCTTTTGTGCTTGTCGGTTCTACTTTATCACCTTTTTGTATTGCATCAACAGCTTTTTCGACATAATTTACTGTGACACTATCAGGTTCTTGTGCATTGTCATCCAAAGCACCAATATAGGCAATTTCAAAAGAGTTATTGACTTTTTTCAAAATAAAAAAATGCGGAGTACGAGTTGCACCAAATTTTTTAGCAATTTCTTGCGTTTCGTCTATGACATAAGGGAATGTAAATTTCTTCTCTTTAGCCCGAACAATCATATTTTCGAAGGAATCATCAGGATATGCAATAGGGTCATTAGGATTGATTGCCAAAAGAGAATATTTCTTCTTTTTCATTGAAGCATCTAAAGCAACAATACGATCTTCATAAAGTTTTGAATAAGGGCAATGATTACATGTAAATACAATAACAACACCATCATTTTTTGTATATGACGATAATGAAATCATGGTACCGTCAATATTTTTTAAGGTAAAATCATCTACCTTTGAGCCAAGCACATAAGTGTCAGCAGCAATGAGTTGCGTTGAAAAAAGGAGAAAAACTCCAAGGAAAAGTGTGTGGAATAGTTTCATTGTTTACTCCGTTAAAATATGTGAGTGAAGTTCTTGTTCATCAATAGTGCCTTCTTTGAAAAACACTATACGATTATGAGGCGCAACAATAAGTGTTGCCGGTAAGGACCCTGACCAATCGGGATGGATTTTGTCTATGATTGCATCATAGTTTTTTTCATTAAGCCAAATCACTTCCGATTGAAGATTCCTTTTTTTGACGAAAGGTATTAAAACAGATTGTACTTTGTTTTTGAAATCTAAACTGACCAGCAATACTTTTATTCTTCCCTTTGGATACTTTTGTGTAATTGATTCAAAAACAGGCAGTTCTTCAACACATGGTTTGCACCATGTTGCCCAAAAATTTACAATAAATGTCGTATCATTATTCTTTGTCAATCGTTCTGTCATTTGATCAACATTCATAGAGCCAACTTGCGCTTTGACCGTCATGGCAGTAAAGAAAAACACAATGATGATATTCCGGCACATTATCATTAAGCCCATACACTAAAATAATAGCTAAGATAAGAAAATATGGATGTTTGATAATGATAAATAAATGCAATACCACTGACAATCAGCACAGACAAAGTAATACCTATCGAATATACCCACAGCGGCTGGATATCAAAAACCACAGAAGTTGCTCTTAATAAACGATAACCGCACCATAAACTCATCCCTACTAAAAGTATCAAGAGAAAATTCATAGAATCGGTAATCGTAAATATTTTATACATAATCATACTCAAAGGCATGAGCAATACTAATGGCAATACGCCCCAAATTGTAATAGTAAATGCATCACTGAAATAGAGTCTGCCCCGCACGAACATTGCTCCAATCCGAATTAATGCAGCTATGAGTGTAAAAGCCATAAAATTAAAGATTGTGCACAATATGAGTGCAAGAGTCGGCGACCATGCAAATGCATCCAAAATATATTTGAAATCATTCCATGTGACCATCATCAATAAAAATTCAGAACCATAGCTAAAGCGATGATAAAACAATATGGACGCAATAATACTTCCCGCCGTTGCTGCACTCGCTAAACCCAAAACAATTGTTTGGACATTCGATAAAATTCGCTGATCACGTATATCTGCATAAAAATTATACGGTCGTAATAATGCACGGAAAAAATATTCACGGAAACGACGGAAACGACTCATAAGTAAAAGAACTAAGACACCAATAACCAAACCTGTAACGATAAATACCAATGGAGTATCTTCCTTATATAATCCTGCTCTTAATAGTGGCTCACGTTCTGAGTTAAATAATGCTTTGACCATTTCATACGAAAGACGTTTCATACGATAACCATCTACTAATCCTGCAGTTACCACATATTTATCTTCGGCATTGGTCATGAGAATAGGTGATGCGCAACGATAATCATTAAAAGTAAAGACCAATACTCCTGCCGATTTTTCCTGTTCGACAATGCGATAGACATCACGTAAATATTGCGCTTGCGATTCAGCCGATAATGGGTCAGCGTATCCATGTTTATTATCGGGTTGCAATAATTTACCGAAACATACCAAATATGGTTGATCTTTAATTAAAGTTTTTAACCGCTGCAATTCCGTTCGTAATTCTTCACCGGGTTTCCAACGATTATCAGTTCTAAAACAAACAAAATCAATACCATCCGACGCAACGGCATTAGTACCGAAACGAACCGATTTATAAATTAATTTTGTGGAATGAGAACGAAAGGTTTTCATCATTGCTTCCTGAAAATCTTTCACTGCCGCAGAAGACTCATCAAATCCATCCCCTACGCCCCAAGCAAAAACAGACGGCATTCTATCATAAGCAATCGCTATTCTTTCCGACAAATTTCGCATCCGTTCATTAATCTCATCACTTTCCAAAAAACTATTCGGTATATCATAAGCCGGTAAATCAATCATTAACAATAATCCATTGCGATTGCATAATTCAACAAAATAGGGATGCGGAGGAGCAGATCTGACTCTGACAACATTTGCACCGAGAGTTTTTAATAATCGTACATCTCTTTCAATATCAACACTTGAAGGAGTTTTTCCATTCGTGCCCCAATTTTCAATGTATTCAACACCTTTAATCTGAAGTTGTTGTCCATTCAGTGACAAAGCTGCCGCCCCATCTTGTAATTTGCCTACCCGTATATCTCGAACACCCACAGGCACAATAAATTCATCTATTACACCGCCTTCGATTGAGATTTTAACATGTAATTCATATAAATAAGGACTTTCAATAGTCCACAGACGAGGATTACTAATATTCAAGACAAATTCATTGTCAATCATCCTATCGGATTCTATTTTTATTGGTTTTGTAGCTGTTGCAATCACTGCCGAATTTTGATCTGGAGCTACTAATGAAACATCCAACTGTGCCATGCTTACATTTATGGGAACGCCTGCACTGTCAGTTCTGCGAACCAAAGTGCTTTTAGTAACATTGCCCGAAGCTGTACTTGCTTGCACCCTTAATTGACAAGAACCGCCCGAAAGTAAGGTTTGCAAGCGGACATCATTGGTCCAAATAAGCGGACATCCCACAAGCATGACTTCTCGAATCATACCTGTATAAACTTCCTCGGAGAACAAATGCCTTTGATTGAATTGAGTCTGTGGCGTTATCACAAGTTCCACCGTATTCATACCGCTGGCTAACATTTTATCCGGCAAACGGAGTTCGAACGGTGCAATCCCACCAAAAACCTTCCGAACAAATTGTTTGTTGATATAGACCTCGACTTCGCTGTTTACCCCAAGAAAGTACAAATTCCACACATACTGACCCATGAGATTTTTGTCCAAACGGAACTGGCTTCTGTACCAAATCTTCTTTTTTTCAATGTCAGAATATGGTAATTGCACTTGCTCCCACGAATCTCCATCGTAAGAACGTTCCCAAGTTCCATGCAAAGAAGAAACAAAGCGAGAAGGACTTGGTACCAAGATACTCATTTGCTCTTTAGTGAGCGGCTTCCATTGTTGAGCGAAAAGTGTTTCCAATGGCATGAAGGAAGCACAAGCGATGCAGCATAGTGCTATGAATTTGTAAGTAAAGACTTTAAGCATGATTATTTCAATAAAAGTTAACTTTCTGTATTCGCAAAATTACCGAGAAAGGAGTGCCGAGCAAAAATAATGCCTGTAATGGAAAAGCATCCGTTTACGAGCATTCCAAAAATTTTTTTTTTCTAATAACGTTTCAACCGATAGTTTTGCAGCGTTTCATCATTAAAAGGTTGAGTATATCGAACCTTGTTTCAAATTTATGTTACCTACAATTTTTGTAAGTTTTCAACTACACACGCCGATTTTACCATTGGCGAATGTGTACTGATATTTATTTTTCAACTTTACAAGAGTGATGAAACAAGCAAGATTAAGTATTATCTTCTGCGTCTTATGTGTTACGGCATCGGTACCATCGTTAGCCGCCAAACATCAGTTTCGCTACACATCGGTGTTTCGTCCCTTTGCGAACCGTTTTTTCTTTCTTCCTCTTGATTTTAATGCTTCGCCGCAAGAACTTTCCGCAGCATCTACTCACAAGCTTGCTTTTTTAGCAGGGCTTCGCTTATTGCGCTTTACAGAAACAGATACGTCAAAAGTAAAAGACTCATTACGATACTTCGAACCAAATAGGTCTGTATATTTTACACCACCATCGGTTTATCGAGGAACCGGCTTAATGTCAGGACCAAGAGTCAGTAAAAATCCTTTACCACCGGGTTATGAAGTTCTCATGCGTTTGGATTCAAGTTCTACGTATTTGCGTTCCAAGGAAACCATCGCAGGCGTTGAAGTCACAGCACCCCAAAGACATGACCTTGACAAATATATCGAATTGCGTAAACAGGCACAAATTCATAGAATATGGGATTCACTTATTACGCAATATGACCTAAAGAAAGCACTTTCTGCCGGCGACATTGCAGGTATCTTAAGCGATTTAAGCGGACTAAAGATTCCTTTTCCCAATAACCCGCTCTTTAGTATTTTCGGCAAACCACAAGTGAGCGTCAATGTAAGCGGTGATGTTTCCATTCGTGCCGGATGGCGATGGGATACGCAAAATCTCGGTACTGCCTCCGCATTCGGTCAAAGCCAATCGGGTCCTATTTTTCAACAAGACATTAACCTCAATGTGTCCGGTCAAATTGGTGATAAATTGAGATTAGGGGTTGATTGGAACACACGTGCCCAATTCGATCTCAACAATCGCTTCAATATTGGTTTTTCCGGCGAAGATGATGATATTGTGAAACGTGTGGAGCTAGGCAATGTCCAATTCCCCACAAATTCTACTCTCATCGGGAGTGGTCAAGCTTTGTTTGGTATTCGCTCCGACTTTCAGTTCGGTCCCCTATTCTTGAAAACAGTCGCTTCGCAGCGTCGTGGCGAACGGCGTTTTGTCAATGTCCGAGGCGGTGTGGTACGGCAACAGTTTGCGTTGCGTGCTTATGATTATGCAAAAAATCACTTTTTCGTTGACACAGCATACAAAAGAGTATGGGAAGATTATTACAAAAATGCAACTCCTGTTATTCCTCTTAATGCTGCGCCATTGCGCATCAAGGAACTCGAAGTGTGGGAATCAACAGGCGACCCCACTGATGTTCAAGCTGTAGATGGGATTGCTTTTGCAGATATAGACCCAATACAACCCAAAAGTGGCAACTCTGCAAACAACTCTTATCCACAATCTCTGAAAAGCGCAAGAATACAAGACGGCAGAGTTGAAAGAGGTAAATTCCTCAAAGTGGAAAACTCTCGATATTTCTATGACCCCAATTTAGGACATTTAGTCATCAATAATTTGCGTAGCGAAAGAACGTATGCGGTGACATATATGATTGAAGGCGACAATCCGAACACAGAACTTGATGATAAAGCGTATGGTAACCTTACACGATACCGCAAAGAAAAAGACACGCTTATCATGAAATTGATGTACAGACGAAATTTGCAACCCGGTTTTCGTACTTTGTGGTCTCGTCAAATGCGTAATGTTTACTCAATCGGACAAACGAATGTTGATGTCAATGATACCAGAATCAATTTCTGGTATTTGCGCCCAAACAATGATTCTGCCGATGTGCTTGACGGTTGGTCTGAGAAGTTGGTTACCGTTTTAAGAGTTGACCAAGTCAATAACAATAATGGTGAATTAACTCCTGACGGCTTATTCGATATGGGACCGCCGCGAACAGCTAATCCTGCGCAACAACAATCAGGTGGCATACCCAATAATCAACAGTTTAATCAACAATCCCAACAAACTGCATTTTTCGACCCTATTCGCGGAGAGGTGACATTCCCCTCTTTAGAGCCGTTTCGTAAAGGTTTACGCGATTATTTCCGTGCAAAAAACAATCCGCAATTTCCTGAACGATTCGTATTTGACGCTGTGTATGACACCACAATAGAAGTGGCACGATTACAAACAAACCGTGACCGTTTTATTATTAGCGGTACAGCAAGAGGTACTTCAACACAACAAGGCGGGTCGAATAAAATTAATCTTGGTGCATATAATTTAGCTCCGGGAAGTGTACGCATAACCCTCGATGGACAACAATTGCGAGAAAATCAAGATTATTATGTAGAAACCAATTCCGGGACTGTAACATTAACCAATCCGCGAGCGCAATTACCCAATGCCAATCTTAATATTGAATATGAACAAAATGACGCATTTAATACAACAACGCGGACTTTAGTCGGGGTTAGGGCTGATTATCAATTACTCAAAAAACGGACAGCGACGGCAAATATCGGTTCAACGTTTATGTTATTTGATCAAGCATTGCTTTTCGATCGTATTCGCTTAGGTGAAGAACCGGTATCAAATTCAATGATTGGACTTGATGGTAATGTAAATCTTAATTTACCGATAGTTACAAAAGTTATTGACGCTTTACCGTTTTTAGATACAAAAGCACCTTCATCGTTGGTAGCAAGGGCTGAAATTGCCGCTATGCTGCCAACGCCGAATAAAAGAGTTTCAACAATTTCCTCAGACGGTGGACAAGCAGTAGCGTATTTGGATGACTTTGAGGGGGCGCAACGATATATTTCACTTGGTTTATCTCCGATTCAATGGACGCATGCCTCAATGCCTGACGACCCGGATTTGATGAATATTACGGATGATGAAAAAGCAAAATCATATTTTAGAGGCGGCACATTTTGGTATCAATATTTTATTGGAAGAACTCCTCTTATTGACCCATTCCCTAATCGCTCATTTGCACAAGCCGGGCAAGTAGTGTCTGATATGCGCATAGAATTTGAACCGGATCAACGAGGTATTTATAATCAAAATCCAAATTACCTTGATTTCAGAAATCCGGCATTTGCCGACAACCCCGATATTTACGGATTATATAAACTTCAGAATTTACCCAAAATATGGGGCGGTATGATGCGCCTTTTCTCAAATTTCACGACCAATTTCGACAATGAAAATATTGATTTTATCGAAATTATGATGCGTGTGGATGAACGTCGAGACAATGGCGAAATGTATATTGATTTAGGGCAAATCAGCGAGGATGTCATACCCAACCAAGAGTTAAATACCGAAGATGGAATAACCACACAAAGCCCCATTCCAAATAATATCATTGATATTGGTGAAGATGTGGGTATAGATGGAGTGGATAATGCCGCAGAAAAAAATACATATCCGTTCCCATTAAATCAAGAAACTGACCCTGCACGTGACGATTATTTCTTCGATTTCAGCAAAGCTCCGAATGAACAGCAAGGACAGGACTTCAGATTTTATAATAATTTTGAAGGAAATTCACGCTTATCAGAAACAGGGCAAACACCTGATCGAGAAATTCTCAATCAAAACAATGGTCAAACAATTTCTTTAGATAATAGTTATTTTACTTACAAAGTAAATTTAGATCAGAATCCTGCGACGAATCCACAAATCGTAGGATCGGGCAGAGATGGATCAGGGTGGTTTTTATATCGCATTCCGATACGTCGTCCGCATCGTGTAACAGGTAATCCGCTATTTTCTAATATACAATATGTGCGCGTATGGTTTAAAGGCGGAGCGGTGAAGCTGAGCATAGCCGATTGGAGATTTACCGGTTCACAATGGCAAAGAAGTAATACATTTATCAAAGGTGTATCCCCTGCGGATAGTACTTTAAGTGTGCAATTTGTAAATATCGAAGAAAATAGTGGTGCACCGGATTATTATTCATTGCCTCCCGGGGTTCAACGCCCGCAACAATTAAATAATCCTGACCCACAAGCGGTTGTTTTCCTTAATGAACAATCGTTAAATGTCGGAGTGAGAAATTTGCGATTTAATGATGAACGTATGGCAGTGAGAATTTTGCGTTCAACGGATATATTTTTCTATAAAAACATAAAATTCTTTTTGCATGGTGATCAAACGATGCCGGATGTAGCAATTCCCGGTGCAACACCACTTGCAGAAGCGATTTTCCGATTCGGTATAGATTCCGGAAATTACTATGAATATCGTCGCCCATTAATTAGAGGTTGGCAAGATATTGGCATCGAATTAGCCCAACTTACCGCATTAAAAGAAAGACGTGACCAAACGAAACAATTAGAAAGACAAGAGTTTTCTGTTCCCAATGATCCCTTGGCTAAATTTGCTATCAAAGGCAATCCAATTTTAACTCGCGTTCAATTTATCGGCTTTGGTATTGCCAATCCGGCTCAACGTTTTCCCAATGAATTAACCACAAATATGTGGATAAATGAATTAAGATTAACTGATCCCGAAAGTTCAACTGATTGGGCGGGAATTGGGTCTCTTGATTTTAAAATTGCTGATTTTGCAACCGTCAATGCTAATTTTCAACAAACGAATCCTAATTTTCACAGATTAGAAGAACGTTTCGGTAATCGTATTCAATCCACGAATTGGGCATTTCAAACAACGGCAGCATTGGAAAAATTTCTCCCTTCTTCATGGAGTCAAACCAAAATTCCGATATCTTACTCTCATACGGAAACAGCAGAAACACCATTATTTGTTGCACAAAATGATGTAAACCTCAACACTGCTTCGGAAGCAGTACGATTGCGCAGTTTAGATGCCGGAGAGTCTGAAAACCAAGCTGAAAATAGAGCAAGAGATTTCAGAAGACGTTCAGAAACTGTCCGAGTACGTGACCAAGTTGCTTTACAAGGTGTTAAAATTGGTTTGCCCATAAAACACTGGTTAATCACAGAAACTATAGGTAAGATAACAATCGGGTATAATTATGCACAAGAATTTGAACGTTCCCAAATTGTAGCGGAGCGTTTTTGGTGGCAATGGCAATTTACCGGACAGTATGCTCCACAATTACCGCAAGTTAATTTTAACCTTTTGTCATGGGCTTCGGATATACCTATATTAGAAACGTATAAAGGATTTAAAGTTAATCTTCTTCCCACTACGATTTCCTTTAGTGTGAATATGAATAGAGCGCGCACAACGGAGCAATCACGCTTTCTTGATATCCCGTCGCCTGTGGTAAGGCAATTTTCAGCCGAGCGCTCCGCACAAATGAATTGGCGGCTCACAGAGGGTGGAATATTAAGCCCGATTATTGATTATACTTTTACAACGGGCAGTACGCTTGCTCCCTTTGAATTAAATGAATTTGGACAACAAAGGAATGGTGTGGACATTTCGCGCCAAATATTTTTTAATAATGGAATCATTAATTTCGGAACATCAAACAGTCATACTCAAACTGTGACAATTAATATGACCCCAAAAATTCCTGATTTGTGGGGATTGAATAATTACTTATCCAACAGAGCTTCTTTTGTTACTACTTATACATGGCGCGACCCATTACAACCGGATCCCAATTTGGCAGATATTGTTAAGCAAGCAAGTTGGCAAAACAGAATTACTTTTAATTCGACATTACAGTTAAAATCCATGTCGGATAAATGGTTTAACCCAAAAGATTCATCAGGCGGTTTATTCACAGGCATCGGTAAAGTATTGAAAACAATATTTTTCGATTGGACAAATCTTACTCCTAATTTTACACAACAAAATTCCTCGATTACTCCGGGAGTTTTTGGAAGTACAGGACTCACAAATTTTTGGCGCGGCGTTACTTTTTTACCTTACAGCGATTCCCATGGTCCATCAATGGCATATCAACTTGGTTTGGTGGAAAGCCCCCATGGCGGATTTAATATTCGCGGCTCAAGCGCATTTCCCTTTTTCCGTTTTGAAACCTTCCCCGGTTTACGTCCGCCGAATGCGGCTTTACAAGAGAATTTTTCTCAGCGTTCAACAATCGAAATGCGTACATCTCGCCCTTTGTGGCAAGGCGCAACCTTAGATCTCAATTGGCGGTCTGAATTTGCTTTTAACCGCAATCGTCTTGTAGAAACCGACGCACAAGGCATTCCAACATATCGTAATGTTGTCATTACAGAAACCTATAGTCGTACCTTTTTACGATTACCTAAGTTTCTTTTCTTTGCTCCATTCGATAATACAATCGAAAATGTTATTGCTCTTTATCAAGAGAAAATTGCAACAATTCAATCATCAGACTCTGCACAAGTGAATCAACAACGATTAAATGCACTCTCCGAAGCATTTCAAGAAGGATTAGAAGCATTACGATTTATGCCGGGTAAATTAAAACAAATATTGCCAAGTGTTAACTGGAATTTACGCTGGGATGGCATTGAAAAAATTCCGCCATTTAAGGGCATAGCAACACGTATTTCGCTCGAACATCGCTATCAAAGTACATATCAAGAAAATGCTTTAATAAATGACAATGGACGACTTACGCAAGGTCAAACCGTTCAAATGGGTTTCCAACCGCTTATCGGTTTAACTTTCACATTCGATGAAAAAAAATTAAATGGACTTTTAACAGGAAATATTCAATATCGTACACAAACAGATTTTAACTTGCAAGCGCAAAATTCAACCGTAGCAAGTACCCAATCGCAAGAATTACAAATCACCGGTTCATATATGAAGCGCTCTTTTGTCTTTAATTTCCTTGGCATAGAATTTAACAATGATATGGAATTTTTGTTCACGGGGTCATATAAAAGGAACTTACGTTCTACATTTAATTTATTGAATCTTAACAATGCCGATGGTCAAAGATTAAATGGTGATACACAGATAATTATTGAGCCGAGTGCTCGCTATACAGTCAGTCAACGCTTAACGGCAAGAGCATTTTTCCGTTATGAAACAACAATTAATGAAGGGGCTGCAACGCCGGGTTTTTCAACAACTCAGGCGGGCGTAGAAATTCGATTATCAATAGCAGGGGGAAGATAAAATATTCCTAACATTTATACCGGAATTATAGTGAGTGCCGGGATTTGATACACAAGAAAACTCCAAGCCACTTAATTCCGGGTTCAGATACCATTTTTATATTTAGTATATCGTTTGTACACAAATGTAATTTTCAACTCACAATTATCATTATTTCAGGGGAATGAGATGAGTTTAACACCTAAGCCGCTTCAATCAAACGGCTCAGAAATTGATGCTGTTTCGGCAGCATATACTCATGTAACAGAGATTACGCGCACGTTTGCAAAAACATTTTATTTTGCATCACATTTTTTACCAATCGAAAAGCGAAGGGCTTGCTATGCTGTGTATGGTTTTTGCCGTTTCGTGGATGATTTGATTGATGAAGTGCCTGAAGAACAAGCAAAAACCAAAGGAATCTGGGTGCTGCAACAATGGAATAATGCCCTCGATTTTATCTATGATAATCAACATATATCACCGATGTATTATGAAAATTGCAGTTCTATTTTTTGCGAAGAATTACAAAGCAATAACCCAATTATCATCGCATGGGCTGATACATTACGTCGTTTTCATATCCCAAGAGAATTGCCTTCACAACTCATAGAAGGAGTAGTGATGGACACTGTCGTTAATCGCTTCACCACATTTGATGAATTATATAACTACTGCTATAAAGTCGCTTCTGTCGTAGGACTCATGACAAGCGAAATATTCGGTTACTCTCACCCGGATGCCCTCAAACATGCCATTGATTTGGGCATTGCCATGCAATTAACTAATATTTGTCGTGATATAGGCGAAGATTTGCACAAAGACCGTATATACCTTCCTTCGGATGAATACTCACGATATAATCTCACTGAACAGGATTTTTTCAATCAACAATGCACACCTCAGTTCAAAGAGTATCTTGAATTTAATATTGAGCGTGCTTTATCGTATTATGAAAGTGCTGACAAAGGTATCCCCTACCTCACCGCTGACAGCAGAATGACCGTGCAATTGATGAGCACCAATTACAGAAGGATACTCTATAAAATTCGACAAAATGACTATGATGTGTTCACCAAAAGAGCTTCGCTTTCTTTGAGCGAAAAACTCCTTGCAGTGCCAAGGGCTTTTCTTCGTAATTTTGTAAAAACCTAAGATGACACTCGCACTATTTTGTTTTCGGTTATGAATCAAGTGTTACAAACTTTGACACTGCTTATCTTGTCTAATGTCTTTATGACTATCGCATGGTATGGGCATCTCAAATTTAAGGATATGGAATGGTCGCAAAATTTAGGACTCTTTTCCATCATTCTGATTTCATGGGCTATGGCTTTTGTTGAGTATTGTTTTCAAGTGCCTGCGAACAGAATCGGTTATAAAGCCAATGGCGGACCATTCGATTTGGTTGAATTACGTGTCATACAAGAAATTATATCATTGATGGTTTTTACAGCATTTACATTACTTGTTTTCAAAAATGAACAATTCAAATGGAATCATGTGGCAGGTTTTATTTGTCTGATTTTTGCAGTCTATTTTCTTTTCAAAAAATAATTGTTCTATGAATATAAGCGAACTCATAGCTAGGGCGGATTATTATGGCAGACCGTTGATGTCTTTATTGCCGCCGCATGTACTCACACAACTATATTCCACCGGAAGAAAGTATTTTTTAGATGCCTTTTTTTCTGCCAACTTCAACTATATTCCTATTCCTGACTCCTTGGCTGTGCAATGCGGTTCTCTGACTTTTCGCTCTCCTATTTTTAATGCAGCCGGTATGTTCAAAAATGCTGAGGGCTATGAACAATGCTATGCCCTTGGCGCAGGTGCATATTTAGCAGGCACAACAACATCTTTACCGCGTGAAGGAAATAATAAAAATGGCATACATCACCCTTTTTGTCCTTATCCGCATTCGGGTGCAGCTTCTAATTGGTTGGGTTTACCAAATCAAGGACATGCCGCAGTGGCAAAAAAAATTGCACAATTACCACGCTATACCAATTTCCCCATCGGTATTTCTGTGTCCGCCGATCCGGGAATGGCACCCGAACAAGCAGTACCTTTACTCATTGATGGCATTCATCGCTATAATGATGCAGGCGTAGATTTTATCGAACTTAATGAAAGTTGTCCCAATACCGAAACTATTGTACATCATCATAAAACTCTCGATCCCGATTTAATACATCGTTTGGAAAATATTGCAAAACACTGTATAGCTTTACCGCATCACACAACACCCATTTTTCTCAAATTCTCTAATGATATTGACAAAGACCAATTATTCGCTCTTATTCATATTATGCACGAACTTGGATTCGCAGGCATAAATATTGGTAACACTTCAATTAAATATCAACAATTAGAAAATCATATACATAAAAAAGATATAAAAAATTTCCGATATTTTTATCAAACATTTGGTGGTGGTACAAGCGGAACCATGCTTAATGTTCCATCACTCGATCTTTGTTCTCATGCACTGGAAGTTCTCCCCGATAATGCACAAATGACAATTATTCGTACCGGTGGTATTTTTTCGGCTAAAGATATTATTGCATCAAAACAAAAAGGTATTCCATTACAGCAATGGTACACCGGTTTCTTTGATGAATTTGCCCATAAAGGCAATAATGTTTATTCTTCACTTTATTCACAACTTTAATTAAATTTTTTATGAAACTTACATACTTAGGTCACTCCGCATTTTTGCTCAATACTCTTGGAAAAACAATTCTTTTCGACCCATTTATCACTCCTAATCCAAAAGCAGCTCATATTGATGTGACAACGCTCAATCCCGACTATATCCTCATCAGCCATGCACACTCAGACCACATTGCAGATCTAGTGACTATTGCACATCAAAGCAATGCAAAAGTCATCGCAAATTGGGAAATAATTCAATGGTGTGCAGCACAAGGGCTTACTAATCTTCATCCTATGAATACCGGTGGTAAATTTTCTTTCGATATTGGAACTGTTCACGCTACCATAGCACAACATTCCTCCAGCTTTGCCGATGGCACGTATGGTGGCAATCCCATGGGCTTCGTCATCCAAAATCAAGAATCTACTCTCTATTATGCCGGTGATACTGCCCTCACTCTTGATATGCAAATACTCGCAAAAAAATTCGCCATCAATACCGCAATACTCCCTTTAGGCGATAACTTCACCATGGATTATAATGATGCCATAATGGCAGCATCATATATTAACTGTGGCAATATCGTCGGTATGCACTATGACACTTTCGATATGATTGCTATTGACCATGACGCAGCAATTCAAGGATTTGAACAAGCAGGCAAATCACTTTTTCTTCCTTCCATCGGACAATCTTTCGATATATGAGAAAAATTTATATTATTTCCTCGGCATGTATTGCACTTTTATTCTTTGGATGCAATGAACAAGCATTAAAAAAAGCATTACCCGAATCAAAACAATCAGAACAAACAATCAATAATCAAGAAAATGACCTCGATTATTACAATAATTGTCCATTAGAAGGTAATGCAAAAAGAAAAGACATTCTCGCTTTAAATCGCCTAAAAAACAGATATAATGTTCCAAAAGAATCCGATTTTGTCAAAAATATTACTCTTAAATCTTTACTTAAAGATGGCGAAGACTCCGAACGTTGGACTCCCCGACAAGCCGTCGAAATTGTCGGTTATGTCTCCGAAGTGGTCAAAGGCGGCGTGGAAACATGTAATTGTAAAGCCACAGACGATGATAATAGGGACACACATATCGAAATAACGGATGACCCCATGGCTTCAGAGTTCAAAAATCCCCTTATTGCAGAAGTGACACCGCGTTTGAGGTTCATAATGGCAAAAAAAGGAATTGATTGGTCAACAAAAACTCTAAGAAAAAACTTCAAAGGACGATGGGTAAAAATCCAAGGATGGTTGTTTTATGATACCGAACATGCCGACGAAGCTGACAATACTAAACCCGGAAGAGAAAGAAATTGGAGAAAAACTGCATGGGAAATTCATCCCATCACATCTATTGAAATTGTTCAACGACCCAGATAAATATTATGTTCACAGGACTCATTGAAGAAATAGGCACTATTCAAGCCATCGAAAATATAGGTGATGCAAAAAAATTTACATTTCAATGCAAAACCATACTCGAAGACATCGCTATTGATGCCTCCATCGCAGTCAATGGTGTATGCCTTACCGTCATCGAATTTACGCAACATTCTTTCAGCGCAATAGCTATTGAAGAAACGCTCAATAAAACGGCTTTGGGACAATATACCATTGGTTCAAGAATAAATTTAGAGCGTGCAATGCTTAGCTCTACCCGCTACGGAGGACATATCGTACAAGGGCATGTGGATTGTACGGCAACGGTAACCAATATAATTCAACTATCGGCAAGCTGGGAATATCATATACAATTTCCATCACACTATGCGGCTCTTATTGTCCATACAGGTTCAATCTGCATCAATGGCATCAGTCTAACTGTAGCAGAATGTGGATTTAATACACTGAAAGTGGCAATAATTCCCCATACTTATACCCATACAACAATTGCAGACCTTGCCATTGGCGATATGGTCAATCTTGAATTTGATATTTTCGGAAAATATATAGAACGCTTACTGTATGTCAAACAATATAGCAATGAACAATAATACATCAGCCGAGATATATTCCGGCTGATTATTGCAATCACAAAAAAGTACTAAATAGCTCGCGATATACTTCGTGAGCTCTATTGCATGACATGAACACTTTCAACAATGTTGGGAATGTTATGCCATGCGCAATATCCATCATTCAAATCATGTCATGTCAACATGAATCAAATCTTTTCGGCTTTTTCATCATAGTATCTATCAAATTCGATTGTCACAATAAGGTACTTTAACATATTCAGACATATATTTGAGAGTCGGGGGCGGTTAAGGATGAGGGTATAAAACACAAAACGCCGAGTGAAATCACTCAGCGTTTTTCTGTACAGAAGGCGGGAGTCGAACCCGCACGGGTGTTGAGCCCACTGGATTTTGAGTCCAGCGCGTCTGCCGGTTCCGCCACTTCTGCATCGGCAATGAGTGCGAAAATACGGTTTTCATCGTAATCTGCAAAACCTAAAGATCAATTAGCCCTCATAACGCTCCACTGTCCTCACACCTTTGACCTTGCGAATTCGATCGAACAATCGTTGTAAATGGTCGGTATTCTTAACTAATACGGTAAGAACACCTTCGAAAAGTGCCTCAAAAGCATGAATGTTCACGCCACGAATATTTGTATTGTTAAAACCGATGATTGCAGTAGTAATATCGCTCAACATACCGCTTCTGTCATCGCCGGTAACGCGAATGGCTGCCACAAAGTCTTCGGATTGTAATTCCGCCCAATCCAATACTAAGAGCCGAGAAGGATTCTTTTCCGAGATTTCTTCTACGGTTCGGCAATTTCTGCGATGTACTTTAATTGCATTGCCCGTCGAAACGACTCCCCAAATTTCATCACCGGGCACGGGGTTGCAACATCGTGCAAACGAATATGCAATGCCGCTTAATCCCTTAGAATCTCCGCCAAGCACCACCCCGCTTGCATTGCCGCGAGCCGTTTTGAGAATAATATCGAAAGTTTCTTCTGTGATAGGTGCTGATTGATTATCTCCTTGATGAATAGGTGACCCGGGTTTTAAGCGAACTTTTATTTTCTCGGCAACAGTATCAATACTTGCATCGCCGGAACCGAGCGAATAGTAGAACTCACCCTTATTGGCAAATTTGAGAGATTTCACTATGCGTTCCAAATCATCTTCATTTATTGTTATGCCGAATTTTTTGGATTTTTTCTCCCATAATTCTTTGCCTTCTAATGTTCTGCGGCGTTTTTCTTCATTGAGATATTTACGTATGGCAGATTTTGCTTTATGGGTAACGGCAAATTTGTCCCAGTTTTTACTTGGTGTTTGATTTTTGGATGTAATTATTTCAACAGTTTCCCCATTGCGTAATTTATAATCTAAGGGTACAATTCTTCCATCCACTTTTGCTCCGATGCATTTACTGCCCACAGCCGAGTGTATATCAAAAGCATAATCAACTGGTGTGGCACCGACAGGTAAACTTCTCAACTCCCCTTTTGGCGTAAATACTTGAATTTCATCCTGATACAAATTGAGCTTAAAGCTTTCTTGTAATTGCCCCACAGCTTCATCGCTCGGAGTATTTAATATATCACGAATCCAATCAGCCCATTCGGTTAATTCTTTATCTTTGAAAAACAAGGAATTGGTGCCTATGGTTTCTGCTTTATATTGAAAATGGGCAGCCACGCCTTTTTCTGCAACTTCGTGCATTTGTTTTGTCCGAATTTGTACTTCGACTCTTTTGCCGTCTTGTCCTATAACTGTTGTATGCAAGCTCTGATAGCCATTTCTTTTAGGCACAGAGATATAATCCTTAAATCGTTCAGGCACAGGTGTATATAATTCTGAAACAATGCCATAAGCAAAAAAACATTCATTTTTGTCATTGGTATCCAATATTATACGAATGGCAAACAAATCATAGAGTTCTTCAAATTTCTTTCCCTGTTTTTCCATTTTATTAAAAATAGAAAATATGTGCTTCGGTCTGCCGCTTATTTCATATTTAATATCATTTGCTTTAAGCTTTTCTTTAATGGGGTCGGTAAATCGTGTAATATATTCGCTTCGTTGTTTGATGGTACTGTTCAATTCCAATTTTATTTCATCATATTTCGCCCGATTCATATATTTCAAGGACAAATCTTCTAATTCCCATTTGATGGAACCAAGACCAAAACGATGAGCAAGCGGCGCATAAAATTCTAAAGTTTCATACGCTATACGTTTTTGTTTTTCTTCGGGTAAATGCTGCAATGTGCGCAAATTATGCAAACGGTCGGCTAATTTAATCAGAATAACGCGAAAATCATTCGCCATAGAAATTATTAATTTGCTATGGGTATGCGCTTGGGAAAATTCACGCCCTTTGGTAATATCGGTTATCTTGGTAACGCCATCCACAATATCGGCGATGGATGCACCAAATTCATTATGTATATCTTTGACGGAATAATCTTCATGATCTTCGATAATATCATGGAGCAAAGCAGCAGCAACGGATATATCATCTAAGGGTAATTCTTTGACAACAATACGCGCAACTTCAAGTAAATGGACATAATAGGGTTCACCGGAAGCGCGCCTGTCATTTTTATGAATTTCATGACAGAACCAAAAAGCTTTAGAAATTAATGGTTCATTCACTCGCATCAGATGCTGTCGTGCTTCTTTGAGCAATAATTCAAGATCAATAGCCGGATCGGTGCCAACGACATGATTTTCCGGTATTTGTTTTGTGAAAACACCAACGGTTTTGTCCACAAAAGTTTTTACTCTTGTCAGCAATTTCGATTCATTATGTTCTTGTTGCGATGCCATATTTCTCTTATTTTCTTTTTTATCCTACTACAAATTACGAAACAAATGATGATTGTGCTATGATAGTGGGTTGTGGGCGATTGCTTTGCGTACAAATCCTTCATTGTGTGCAAGACGATTTTTTGCTTCTTCTTTTGTTATCCCGGCAATAATCATCACAAGTGCCGTTTTCACATGATTGTCTGCCTCTGCCAAGTATTCTCCCGCTGTTTTGTAATCCACGCCGGTACAATCCATCAAGATTCCTTTGGCGCGTTCTTGCAATTTTTGATTCGTCATTTGCACATCCACCATCACATTGCCAAATGTTTTGCCTAAGCGTATCATTGATGCGGTAGTGAGCATATTGAGCACCATTTTTTGCGCCGTCCCCGATTTCATCCTTGTAGAGCCGGTCACTACTTCGGGACCTACTTCCGGACATATCAACACATCGGCTTCAATACCCAAAGCAAGGATATTATTGCGTGAGTTCGTCGTGACAAGTATTGTAAATGCTCCTCGCTTTTTTGCCTCTTGCAATGCACCGCGCACATACGGTGTGCGCCCTGATGCTGCTATGCCACACACAATATCCACCCCCGACACATGATGCTCAGCAATGATATGTTTGCCATTTTCCACATTATCTTCAGCACCTTCTTGGGCTTTGAATATTGCCGGAGTGCCCCCTGCGATAATCCCTTGAACCATATCGGGATGAGTACCGAATGTGGGCGGACACTCCGAAGCATCCACTATGCCCAAACGTCCGCTGGTTCCTGCGCCTACATAAAAAAGTCTGCCACCGGATTTGAAGCGTTCTACAATGGCGTCAACGGCTTGGGCAATAAACGGCAATTCATGACGCACTGCTTGAGCAACCAAAGCATCCTCATCATTGATACATTCGAGTATAGTTATCGTGTCGGCACTGTCAATATTGCTCGATTTACTGTTTTTTTGCTCTGTCGGCAATGACTTTATCTCATAAAACAATGGTGTCATCATTGGTCAATATCCCTTTCTCAGCCCTAATGTTCGTAATTTTGCACACTATTTTACTCATTTTCAGCGTAATACGCAATGTCTTCCACTTCTTTAGACAAAAAAATAGCAAAAGCAACATTGATATTAGCAAGCTGCAATATCTTTGCCGCAATTGTCTTTTTCTTCAGTTACAGTTATACGGGCGAATGGTTGTTTATCCTTGCCGGATCGCTTATGGCTTTAGCCGGCATCGGTGTTTTACTCTTATATCGCCGCATTAAATCCAAATTAGGCAATCTTTCCGAAGAATAATATCATGAACAACAAAAGAATACTCATTACGGGAGGCGCGGGCTTTCTCGGGTCACATTTATGCGATAAATTCATCGGGCATGGCTATACAGTTGTGTGTATGGATAATCTTATTACCGGTTCGATGGATAATATTGCCCATTTACTTGGCAATCCACAGTTTACCTTTATCCACCATGATGTGACAAATTATATGTATGTGGAAGGCAATGTGGATTATATTCTCCATTTTGCTTCTCCGGCATCGCCCATAGATTATCTGAAATTTCCCATTCAAACACTCAAAGTGGGTTCTTTGGGAACGCATAAAGCTCTTGGATTGGCAAAAGTAAAAAATGCACGTTTTCTCTTGGCAAGCACAAGTGAAGTGTATGGCGATCCGCTGATCCACCCGCAGCAAGAATCGTATTGGGGCAATGTCAATCCCGTCGGCTCACGCGGTGTGTATGATGAAGCCAAACGATTTGCAGAAGCAATGACAATGGCATATCAACGCTATCATGGGGTGGAAACACGCATCATCCGCATTTTTAATACCTATGGTCCCAAAATGCGTATCGAAGACGGAAGAGCCATACCCGCGTTTATGTCACAAGCATTGCACAATCAGCCCGTAACAGTTTTTGGCGATGGAAGCCAAACACGCTCCGTATGCTATGTGGATGATTTGGTCGAAGGCATTTATCGCTTATTATTATCCGATGAAAATATGCCCGTCAATATTGGGAATCCCGATGAAATATCTATGCTTGATTTAGCAAAAGAAATTATTGATATTACCGGCTCAAAAAGTGATATAATTTTCAAAGAATTGCCCGAAGATGACCCAAAAATCAGACAACCCGATATTACCATAGCACGCACTCGATTGCAATGGGAACCTCGCATTCAAAGACGTGAAGGACTTATCAAAACTATGGAATATTTCAAAAAACGCTTAGGTCTTATATTAAAAAATAATCTCTCTACATATTTTCAAAAAAGGATATAAAAAATGTTTGAACCGCAAAAAGAAAAAGTAAAAAAATTGCTTGACAGAACCGACCAATTACGGAGGTTTCTTTGACGTTGATGTCAAAATTCAAGAAATAGGAGAAAGAGAAAATCGCAGCGAAGCACCGGACTTTTGGGATGATAATACCTTAGCCCAAAAAATTATGCAGGAATTAGCAGAAATCAAAGAATGGGTGCAATTATATACTGACACAAAAAATGCTGTGGACGATGCCGATGCGCTTATTCAATTAGCAGAGGAAATGAATGATGCCTCAATGGAACCCGAAATTGACCTCGAAGTGCAAAAAGCAGCCGATGCTGTTGAAACATTAGAATTACGCAAAATTCTTTCTGCTCGCGCCGATGAAAAAAATGCCATTCTTACCATTAATGCAGGCGCAGGAGGTACGGAAGCACAAGATTGGGCGGAAATGCTCTTACGTATGTACACTCGATGGGCTGAACGCAAAGGTTTTGCCGTATTTCTTGCCGATGAACAAGAAGGCGACACTGCAGGCATTAAATCTGCATCCATAGAAATTCGCGGAAAATATGCTTATGGTTTTCTTAAAGCAGAAAATGGCGTACATCGTTTGGTACGCATCTCCCCTTTCGATTCCAATGCTCGCCGCCACACATCTTTTGCTTCGGTCTATGTGTATCCCGAAGTGGATGATGAAATTGAAATAACCATCAATCCTGCTGATGTGGAAATGGACACGTTCCGTTCGGGCGGTAAAGGTGGACAAAATGTCAATAAAGTAGAAACTGCTGTGCGTTTGCGCCATATTCCCAGTGGCATTGTCGTGAGTTGCCAACAAGAACGCTCACAACATCAAAACCGTGAACGTGCCATGACCATGCTCAAATCGCAATTATATGCAAAAAGACTCGAAGAAGAAGAAGCCGAAAAAGCTGTTATTGAAGGAGCAAAGAAAAAAATCGAATGGGGCAGCCAAATTCGTTCTTATGTCTTTCAACCATACACTATGGTCAATGATCACAGAACAGAAATCAAAAAAACAGATGTCCATGCTGTCATGGATGGCGAATTAGATGACTTTATTCGCGGTTTTCTCCTAATATCCGAAGAAGAAACTCAAGAATAAATTTCCCTCATGACACCCTATCTCAAAAAAAATATTCCTTTGCAAGCGCTTCATACCTTTGGTGTTGAGGCGTTTGCCGAATATTACTTCGATATTCATACAGTCGAAGACCTTGACACTATTCTCCGCAATTATCCCGAAATTCCAAAACCTGTGCTATGCCTTGGCGGCGGCTCTAATATTATTTTCCGACAATATTATGCCGGTACTGTCCTTGCCATGCGTTTAATGGGCATTTCCATTATCGAAGAAACAGACGATACCGTTACTGTGCGCTGCGCTGCCGGCGAACAATGGCATTCCCTCGTCGAATGGACAGTCAATCAAGGATGGAGCGGTATTGAAAATCTTGCTCTTATTCCCGGAACTTGCGGTGCTGCTCCCATTCAAAATATTGGTGCTTATGGCATGGAAATAAAAGAAACAATTATTGCAGTTGAATGGTTTGATTTTGCAAGTGGACAAAAAAACATCTTTACCAATGAACAATGCCACTTTGAATATAGAGACAGTATTTTCAAAAAAGAATTAGCCAATAAAGGAATTATTACCGCCATAACACTACAATTATCGAAAAAACCCGATATTCGCACTTCCTATGCTGATATACGTCGTATCTTGGAAGAAAAACATATTACTGAGCCCACAGTCCGCACTATTTTTGATGCAGTCGTCGAAATTCGCACTCGTAAATTACCCGATCCCAAAGAATATGGCAATGCAGGCAGTTTTTTCAAAAATCCTGTCATTTCCATAGAGCATTTCAGGCATTTACAACAATCATATCCCGAAATTCCCCATTATCCGATTGATGACATCACAGTCAAAGTACCCGCAGGATGGTTAATAGAAAAAGCCGGATGGAAAGGCTTCCGACGCGGCGACATCGGCGTATCTCCCAAACAAGCATTAGTTCTTATCAATTATGGCAAAGCACATACCGAAGAAATTATCGCTCTTGCCAATGATATTGTCCAAGACATACAACAACGTTTTTCTATCATACTCGAACGTGAAGTTTCAATCATATAGACGTTGATGTTGAGTAGAACATGATTGACACAACATAATAAGTCTTTCAATTTTAAGAAAATATAATCTTCTATCGCCCCACCGAGTACATACATTGAAATCACCTATACAGTTCATGAACTTATATGTACTTTCTCTACAATTATTCCTGAAAACAAAGCATATCAATACATTTGAGTATGCGGATAGGAGTCAAATCAGCATGAATATTTTCATGGAACAGGTAAAATTATCATTGCACACTTGTTTGTTTGAATGAATATGCGTATATTGCCTTTGAATTGATGATGACCACGGCAAAGTGAGATAACACAGCAACCGGTAAAGAGATTTTGACGCATTGAAAAGAGATTTTGACGAGATGATATAAAGCCGTAATTCAGCAATTCATGATAAACTATTTTCCCGAACCATACACACTAAGTCTATAACCTTACTTTACTGACATTTACATCATTTTATCATCAATGCACAGCGCTATAATTTGAAAGCGTTTGTGTAAAGAAGGGTTTATCATGAACACACTCTTTATAAGTGCGCTTGCACTCTTTCTATCCTCGCAACTGTTTGCGCAGCAATGGGAAAAAATACAATATCCTGAAATCTATTATTCATCGAACAAACAAAATACTCGTCAACCTACATTGGTGGTACATAATAATATTATTATTGCTTTGCCAAATAACTCATTACCACTTTATACTTCCAAAGATAATGGCAGTACATGGCAAATGTGCGATACGAATGCTCTGAAAAATTTTGGTCTTTTACGTAATGGTGTACTTGACTGGTATATTTCTTCTATTGATTTTACAAAATCTGCTGCATTTGCAAGTATAAGCACCTATAATGGGAAAGTTTCACGAAATTTTCTCGGTCGTTCACGTGATAATGGACAAACATGGCAATTCATTGATTTATCGGGAATTTCGCAGAATGCTATTGATTCTAATGTGTATAGAGTAACTGCTGATGATAGGACGGTTATTGTAAATACAGGAGATTCTTACAATACAAATCTCTTTATTTCCACTGATGAGGGCGATACATGGAGAGAAATGGCTCTGCCGAGAAATACCGTCAATGCTAATGGTCAGATCGCATTATTTCAAAATTCCTTCATGTATGATGGACAGTTTTATGATGGCAAAGAATTGATTGTTAAAGGATATCAAGGGCGATTTTATCTTTTTCAAGACATCAATAATCCTATCTCACAAAAACTTTCTGATTTCCCCAAATGGGCTGATTTATCACAAAAAAAAGAATATTATGTTGATTGTAATCGTTTAGGAATTACAGGGCATCATTTTACTTGTGAAGGTGATTTGCCGTATATTGATGGAAAATGGCAATATAGAGCGACAATATCACCAGACCCAATGTACCTCTTGAAAGATGTTGAGTATTATGAGAAATCGGTATTAGGACGTCTTTGGGATGTAGATATAATACCCAATAACTATGTAGTTCTTGGCAGCAATTATGATACACCCGGCAATATATTTTATTGTGTTTTAGTACGCAGAAAAAGTGACAGTGCATTAGTCCATCGTTATATTAAACATTATTATCCCTATAATAAGGATAATTTTGAGATAATTGCCGATGACTTTGTTTTACCTAATTCGAAAACTTTTGGGATGATGCCATTAATTGCTGCCACCGATAATGCTTTTTTTATTGGAACATCAAAAGACAATTTATACCGTTTTCAAAAGTCTTCAGTATCTGTCGAAGAGCAAGTTTTTGATGCAACAAAAACCTTAACATTGCAGCCCAATCCCGCTAAAGAACAAATACATATTTCTTTTGATACACCCGTGAGCGGCATCTATACTTGTGAATTACATGATATGATGGGAGCAAGTATTGCATCCCTTGGCTCTGCCACGCTCGACAAAGGACAGCAATGGAATTTCGACCATGATATTCATACTCTACCCAATGGATATTATCGCCTCATAATCAAACATCAATCGCAAGTCTTTTCTGTACCTTGTATTATTCATAAATAATCAGCATGAAAATAAATCAAATCCCGCAGGGATGACAGGTTTATAGAATTATGATGTTTGTTTTTTTGCCCCATCCCATCCTTCCCCGTGGGGAAGGCATAATAAAATTCTCACCGACGGGGAGAAAAAAAGAGGGGCAAATCTCAATCAATACATTCATACACCCCGTCCTGCGGACAAGCCTCCCATGGATGGGATGAAATTCAATCCCAACGGGATGACAGGTTTATAGAATTATGATGTTTGTTTTTTGCCCCATCCCATCCTTCCCCGTGGGGAAGGCATAATAAAATTCTCACCGACGGGGAGAAAAAAAGAGGGGCAAAATCTCAATCAATACATTCATCCACCCCGTCCTGCGGACAAGCCTCCCATGGATGGGATGAAATTCAATCCCGTCGGGATGACAGGTTTATAGAATTATGATGTTTGTTTTTTTGCCCCATCCTGTCCTTCCCCGCGGGGAAGGCGATGAAATTCATTATTATGAAGGGCGGTTCTTCTTAAAATTTTCTGCTTGTTCAAATATTTCATTATATACTTCATCTATCTCTACCGGAGGATAGCCATACTCATCAAGCAATAATATTAAATCCACCTTGAGTGATGCTTTTATATCCTCGCGTTTATTCCAATCGGGGAAACGACTCTGTGTATCAACCAAGAGTTTCACTGCTCTCGCCAATTCTATCATCTTTTCTTCCGGATAGACAAAGCCATATTTTATGCACAAGGCAAATAAAATATCATAGAATGCTTTTTCTTCTACTTCTATTCCCAAATCATTGCCACTGAAAAATTCTTCATGCGCTTCCCACAGTAAATTCGTCAATTCTTCCGCTATTTCCTCATATAGCTCACTTCTGAATATATCATTAGTTTCACGGGTATTGTAACGCTCAACAACCGTTTCCATACGTTTTGTAAAGTCTATACCTTGGATTTTATTAATTTTCTTTATCTCTTGGATAACTTGCGATAATAATTGCTGCAATAATTGAATTTTCGTATTCGGTAATTTTATCTTTTTTAATTGTTCCAAATATTCTTTATCGAATAAATTGATATTGCCGTCATTCTTATCGCCAAAACGGAATAATTGTTCCACACCTTGACTTTCCAGAGCATTTTTTATCATTTCGCGCACACGTTTGTTCATTTGTTCCGTATCGGGTGCTGTTCCTCCGGTTAAATTGACGATAATACTGCGTATGGCAAGATAAAAATGAACATAGTCACGCTCTTTTACCGTGATGGCATCACTCCCCACGCATATATCGT
>VYMG01000020.1_pt1 | contig 122959 bp, 95 predicted proteins | sample 5115261 | NCBI WGS metagenome assembly VYMG01 (sample SAMN12291781, study PRJNA351875) | freshwater metagenome | isolation source: freshwater lake | place: USA: Michigan, Wintergreen Lake | collected 2013-08-08
ATAAATTGTAGTATCTCAGTGTAGTCACCATTAAAGCGTGCGCCAAACTGCGAGACTATTTTTGATGCTGCATACGAACCTAAGTGTCCGGCAAATTGCGGAGAATAGTTGTGCGTGATTCCATAGAGAAAACCGGCAGCGTACATATCTCCTGCACCTGTCGTATCTATAGCATGAGTATCAAAAGTAGAGATTGCCACCGTTTGGTTATTGTAACGAATAAGTGAACCTTCTGCGCCACGCGTAAAAGCTACATTAGGAACAATCTCACATAATCTTTGAAATGCTGCATGGGGATTGTCTAAGTTGGTAAAACTGCATCCTTCTGTTTCATTACAAAAAATTAAATCAGCTGCTGAGACGGCTTCTGTTAACTGCTCCCTAAAAACATTTACAACAAAGGTATCTGAAAATGTCACTGCAATCTTCGTATTATGTTTTTTTGCAAATGATATCGCCTCCCGAATTGCATGCGCTCCTTTGGGTTCACTAAACTTATAACCCTCGATATAAAGCCATTCGGAATCTGCGACTGTCTGCTCATTAATATGCTCCGTACCAAAATCTTCATTTATTCCTAAACATGTTAATTGTGTTCTTTCAGCATCAGGGGTGATAAGTATTAAGCAAGTTCCTGTCATTTTATTAGGTATAACTTCCGATATTAGTTCAATCTGAAGATTATTGAACTCTTGTGCATAAAAATTACCCCAGTTATCATTGCCTAACACAGTTTTGAACGATGCTTTTCCGCCAAAACCTGCGAAGGCAATAATCGAATTAGCAGCGGAACCGCCACTACTTCGATGTGGAACGCCTCCTTGTAATTGTCGAAAATATTGTTCTTGTTCCTCAGCTGTGACTAAAGTCATAGTACCTTTTTTTATGCCAAAATGCTCAAAATCACTCTCACTCACTTGAAATTGAACATCAACTAAACCATTACCTAATCCACAAAGTTGTAATCTTTTCATAATAGTAATATTTACGATAATGCAATAATTCTTTCACAAAGTTCACCATAGGAGATGCCGATGGATTGTGCCGCCATCGGTACTAAACTTGTTTCTGTAAATCCCGGTATTGTATTGACTTCCAAACACCAAGGTACTCCATCTTCATCAAGTCTGAAGTCAATTCTGCTATACGCAGTGCACCCAACAATTCTATGGGCAGTCACTGCTAAATTTTGCAAAAAATCTCTTTCATCATTAGTTATATCAGCCGGACAATAATATTGTGTGTTTCCTTTGGTATATTTGTTTTGATAATCATACCAACCTTGCTCAGGAACAATTTCAATAACCGGAAATGCTTGGTCACCCAGTACAGCGACAGTTACTTCTCTGCCGGCAATATAACGTTCTATTAAAATTGTGGAATCGTATTGCGATGCAAGTTGAACGGCTTTGATTGCATGATCAATATCATTATCTACTATTGATAAACCGACAGATGAACCATTTGTATTTGGTTTTATAACTATTGTACCGCCAAGATCATTCATGATATGTTCAATTCTTTCATAATCATTGAATTGTTGCGGGTATAATACAGACCATTCCGGCGATTGCACACCGGCTGCCGATAAAATTAATTTCGTGCGAACCTTATCCATTGCCAATGCACTTGCCATCACTTTGCTGCCGGCATAACGTACGCCTCGCGCTTCAAGCAGAGCCTGCATAATTCCATCTTCACCATATTTCCCGTGTAATAATGAAAATGCAATATCAATTGTATCAAATGCAGGAGACTGAACACATTCCAATAAAACACGCGGTGACAAGTTAAGATACTCCTGCGCCACAGTTTCATTTGCTACAGATATCAAGTCATTTGCTTGAATTATACAGTTATAACCTAAAGAAGGGTCTATAAAACTAATAGTATGTCCTCTTTCACTTAATGCTTGTCCAACTGCTTTTCCACTTGCAATCGAAACATTTCTTTCTGTTGATATACCGCCTAATAAAACAGCTATATTCATGAAATAATCCTTAACCTTCTAATATAATTATTAACTTTCCCAATATGTATATCCGTATAAACCGGAGCGATAAATATTTAAAAATTCTTTACCTTCTAATACTGATAAACGTCCTTCTTTAACTGAATTACTTACCCAGCTTTCCATTGTACGAACTAATTTTTTTGCATCATACTGCACATAGTCCAATACATCAGCAACTGTTTCACCTTCGATAAGTTGTTGAATTTCATATCCTTTGTCGTTTACAACCACATGAACAGCATTAGTGTCACCGAATAAATTATGCAAATCCCCAAGAATTTCCTGATATGCGCCTACAAGAAAAACACCTAAATAATACGGCTCATTCGGCTGAATATCATGAATTGGTAAATATGGTTCAAAATCACGATGTCCAATAAATTTATCAATTTTTCCATCGGAATCGCATGTTATGTCTTGCAGAGTTGCTTGACGCGTAGGTCTTTCATTTAACCGATGCAATGGAACGATAGGGAAGAGTTGATCAATTGCCCAATTATCCGGTAATGATTGGAATAACGAAAAATTACAAAAATATTTGTCAGCTAACATTTGTGGTAATTTCTGCAATTCATAACTCGAATGTTTGACCTCTTGGCTCATTTTATGAACCTGAGTTGCGATTGCCCAGAATAATCTTTCCACGAGGGCTCGGGTTTTCAGATCAAGTAATCCCAAAGAAAATAAGTCAAGAGCTTCTTCGCGAATTTGTATTGCATCATGCCATGATTCATGCATTGTTCTGCTGCTTAGTTTTTCCAAAACAGCAAATAACTCTCTGACTGTTTCATGATCATCGTCAGAAATAGTATCTTTTGACATATTCCACGTTGGCATAGAAGTAGTCTCAAGAACATCAAAAATAAGTACAGAGTGATGAGCAGTCAAAGCCCGTCCGGACTCTGTAATAATATTGGGGTGGGGTAAATTGTTTTTGTCAGATGCATCTTTGAGTGTGTAAAGCGCATCATTTGCATATTCTTGAATTGAATAATTTATGCTGTTATTATTGGGGGAGCGTGTGCCGTCATAATCTACGCCAAGACCACCACCAATATCCACAAATTCGATATCAAAATTCATTTTTCGTAATTGCACATAAAATTGAGCAACTTCTTTTAATCCTGACTTTATTTTTCTAATATTTGTAATTTGGCTACCTAAATGAAAATGTATCAATTTTATGCTGTCTTGTAAACCATTTTCCTCTGCATAGTTTAAAGCTTCAAGTAATTCTGAAGCATTTAAGCCGAATTTACTTTGATCGCCACCGGACTCTTCCCATTTTCCGCTTCCTGATGCCGATAATTTTATTCTGATACCAACATTAGGCTTCACATTCACACGTTCTGCAACAGACTTGATAATACGTAACTCATTGAGTTTTTCGACAACAATGTACACTTTTTTGCCCATCTTTTGAGCAAGTAGTGCAAGTTCAATAAACTCTTCGTCTTTGTAGCCATTACAGATAACAATTGCATTAGGGTTGTCCATCATGGCAAGTACAACATGCAATTCGGGTTTCGAGCCGGCTTCTAATCCAATTGGGAACTTTTTGCCATAGCGAACTATTTCTTCGACTACAGGTCTTTGCTGATTAACCTTTATTGGATAGACATTGAAGTACTTACCATTATAGCCGTATTCCTGCGCCGCTGTTTCGAAACATCCTGCAATTTTCTCAATTCTATCATCAAGAATATCAGGGAATCGCAACAGCACAGGCATAGCCACATCGCGCAATATCAACTCATCAATCAGTTCTTTCAAATCAATCGCCGGTCCTTTGTCTTTACGTGGTTGTGCAACCATGTTACCTTTTTTATTGACGGCAAAGTAGTTGATGCCCCATCCGCGAATGTTGTACATTTCGATTGCATCTTCCACATTCCAATTTCTCATCTGTTTTCTTTCTCAAGTAAGTGTGTTTGATAAAATGAGCCGCAAAACTACGCAATGCCGCAAGATTTGACGTATCCTTGTCTGTGATGTTTTGGAAAAGCCCTAAAGGGCTTGCTTTCTTTACGCTGTTTTGATTTGGTTTTTTCATCAGGTAAATGATAATCTCCGTTTCAAAAGTTTAGTATATTCGCATCTTAATTTCACTTTAATCTGTAAACTCAAGCATCATAATGATAAGCGAAAAACCTGTAGATTTAGTTGAGCTAAAGAAACAATTTACGGACTTCTTGAAGCGCAAAAATTACCGAAATACGCAAGAACGCTACAAAGTATTAGAGCGTATTGCTGAATTGGATAAACATATCAGCGCGGATGAACTCTATGTGTACATGAATACGCAAGGCGATAGAGTATCTCGTGCAACGGTTTACTCAACTCTTGATTTATTAACACGTTGTGCGATTCTTGTAAAGCATCGTTTCCAGGGTGAAAGCGCTCATTTTGAACTCGCCGAACGCTTGCCCGATCATGACCATTTGATATGTGTTGAGTGTGGTCACATTGTTGAGTTCCAAGAAGAGTCGCTTGCTGAAGTACAAAAACGCATCTGTGACATGTTTGGCTTTAAACCGGTGAAACATTCTTTGCAAATTTTTGCCGCTTGCCCCGATCCGGGACGCTGCGAACACAATCGCTCATAGTGATTGTACAACAACATTGAACAATTTTTTAAGGAAATATTATGAGTAAGAATTTTGTTATTGTCGAATCGCCGGCAAAAGCAAAGACAATTGAGCAATATCTAGGTTCTGATTTTGTCGTGCGTGCTTCTATGGGGCATATACGAGATCTTCCTAAAGACGATAAAGCAATTGATGTGCAACGAGGCTTTGAACCCTATTATGAGATAACAGAAGGTAAAGATAAGTTAATCAATGAGCTAAAGCGTTTGGCAAATTCTTCAGAAATGGTATGGTTAGCAACTGACGAAGACCGCGAAGGTGAGGCAATTGCATGGCATTTGTATGAAGCACTCGAACTTCATAACAAGCCGGTTAAGCGTATTGTATATCATGAAATTACAAAAAAAGCCATCAATGAGGCTATCCAGAATCCGCGTGATATTAACATTGACTTAGTGAATGCTCAACAAGCTCGGAGATTATTAGACAGATTAGTCGGTTTTGAACTCTCTCCTTTGCTCTGGAAAAAAATCAAACCATCTTTGTCTGCCGGTCGAGTTCAGTCCGTAGCCGTACGACTTATTGTCGAAAGAGAAAAAGAGATTCGTTCGTTTGAAACTTCTTCAACGTTTAGAATTCAGGCACAAATGTTGGTTAATGGCGACCCTACTAAAGGTTTTACTGCCGAGTTGCCAACACGATTTGCGTCTCTTGAAGAAGCGATGAATTTTGTGCAGGGTTGTCTTGGCGCTCGCTACACTATCAGCAATGTAGAAACACGACCCGGGAAAAAGTCGCCGTCTGCACCTTTTACGACAAGTACATTACAACAAGAAGCATCTCGGAAATTAGGGTATTCCATTGCTTCTACCATGCAGATAGCCCAAAAATTGTATGAGGCGGGTCATATCACTTATATGCGTACAGACTCGGTCAATCTCTCGCAACAAGCAATCGAGATGGCTCAACAACAAATTATTACAGCATTCGGTGAACGTTATAGCAAGCCCCAACAATACACCACAAAGAGCAGCTCCGCTCAAGAAGCTCACGAAGCAATCAGACCTACCGATTTCTCTAAAAAAGCTATTGAAGGAGACAAGCAAGCACAAAAACTCTATGAATTGATTTGGAAGCGCACTTTGGCTTCGCAAATGAGTGATGCACAACTTGAGAAGACTACAGCCACGATTGCAATCTCAACTCAATCCGATTCCTTAATAGCAACAGGTGAGGTGCTCAAGTTTGATGGATTCTTAAAATTGTACCTCGAATCAACTGATGATGAAAAAGAGTCTGCTGATGATGAGAAAATGTTACCGCCCATGACTATCGGTGATAATGCAGTTTTAGAAGTAATGACAGCTACGGAAAGGTATGCTAAGCCGCCTGCACGATATACCGAAGCAACTTTAGTGAAAAAGATGGAAGAACTTGGCATAGGGCGACCTTCAACGTATGCTCCGACGATTTCGACCATACAAAAAAGAGACTATGTACTCAAAGAAGATAGGGACCCCCAAGAACGCATTATTAATGTAATTACTTTACTGGCAGATACTGTCACATCAACGCAAAAAAAAGAAAAGTTTGGGGCTGAAAAATCTAAACTATTTCCAACTGATATTGGTATCGTGGTCACTGATTTTCTGATTGAAAATTTTGGACAAATCATGGACTATAACTTTACAGCCACAGTAGAAGAACAATTTGACCAAATTGCAGAAGGTAAAGTTGAGTGGCGGACTATGCTCGGAGATTTTTACAATCCTTTTCATTCTACAATAGAAGAAACAGCTCAAACAGCCGTAAAAAGCACACCGGTAAGGGTCGTGGGCACTGATCCATCAACGGGTAATACCATTTTTGCAAAAATTGGGCGCTATGGTCCTATGGTGCAAATTGGCGAAAATAACTCCGAATCTGTGCGTTTCGCGAGTATTCCCTCAGGTTTATCACTTGAGACCATTGATCTTGAAGCTGCGCTAAATTTGTTCAAATTGCCTCGATTAGTCGGACAATTCGAAAATGAAGATGTCACAGCCGCTCTTGGTAAGTTTGGACCATACCTTAAGCACAAAAATAAATTCTTTAATCTCTATGAGTCTGATGATGTGATGACAATCGACATTGCTCGTGCAATTGAATTGATTGAATCAAAAAGAGAAAGAGAACAGCAGGCACTCATCAAAGAATTTCCGGAGAATCCTGATGTGAAAATTAAAAAGGGGCGATATGGTCCATATATATCCATAGGGTCAATATCAGTGAGGATACCACGCGGTGAAAAGCCCGAATCTATTACTTTACAACGCTGCTTTGAGCTAATGAGAGAGCAAGGCAAAGAAGTTTTAGACAAAAAATCTAAAGACAAAAAATCCGATGAAATAGATCCCAAATCCATAATTCGTGAATTTGAAAAATATCCGAGTGTTAAAATAATTAATGGACGCTTTGGGGTATATGCAATGGTCGGAAAGAAAAACATTAGACTTCCGAAAGAAATTGATATTCACACTGTGAGTGCTGAAAAAATCATTGCTCTGCAAATTGAACAAGAAGCCAAGGAACCGGTGAAATCAAAGAAAAAAGAGGAGAAAATTGCGTCTATAAATATCATTAGGCATTTTCCACTTAATCCGAATGTGAAAATATGTAATGGTCCCAAAGGTCCTTATGTATTAGTAGGAAAAGATGAAGTGAAAATTCCTGCGTCAACCAATCCAACGATGATGAGTTTGGAGCAATGCCTTTCTCTCCATCGGCTCCATGTTATGGATAAAGCACGAAAAGCAGCGAAAAAAGCTACTAAACCTAAAAAGTAATTATTGATATGATAAAGCCCGATTGGAATATGCAATCGGGCTTTGTTTTGATTATTCGATTATTTTGGTTAATTCTACTCTTCTCAATCGTTTACGATAAACTTCCATGTCCTCTCCATTTCTTGGTTTGAGGGGCTTTTGTTTACCTTCACTTTTACTATTCAGTATAGATTTTTCTACACCGCGCTTTATTAACTCAGTTTCAATAAACTTAACGCGACGTAATGCCAAGGCTTTATTATACGAATCAGATGCTACATCGTCTGTATGCCCGACTAATTCAATTTTTTTAACTTTAGTACTATATTTTTTAATATTTTCCGCAACTACATCCAGCTCGGATTGCCAAGGAATTTCGGTTTCTACACCATTGGAATCTAAAATAAAAGTGTATGGTTCATTGGCAATATCATTTGGAAAATTAATACGTAATGCAATAGTGTTTGGGAGTGTAATATCAATCCTTCCTGAGTGATATTTATCATCAGGTTTAAGGGTAAATTGTTCATTAAAATACAATGTATTATCCTTCTGTGCAGTAATTTCAATCTTTTTATCTGAAGGCACTTTCATAGAATATTTACCGTCATTATCACTTTTGGTTTGTGAAATCGTTTCCTTCGTTGCTGCATTTTTCGCAGTGATGTCTGCATCAACAACCGGAAGATTATCTGCTGTCCTTACAATGCCACTAATCTCGATATTGTGAGTGATTTGTTTTGATGTAACGGGGATTATGTCACTGTTGAATTGAAATTCTCTCAATATGAACATATCAAAATTGTTTTGGGATGCATTGCCCAGTTTGGGCTGATTCGATGAGTAAAACAGTTGAGTACGGGGCCGGGAATTTGAAGTGGGAAATATTTCATCGAAAGGGGTATTGACCGGCGCGCCAAAATTTTTTGCCTGTGAAAAACTTTTCTCTATCAGTTTCTTTGTCATAAGCTCAGAATACATAATATCATAGCCGCCTAATGTTTCGTGCCCAGCTGAAGAAAATAGTAACATCGTTCCATCTTCACTGATAAATGGACAAATTTCATCACAAGGTGTATTAATTGATGCACCACAATTTACCGGAGTAAAAATAGTATCATTTGATATTGGCGAAAACCAAATATCAGTGCCACCGAAGCCACCATCCATATTCGATGCAAAGAAAAGATATTTTTTATCAGGTGTCACTGCCGGATGCGAATGCCAAGCGGTATCGGAAAAACCTAATTTGACAAATGATGACATATATATTGTTGATGTTCCGGCGGGATGCGATTGAGAATGAATTGGTGAAGAAGATAGAGTGGCACTTAATCCCGCAGATTGATATTTGTTCGTTGCTTTAGTATTGCGAGGAAATGAAGTATTTTTCTCGACAGAAAGAAACGTAGTGGATAGTTCTATGGATCGTTCCCCATCCACATGAGAATTTCCAACAGTTATACTTCCGACACCCATATTATTAACGAGTATTTTCCACTCATTACTATCTGAGTCAGCACCGCGAATTTTTCTGATGCGTAAAAATGTTTGATTCACTTTTTCTGTTGTATCAAACGGAGTTCCCGCCCAAAGTTTAGGTTCGCATTTTGGTATAGGAGGAGGTTCACACATCAGCTCCATAGTTTTATCGTAACGCATCGTTGCGCACGATGAAAATATGAGTGCTTGCAAAAGAATAAAAGTAGTATATAATTTCATTGTAAGCCACCTGTAATCATTGGAAGATAATCCAAAGGATGAGAAATATAGTCGGCAATCTCTTTTTGAAAAAGTTGCCCCGCTGAGATAGCATTTTCTAATAACCGAAAATATTGGTCTTTTTCTATATCGAAAGCGCCAAGACTTGCAGTGTGGTGATTTAAATATTGTGAGTCAATAAAATGAAATCGGCACATTGATAAGAACACGCATGAGTAGATAAATGCACATTTTGAAGCATCGGTTTGTTTTGAAAACATAGATTCGCCACAAAATGCTCCGCCAACTGCAACGCCATATAATCCACCGACCAACATATTATTGTGCCATACTTCAAAAGAATGCGCATGCCCCATTTGATGCAATAATGTATATTGTTCAATTATCTCATCATTAATCCAACAATCGGGTCTGTCAGAACATGCACGAATTACTTCAGGGAATGCTGTGTCAACAGTATAAAAAAAACTGTTTTTTCTCAATGATTGTCGTAAAGATTTTGATACTTTTATTGCATCAAGCATAAAAATTGCCCTCGGATTGGGATTATGCCATTCCATAGTGTTTTCGTATTGATTCCACATTGGAAAATAACCATGTGAATATGCATGGAGCAATGTTTCTGTTGTTATATTTTGCATAATCTTACACGTTTGTCAAAATATCATTTCTTCTTTTTTGTAACTATCAGTCTTCGGTAGGGAATACCTTTACGCAAAGAAAATTTTTCTTGATCTGTTCTTGGTAAATTCCACTCTTCATCATTGTCGCAATAACGGAATGTAAAAATATTATGTTCATTTATAGATTCTTGTTGATATTCATCAACAGTTTCTACATCAGTCATTAAGTATAAGCAAGCATCGGGTTTCATCACTCTATCTAATTCAGTAAGAAATTCTGTGGAAAATAACCGTCGCTTATGATGTCGTTTTTTATGCCAAGGATCTGGAAAAAAATAAAAGACAGTATCAATAGAATTATCTTCAATGAATGGTAAATTGTTAACGGCACTATACCAGAAAGCTGCTGCATTTTCAATGGATTCGCCTTTGATGACTCCATTAATCCATTCCACAGCTTGTTTTCGTAACTCTAATCCTAAAATGTTGATATGAGGATTATCCAGAGCATATTGTAACAAGAATCCCCCGCGTCCGCATCCAATATCCAATACTGTTGGGGGATTGCTGTTTACAAAATTATCACTCCATGTATATTGTTCTATCAGAGGCGGATACCAATATGGTCTTTTGTGATGACTTTCATACGGTAAATATAATGTCGGATTCACATGATGCCTCATTCGTGGCATCGGATATTTCGTAAAATCAATAGTTTTCATCTTTTTTTTGTATCTTGATCAATATATTTTTGCAAAGCTCGCACAAAAACATTCGTTTTTTTCTCTGCTGTTTCTTTTATTCTTTCTTGTTTGATTCTTATCTCTTCTTCTTTAATAATTTCTGCGCGTTTTTGTTCAATTTCTTCTTGAGTCCAAGATCGTGCCGGAGGCAAATCAAGATGCGGATTTTCTTTTCTGAATCGTTCGCGCAATTCTTCTAATATTTCTAAAGGTAATGGCATAGATTTACTTTTTCATGAGTTGTTCGATTTCTTGGATTGTTCTTGGTAATGCTTCCGATAAATTAATTGGCTCATTGTCCGTAATTAAGATATCATCTTCAATTCGAATCCCAATATTCCACCAGCGTTTGTCGCATGGACTTCCTTTGGGAATATAAATACCGGGTTCAACGGTTATCACGGAATTCTTTTTTAATTCTTTGAATGTTCCGGCATCATGAACGTCTAAACCTAAATAATGGGAGGTACCATGCATAAAATACCATCGAGCTTGTGACGCAGAAGAAATAATACCAAGTTCCAAAAGCCCCTTTGTAATAACTTCCATAGCGGCATTGTGTGGTGCTCTAAATTCATTACCTTTTTTACATGCTTTGATACCGGCATTTTGAGCATCTAAGACTATAGCATAAATTTGTGCTTGTTCTTTGGTAAATTTACCATTTACCGGAAATGTTCTTGTGATGTCTGCTGTATAGTTTTGAAACTCCGCACCGCAATCAGCAAGAATTAAATCATTATTGGATGTCTGCTTGCGATTCGAGATATAGTGTAATATGCAGGCATTGTACTCTGAGCCGACGATAGAAGGATATCCGACATCTTCAGCACCGAGCCGCTTAAAAGTATATTCCATAATTGCTTCAATTTCATACTCGTTCATGCCTGCTTTTGCTTGCTGCATGACGGCTTTATGACCTTCCATACTAATTTCAATTGCTTTTGTCATGAGGCGAATTTCATCTTCATCCTTAATTTCTCGTAATTCATTTAGATACGGTAAAGATGTCTTTATCCACAATTCCGGAAAATCCCTATGTAGAAATGATTTAATTTCAGATTCTGCAAATGTCTTTTTATCTAGAATAGGGGGGAGAAATGATACAGTAGGCAATCCTGTGAGCCATAAAGTATCAATATTGTTCAGTACTGTTTTCAGCACCGTATGCAAGAGTGAAATATCTTCGGATGTAGTAATTCCAAGAATTGAGTCTGCTTCGTTCAATCCTAAGCGTGTTCCGACCCATACCTCGCGGTCGGGTGAGCGGGGGGTGACAAAAAGAATTTCATGTACTTTTTTCCCTTTGTATATAGTTCCGCCGGGAATGAGAAGCAAAGCAGCTCCGGGATCGGGCATACCGGTTAAGTACCAGAAATTGCTATTCTGTCTAAATTCATAATCAACATCATTTTGGCGATTTCGTATATCTGCTGCAAATGACAGTATGAGGGATTTTTCCGAATGTTTAGCCAGAATCTTGTCTCTTCTTTCCTTAAATCTGCTTTTGGGAATGCCGTTTTTGTAAGGGTAAACATAGTCGAAAGTAACCCCCGGTGGCTGTGCATTTACTACCGTTATTGCAAATATGCAAAACATTATATATGCTATAATTTTCATGTATTCTCCATTAACATTTATGTCGTAAAGATAGTGCCGCATTGGTTTAATAATGTAATCTCTATTGTTCTTTTTTGTCATAATGACATTATGTGAATTGCCGTATTAATAAAAATAACAATTGCATTTTTTCTCTGTTCATAATCTCTCTGTTATCCCAATGACCGCAATATCTACTCGTTTTGCGCCATGCTGTAAGAGTAGTGAGGCACAATTATTTGTCGTTGCGCCGGTTGTAAACACATCATCAACTAAAAGAACTGTTTTATCATGATAGAGTGCCTTCTCGTCGCTGATATTAAATATATCGGCTACATTTTTCCATCGCGCAGCGGATGATGTTACCGTTGTTTGCGATGCTGTATAAAGTGTTCTTTTTAGTGCAAAGGGGATGAGTGGTATTTTAATGATTGTATGTACACCTTTGGCTATTTCTTCTGCTTGATTATAGCCGCGTTCCCGTTGTTTTGCCGGATGAATCGGTACAGGAATAATATAATCAGGCTTAATATGTTTTTCTAAAATCTTATGACCTAATAATATGCCTAATGTATAAGCCGTTTGCGATATGCCATGATACTTAAAATCGAATATTGCATTATGGATGGGTAAGTCGTGATTATATATTGTCAAGCCAATTATCTCATTGATTGCTATATCGTCAGAAGAAATTGAATGTAAGAGACGTTCATGAACTAAATCAGATAACGGAGCTTCCGGTAAATGTTCTAAACAGGAATGACAGTAGCCATTAATTCTGTCTGTATTGTCGTAGAGCTTATCTGCGCAAAAACAGCAATGTTTGGGTGCAATAAGCTCTAAGAAAGAATCAACCACATTATGTGTTATACTTTTTATCATTTTTCAGAATAAACAAACCCTAATTTTTTTACTAAAGAATCAGGTAATGGGGGAATTGAAGTACGAGGAATGAGCATACCGGCAATATTGACTAAATCGTCAAATATTTTTTGCTTCATTGCTGTGTGTACCAGATAACCCACTCCGGAAGAGCCGCCTGTTCCAATCCGTGCACCAATCATTCTGTTTGCCATGAGTCCATGTCTGTAACGCCAGAGCAGCACATTTTGCTCTAATGTGACTATGTTATGTAAAAACTGAAATGGTATTTGCAATAGGGGATAATCACGGTACAAATATATAAAAAGTGAAGCCAATGTTGCATTTTGAGAAAAACGGCGTTTTCCGCTTGCCTGAAGTTCTTTATACTCATCAACATCAAAAAATGCTTCGAATTGTTTTTGGGCAATTTCTATTTCAGCTAATCGAGAATTCTTTTCTTCTTCCGTTGCTATAGCAACATGAATAATATCTTGTTTATCTTTTTCAAACACTGACATGACAACATGTTTGTATTCTTCCCAGAATTGAAAATCTCCTTCTTCCATAAATGGCATTTTTTCAAGCCATTGTTGCACTACTTCAAACAAAGTTGGTTTTGTCATGCAATCTTTGAGATGCGTTTGCTCTAATTCTGTCAAACTTTCAATAAAATTCTTGTTAATTCTTCGTCCGTCGGGTAATCCAAGTCGTGTTTCGAGTACTCTGAATTGCGCTGATTGGAATCCAGATGCTGGATGTAGCATATCACGAAAATCCATGAAGTCTAAAGCTGTCATAGTTTCAATGATGGCGAATTGCTGTGTAATGAGGTCAAAAATTTTGTTCACACGCTCTAGCCTTTTCAATGAAATTGCCACATTAGTTTCATGAACATATTCTTGGTTAAAATAGTCAATAATTGTTTCTAATTCCACCATCACTTGTTTGAACCAAAGCTCGAAAGTTTGATGCGTTATGATGAAAAGCATCTCATCATGAGCCGGAGCATTTTGCAACTCGCTTTCTCGAACTTGGGCTGTAAGTATTTTGTCTAATTGAAGATAAGATGGGTAATGAACGGTTTTTTTCTCTGTACTCATTTCATACACTCCTTGGATTGTTGTTTATTAATGCAAAAATACGCAATCATAAGTTCTATTTCTTGCGTATCAATAACTGTTGTGTCAATTGTCGTAATGTTTGCGAGTATGGATTGTCGGGTAAAATATCCAAAAACGCTATTGCTTCATCTGTGAGGGCTAGTATTTGCGCTTGAGTTTCTTCAAGCACATTTTGTTGACGTAACATGAACATAATATCCTGCAAATGAATTATGGGTAAGCCATGTTCATCAAAGAATTGTTGGAGAAGTGTCGGCAAGTGTGGAGAGAGCTTATCTCGAAGTCGCAGCATCATAAATGTTTTTTTTCCTTCGACAATATCTTGCCCTATACTTTTTCCAAATTCTGCTTGCTCAGCCGTGAGATCTAACAAATCGTCTTGCAATTGAAATGCTATACCGATTTTTCTTGCAAAGAGTCTTATTGCCTCTATTTCACTCTTTGATGCATTTGCGATGTGAGCACCACAGACGACAGCCATTTCCAATAATCTGGCTGTTTTTAACTCAATCATCTGCAAATAATCTTGAATAGACAGCGCAGTTGATTTTGAATACTCTATGTCTAATGCTTGTCCTTCGCATACATAAATTAATCCATCGCTGAACTCCTTTATTATGGAATGTAATCGCGGATGATCGGGCGTCGTTTGCAACAATAATCTATATGCCAAACCTATTATTGCGTCTCCCGACAGTATTGCTGTTGCTTCATCCCAATGAATATGAACAGTTTGTCTGCCTCGTCGCAATGGTGATTTATCCATAATATCATCATGTACAAGGGTAAAGTTATGGAGCATCTCTATTGCCGCACCTATATGGACAGCATCAAGAGGAGAACTGCCGAACATACCACAACTTAACATTGTGAGCAATGGGCGAATACGTTTACCGCCACCATCAATAACATATTGTACAGGTTTATAGAGTGTTTCAGTTGAATTTTGAGGTAATATTGCATACAAAGTGTTTTCTATGTGCAATTGTAATTCCTCAGTCGAATATATAGGATAATTCATTATTTCGATGTAGTATGTTCGTAATATCGTTTATATATTTTTTACTAAATGTTTAGTCCTTTGAAAACAGGAAATGTCTTTAGCACCAACGAGAAACATTATTTTTTTAATGGTTTGTTGCCATTCTAATAAAGTAGTTTCTAAAGCACTTTGACCCAGTTCCTTCAATATAGTTAATAATGGTCTAGCAGCAGCACATATATCTGCGCCGAGTGCAAGTGATACCGCAATGTCAAAAGCCGATTGAATGCCGCCCGACGACACTAGAGTAAAATCACAATGTTGTTTTAATGGATATATCATTTCCAAGCAGTCAGCTGTCGGTATGCCCCAATCCCAAAAAAATGCGCTGTCGTCTGTATGTTCTTTGCGCAATATTTCCACACCTGCCCAGCTTGTACCACCTGCGCCTGCGACGTCAATGATTCGAACTCCGCAATCGAGTAATCGTTGTGCAACGTCACTGCTTATGCCTGCGCCCACTTCTTTGACTATAATTGGAACATCAGCATATTGGACCAAGTATGATATTCCATTGAGCACTCCTGAAAAATCGGTTGTTCCTTCCGGTTGCATTAACTCTTGTAATGGATTGATATGAACTGTGAGTGCATTAGCGTCAATCATATCAATTATACGCCTCATGTTCGTAATTGTTGATAAATTTCTAATTTCTGAAGCTCCTATATTTGCAGTTATTGGAATAGTCGGAGCATATTTTCGTACGATTGAAAATGAGGAGGTATATGTGTCTTGTTCCAATGCCTGTCTTTGCGAACCGACACCCATAGGAATGTGCAATGTCTGACAAATTTCCGCTAATTCTGCATTTATCCTTTCAGCATCCTTATATCCGCCTGTCATAGAAGAAATCATCAGAGGCATTTGAATTGTTGCATCAAGAAAACGTGTTTCTAATCGGATGTCGGCAAAATTAATTTCAGGCAGCGCATTATGAATAAATGAATAATGTTCTAAACCGGTGGTTTTATTCCTGAATTGAACATTCTGATTTATACATAAATCCACGTGGTCTTGTTTTCGGGAAGATGTTGTTTTCTTCATTTCACTCCTTTATCATGAGAATGTTGTAGATAAACTCATAAATTGTTTCCCCGGTAATTGGCGAATAAATCCCTTAAATTCCATCATTAACAAAGTGGAGAGTAATTCACTTGATGGAATTGACAATGTGACAGATAAATCATCAATTGTCACAGGTCCATTTGATAACTCCTTGAGTAATTTTTCTTCATTATCATTCAAGTTGTGTGCAACCGTTACTTGTTTTTGTATGGGAATGCGTAATTCGGATAATATATCATGCGGATGCGTTGCTATTGCTGCCATATTTCTTTTTATGAGGGCATTTGTTCCGGAATTTTTATCATAAAAAATATTGCCCGGTACTGCAAAAAGAGGTCTGTTTTGATCAAATGCAAATTGTGCAGTGATAAGTGCACCGCCTTTTATTGCACTTTCGATAACAAGCACTGCGTCGGATATTCCACTGACAATTCTATTTCTTTGCGGAAAGTATGCTGTTAATGCGCCTACTCCACATTTATATTCACTAAAAACAGCTCCGCCGCTATCAATTATTTTATCGGCATTATATTTGGCGGTATTCGTTGATATTTTATCTATGCCGGAAGCAATCACAGCATAGGTAATCCCATTGTTTTTTATGGTATATGAATGTGCATAGGTATCAATCCCATTAGCTAAACCACTTGCAATAGCGATATTATTCTTCACTAATTCTTCTGTAAAAAATTCAGTCGCTTGTTTCCCATATTCGGTGCAGCGACGTGTACCTACAATAGCGACTATTGTTTGTGAGTTTATGGAGTGAACATTACCTTTGCAAAATAGTAAAAAAGGGGGGTAGGGGGCATTGCGGAGCGACTCAGGGTAAACATCATCATGATAAAGAATACAATCTATATTCTCTTTTTGACATAATTCAAGTTGTTGATTTGCTTTATCGTAGCATTCTTGGCTGATACTTTTCCAAAAAATATTGCCATCTCCTATTTTTGTTAAAAAGGGATGTTTATTGTGATTATGAAGTGCTTCTTGAAATGAGGAATACTGCTCAACAATAGAAAAACAATGTATAGCAGAAATTGTCGGCAAATAGGTTAATGCAAGACAATCAAGTAATGACCATGTATGCGTTGAATTATTCATCCTAAAAATTTGTTTCTTTCTATTTTTAATTCACGGAGTAATTTCTTTGCAGCAATGCTGTTAGATTTTTCCACTAAAGGAAAATAATGACATTCCGTACTTTGAATATAATCGAACGGGTTTCGTTTCAGGTGAAATTGCAAGCAGCGAAAATTATCTAATCTTGCAGCAAGTTTAATAAGGAGCGCATCAATAGGGGATTCGGCAAGTTTTTTCACAAAAGCTTCTTCGATTTTTGTCAGTTGCTCTCTTTGTGCAGCTAAATCTTTGGTTAGTAACTCAACTAGGTAGGCGGTGTATGCGCCGAAGTTATATTCGAGCACTTCTTTTGTTAAAACAGGAGAATCTTCCAGTACATCATGCAATAAGCATGCGCATAAGACATCGGTATCAATGACTCCGGCAATATCAATCATAATTTTTGCTGTGCGTGTGGTATGATAAAAATACGGGCTTCCATCATTTCTAAATTGGTATTCATGAACGGATTCAGCCATATCATACGCCGAAAATATTTTTTGCAAATCAATAATTCCAATGCGATTATGAAGTATTTTCTCCAAATCGTTTTTTGATATTGATGTATATGAGTATTCTGTTTTTTCCATATTAAAATTGTACTAATTGTCTTGCACTTTCGATTGTTGCTTCTGATATGTTCTCACCGCTTAATAGCTTCGCGACTTCTTTTATATGATTTTCAGCATCAAGAACATGAGCAGAAATAACGGTTCTTGTTTTATTTGTCTTTTTTTCTACGACTATATGGGTTTCTGCAAAAGCAGCAACTTGCGGTAAATGTGTGATTGCGATAACCTGATGATATTCTGCAAGTTCTTTTATCACTTTACCTACTTTTTGCGCTATCCTGCCGCTTATACCCGTATCAATTTCATCGAAGACGAGCATTGGCAGTCGGTCATTTTTTGCTAATATGGATTTTAATGCAAGCAGTACCCGTGATATTTCACCTCCGGAAGCCGTCTTTGACAATGGTTTAAGCTGTTCTCCTTTGTTTGTCGAAATATAAAACTCACATTTATCCGCACCGTTTGGATGGGCTTCATAATATTTGTTTTGTAACAGTAAGCATGGTTTATCATAACTGAATTCACATGGCTTTTGCTCTAAACGTGCTTCAAAAACAGGAGAAGAGATACTAAGAGATTCTAGTAAAGCGACAATTTCTTTCGTGACATGTTTCGATATCTTTTCGCGTTTTTTCTTGAGAGTTTCTGCAATGTCAGAAAGTTCTTTTATCAGTGTGTCTATTTCTTGCTCTACATTATGAATAAGTGCAGTAAAATCATCACTTTGTTGTAATTCTGATGATAAAGATTCCATCAATTCATACGCAGCATCAACAGAGCCATACTTCTTTTTGAGGCGATTTAATTGAGAAATACGTTCTCGTACAGTCGTAATTCTTTCTGCATCAAAATCAATGTGAGAACTGTAACGCTGTGCAAATAAGGCAGTTTCTTCTAAGGAAACCAAAGCACTTTTACATTCGGTGATATATCCCGAAAATGCAGTATCATATTGTACTAAATCTTCGAGCATTGAAATAGTTCTGGCAATCGAATCACCCACATTTTTATGGTCTTCATAAAAAAGTTGATAAATATCATGACAATGGGAATATATTTTTTCGTGGTTTTCTATACGCAGCAATTCTTGATGCAGTTCCTCAAATTCGTTTTTCTTTGGGTTTATGGCTGTTAGTTCTTGTAATTGAAATTTTTTATATTCACGGAGTGAGCGCAATTCTTGTTCATTGTTAATATAACTCGAACGTTTTTCAATGAGAGCGATGAGGTCATTATATGTTGTGGTATATGTTTTTGTTAGTTCGGTGATACCCCCTATGCTGTCTAAAAGGCGCAAATGTTCTTCTACACGGAAAAGAGATTGGTGTTCATGTTGACCGTGGAAATCAACAAGCAATTCACCCAGCGATTTGACTAAAGAATAGGGAGCAGGGGAATCATTGACAAAAGAGCGTGATTGACCTTTGGAAGTAATCTCGCGACGAATAATGACTTCGTCCGGATGTACATCGTATTCTTTACTGAGCAATAGCTCATTAATATCCGGATTGGCGACTATATCGAATCTGCCTTCAACAATGGCTTTTGCACTGCCGGAACGTACCAAATCGGAAGAAGCACGCTCGCCAAGAATGAGCATAAGTGCATCTACAATAATGGACTTACCGGCACCGGTTTCGCCGGTGATGATTGTAAGACCTGATGAAAATGAGAGTTCAACAGATTCTATAAGTGTAAAGTTTGAAATAGTCAGATGTTTTAGCATAACCTTAGAATAATGGGCAAAATTATCAAAAGTCGGCAATACAACATAAAAAAAAGGTCATGAAAACATCATGACCTTTTTTATTGAAGTAAGTTTGTATATCTTATTTCGCAACGACGAATGGAATTCTTACAGTACGACCATTGATTGTTGCAACCGCTGTATAAGCACCATTTGACAATGAGCTTGTGCTAACATTGACTGAATTTGTTCCGTTTTGAACATTTTTTTCAAAAGAATTAACAAGTTGACCAAGAGCATTTACGATAGTAAAGTTTGTTGAAGTCTCTGTTGTTGATTCGAAAGAAAGTGTAACGGAATTGCCTGTGCTTGGATTAGGTGTAGCAAATGAAGTAGAGATAGCATTGTCTAATTCTTCAGCACTTGTTGTTGAACCAAGTATTAAATAGTTGTAAGCAAGTGACAAAAGGTCTTCTCTTAATGTTGCAGAAGCAATTGCTAAAGGACTAAAGCCCATATACACAATTCTACGACCGTCTTTGTCATTACGTACTGCTGCAATATTGCTTTTTTCTTCATCAAAGTACAGTGAAGCAACTGATTTACTGTTTGGTCTCAACAACATACTTTCTGTGAAAAGAGAATAGGTGCTATTTGCTGTTGAAGTGTTACATTTTGCGTAGAACATATCACCAATAGGGTCACCATCAATACCTGTTAAGATGAAAGATGTAAGAGTATTACCTGAATATCTTTGTGTCAATTCATTGAGTGTGATGCCTAGTTCTTTTTCATAAAAATCACGAGCTGCATCGGTTGAATATTTATCTTCAGAACCATAGGTAGCGGACATAGCAGCTAAGCCTGTTACAAGTACATGTTTTTTATTATTGATTAAGCTTCCAATAATATCCATTGGTGTACCTTCAACATCTGCTTCATCTAAAGCAAAACCTTCCAAGTTGAAAACGCCCATTTCCAATTTATCCATAGGTAAATTTTTCATGATTTCTGCATTCAATGGTATTGCAACAGATTTATTCATGAGGTTATCATTTGTTGTCATTGCCTTGTAGGTAGAGTTGAGAAGAAAATCTGAACTTGTTCCGGCAAAAACAGCATAACGCGCATTATCGCTCATAACCCAGAATGAAGTTGAGCTTGGACGGGAGAAACCGTCTGTTACATTTTGAGGAGTTGATTTGATGAGAATGGGAATACAAGCTGCAACATTATCAGCTTTGACAATCAATTCAATATTTGCAGTACCCTTTGCAGGTACAGTAACAACCGATTCTTTAAGTGAAACATTCCAATCTGATGGAATTGAAGTGGTATTCGTAATCTCTAATTTTACTTCAATGGCTTTATCGCTAGAGTTGCTAAGTGTACCGGCAGAAGTTGTGTTTTGACCTGTAGTCACTGTTGAGCTAACTTTGCTCATTGCGATTGGAGCAGAATATACAGGCATATTGGAAAGCGGTGCTTCTGCAGCATTAAGAATTTCACCTTTTGTTAAGTCTGCGTCGGAAAGTTGAGCAACAACAACATATTTGACATGATATGGTTTGTAGTTTGCCGGAACTTTAAATGTATATGCATATTCCGCAACATCACCTTTTTTTGTAGAGGAAATTGAACTTGCTGTGCCGGCTGCGCCACCTAATACTTTACGAACTACTTCTCTGTGTTGATAACCAATGATAGTTGCCGGAAGCGAATAATATGGATTACCTACAAAATTAGCATTACCGCTAAGGAAGTTTTTCTGATCATACTGTGGACCTGTGCCGGACACGCTGTCTTCGATTACATAAAGATTAAAGCGTACATCACCTGTAACATCTTTCAAGAATTTTGCGGTGACATTGATTGTGGAATTGCCCGTAGCAAAATCGTAATCGACACTTTTAAAGCTAACTTCCACAGAAGGCTCAATTTGGAGTCTTCTTTCGACCGCTTCCTCCCATTTATCTCTTCCAATACCAATTTTGGTACTTTGTGTAGCAGTTGATAAATCCGCCATATACGCTCTGTCAACACCACCGGCAGGATAATATGGAATCACCTGAGCAGAAAGTGCTGAAGTTAATGTTTTGTCTTCCATAGCATCGCCTTGGTGAATTTTGACACCGATAAACCTGTCGCCATACTTTTCTTCCATAGCATTCATGACGACGGAACCATCAACACACCAACCGCACCAAGCACCGGTGTATTGCTCCATGAGAACGACTTTTTTACCCGTCTGTGCATTAGCACTGAGTAACATTGATGCTGCCGCCGCAGCGGAAACGAAATAAGAAGCAATTTGCTTCATAGAACACCTTATTGAGTTTGTGAATAAAGTTTAACTTAAACAGATACGTAAAAATAGCACTTTTTTTCAAACCGATATTAACAAATCGTAATTTTTTAACAAAAAAAGCTTCAAAAGAGAAAAATTTCGTACTTTTTTTTGTTACAAAGAGAAAAAAAAGGCATCTTTGCATTTAGTATCTGACTTCACCCATTAACTAGAGCGGATTGTTATGAAAAATTTGTACTCGCTTGTGATTCTTGCTGTGTTCTTTGCTTCGATGAGTTTTCTTTCAGCTCAGGAGATAAATCCACGAAGCGGTTTCATCGAAAACAAGGGACAATGGCATAAGAATGCACTGTTCTTGACCCATACTAAAGATGGCGATGCGTGGATTACCACATCCGGTATTGCATTTTCATTTACGCAAACTACTGCTGTGCTTTCTCCTAAGCCGGCAGAAAGTTCACTCAAGAAAAAAAGTATCACTATTGAACGCAAAGTCCATGCAGTACACATGGATATGCTAAATAGTACTTTCAATCCTGCTCATGTGGAAAAGTTATATGCGATGCCCGGGGTTCAAAACTACATACTCGGCAATGACCCGAAAAAATGGCAAAAAGATGTTCATATCTATAAAGAAGTCCGCATCAAAAATGTCTATAATGGCATAGATGCCCGATTCTATCGTGAAGGTGGTTCCATACGTTATGATTTTATCATTGCACCAAAAGCTGACCCATCACAAATACGTTTTACTCTCAAAGGTGCCACATCGTGGACGGTTAATAAAGCAGACAATGTTCTTTCAATACAAACAGTACATGGCGAATATCATCATGCGGGGCTTAAAGCATATCAGATTCTTAATGGGAAAGAAGAAATTGTACCATGTTCTTTCGTGAAATCGGGCAATACTATTCAATTCGAGGTAAAAAGAAAGTATCCGAATGTACCCTTAATAATTGATCCTATTATTTATTCAACATTTCTTGGTGGATCAGGAGATGGTGAAGTGGTGAATGATGTCGCTGTAGATGTCAATTTCAGACAAAAGGAGGATGCCTATTATGTCGGTACGACAAGTTCACCCGATTTTCCCATTCGCCCGGGAGTAAGAACAATCAAAGGTCAGGATGCCTTTCTTGCAAAATTTAGTAAATTGAGCGGTGTGCCTGTCTTTACTACATTTATTGGCGGCGATAATGTTGAAGATGGTTTTGGCGTAGCTGTTGATTCGAAAGACAGACCATGGATTTGTGGTTCAACACGTTCGACGAATTTTCCGAATCCGGGAAATCTTGGCGGATCATTACAAGGAACACAAGACGGTTTCATCTTACGACTTAATAATGCCGGTAGCGCACCGGAAATGGGTAAATATGTTGGAGGACCAAGCAGCAGTGAAACGTTGCGTGCCATTGTTGCCGATGCAAATAGCAATGTGTATGTTGTGGGTAGTGCCGGAACAAATTTCCCGACTTCGCCCAATAATGTCTATAAAAGAACAAATCCTTTAGTGCCACCACCTATACCGGGTGGACCTGATGCTGAAATTGATGATGCTCTTGTTGGAAAATATGCAGAAAATGGTACTCAGATTTGGGCGAGTTATCTCGGTTCTGCCGGAACCGTAGATATAGGCGAAGATATTAAACTTGATAAAGGAACATCACAGCCGATTGTGTCTGTCACGACTATTGGTACGGGCTATCCGGTAACTGCCGGTGCTTTAGGAAGTCCCGATCCTGATGCACAAAATGCTGATATTGGAATTACCAAATTTAATGCAAATGGTCAATCGCTGGCATGGTCAGCGGTTATAGGCGGCAGTTCCAATGAAACTAACTCTAAAATTGATATTGATGTAGGCGGTAATGTCTATTGCGTGTGCGGCACTATGAGTGCTAATTTCCCTATGCGTACTCCTGTACAGGGCTTGATGGGAAGTGATATTGATATTGCAATTTTTAAACTTAATAGCGGGGGCTCTTCCTTAGGTTATTCAACGTATTGTGGTGGTTCGGAGACAGAGATTCCCGGAGATATTGCGGTGGATGCAACTCTAAGGGCTTATGTGGCATTTTCATCAAATTCGACCTCACTCGGTACATTTTTAAATAGTTCAACAGCGTATCAGGCATTGCCGGTGCAAGGGGTTGATGGAGCTTTGATTCGTTTAACTTCGCAAGGTTTGGCGGACTATGGGACATATTTTGGTGGTAATGGGGCAGACTTTTTCCATGCGATTGCGGTTGATGTGCGTGGTAATACCTATATAGGCGGCAAATCTGCATCAACTGACTATCCGTTAAAAGACGCTTTTGACACAGAAGTGAATGCGCCGGGTGGAGATGCTATTGCGACAAAATTTTGTATTTCGCTTAGTGAACCATGCACTATCACTTTTGATATAGCAGGGGAAGCGGTCAATAAAACTATATGTGAAGGCGAAGAGGTACAAATCGGTCAATTAGCTTCTAATGCTAAAGACAGGGTAACGTATGAATGGGTGGTGGAAAATCCTTTCACTGGCGGAAGTATTCTTAATCCTGCCGATCCAAGACCTTTTGTCAAACCATCAGCAACCTCAAAATATATTTGCACTGCTTATGATGGCGCTTGTTGCCCAGTGGTGTCCGAAGTTACCGTAACTGTTTTACCTGCTCCGAAGATTACTTTAGGTAATGAGATAATTATCTGCGAAGGCGAATCGCGCATTATTGGTAATTTGGCGACCGGTGGTTCCGGTAATTATTCTTATTCATGGGAACCAAAAGTGAATATTTCCGATCCAAATGCAGCTCAACCGACAGTTACACCGAAAGTTAATACTATATATCGGGTAACAGTTACCGATATAGGTGCCGACAAGCCATGCGTGACGAAAGCAGAAATAAAATTCACAGTCAATCCGAAACCAATTATAGATGCCGGAGAAAATAAAACTATTTGTGCCGGTGTCGGTAAAGTTATCGGGCGTAAAGCAACAAACGGTACGCCGCCATTTACATATAAATGGACTCCTGAAAATGGTTTAGATAATCCAAGCAGTGACAGTCCGGTTGCTACGCCTAATCAATCACAGATGTACACAGTTACTGTTACTGACAGTAAAAATTGTGTATCACTTGATTCCGTCTTTGTAACAGTGAATCCCGAAATACTTTCCTCATTACCTTCTGCAGTTACTATTTGTGCCAATCAAGATTATACAATGAAATCTGGAATAAAAGGCGGGAAAGGTACATTAAAAATATTATGGGAACCGGCAACCGATTTAAGCAGTCGTTTTATTGCTGAACCAACAGTCAAGAAATCTACACCGGGTATTTATCCCTACACGGTTACAATTACAGACTCAAATAATTGTACTCTGAAAAAAACTATAACATTGACTGTACGCGAAGGCGTTACACTGACTGCATCAAAGCCCGTACTCGATTTTGGTGTATTGTCAAGTTGCATATCATCAAAACTAGATTCTATTGAAATTACTAATAATGAAAAAGAGACAATTGCATTTACAAGTATTGAATCTGTGACGGGAGATTTTGCTTTTGCAGATCAACTGCCAATCAATATAAATGCCGGAGAAAAAAAATGGATTAAATTCAGATTCGTGCCTACAAAACAAGGAAGCAATGCCGGCGAAATTTCTCTTAAAACAGACATTTGCAGTTTATTGTTCCCTGTAAAGTTATCGGGAACGAAAGAAGCATTACTGACAACATCAGATCCATCATCAATTACTTTTATGAATCGGAAGATTTGTGATTTACAAAAAGATACAACACTTGTCGTAAGAAATACAACATCAGATAAATCAATATCTTATTCTTTTGATAAAGCGTCTCTGCAATCTCCGTTTGAATTAATTTCACCTACAACCACAGTAAATATAGGTCCCAATGGAGTACAAGAAGTAAAAATTCGCATAAACTCATCGAATGAAGGGGATTTTAATACAGTACTCACAATACCATTTTCATCGTCAAATTGCAATGATTCACTCAAAGTAACCATTGCGTCGAAAATAGTAAATCCAAAGATTTCATATTCCGGGACTTTGAATTTGGGGACTATGGTCGGATGTGAACAAAGTAAAGATACAATCATAGCAATCCGTAACAGTTCCGATATACCGGTAACCGTGACAAAATTCTCTTCGGCAAATATCATATTGCAAAGTAATGACTTGCCAATAACGCTACAACAAGGGGAAGAAAGAAATGTACGTGTCACCATAACACCGCAGGGTGATGGAGTGTTTTCAGAAAATATAGCAATTATATCAGAGCCTTGTGCGGTGAGTAATCCACTCACAATTTCTGGAAATAAGACAGGAGTATTATTTGCTGTGACAAAATCTGTTGATTTCGGTATTGTACCAAATTGCCTTACAGCAAGCTCAATAATCAAAGATTTTGAAATAGTAAATAAATCCGGCGGTTCGGTCGTTGGAACTATAAAAAATATTCAATATATAGGAAATGATTTTACCACCGATATCATTGCCGGCACTTCATTACAAAAAGATGTTCCTGCTGTATTTAAGGCATCATTTACCGGAAACATCAATGATAATAAATTCTTTTCAACAAAAGCGATTGTGACGCTTGAACCTTGTGATATTATTGATACTGTTTCAATAAGTATGACATCGCAACAGCCACAATTGTCACTCGCAAATGGTGGAATTATTATTTTTGCACAAAGTTCTACATCACCCCAAACACAATCATTAGTCATAACAAATGCAAATGATTTTCCGTGGAGGATAACATCTATTCAAGGTAAATCTCCACAAGTGACAACGAAGCCGGCAGGCGGAAATAATTTCCCCATTGATGTGCCGGCAAAAGGATCAATTTCGATAGATGTGACTTTACAAGCAAACGCGACTATTGTGTCAGATTCTTTAACAGTGCAATTTGATTATGGTAATGGCGCATGTACGCAAAAAGGTATGGCAATTGTTTCGATTGGTGACTCCCCATTACAAGCAACGATTACATTAGGAAATTCAAAAGTCATTCCGGGCGAATTATTTGATTATCCGTTAATAATCAACAATATACCGCAGTCACTCATTGGTACAAATCAGATACTGAATGCTGTTTTGGTTTATGATAAAAATTTAGTTGTTGACAGAGAAAAGAAATGTCTTGTAATTGCGGATGTATGTGAGCAAACATTTACGAAGAATATACAGATGCAAAATGGTATGACAGAAAAAGTACCAATGCTAGCATTACTCGGCGATACAACAATAACAAAGGTAAGTATCAAAAACGTAAGTTTAGGAAATTTACCAATATCTTTCGCTGTCATTGACGGTACAATTACAATAGATAATACATGTACCGATGAACAACGATTTTTTGTATCAACCCCGCCAACGATTATAAAATCCGTCAATCCCAATCCTATAGTAAATACTCTCAATGTGGATTTTTCTGTAAGTGAAGAAGGTGTAACCGAAATGTATATCATTGATTTGTTCGGCAATAAGGCTGCATCCTTGTTACATCAATCCCTTTATCCGGGTGATTATCGCTTAGATTTTCCTCTATTTAATATAGCATCAGGAACATATTTATTACATATCAGAACTGCAACCCGCAGCCATTCAACAAGAATTACCGTGGTGGATTAATGAAAAAAATTATTATTGTTTCAACATTCTTCTTTTTTGCATATTGTAATGTATATGCTCAACAAACAGATAATAAATCTTCAATGTGGATAGGTTTATTCGGTGGTGTAAATTTTAATCAACATACTGCAGACTTTCAAGGGTTGCCCGGCATTCCGTCCTGTTGTCCGCAATATGAAAATGGAAGCGGATCCGGATTTGCGGTGGGTGCACTGATTGAATTACCATTATTTACAGATGTCTCGCTTGCTATCAGACCTAATTTTTCATCATATAATGCTGAGTTAACTTCGAAAGAATTTAATCCTATTCGATTGGCTGACCAAACTATTGGACAAGCTGAATTTAATCATGTTTTAGTGTCAAATTTTTCTGCATTATCTGTTGACGGTTTATTGCAATATAAAGTTCTGAACAGATTAGGGCTTGTTGGTGGTGTTCGTGTGGGTATCTTATCGTCCGGAACATTTACTCAGTCGGAAAAAATTACTTCAAATAATGGTACTTTCAAAAATGGCAAAACAATACAAAATGAGTTTACGGGAGATATACAGGACAGAGCAACATTAAATGCCGGTTTGACTCTTGGGCTGATGTATGATTTATCGCTCAATTCCCGGCAAACACTCAAGCTTGTGCCCGAAGCTCTTTTTTCTTATGGAATTACTCCATTAGTATCTAATCTATCTTGGAGCAATCATTACTTTAGAGTAGGCGTATCATTAAAATACTCTCCGTTTGAAACAGTAAAACCGGTTATTGTACCTGAAGAGAAAATACAGGAAAAACCAACAGAACCGGTTCTTGCGGAAAAGCCAAAAATTGCTCCGGCAGAGGTTGCCGCAACAATCTACACAAATGACAATAAACCGGCATCTGAACAAAAGTTGATTGTGCGTGAGTTGTTGTCAAAACAAGTGGTGCCAATGCTTCCAATGATATTCTTCGATCAAAAATCTTCGCAAATACCACAAAGATATATTCAAATTGCTAAAAATGAAACTGATAAATTTTCGGAGAAGCAACTTAGAGAATCTGAGGGTTTGGCTGCATATTATCAGACATTAAATGTTATAGGCAGCAGAATGAAAAATAATGCAAAGTTTACTATAAAAATTATAGGTTCAAACTCTGATGCAGGCGAAGAAAAAGGGAACATTTCTTTATCGCAAGCAAGGGTGAATTCCGTCAAAAAATATCTAACGGAAGTTTGGTCAATCAATGAATCGCGGATTACATCAGAAACGCGTAATTTGCCTGCTAAATTTTCAAATATCGAATCCGAAGAAGGTCGTCAGGAAAATAGTCGTTTAGAATTTGTTTCTTCAAACCCGGCTTTATTGGCTCCGATTATTGTTTTCGATACCGCACGAGCAATAACATACAATCGTATGGATATTGAGCTTACAGGCGGTCTGCCGGCAGTGGTCGGGCGATGGGGATTTAATGCAAAGGGAAAGGACAATTCAAAGTATATAATTTATGACAATTATGGCACTCCCGTGACAAGACAATTTTCTTGGGATATTGATAATTCATCTGTCCTAGAATTTCTACGCACACAGAATTCGATTGCTGTGAATGCTTTTGTAGAATCAGAAAGTGGTGACAAAGTTGATGTGACTACGGCATCAATACCCGTTGACTATAAAGTGCTTGAATTAGGAAAAGATTCCTCTGTAGCGGTAAAAACATTTAATGTTATCATGTTTGATGTGGACAAATATGAACTGAACGACGAAAATAAAAATTATTTACAACAACTAATTCCAGAAGTTACGGCAACATCGAGACTTACCATTACAGGTTACACCGATAGAACCGGTGATGCCGCCTATAATCAGACTTTATCATTAAACAGAGCTCGTTCAGTTGCACGAGAAATAGGGTCGCCCAATGTAATAATTAAAGGTGTGGGCGAAAGTCGCCCTCTTTACGATAACAATTTACCGGAAGGTCGTTTTTACAATAGAACGGTCGAAGTAATCATTGAAGAATAATAATTTATAGGAAACAAAGAAAACATTATGATAGCAATTACAGGATTGTCCGTTCATTTTACCGGTGAATATTTATTTGATAATATTTCATTAGCCGTGAGTGCTCGTGACAGAATTGGTTTGGTCGGGAAAAACGGAGCCGGTAAATCAACATTGTTAAAAATTTTAGCGGGAGAGATTGTTGCAGAAAAAGGTCATGTTGTCACTCCAAATTTATACACAATAGGGTATTTGCCGCAAGACATTGCCTCAAACTTTACAAAATCTGTGCATGAAGAAGCTCTCGCAGCATTTTCGGAAGTTTTGACAATGGAGCATAGAATTGCAGAAATCTCGCATGAGTTAACAATTCGTACCGACTATGAATCGGATGCTTACTCTGCTTTATTGGAAGAAATGACAGAATTGAATGATCGTTTTATTAATGAAGGAGGAATGACGATTGAAGCAGAAGCACAGAAGATTTTGCAAGGTTTAGGATTTTTAGAGCATGAAATGGAAAAACCGGCATCGCAGTTTTCCGGTGGTTGGCAAATGCGCATTGAATTAGCGAAGCTATTACTGAAAAAACCCAATTGTATATTATTGGATGAGCCTACCAATCACCTTGATATTGAATCTATTCGTTGGTTGGAAAAATTTCTTGCGGATTATGATGGATGTGTCCTTCTTGTTTCGCACGACCGAGCTTTCCTTGATGCTGTCACGAATAGAACCATTGAAATTCGCAATGCAGCTTTAGAAGATTATCCTGCCTCTTATACGCGCTATACTGTCATGCGGGAAGAAAGAATGGCACTCCAAAAATCTGCGTATGATAATCAACAAAAAGAAATTAAAAAACAGGAACAATTTATTGAGCGATTTCGATCAAAAGCCAATCTTGCAACTCGTGTTCAAAGTCGTATTAAACAATTGGATAAAATTGAGAGAATTGAGTTAGAAGAAGATGATGTATCCGCAATTCGTTTGCGTTTTCCACCTGTGCCACGCTCCGGTCAAACTGTGGTTGAAACCCATAATTTAGAAAAAGCATATAATGATAAACGAATTTTTGCTAATATAAATTTTGCTTTAGAACGTGGTGAAAGAGTCGCATTTGTCGGAAAAAATGGCGAAGGAAAAACTACATTAGCAAAAATTCTCGCTAAAACAGAGGAGCAAACTTCAGGAGAAGTAAAAATTGGTCATAATGTACAAATTGGATATTATGCTCAACATCAGGCAGAGTCATTAGATGGTAATGCAACAGTATTTGAAATCATAGATCGTGCCGCAACCGGTGAAATGCGTACAAAAATCCGAAGCCTACTTGGAGCTTTTTTATTTAGCGGGGATAGTGTTGAAAAAAAGGTAAAAGTATTGAGTGGAGGAGAAAAAAGCCGACTTGCGCTAGCAAAACTGATGCTTGAACCTGTTAATTTACTCATACTCGATGAACCGACGAATCACCTTGATATGCGCTCGAAGGATGCGCTCAAAGACGCGTTAGCTCAATATGAAGGTGCTTTAATTGTCGTCTCCCATGATAGAGAGTTCTTAACGGGACTTACTGAAAAAGTAGTTGAATTTCGTGGTGGATTATTACGCGAATTTGTCGGGGATGTCCAAGAGTTTATTAGACAACGTGATATAGAGTCTCTGCGAGAATTGGAGAGAAAAACTGTTGTTCAACAGTCTTCAACCAAGCCAAAAACCGTGCAATCAGAACAAAAAGCCCCGCAAGTCAAAGACAAAAAACAGAATGTAAAAAAACTCAGTGAAATTGAAAAATCAATAGAAGCTATTGAAAAATCAATTGTAGAATTAGAACAACAATTGTCTTTACCGGAAATATATTCACAACCCACAAAAACTAAAGAGTTACAACAACGACATTCTGATGAGAAAATAACTTTAGAGTCATTGTATGCTCAATGGGAAGAATTAAGTAAAGAACATTGATGATAAACAGGAGAACTTTTTTGTGGTGTTGTGGTGTGAGATAAATGGATAGATAATATACCAAATAAAATTGTAGGCAAATCACAGACCTCTGATAGTAAGCTTTGTTTCTTTATCGTAGCATTAATCAGAGGTATAATTGTAATTCTTCACCATCAGCTTTTAATTTTATATTTTTTTGATAGGAGAAGCCAAGTTTTTTCAACAGTGCTATGCTTCGCAAATTATTGCTTTTAGTGATTGCAGCAATTTGTTCAATTCCAAGTATATATTTTCCAAAAATCATGGTGGAGGCAGTGATTTCTATTGCATATCCTTTGCCTTGAAATTCCGGTAACAATGCAAATCCTATGTCAATGTAATCGAGCGCTTCACGTCGGAGCAAACCGCACATACCAATCGGTTCAAACAGTTCTTTCTTTTCAACTAACCACAATCCAAACCCTTGGGATGTGTAACTCTGTTGAAGTCCTTTGACTATGTATTGCTCGGCATGGTCAATAGTATGTACAGCGGTATTTCCGATAAACTCCATCCATGAATCTGAATTCATCAGAGATACAAGAAATGGTGCGTCTTCTAATGTAAATTCACGCAAACGCAAGCGGCTTGTTTCAAGAATGTTCATCTTCTAAAAAACCTTCGGATAACTTTTGATGCAATTTATTACCAAGTAGTGAACGAGCATCCTCCGTTAGCAAACCAATCCCTATAAGAGATTGCCGGAACTCATACGCTTTTTCTAAAGAAAAGCGTCCTCCATTTAAGACCCAAGAAAGAAAAATGCCATCGGATATTCCGGATTCTAACAATGTAAATGATTGTGGATCAATTGCGTGAAAAAATCCGGATTGTACCATTTCTTGTGTTATACTTTCACCTTTTGTCATAAGATGATTTTGTAATGATTTTATCTTTTCAAGAAATCTTTTATCATTGGAACGTAAGGCATGTGCCCAAAATTCAAGGATTAGAGGTGCATGGTTTCTGTGTGAAGCATAAAAATCTATAGCCGATGTTCGTATAGCATTTGTTCTTTCTAATGCATCTTCCGCTTGCATAAATCTCTGCACAATGGTTTTCTCATATTCTGTTATCCATTCATCATAAATTGCAAGAAACAGGTCTTCTTTTGTAGAGAAATATTCATAAAGTGTACCTTTGGCTACTCCGGCAGCTTCAGCAATTTCAGACATTTTAGTTGCATGAAAGCCTTTTTTACTAAACACATCCGTAGCAATAGCAATTAAATATTTTTTTTTCTTTTCTTTGTCAACGATTATTGGCATAATAACAAAAATGGACTGCTTAATACTAAGCAGTCCACACAATAAATTAAAAAATATATGATTATCTGATAATTGTGAGTTTTTTTACATCGGTATATTGTTTCGCATCAAAACGAACAAAATAATTACCTTGTATCATTTTGTGACAATCAATATCAAAACGATATGCTCCTGCTTGCAATTCACCTTGGAAAATGGACATCAACATATTACCTTTTATATCGCAAACGGATAATCGTACTTGCATTGTATTTGGTACTGCACATGTTACCGAAGTGACAGAAGCTGTCAAATTGGGTGAACATTCGGATACATAAAAGCCGGCATTTCCAAATGGTATGCTTTCATATACAGATGAAGGGGAAGCAAATAATGGTAATGCAGCAAAATCTTTGTCGAGCAGGATGGATTTTACAGTATTGGCATTTGTCCCAAACCACTGAAGTAATGCCGCAGCATAAACTTGACGATAATCGAATTGCATGGTAATATCGCCTCTCGAATCTAAGTCTTCCGGCTTAAGTGATGGAATATTGCCGAACATTTGTCCACCTTTCACGGATTTCCCAAATACAAAAAGTGGTGCTGCTGCGCCGTGATCGGTTCCTGTGCTGCCATTTTCTCGAACGCGACGACCAAACTCCGAGAAAGTCAGACCTGCAACTCTTTCGGCATGTCCTAATTTGTCAATATCTGCCATGAATGCAGTAACTGCGCCTGATAACTCGGACAACAACTGCGCATGGAATCCGGTTGCACCACCTTGTTGAATATGGGTGTCGAAACCACCAATAGACACTAAATAAAAACGAGTTTTTAAGCCACCGGCAATGAGTTGTGCAACTATTTTTAAACGACGTGCTAAATCGGTTTCAGGATAAGGAACTTTACTTTTTGCTGTATATTCTTTTTCACCGGTGTCGCCGGCTTTTTTAATTATACCTGAATATGTCTGTGCTGTTCTTTGTATTGAATTGATAAAAGCCAATTCTTTACCTGCGGGTGTATCGGGATAGTCGCCATTACCTGAGCTGCCTCCTTGAGAGTCACGAACTAGGTTGTAAAATTCTTCCGGAGAACGGAATGTAATGCCAGCCGCACCTTTTCCGCTTTGAAAAGTAAGCGACAGTGAGGTACCTATTTGCACGGCGAGAGGATGTTCCGGCATTGAATTCGGAAAATCAGTCGGAATAATGCCTTCTAAATAACGACCAACCCACCCTGTGCTTTTAAATACATCTTCATCTGTTGCCGTCATCCATATATCAGTTCCGCGAAAATGCGAACGGTTAGGATTGGGATATGTTACACTGTGCACAATGGACATTTGCCCATTATCATATAAATTTTTCAAACCTGCGAGTGCCGGATGTAAGCCGATGGTATCATTTATCTTTAAGGATTCATTCTTCTTCACAGCAATGCTTTTTCGCGCATCGTAATAGAGTGGATCTTCGATAGGTATGACAGTATTTAAACCATCATTTCCACCATTCAACTGAATGAGCACAATAATTCTATCGCTATCTTCAGCAAGTGTTGATGCAGCTTGTAACTCGGGCGAATTAGCTAATGCTTCGACAGATACATTACCAAATAATGCAGGTAATGTAGCAATAGTTAAAGTGGATGCTGCGCTTTTTTGTAAAAATGCTCTACGTTTCATTTTTTCACCTTTCATTACATTAATTGAAATTCGGGCAATTGCATAATATTGCGGAGAAGTAATCTGATTTTTACTTCCGCATTCGCATTCGGTGATGTTATGGTCCAATCATAGCCGCCAAAGATATCATCAATCCAACCCTTGACATTTTCGTCGGATAGTTCGAAGGGTATCATATAAGCTGCCACAGCCTTAAGAACTTCTTCTGCGGTAACAGCATCCGGGAATGTATTCATGAACGCCATAACATCAACTTTAAGTTCCGGTGCATTCTGCCCCTCATAGGTTTTTCCGTCGAGAATCCCATTTGTAAATTTCTGACGTGTAGGCAATGTTGTGGTTGTTATCCAATTATGATGCATCTTAAATCCTTCAACATCAGGAGGATTGAGTAAATCTAAATTCAATGCAGCCATTGCAGTCAAACCATAATCAACTTTTATTGCTTTTATATTGAGCAAACGAGCTGTGCCTATAATTAAATCAAGAGGGGATTTAATCATGGCTCCATAAAATTTTTCATCAAAGAAATGTTGCGATGTTAAAAGCCGCAATAGTATAGGCTTTAACTCATAATTTTCCTTAACCATTAATTGTGCAATTTCTTGAACTATCGTTTGATCTGGTTCAAAATAGACAAAAAATTGATATAGTCGCTTAGCAAAAAACTGAGAACAAGCGGGTTGCTTGAATATGATATCCACAATATCATCACTGTTAAAATTACCTTTTTCAGAGAGAAATTCTTTTTCTTGTGAGTCCCACCGTGATGATTTCCATTCTGAGAATAATCCTGTAATTGACCACCCTGTTAATGCTCGAGCGGACTCGACGACGTCTTTTTCTGTATAATTACCAATTCCTAAGGCATATAATTCCAATAATTCTCGTGCGAAATTTTCATTTGGGTTTCCCACCACACTCACACCATTATCTAAATATATCAACATTGCTGCATCGCGCACAATAGCTTTAATGAGTGTCTTTATATTTCCAAAGGCAGAGCGGTCATTGTTTTCGGAAGGTTTCCATGGATTGGTCACTTTATTCGGAGTTCTACGGAAGATATCATTTTGCCAATACATGAATTGGGGATAATAGACTTTATCTTCTTCGGAAGTTAAGAGGTTATGCCAGAAAAAAGTCATTTTTTCTTGGAGTTGATTTGTACCAAGCAGCATTTGATTAAACCACATTCGACGAATCTCAAGCATACGGTTACGGTTTAAGGCTTGGTCATTTATCGGTGCCGTCGATGCCCAATTTGGATGCTGTGGCATTTCGCTTATTGATGGGTTGAGCATTTTTTCGACTGCTTCACGTGCAGTTTTACCTATAAGAGCATTAACGGTTTCTTGTGTGTATTGAAAACCGGTGCGCCGCAAAAGATGTTCCGCAGATTTCCGAGTTAGCGGTGACATGTGTTCGTCCAAACCTGCTTGGGAAATAATTGGCTGAGAAGTCATTGCTCGCCTCAAAGGGGAATCAATGTCATTTGCAGAGCGCATTGTTAAGAAGGAACGCCGATTCATATAGTTACTCCTCATATTGAAAGATGTGTTTTTTCACTCCTAAACTACTATTTTATTACCATATAACAATAGATTATTGTTGTGGATAGGGAATAAATGTGTGATGAGTCATAAAGTAATGATTGCCTCTTGGTCAAGTGAAATACGATAAAACAGGTTCAAATCCGATGAAAAGCGTTTAACCTTCGTATTTTTGCGTTCTTTTCTTAGAATATTCATGAATCATAATTTACAAATTGGCAATGTTAGCGTTGAAAATGGCGTGTTACTTGCACCGATGGAAGATGTGACAGACTTGCCGTTTCGCGTTATATGTAAACGACTTGGAGCAGATATTGTTTACACGGAATTCATATCCTCTGAAGGACTGATTCGCGATGCAAAGCGTTCCATGCAAAAACTAACATTATCGGAAGAAGAACATCCCGTTTCCATTCAGATCTTTGGCGGTGATATCGAAACTATGCGTCATGCTGCAAGAAAAGCAGAAGAGTCAGCACCGGATTTCATAGATATCAACTGCGGTTGTTGGGTTAAAAATGTGGTTGTGCGTAATGCAGGTGCAGCTTTACTCAAGGATCCGCCACAAATGGCAAAAATGACAAAAGCACTTGTGGACGAGGTTTCCTTGCCCGTGACAGTAAAGACTCGTCTTGGATGGTCAAAAGATAATATTATCATCTTGGATGTCGCTAAACGTTTAGAAGATGCAGGAGCAGCAGCGCTAACGGTGCATTGTCGTACTCGAGATATGGGGCACGGCGGTGATGCCGATTGGTCATGGATTCCCAAAATTCGGGAAGTAGTGAATATACCGGTTATTCTTAACGGAGATGTAGAAACGCCCGAAGATGTAGAGAAGGCGTTTGTTACGACCGGGTGCAATGCGGTTATGATAGGGCGAGCCGCAATCGGCAATCCATTTATATTCAGACGTTCGAAATATAGAATAGCTCATGGCAAAGACGCACCTGAACCATCAGCAGAAGAACGAGTAAATGTTTGTGTTGAACATCTGCGTGAATGTGTAAGGGACAAAGGTAATGAAAGAAGAGCCGTCATTGAATTTAGAAAGTTTTATGCCGGTTATCTTCGTGGTATGTGGAATGCTACATCAGTAAAACAACAATTACAGCAAACCGATACGTTTTCAGCAGCGGAGGATTTGTTAAATACATATTTATATAATTTTTTAAACAGAGCGGAATCTGTTTTGGAAGAACATTGACTTATTGTTTTGTTATGGCTAAAAAAGTAGTAAATAAAAAAGAAAATATAAACGATAGTTTATCTGTTGGTAATCTTGAACATCAACATAGTGAGAATGCACAACCAATGGCTCGCACTTCAAAGAAGAAATCTGTAGCATTAAAGAAAATTGATGATGTGCCTGCAAAAGGCAATGATACACCAACCGAAAATATTCCTGTCAACAACAATATTCAAAACAGTGAAAAAAAACGCAAGAAATTAACTGATTCCCAAGTTAAAGCAAGCGACTTTGTTGATAAAGATTCTAAAATTGCGGTTACAACGATTGATAATAAACAATCAACGAAAACAAAAAGTGACAACAAGTCAAAAAAAAGCATTATTCAAAAAGATGATGCACGACCTTCTAACGCTATACAGTCAAAGAGCATAGAGTCAGAAATCGTCGGAAAAGAAACATCCGAAAAGAAAATAGCTACTAATAATGTTGGCAATCAAAAACAACCACAAAAAGCGTCCTCTACATTAGAAAAAGAAATTCGTACTCGTTCTGCCGCGACAAAAAAGGAATCAAGAAATAAGACTGAGCTCACAAAAAGTATAGACATTAATGTTGATAAAAGCAACAAGAATAAGAAAATATCTATACCGGAGAACATTGACACTTCTTTGAATCAAAAGAAAGCACAGCAATTTAAAAATAATCCGGAAAATCAAAAACATATAAGTCAAAAAAAAGAACAGAGTATTGAAGGGACTATTCATCAAAACACTTCTGAGACAAAAAGTCGAGAACTAAGACAACAATCAAAGAAAGTGTTTGATAAGACTCCGTCACAACCTAAAGAAAAATCTCAACCAAAAGAAATTACACAAACTGAGAAAATTTTACACAAGACAACTTCTGATCAAATACCTCATAGTATTCAGCCACGAAGAAAAAAGAAAAAAAAGAGTAGAAATGATAACGGTATTCGTAGAGAGGCTGTACAAAACACTGATAATGTTATACATAAACAAAGCACACCCGTTAATCTTGATTCGAAAAAGTCACAAGATCAAAAGTCAATCAGTGGCGCTATTGATCAAAAAAGTGCTTTAAGTAATCAGGTAAAAGGTGGAAAGCACAGTGTAGCATCGTTAGAAGCCCCAGAGCGAAAAAATGTTGTTTTACAGTTGCCATCAAAAAAACAAAACAAGCAGAATAAACAAAAAAATATTCAAGAAAAACAGTCTCTTGTAGTCAAAGATACGAAAGAGTCAGGTCAGCACACTACTCAACCAAAATCTAATGCATCCTCAGACAAACATAAGGAAACTCTGTCCGAGAATGTCGAGGTTAATCATCAGACTTTAGAAGAAAAAAGCAGCGTACTCGCGGCAAAGGAAATTGAGCAACCTAAGAAAAAAGATAAAAACAAAAAAAATAAACGCAACGAAAAAGGTGAAAAACATACAGATATAAGTCAACATCAAAAGCAGAATAATGAAACTGCACCCGCAATTTCTGGAGAATCGTTGGTTGCAGAGAAAGTAATGCAGCTTCATGAAAATGATCAACAGATAAATGAAGGACAAATTGCCGGTTATGAAAAGAAAAATCAATATTCTAAACCATATAATCTTATACCGTTACCGAAGCCTGAGCTGACAAAGAAAAAACAGATAGTCAAACATAAAATTCCTTTACCGTTAAAAGTTGGTAATTACAATGATATTGCAGAGAGTGTCATCAAAAAAGTGGAGCATTTTTTATCGGTAGAATTATGTATTCCCGCCGGAAGTTCATTATTGTTGGCAGTAAGTGGCGGTGTTGATTCTATAGTAATGTCTGATATTTTTTGTGTAATTGCTCATCGTCTTCATTATGATGTGCAATTATGTCACATAAATCATAAATTACGAGGCAAGGAATCCGATGATGATGAACGATCTGTTAAAGGTTTTGCAAAGCGTTGTGGTCTGCGTATTCATTCTGCGCATGTTCATGTTCAAGAGTATTCCAAAAAAAATAAAATCAGTATTGAAACCGCTGCGCGAATACTTCGCTACAATGCTCTCGATAAACAAGCGCGTTCATGTGGAGCAGAGTATGTCGTAACTGCACATACTGCTGATGATGCTGCTGAAACCTTTCTCATGAATTTGTTTCGCGGTTCAGGGATTACAGGACTTACAGGCATACCAATTGAGAGACCCCTTTCTAAAAAGGTAAATATTATACGACCGATGATTTCTTTGCGCAAAGATGAAATTATTAGCTATGCTCAAGAAAGGGGATTATTTTGGCGTGAGGATTCTTCAAATACTTCCTTATTGTTTACACGAAACAAAATACGTTTACAGTTATTGCCGCAATTACGTGAATTGTTTGGTGTGAGTGTTGTAGAAACAATACATAGAACGGCATCATTAATGCAAGGTGTGGATGAGGTAATGGAAAACATACTCTCTGTGTTTTTGCCTCGTTATGTGCATCAAGTAGAACCGGGAGCTTATGCAATTGAATTGATAGGGTTATCTACACAATCGGAATTTGTTAAAGGTGAGATTTTTCAGTCTGTTCTCGTCCAAAAGTTAAATCAGCAAAATCAGTCTCTCGCAACTATTAAACGTATTACGCAACTTGTGACAGCTGATGTAAATACATGCGTGGATGTCAATGGTCAAATTGTTGCGGTAAGAGAAAGAGATTCAATTATTTTGACGAAACGCAAAAAACATTTTGATTATTATAATACCATCACATTAAATGGGGAGTTGGTTGAACAGGAATGGATTTTACGCCTTTCTGTTTTACATAAAAAACCAAAAGAGTGGTCAAATAACCCATTGGTAGAATATTTTGATGCTGATTTATTACCTAAATTATTGCAAGTTCGTTCATGGAGAGATGGTGATAAATTTCAACCAATTGGTATGAAAGGACATACTACTGTTAGCGATTTTCTTACTAATAACAAAACCCGCGCTTTTGAACGAAAAAAAGTTCTTGTGCTTTGCGCGGGTTCAGAGATAGTATGGATTATTGGGAAACGTATATCAGAATGTTTCAAAGTATCTGATTCTACTCAAGATATAATTAAAGCTGAATTTATCTTACGTTCAGTTTCCGACAATGAAGAAAAAGAAAAAAAATAATACTACATTACCGGATATGTTGAGAATGGAGAACAAAGTTCTGCCACATCGTGTTTTACGGTAGCATAGATATCCTCATTACCGTGGTTGGAGAGCACTTTATCAATGAGTTGTGCAATAGAGTTCATTTGCTCAATTCCCATACCGCGAGATGTAATTGCTGCCGTTCCAAGTCGAATACCTGATGTTACTAATGCAGATTGTGTATCAAATGGCACTGCATTTTTATTACATGTGATACCTGATTTATCTAATGCGGCTTCGGCTTGTTTTCCGGTCAAATTCTTGTTCCGTAAATCAATCAGCATAAGATGATTATCCGTACCATTACTGACAATATCGTATCCTAGATTTACAAGTGAATTTGCCAAAGTAGAAGCATTAAGAATGACTTTGTCAGCATACTCTGAGAAAGATTCTGTCAAAGCTTCGCCAAAAGCAACGGCTTTAGCCGCTATCACATGCATTAACGGTCCGCCTTGTATGCCCGGCATCACCATAGAATCCAATAGCTCACTCACCATTTTTGTTCTGCCTGATTTTGGGGCAACTTGTCCCCATGGATTTTCAAAATCAGCTCCCATCATGATAATACCCCCGCGTGGACCACGCAATGTTTTGTGTGTGGTACTGGTCACAATATGGCAATGAGGAATAGGGCTTGGCAATTTGCCTTTAGCTAAAAGACCGGCAGGATGAGCAATATCAGCCATCAGAAATGCTCCAATTTTATCGGCTATAGTGCGGAATGCAGCATAGTCAATAGAACGTGAATAAGCAGATGCACCAACAGTTATCATTTTGGGACGATGTGTAAGTGCTTGCTCTTCTACTTTGTTGTAATCAATCAACCCTGTTTGAGGATCAACGCCATAGGAAACGAAGTTATAGAATTTTCCACTGAAGTTCACGGGCGAACCATGTGTTAAGTGCCCCCCGTGTGAAAGGTCCATTCCCAGAACGGTATCACCATGTTTCAAAAAGGTAAAATAGACAGCCATATTTGCACCGGAACCACTGTGGGGCTGAACATTAGCATAAGCAACATTGAAAAGTTGTTTTAGTCGGTCTATAGCCAAATTTTCGGCAATATCAACCCATTCACAACCACCATAGTATCGTTTACCCGGATAGCCCTCTGCATATTTATTAGTAAAGAGCGATCCTTGAGTTTCAAGAACTGCTTGGCTAACATAATTTTCACTGGCTATAAGCTCCAGTTTATGTTGTTGTCTATCGATCTCACCTTCGATACTAGCATACAGTTCTGGGTCTGCGGTTTTGAGAGTTTTGTACATTCAATTATGTCTTAAAGTGAAAAAAATTTGAATTTTAATGAGAAATATAAACGAAATAGATTGAAAGTCCTTTTTTCGTTTCGTAAATTTGAACTTTGTTTACAAAATTATGGAAAAGAGATGACCAAAGCAGAGTGGATACATGTTGTAAAGGTTTTATTGACCTCACGACTCATGGATTCGATAGAAGAGAATGAATTAGCACCAAAGGGAAAGGTCTTATATCAGTTTTCGGCTCGTGGACATGAATTAGGACAAATCATTTTAGCTCAATATCTTAACCATGCGCATGATGCCGCGACAGTGTACTATCGTTCAAGACCATTCGTCTTGGCGGCAGGTATGACAATCGAAGAAGGATTTGCAGGACCATTAGCAAAAAAAGGGAGCAGAAACGGTGGTCGAGACATTGGAGTGGTGCATAATCTGGTTCCCAGAAGTGGACCAACTGTCTTGCCTGCAAGTGGCGATGTAGGGGCTCAATACACACCGGCAGTAGGTTGGGCACAAGCGATTGTATATCGTAGTTCAGTTATGCAAGAAAAAAATTGGCATAAAGCAGTTGCTGTGGCTTTAGGAGGCGATGCCTCTTGTGCTACTAATGGATTTTGGTCGGCTTTAACAATAGCGACAACCAAAAATTACCCTATGGTTTTTTTCATAGAAGATAATAACTACGGCATTTCCGTTCCCGGAGAGTTTCAAACTCCCGGGGCAAACATTGCTGCCAATTTAGCAAGTTTTAATAATCTTCTGGTTCTCGATGGGGATGGCACAGACCCCGAAACTGCGGATGCTCTTATAAAGCGAGCAGTACAACATGCAAGGACAAGGCTTTCGCCGGTATTGTTGCGTTTAACAGTACCTAGAATTTGCGGGCATTCCGGTGCTGACAATCAATCGTATAAGTCACAGGAAACAATAAGTTTGGACAAGGAAAGAGATCCTCTGTATCGTTTACAAGAGTTTATCCTTTCAAAAAAAATCCTTTCGAAGAATGCTTGGGCAGAATTGGAAGCAGAAGTTGAAAGTACAGTAAGACAAGAATTGGAAAAAGCATTAGCACAACCAGATCCTGAAGTAGATACTATTAAAAAATATGCTTTTGCCGAAGAAGGTGAACCACAGTTAGTCGGTGGCATGGCTGCAGAGCAAGTTTCAGTAGTGTCAGGATCAGATGATGAAACAGTAGGCAAAAGAATGAATTTGATTGCCGGTGTAAATGCAACGTTAGCTCATGAATTGAAGCAAAATAACAGAGTTTTAGTTTTTGGTGAGGATGTTGGTGTTAAAGGAGGAGTGCATGGAGCAACTGTTGGATTGCAAACTGAATTTGGCGAGGAACGTGTATTCGATACCTCACTTTCCGAGGAAGGCATCATCGGACGCGCCGTTGGTATGGCTTATGCAGGTTTAGTCCCTGTTGCTGAAATTCAGTTTAGGAAGTACCTTGATCCGGCAATGGAACAAATAAATGATTGCGGTACAATACGCTGGCGAACAAATAATCAATTTGCTGCACCGATAATCGTGAGAATCCCCATCGGTCATAGTAAAAGAACGGGTGACCCTTGGCACAGTGTTTCCGGTGAGGCAATTTTTACCCATACACTTGGTTGGCGAGTGGCGATACCATCAAATATTGCAGATGCTGTTGGATTAATGCGAACTGCGCTACGGGGGAATGATCCTACATTTTTCTTAGAACATCGTAACATACTTGATACATCGGTCAGTCGCGGAAATTATCCCGGCTATTCGCATCTATTGCCATTCGGAGTAGCAAATATTTTACAAAAGGGCGAAAAAATTACAGTGGTCACTTGGGGAGAAATGGTCTATCGGGTGCTTGAAGCGGCAAAGAGTTTTGAGAATGAAGTTGAGGTCATTGATTTGAGAACAGTAGCACCATGGGATAGAGAAACAGTGCTTCGTTCGGTGAAGAAAACGAATCGCTGCCTGATTGCACATGAAGATACGATTACGGGAGGATTTGGCGCAGAAATAGCCGCAGTTCTCACACAAGAAGCATTTGCCTACTTAGATGCCCCAATTATGAGAATTGCGACGCCTGATATTCCAATTCCTTATAATTTACGACAGATGGATGTTGTAGTACCTACGGTAGAAACATTGATACAACATATTTCTCAAACATTGTCGTATTAAACGTGAGCTTTATAGCATCGAGTGAAGACACTAGTTCTCAAAAAAGCTGCTGATTTACAAACGCGATATTCAATTGCGTACGAAAATGAGTTAAATGGCGAGCAATTACAAGCTGTAATGCATCGTGAGGGACCGGCATTGGTTATAGCGGGGGCAGGCACAGGAAAAACACGAATATTAACATATCGCTTAGCTCGATTAGTGGAGTCGGGTGTGCCCCCTGAGTCAATTGTTTTACTCACATTCACTCGTAAAGCTGCAAATGAAATGATGAGAAGGGCAAGTCTATTATTAGATGGACGCTGCGAAAAAGTACAAGGCGGAACATTTCACTCTTTTGCCCACACTACTTTGCGACGTTATGGAGCTTTTATAGGTTTAGATCCGAACTATACGATACTTGATCAAGCCGACGCAGAAGATGCCATTAACATAACTCGCTCACGATTACACTTTGATAAATCGAAAAAGAGATTTCCGCTTAAAAATACTCTTTTATCAATATATTCAATGTCAGTAAACTGTTACATCCCTGTTGAACAAGTTATCGCTCAACGGTACAGTCAATTTGTTGAGCATTCAGAAGCGATACATACGGTATTACGTGAATTTGTCGCATTTAAACAGTCCTCAAATGTCTTAGATTACGATGATTTGTTGGTATATCTGTTACGATTGTTAGAGCAATCAGAGCAGGGTAGAGAAGCAGTATTGAGCAGCATTCGCTACATAATGGTTGATGAGTATCAAGACACGAATAAATTGCAACATCATTTGGTCAAAAAATTGACTGATGTGCATCAAAACATAATGGTTGTTGGCGATGATGCACAAAGCATATATTCATTTAGAGGAGCTGAGGCAGAAAACATATTTGATTTTGAAAAAGAGCACAAAGATACAGCCGTTATTACAATAACAAAAAACTATCGTTCTACTCAAGAAATATTAAGAATCTCTAATCACACGCTAAATCAATCCTTGAAATCCTATCACAATGTATTACAAAGTGATAAAAATGGTGCAAAACCATTTGTCGTGGCGACAAAAAATGAAAGACAACAATCTGTATTTATCACACAATTACTCTTGCAGCAAAGAGAAGAGGGAGTAGCTTTAGATCAAATTGCTGTTTTGTTTCGTTCCGGTTTCATGTCATTTGATCTAGAAATAGAATTGCAAAAAGCCAATATACCATTCAGAAAATATGGTGGTTTACGTTTTTCCGAAACTGCTCATCTCAAAGACTTATTGGCTATTGTGAAAATATTACACAATCCACATGATATTATATCGTGGCATCGAATACTTTTGTTGTTAGATGGCGTAGGTCCTAAGAGTGCTTCGCTAATAATTGAAGAAATTCAAAGAAATTCTGAAAACATATACTGGATGTCTCCAAATATCAACAAACCTGTCCGTGGTTACGACGCTGTTTTGAGTCTGTGTTCGCTCCTTCTTCAATTACATTCGGACAATGCTAATATACCGGATATAATGACAAAAGTTTCTACTTTTTATCGCCCATTATTACAAAAAAAATATGATGATTTTGCTAAACGTATGAAAGATATAGAAACTATTATCGGTATTTCTTCCGCATATTCTTCCGTAGCTTCATTCTTATCGGATATGTCATTGGAAGGTCCTTCAGATAGTATCAATGCCGAACAAGAAGGGAATGAACATGAGTTTGTTACATTATCTACTATTCATTCGGCAAAGGGATTAGAATGGAAAACTGTATTCATAATTTGGGCATTGGATGGACGTTTTCCATCCACACGATCACTCGAATCAACCGCAGCACTTGAAGAAGAACGGCGATTGTTTTATGTTGCTGTCACAAGAGCCAAAGATGAATTGGTTATCACATATCCGATTGATATTTTTGATCGTGAAAGTGGGATGGTTTTAGGAGAACCCAGTCGTTTTTTGCAAGGAATGAATGAAGATATGATTGAACGATTTGTTATAATGGAAGAGCAATGAAAGTATTTTATTCGGATAAATATACGATTCCATTACCTGTTGGTCATAAATTCCCCATCAGCAAGTATAGATTAATAAAAAATGGTTTATTATCTCGTGGCGTTTTACGCAATGAAGAATTGATTGAATGTCCGATAGCCGATGTTTCTCTAGTAAAATTAGCACATGACCCACAATATGTAGATGCAGTCATAGAATGTCGTCTCGATCCTAAAATGGTAAGAAGAATTGGTTTTCCACAAACGGAAGCATTGCCATTACGTTCATTAGCAACGGTAGGAGGGGCTTTGTGTGCAGCAGAAGAAGCATTAGAAAATGGGGTGTCAGGTAATTTAGCAGGTGGCACACATCATGCTTTCTATGATGCAGGTGAAGGATTTTGCGTTTTTAATGATTTTGCAGTCGTCATTATGAGTTTACTTTCCCAAAGAAAAGTAAAGCGAGTTGCAATTGTAGATTTGGATGTTCATCAAGGGAACGGGAACTCTGCAATGCTTAATTCTATGGAAAATGTGTTTGTATTCTCAATGCATGGAGAACATAACTATCCATTTATCAAGATTCCTTCAACTCTTGATGTAGCGTTACCCGATAATGCCGATGATGATACTGTTTTATCCTTATTGTATGATAGTTTTAAGCACGTTTTGGCATTTGAACCGGACATAATTCTTTATCAGCATGGATCTGATATGCTAAAAGAAGATGCCTTCGGAAGATTATCCATGACCTTACATGGTTTAGCGCAAAGAGACAATTTTGTGTTCAGTGAAGCAAAACAAAGAGGTATTCCAATTTCATTAGGGCAGGGTGGCGGCTACGCGAAGCCGATTGAGATAACTGTAGAAGCTCATATTCAGACATATTCAATATTGAAAGAAGTCTATGAGCTTGTATAAGATTTTCCTACTGCTGTTTTACGCAGCCTATACTCTGCTTCAATTAAGTAATATAGCGATTGCTCAGACAGCCGAGCCGATTATTTTACAATACGCAGATAGCTTAATTGGTAGGGAAACAAGTTTAGGTGCCGAGCGAGAACTCGTTGGAAATGTACATCTTAGACAAGGTAATGTCTATGTGTGGTGTGATAATGCCATTCAATATTTGGCTGAAAACAGAGCCGTTCTCATTGGTAATGTGAAAATTGTACAAGGTACAGTCACCATGACCGGACCACGCGCAGATTACAATGGCAATCTGAAACTTGCATTTGGAACTCAGGGTGTAAAAATCGTGGACCGCACAACTGTGCTCACAGCAGAGCAAGGCATTTATTCTATGAAAAATTACATCGCAGAGTTTTACAATAATGTCCAATTAGAGGATGACACTGTACTAATAACAGCAGACACCATACAATACGAAAGGCGCACTCGCAATAGTTTTGCACAAGGAAAAGTGATTGTTAAAGGTAAGCAGTCAAATGTCTTACTTGCCGGTGATTCTGCTTTTCATTATCCTGCACAACATTATTCATTAATCAAAGGCAAACCCTTTTTATTGAAAGTAGATACAATAATTGTAACTGCGAATAAAGATTCTCTAATGCACCGGACAAACGATTCGCTTCAAGCTATGCCAATACTTCGTTTTGACAGTTCTATAGTCGTTGCAGAAAAACTAGAAGCATTTCGCCAATATAAAGACACCTATATCGCACAAGACAGCGTGGAAATGATACGTGGAGATTTACGCATGAAATCTCAATTGGCAATTTTTGACAATGTGAACGAAAGAATCTCACTGTACAAATCTCCGGTAGTATGGAATGATTCAACGCAAATAGTAGCGGATTCAATCATTATTTCGATGAAAAATAAGCATCTTCATCAAATTCAAGCATTTGGTAATGCCTTCTCATCATCTCGTGACGACACGTCATACGCTTCACGTATCAATCAACTGAGTGGGCAGTTTATAAAAGTAATGGTAACTGATGATAGCGTACGCACAATATTCAGTCGCGGCGACGCAAAAAGTTTGTACTACATGGACACTGACGGTCAGCCCGATGGTGCTGCACGCAACAGTGCTGACAGTATTAGCATAGAGATAGAAAAAAATAAACCGGAAATTATACATTGGTTAGGTGCCGTTGTCGGTGATGTGTTTCCGGAAACAGTCATAGCTGATAAAGAAAATGACTATGCATTACCGGGATTCCGCCGAAGAGACGACAAACCCAAAAAGGATCTCTTACTAATTCGCTTGTTCTCTCGTCAAAGAAGCAATAATATTAAGAAGGATAATCACAGTGACAATATCGAAGCGTTTCGCAAATAATATCTGTACGATTGTAGCAGCGTTCGCGGTTTGTGGTCTTTACGGATGCGGTATAGCGCAAGAGCACTATGATGCTGCCCTGAAAAGCCGTGATTCACTAAAGGTTGTTGTTAACGATCTTATTGGCAAGAATGAACGTTTGACCAAAAGCAATAACGAAAAAGAATCATCGTTGACTCATGTAAACTCAGACCTTGAAAAATTGCAAGGAGAATTTGCTGAACTCAAGAGCCGCTATCAACAATTATCTACGAACTCGACTGAGGACAATGCAAATTTGAATGCTCAATTGGATGAAGTGCGAAAAGATTTAGCTTTACGAGAAAAGAGGGTCAAACTTCTGGAAAAAAAGATTAAAGAACGCGACTCAGTTATGACATCTTTGCGCGATAACATACAAAAAGCTTTGATTGGACTCAACAATAATGGTTTGGAAGTACATATCAAAGAGGGAAAGGTTTATGTTTCATTATCGAATAAATTATTGTTTAAATCAGGTAGCACCGACATAGACAAAAAAGGTCAAGAGGCATTACTGTTTATTGCTGGTGTATTAAATACGCAAGATGATATTACAATAACCATTGAAGGTCATACAGACAATCAGCAAGTGCGAGGAAATCAGCGTTTTTCAGACAATTGGGATTTGAGTGTTCTGCGCTCTACGGAAGTTGCGCGATATTTAACCACAGTGGGCGGCGTGGATGCAAAGAGAATCATTGCAGCCGGCAGAAGTGAATATTTTCCGGCAATAAGCGGTGATAATAATGAAGCACGTGCAGCAAACAGACGAACAGAAATAATAATTACTCCGCGTTTAGACGCTATAATGGAAGCAATTAAATAATAAGGATTTACACATGACTATCAGACCAAGATTTCCCGATCAAGATTATATATTTTTAGTGAAAAGTCCTCATAGACCCGGTTCACTCGGCTTTTTACTTTCAGTGCTCGGTGCCGAAGGTGCTTTGGTGGGCGATATAAAAACTTTATTCATAGGTAAAGAAAGTTCTTTTCGCGAGATAACAGTTTCAGTCTTTGACAATGAACATTTAGAAAAAATTAAAAGAGCATTATTGGAAAGAACAAAAGTCGAAATTGTTGAGATACGTGATATAGTATTTGAGCGACATAAAGGCGGAAAAATTCGAACATCCAGAGTAAAAAATCTCGATAAACCGGAAGATTTACGATATATTTATACACCCGGTGTTGCTCGAGTATGCAAAAAGATTGAAGAGGAACCCGAAACAGCATTGATTTATACGAATATCAGTAATAGTGTAGGCATATTTACAAATGGAACCCGTGTATTAGGGCTTGGAGATATTGGACCGCGAGCAGCTATGCCGGTAATGGAGGGGAAATCAGTACTTTATGATCAATTTGTTGGGATTAGTGCTACACCTATTTTAATTAATACCAAAGATCCTATTGAATTTGTTGATATTGTTGAAAAAATAGCACCGACATTTGGTGGGATACATTTAGAAGATATTCGCACACCTGATTGTTTTTATATTGAATCGGAGTTGATTCGTCGTTTGGGGCAGCCGGTAATGCATGATGATCAGCATGGTACAGCCACAGTTCTCTTGGCTGCTGTTATCTCCGCATTACGTTCAACAGGACAGGAAGAAAACTCTCGACTGATTTTTGGTCAATTAGGACTTGGTGCTGCCGGTTTTGGTATTGCTAAATTACTGATTGATTATGGCTTTTCCGTCATTGGTTTTGATCCGAGTGAAGATGCAAGAAAGCGTTTGATTGAATATGGAGGGAAAGAAGGAACAATTGATTTCATCATGGAACAAGCCAATGTTATTATTGCAACGACAGGTGTAGTGGGTTTGATTACGAAGTCTATGGTAAAAAAGGGACAGATAATTCTTTCTTTATCCAATCCCGTACCTGAAATATTGCCCGATGATGCTTTAGATGCAGGTGCTGCTTACGCTGCAGATGGACAAAGCGTAAATAATGCTTTAGCATTTCCGGGACTATTTAAAGCAGCTCTTTCTGTAAAAGCCAAAGAGATATCCAGTCAAATGAAAATAGCGGCAGCACAGGCTATAGCAGATTTAGCTCGACCGGGTGAGCTCGTTCCCAGTATTTTTCATTCAAAGGTTCATGATAAAGTTATAGAAAAAGTCATGGGTTTATTTTAATATTTGCATATTTATTCTTTTATCAACATGACATTTCTGAATCCGCTTGTTCTCCTTGGTTTGATTGCATCATCAGTGCCTTTGCTGTTGCATTTGTTTTCTATACGAAAATCCAAAACCGTAGAATTCAGCTCACTTCGATTTCTTAAAGAGTTACAAAAGACAAGTATTAAGAAATTTAAAGTGAAACGTATTTTGTTACTCATACTGCGAACATTGATTATTACATTTATAGTACTTGCATTTTCTCGACCGACAATTCAAACATCACTTCCAATTTTGGGAACTCATGCAAAAACAAGTGCAGTCATAATTATTGACAACTCTGCAAGCATGAATATATCAGACGGAAAAGGTAATAGGCTCAACAGAGCAAAAAATGTAGCGTTATCAATTATTGATGCTTTGCGGGAAGGTGATGATGTTTCGATAATTACTGCAAATACAATTATGGATAATATGCCTGCACCGGTATCAACCAATTTTGCGCTTGTCAGGCAAGAAATTGATAAAATTCAGCCCATACCCAATCGTTTCCCATTACGCAGTTCGCTCTCACATGCTTCTTCGCTTTTACATCAATCCCAAAATCTGGCAAAAGAAGTGTACATCTTAACCGATGCTCAAGTTAATGTTGTTGGGGAAAAAACCGATTCTTTACTTAATTTCGACAGGAGCATTGGAGTATTCGTTCTCCCAATCGGAAATTCATCTGAAAAAGTTGGAGAAAATATTTCAATTGATTCAGTAAGAATCCTTACGAACTTTGTGCATAAGGATTCCCCTGTGGAAATAGAGGCACTTATACGCAATGACACAGACGAGGAAATACAAGGAATTGTCGTCAGTTGCCATTTTAACACAAAAAGAGTTGCTCAAAAATCTGTTGATTTAGCCAAAAATGAAAAACGAGCAATCACTTTTTCTGCAATACCCAATGATGACGGAGTAATACAAGGAATTATAGAACTCGAAAATGATGTTTTTTTGACAGATAACAAAAGATATTTTTCTATTAATGTACCATCTCCACCTACCGTCGCTCTAATTGGTTCACAACAAAACGCCGGATTTGTTGATATTGCATTGTTGACCGGTGAAAGAGCTATGAACTCTTTGCATAGAATCCCCCAGTTGTTTTCGCCATTATCAGCGACGACAATGGATTGGGATAATATTCATACGGTAATAGTCACCGATTACATAAGTGATAGAACTACAGAAGCACGCTTAAGACAGTTTGTTGAAGAGGGAGGAGGAATCTTGTACTTTGCAGATGCAAAGACTACTCAACAACAAATTAACTCTCAATTACAGCAATTAGGGTTTGATGGAATAAGCGAAGTAACGGCACAAAAAAATCAGTCATTAAATGTGACTTTGTTTGATTACAAACATCCATTATTCAGTGGTATTGTCAAATCTACAAAAGATAAAGCGGTATTATCTTTTGGGGAACAAAATATTCAAAGAGCGCGAATAAGTAATGGGGGAACAGCAATCGTATCTATCACAGAAGGTTCAATTATTTCAGAAAAAAAAGTAGGAAAAGGGAAGTTACTATTTTGCGGATTGCCACCAACTTTGGAATGGAGTAACTTTATACAATTACCAATTTTCCCTGCTTTTATAGTCAGAAGCGTGCAATATTTATCACAAACAGACATTAAAGGTAAATCTTATCTCGTTGATGATAACATTCTTTTAAGATTACCAAAAAAACACGCTATGGGCGGAACATTTTCCATTACGGATCCGAATGGAATGAAACAAAATTATTCTACTGTGCAATATCCTTCAGGTGCTGTAATTCCCTTTGGTATTGCTAAGGTTCCGGGTGCATATTCCGTTTTATCAAATGGCAATCCGGTTACTGGGTTTGCTATCAACCCCCCGTCGAATGAAGGTCGTCTTGCATTTATGGATACAGAATCACTTGAAAAAGTTGTAAAAAGCTATTGTGATCCTGATGCGTCAGTTGCTCTTATTGATGAATCTTCGAATATTGCAAAAAATGTCGCAATGGCACGTACAGGTTCTGAATTGTGGAAAGCATGTCTTGCATGTGCTATCGCGTGTGCTCTCTTAGAAATGATTGTTGCACGAACGACGAAAAATGATATGAATGGAGAAATTGCCTCATGAGTAATGCAGAGATATTGCCACACGAACACAGACAAAAGCTTATTCGAGATATTGAAAGTCTGCGACAACAACTCAGATCCTGCTTAGAGGAATGGTTTCACATTACACAAGTGAAAAAGAAGGAATTACTCGAACAATACGACTCGTATTTCCGTGAGCAAGAAATAATCATTCAAAAAAAATCCCTCGAATTATCAATTTTACAGCGAAGAGTCGAATTATTCATGATTAAAATTCATCGCGGTGAAAAGCTGACAAACGACGTCATTCATTCTATCAATTATTTAGTTGATAAAGAATATGCACTTCTCAATGAACGTATGAATGATATATTTTCACCGAACACGAAGCAAGTCAATAATGATAATACACACGAGTCCGAAATTCCCAAACTTTATAGAGTTTTAGCAAAAAAACTACATCCTGATTACAATACGGAGACAGATTATACAAAAAAACTATGGGAAACTACTCAGAATGCCTATAAGAACAAAGATGTAAGAATTCTACAATCTCTTTATGAAGTAATCATTGGTAAAGAAGAAGTAAATCATAATGTTATGGATACAGAATTGTCACTGGAAGCACTTGAACAACAAAAGCGTAAACTTGAGAATAAACTTGTGTATGAAACAAAAAAACTAAAAAAAATTCTCTCACAAGAGCCTTTTACTTTAGAAAAACAACTTAATGATGAAATATGGATTTCTTTTCATAGACTTGAACTTCAGAAGGAAATTGACAACATTGATGGCGAATTACAACTTAACCATGAGCGGTACAAAAGTATCGTAGGGGAGAAGTATTCATCAGTACAAGAACAGAGTAAAGAAACAATCCTTTTTGAACAAAAATTTTCCGACACAACCTATTTTGGTCAAAGATAAATTATGAAAAAGTTTACAATAGAACAAACAGATGCGCAGCTTTTGGATACAATTGCGGATATTCGTTATCATCTTCATTTTGAAAGAGCTTCTCAACATTTAGTCCGCATTATCATGGAAATAGATAAATGTCACGAAGCTTTTCTGAAGGTAAGCATGCCCGTTTGGATACCCGGCAGTTACAAGGTTCGTGATATGAATCAGCATCAAGGTAATGTTATATGCAAAGATCTTGCCGGTAATAAACTTCCTATGAAATGGTTAACCAAAAACACTCTTGAAATCAATACAACATCAACAAATTCTGTCATCATCGAATATGTTTATTTTGCAAACGATCTTGGTGTTAGGACTTCGCATATCAATAGACATCATGCGTTTTTAGTACCTGCTGCATGCTTAATGTTTGTTGAAAATCGTGAAGAAGAAATTCATCACGTATATTTTTATCATGACCAATCGCAATGGAAAAATCTCACGACATCGTTATCGCCTGTAAAGCCAAACTTAGAGGACAATAATCCAATAATATGTGGTGCTTTATCATATCACATACTAGCTGATTCACCAATAGAAATTGGCAATCATAAAAAGACGATATTTATTCATCATGATAAAATTCATGAAGTTGCAATTATTTCTCATTATGATTGTGATATTAATCGCCTTACAGATGATATTAAAAAAATCGTAGAATCTCAACATAAATTTTGGGGTGAATTGCCGTATGATCGCTATACCTTTATGTTATTGGTTGCAGATGGTCAAAGAGGTGGATTAGAACATTTACGTTGTAATGTCAGCGCAGCCGATCCGCAAATGTTTTCTGATACTACATATTACCAATCCGTACTTGGTTTATTAAGTCATGAATTCTTCCATACTTGGAACATCAAGCGCATAAGACCGATTGAGTATGGACCTTTCAATTATCATGAAGAGAACTATTCTTCGATGCTTTGGCTTGCTGAAGGTGCTACATCGTATTATGATGATGTTCTTTTATATAGATCAGGTTTGATAACCCAAGAAGAATTTCTAAGTATAGGTCTATCATCAAATCTCCGTATGTTAGACAATGTACAGGGGCGATTTGTTATGTCAGTGAAAGACAGCAGTTATCTGGCTTGGATTAAGTTATATTCGATGAGTCCTGATGCAAATAATAGATTCCCATCGTATTATTTAAAAGGTGGAGTAATATTTTTACTGCTTGATTTACATATCTTTAGCAAGACTGAAGGGCAAAAAAGCACCGATGATGTTATGCGCGAGCTCTGGCGAATGTATAAATCCAATCCTGAAAATGGAATCACAGAAGAACAGTTTTTAGAAGCTATAAAATCCTCTACCGGTTTAGATTGTTCCGATGTGTTACTCTCATGGCTCAATGGTACAGATGAACTTCCTTATAATACCTATCTGAATACAATTGGTTTACAATGGAATGAACTGAGCGATATGAGTGTCAAAATCTATGGTACTGCATTAGAAAACGATATATGGCTTGGCATGTCTTTCAAAGATACTAACCAGGGCGTAGTGATAACTTTTGTGGAAGATGATAGTCCAGCAGCTTTGGCAGGATTCGGTATTGATGATATAATTAAGCAAGTGAATGGAGAAATTGTGACATCGGTGACTCAGTGTTTAGAATTGATACGAAAACATCATTCCCAAGCTGAGACAGTAAAGATTGATGCCATGTGTAATGGGATTAGTTATTCAACCGAAATAGCACCCAAAATACGCATTTACAATAATTTACAGCAATTACCTAATATTACGGTTGCGCAACAAGAAATGTTTACTCAATGGTTGAATCGTTAAGTTATGTTTTTCAAACAAGTTATAGTTTGTTGGTTTACAATTGCTGTATTATCATCGTGTGAGCAGCATATCAATACAACGGTAAAAAAAAGTACTGTTCAAGAAGTACTACCTGACCACACAAGTTGGAATATTCGTGTGACATTTATGGATTCTTCAAGAGTCAAAGCAATGCTTTCAGCAAGGAGAGCACGCGTATTCGAACAAAGAAAGGAAACATTATTAGACACCAATGTGAAGGTTGTATTTAATAATGCTATGTCTAAGCAATTAGCAGTTCTGACTTCTGATAGCGCACGTATAGATGACAGAACGAGAAATATGTTCGCATCGGGTCATGTGTATGTAGTTTCTGATAGTACACAGACATCGTTAGCAACTCCTAACTTGATGTGGGATCATGACAAACAACAGTTGTTTACTCAAGATAAAGTTCATATCAGAACACCGACGGAAACTATTGATGGTACAGGGTTTATCTCTGATCAATTCCTAAAAAACTATCGCATCTTTAAAGTGAGTGGTGTGTCAAGGTCGCAGTAAATGTTACAATAATTGCACCATGAAGCCAAAAGTGAGAGCAGTATCGCCGGGTAAGCGCCCAAGACGAGTAATGCTTTCATAACTATATGCAAAGGAAGATGTTATGGCTATACTTTGAGAGACAGGAATTTCAAATCTTGTATTACTTCTCCAGCGAAAATCATTAGAAAAATCAGATAATGATGGTTGATAAAACATCTCTGTACTTAAGATTAACTTTTTCTCAATAATTGATTGACGACCTTTGATTCTTAATGAGATCCGATTACTGCTTAACTCTTCACTCGATTCAAACGTCGTTCTATCAAGTAAACAAACAACACTGCCTGTCCAATGCGAACTTATGGTATTCGAAAAAATATATTTAGGACCTACACCAATCTGGTAACGATGTTGTATTCGTCTTAGACGGCTTGATTCATAAGTTCCAAAAAGTAAGACTGAGGAATTTTCGTATGTATCAATCCCCATATTGATATTGCACAACAGGTCATTTTCTGTTACTACCTTTGCCTGTTCTCCATAAACATAGAGTGCTTGTAGTTCAGCGTCATACACTTCATTACGTACCGAGGAACTAAAGGTGTTCCGCAAAAGTACTCTTTGAACATTGCCAAATTGCGCCGTTCCATCACTTGCAATCCGTGCATTAATTACAGTTGAATCAATTATAGCTTTAGTTTCATTAAGAATACAGAAGCTCAGCAATAAAACGAGTATTGTTATGTTAGAGATAACTTTGTGCATAATGTATAATCTATCGTAGCACTACCCTGCTAAAAATAAACAAAGATGAGTAGGGGAGTGAGAAAAAAAAAGCCGCTGCATGACAATATGCAACGGCTCGTGAACTCATTGAAAAGAAGCAACTTATTGCACAGAGGTAACCGCTTTTGTAGAGAATTTTTTGCTTAGTTCAAACAGACCAAATAAAACGCCTGTAAAGAATAGGTCTCCAATAACGCCATTTGCAAAGAAACTGCCGAAAACTAATTGAGAAGAATTCACAAACTGAAAACTATCAGTTGTATAGAATGGCAATGCAGCAGCATAACACAAGAATAAACCTTCTAATGTCATTGGATACATTGTACCACCGAGCCATACTGCAAAGTTTGTTACCAAGAAAAAGAATAATGAGCCAATGAAACTCATTGCTAATGGCTTCGTGAACGATGTAGAATTTCGTAAAGACAAACCGAGTACCGATACCGCAAGGATACACCCATACACAACAAGTTGTGAAGAGTGAAACCCAAGGAAAATGTCACTCAGAATCATTATCAAAAGCGGGAGTGCCATGGCAAGTTTAGTATTTGTAATACGAGCACCTGCAAAAAGCGCCACAGCCATCACGGCAGTCATATTCGGTGGATGTGGTAACAAACGACTTGCAATTGCAACAATAGCCATAAGTACAATTGCTATATAATTATTCGAGTTCATAGTTAAAAAACATAGTGTGAATGAAACAAAGAGAGGAGACTATATCTCCTCAACTTTACATAATGCAAATTATCTTACCTTTGAATATATATCACTTTATGATACAAGTTCAATAGATTCTTGTAGATACGGATCATTAACAGCAACAATATTTGTTTTGCGTGCCTGAGCTACAAAGGTAAACAACAATCCACCAAACAATAACAATGCAGGTCCGAACTCAGATCCATTCATTGAAAAATGAGGATTGAATACCGGCAATACTACCCAACACAAATCTAAAAAGTTTGCTACTAGGATGATTATACCTGCAATCACAAGTACATTTCCCTTTCTTTTGAAATCCTGACGAATCAAAACAAAGAACGGAACGACAAAGTGAAGAACTAATGAAGTCCATGCCAAGATTTCCCATCCGCCATGTGTTCTGTGAATGAAAAACTCAGTTTCTTCAGGAATATTACTGTACCAAATAAGCATATATTGACAAAAAGCTATATATGCCCAAAACACTGTGAAAGCAAACATCAATTTACCGATATCATGAAAATGTTCAACCGTAACGAAACCTTTGAGATGTCCGGCTTTGTGTAACATAACAACAACAATTGCTATCATTGATAAAGCTGAAACCCAATTTCCGGCGAAGTAATATACGCCAAACATTGTACTGAACCATGTCGGTGACAAAGACATAAGTAAATCAAATCCGGCGAATGTAATTGTCAATGCATAGAAAATCAAAAAAGGAGCAGCTATTTTATAATTACGTTTCGTGCTTGTGTAATCGGTTGAATTGTCTTGGTTTATAGACCCTTTTATGATGTAGAGGTAAAATAGAATCCACACGCAAACATATAATCCGATTCGAGCCAAGAAGAATACATTATTAAGAAATGCATCTTTAGTATGCACAACATGTATTTGATGTTCTTCCAATTTCAGACCATTAGCAGACCATGTTTCAGGGTTTGACCAAGGGAATAATTCTCCGGAGAACAATCCGAGGATTACAGGAACGAAACCAAGTATGATAATAGGAACATATCCTGCAAAGAGTTCAGAAATACGACGCACGGATGTACTCCACCCTGCTCTTACCAAGAACTGTAAACCTGAAAAAAACATCATCGTTATCGTAATACCAAGGACATAGGAAAAACCCAAAGTCCACACAGCGTAAAAATGTTGCATACCACCCATAACAACTGCCATTGCAGTCAATGCAACTCCTATCCCCATCATGGCAAATGCAAGTGTCTGCAATTTCCCTGCAACCGGTGAACCTTCTAAATTTAATGAACGCATTATAGTTGTCTCCTTTTATCTTTTTGCTTGCAAACTACGTATATAATGAACGACAGTCCATCTGTCATTCATGTTCAATTTATCACCGTATCCGGGCATAATATTTTGTCCGACACTGATAATATGAAGCAGATGAGCATCGCTTAAACCAACAGCATGTTCATCAAGTAAACTTGGCGGATTCTGAAATCCTTTTTCGACGACAGTGCCATTTCCTTTGCCATCATTGTTATGACATGGTGCACAAAGAGCCTCAAAGCGATTCTGACCACGAGCTAATACGAAGTCTGTTGGCTGTAAAGGATTTGCACCGATAACCGAATCAGCTCTTTCAAAATCAGGTTTTTCAAGAGGATAAGCAACACCATCTCTAGGCACTGTGTTTGGAATAACAGCTTGGTCAGCAGCCCGATTAGCAAAGAATGTTGAACCAACTTGGGGCTTAGCCTTGAATTGATTGTCCATATCACTCAGTATTTCAATTGGTGCATCTTCGGAATACCATGTTTTCTTACCCGTTATCACCAATACAATGAACCCTAGGAGGGCAACGCCAAGTATTATTTTGAAAAATGGGATGTTCTTTTTATGTGTTTTTTCGTTTTCCATATACCCAAATCAATTTGATTAATAATAGTAATTAGACTTGAGCATCAACAACACGAACATCACTTGCATGAAGTTCTGTGAGAAGATGTTTTGCTGTATCTAATGAGAATCGTTTGTCCGTTGAAAAGATACTCACGACAAAAATATCGTCTTGAGCACGGCGGAATCCTTCATCATGTTGATATTCATTATACCAACGTGGTAGTCCGCATAGATACCAGAGACCGCCAAAAGTTGCTAATGCAGTGAGCAAGATTGTTAACTCAAACATAATTGGCAAGCCAAAAAACGCTGAGAAAAAAGGTTTCCCACCTATAGATAATTTGTAATCTACTGCACCTGTCCAGTACATGAGTCCAATTGCTGTCATTAAACCGGTAGCACCGGCACCAAATGAGATATAAGGAAGAATTGTCCTTTTTACACCCATAGCTTTGTCTAAACCGTGCACGGGATAAGGGGTAAAAATGTCAAAATCTGTATAACCTGCATCTCGAATTTTCTCCGCTGCATGCATTAACACATTAACATCGGTAAAATTTCCCATAACTGCTTGATTGTTCATTTATTTACCTCTTCCCTATTAATGTTGTTCGTCATGATGATGATGTTTTGGCTGTGATCCCGGCAATACACTCTTAATTTCAGCTATTGCTAACATTGGAACGAATTTCGCAAAAAGCAAGAAAAGTGTTAAGAATATACCAAATGAACCAATAAATATTGAAATCTCAACCCATGTTGGAGAATAATATCCCCAACTTGATGGTAAATAATCGTGGTGCAATGAAGTCGAAATAATTGTAAATCGTTCGAACCACATTCCAATATTTACAAATATTGAGATTATAAACATTAAAGGTACATTACGACGTAATTTTTTGAACCAATACACTTGTGGAGAGATAACATTACAAGAAATCATTATCCAATAAGACCAAGCATAATCCCCTGTTGCACGATTGATAAACACAAAGCGTTCATAAGTATTACCGCTGTACCAAGCAATGAAAAACTCCATAGCATAGGCATAACCAACCATCATACCCGTAGCTAAAATGATTTTATTCATATTGTCAAAGTGCTTTAGAGTAATGTAGTCCTTCAAACCAAGTATTTCACGTGCAATAATAAGGAGCGTCATAACCATTGCAAAACCCGAAAATATAGCTCCTGCAACGAAATATGGTGGAAAAATTGTCGTATGCCAACCCGGAATTACCGATGTAGCAAAGTCAAAAGATACAACCGTGTGTACAGATAATACAAGCGGTGTTGAGATACCTGCAAAAATCATGTATGCCATTTCATACGTATGCCAGTGGCGAGCCGAGCCTGTCCATCCCAATGAAAAAATAGAGTAGATTTTTGAAGCAACTTTACTTTTAACAAAATTTCGAGCTGTTGCAAAATCCGGTACTAGACCTGTAAACCAGAACAATAATGACACTGTGCCATAAGTATTGACGGCAAAAACGTCCCACATAAGAGGAGACCGGAAATTCACCCACATATTCATTTGGTTCGGGTAAGGCAATAGCCAATGGAAAAGCCATTGACGACCGGTATGCATTAACACAAAAGTCAAGGCACAAACAACAGCAAAAATTGTCATAGCTTCCGCTGATCGGTTTATCGCAGTTCTCCATTTTTGACGGAACAAAAACAAAATAGCCGAAATAAGCGTACCGGCGTGACCGATACCAATCCAAAATACGAAATTAGTAATATCCCATCCCCAAAAAACAGGACTATTTAAACCCCATACCCCTACCCCTTCGGCAATAGTATAGGCGATACAAACACCACCCCAAAGCGCCATCATCAATGTTACTGACAATGCAGCCAAGAATTTGATGTTTGGTTTGCTTTCAATAATGTCCAATACCTTACGCGTTACATCATGCAATGTTGGTTTACCCAATACTAATGGTTCACGCAATGGCTCATCATCAAACGCATCATGCAGCGCTTTCGATTGTGTCGAATCGGCAGATAATGATGCAGATACCGCAGAATTCATGTGCTATAACCTCTTATTCTTATAAATTTCAAATCTTATGTATGTTGTTAACCATGATGGCCGTGATCATCCTTTGCAGATGCAATTACTTCACGATTACGAACTTTGTACATATAAGCGATTGATGGTCTGACATTAATCTCTTCAAGTACTTTGTAGTTTTCACGTGTAGAACGTGCTTTCATAACATTACTGCCACTATCATTCATATCGCCAAAATAAATTGCGCCCGCAGGACACGCTTGTTGGCATGCCGTAATCATATCACCATCTTTTACTCGTGAATGACCTTGGTCTTTTGCATGATATTTGGCATGATTGATTCTTTGAACACAGAAGGAACATTTTTCAATTACCCCTCTGCCACGAATCGTAACGTCAGGATTGTAAACCAAATCGAGTGGCTGTCTCTCATTTTTATGATAATTAAGCCAATTGAAACGACGTACTTTATACGGGCAATTATTTGCGCAATATTTCGTTCCAACACAACGATTATATGTCATTTCATTCAGTCCTTCAGGACTATGAGTTGTTGCTGCAACCGGACAAACATTCTCACATGGAGCATTTTCACAGTGCTGGCAAAGCATGGGCATATAATTGACTTCAACATCGTCTTTGTCTTGATGAGGCTTTGAGTAGTAACGATCCAAACGAATCCAGGTCATAATACGACCATTTGCTACTTGTTCACGTCCAATAACCGGAATATTGTTTTCTGCCTGACATGCTATTGTACAAGCATTACAGCCCGTACAAGCAGATAAATCAATTGTCATTCCCCATCTATGTCCCTTATATTTGACATCAGAAACTATTGATAATGGTAATGATACGCTATGAGATCCATTATGCTCAGGTTTATGATTTTTAGCTAATTCAATAAGGGTTACTTCATTTATTATTTCTCTGTCATCATCAATAGTATGATGCGTTTGTGTCATTGCCAATTTTTTTGAACCAGTTGCCTTTTCAATAGTAACAGGTATATAACCATAGCTTTCTTCCGCTGCAAGTAAACGACTGGCATTATCACCGTTACCTACTAAGACTTTTCCACCTGATGTTCTACCCCAACCCAATGATATAGCTGATACTCCTTCTTTTAAACCCGGTTGAATATAGGCAGGTAAAGTAACGGAGCCAACACCTTTGCGGGAAACTCTGACGAAATCTCCTTGCTGAACATCAAGCTCTTTAGCTTTTGTTTCAGTGATACAAATCACATTATCCCAAGTAACCTTTGTAATAGGATCCGGTAGTTCAACCAACCACCCATTATTTGCAAGTCTGCCGTCACCAAGTGTATTTGAAGGCACTATGTAACAATTTGCTCCGCTGAGTTTAATGCTACCCGAACCTATGACAGTAGCTAAGGCGGATGCATTAAGAACAATATCAGCCACGACTAATGGTGCTACTTTAGGGATAACTCCTTCACGTAAGGAGGTTTCCCAAACAGAAGTTGATGGAATAAATTCTGTTAAGCTACGGCGCAAGAAGCTATAATAATCAGCTTCGGCAATAGTCCCGGATTGTCCATAGTTAACTATTTGGATTATACTATCTTGCAATGACATAGAACCATCATTAAGCGGTGCTATCATCGGTTGTTGTATCGCATGCGTGCCATCAAATGCAATTGCATCTCCCCAAGATTCAAGAAAATGGGCAGTTGGAACACTAACTGAACAAATATCTGCCGTTTCATTATGGTTTACACCAAGAAAGAATCTTTTCTTAACCTTGACTATAGCAGATTTAAGTGTTGGATTTCCATTGTATTCAGGATTGATATCACAGAAAACAATTGCTCCGACATTTCCGGCATTTATATCAGCTACAAGAGTATTGATAGCAGATTTTTTTTCACCGCTATTAGGCAGTACATGACCTTGATACAAAATCTTACCCAATCCAATATTACCTAAGGCAGAATTTATTGCAAGTGTAAGTGCATGTGCAGCAGGCGATAAATGAGCACCGGTTAAGACTACTGCTTTATCCCCTGATTTTTGCAAAGCATTCACAATATACTGAACAGTCTCAGTATTTGCCGGATTAAGCTGTGCTAATGTAGCACTGATTTCCGGTAATTGATTAGAAATTTTTGAATAAACTCCTGCAAGAATTGCTTCATACTCTGAAGGTGAAGCCATGAAACGTTTATCTGCTGCTGCACCGGTTAATGAAAGCATGGATTCAACAGATATTAACTGACTCATGGTAGGATTATCATGTGTCGGTTTTCTGTTGGCGGAAAAGTTTGACGTATGATAAAGGACATTTTTATCAATACCCAAGAAATCAGCATCAATACTGATTATTGTTTGAGCCTTTGACAAATCAGGTACTAACTCTCCATTGATTCCTATACCCGCATTATTTGCAATTGCCGCACCATCATTGATATATGAAGGTACAGTAATAAACTTAACACCGGACATTTTCGATTCAATTTCAGCAATAAGAGCATTAAATGTTGCTGAGGCATGTTCATCAATAAGAAATCGAACTTGCTTCCCGGCACTCATTTCTGCTGCTATGCTTTGACCTATTGAAAGTAAGGCATTTGCTGTCGAGGAATCACCATTATTAACGCTTGCTCGACGAATTCTATCAGGATCATACAAACTGAGTAACTCTGCTTGCATTTCTGCAGTACTCCGACCACGCGAAATCGGATGCTTATCATTACCGTCAATTTTAGTCGGTTTACCTTCGGAACTGCGTACTAACAATCCATAAGCAGCATTTTTACTTTGATATACAGTTGTATAATGCAAAGGAATACCGGGTGTAAGATATTCAACAGCTTGAACTGTCGGTACTAATTTATGGTCCGGACGACGACATGCAACGGCACCTACAGCCATTGATGCACTGACTAATGCCATGAATGTGCGTCGGCTAACACCATTTTCAAAGGATGGAGCATATTCATCACCAGGTTGAAACTCATTCGTCGAACGAGTAACCGTACCGCTGATAAAATCTTCACTGTTTTTCCAATACTTTTTCTTTGTAGAGTTATTCATATTGATATTCTTGGTTGTGTACTAAATCAATGATGACATGAAGAACAATTCTCAGGACCATAGCCCGGATGTTTAGGAACAGGTATTCCTTTAACTTCATTTTTGGGTATTTCTGTTTCCCACTGTCCAAATTGCGGCTCAGTTAATGCTTTCACTTGTGCTAATGTTGCTTTTGCATTTGGGTCATACTTGCCTGCTTTGACACCTGTAAATATTCCTGAAATTGGGCGCGCCGGCACAATAAATTCTGTTGGATTACGATGGCAATCTATACACCATCCCATTGATAATGGTTTGTTTTGAGCAACCACACCCATTTCCTCAACTTTTCCATGACAGGAAGAACAATCTATTTGAGCACGGATATGTCTGCTATGGTTAAAATGTGCATAATCAGGTAATTTGTGAATACGTTTCCATTCTATGGGCTTACCTGTCTCATAACTTTCACGTACGAGCTTAAGTTTTGGACTATCACTCTTTACAAGTGTATGGCAGTTCATACATGTACTTGTAGAAGGAACCGGCGAATGAGCAGAAGTTTCCACCGATGTATGGCAATAGACACATTTTACGCCGAGCTGCCCCGCATGTATCTTATGTGAAAATGGGACCGGTTGCTGCGGGCGATAGCCAACATCTGTGACTGTATTCCGAAATCCTAAGATTAACAGTACTGCAATGACTCCGGCGACCGGAAGGATAATTTTGACTGTCGTCTTTACCCTTGTATCAAATTCTTTTGTAAACATTAGTATATACCTGAGATTGATGTTTCAATATTAGACATTTAATTTGGCTTTTTTCATATTAGTCCATACTAACAAACTAAAACCACCGATAACTGACATAAACATTCCGAGCATAAACAATATGCTCCACGAATAACTTTCTCCAATTGCGGCTTCCGGACCATTCGTGAATGAATCCTTGCAATTGGGACAAGCCATTACTGCCATATCAAAAAAGATTGTCATGACAAGAATGAGAATCAAAATTCCTACATTTTTTTTCATATCTTACACCTTTTGAAAAATATGATATAACATGAAATAGACAATCACACCTGTGACAGAAACATACATCCATATCGGATATGTGATTTTTGCAATTTTTCTATGCTTCTCTACATCCATTTGTAATCCTCGTCGAATTGTCAATATTGCTAAGACCGGAACAAATGCCGCTAAAATAACATGGGTTATGAGTATGGAAAAATAGATATATCGCCAGATTCCTTCACCCGAAAAAGTCGTATTATATGAACCCGTATTCACGTATAAAAAATATTTATGAAGCAGATAGCATATAAGAAAAACGACAGAAACTACAAACGCTGCAATCATTATCTTTTTATGAGTTGCGATATTCTTTTTTTTAATTTCTCGAAACCCTAAAATGAGAAGAATGACCGAAATGCTGTTGAGTGTCGCATTTATCGTTGGTAATAAAGTATATTCCATAGTACCTTAATGTAGTAAACTATCTAAATGTTGTTGTAATTGATATACTGCCTTCGTATCAAGTCCATCATAAAATCCTCTAATAAAGCCCTGCTTGTCCACCAAAATGAGGCGAGTACTATGAAGAGCCGGCTCAGAAAGATGTCCAACGCCTATTTTTTGTGTCGTCAGTACAAGTAAAGAATCTAATGGCATACGGGTAAGTAACCAATTATCACCTGTGTATATAGCTTTTTTATAGGCAGATAATACAGAATCATTATCATTTGTAGGATCTACAGTGATAGAAACAAACCGCATATCTGTATCCTTAAATGTACGTGCCAACTTTGTGACATTATGATTAACTTTAGGGCAAACTTCTTCACAAGAAGCAAAAAAGAAATTAATAACCCAATACTTCCCTATCATGTCTTGCGATGTAAATATACGTTTATCACTTATGTCTGCCGTAAAGTTGCCTATGTTATTGTAACGCTCTAAACGAGAAAGAATAACTTCCTCTTGTGTAGTGCATCCAAGAAAGACAACACTACACAGGCACACACACAATTGCAAAAATGTCAAAGAACTATAAATCACAACTTTTGAATAACCGTTAATAGAAACTCTCAAGTGCTGTAAAGGCGAACACCATTACAGAGAACAAAAAGAGAGGAATACCTATGAATAACCGTATAAACTTTTGATCGAATTTTATGTGCATAAATATATAAACAACCATTGCTGCTTTCGCAAACGCAATTAACAAACCAATACCTATATGTAGTTTATTGCCATAATCTCCCCAACTTGCAGGTATCCAATCTAAAGCTGCGGCGACAGTCAAGGCTGTGAATATGAGCAACCACATAATTACTTTGATATAATCTTTTTGATGGTCATGTGCATCATCATGCTGATGAGTTGAAGCCATAATGTAAACTCCTATTCGATTAGTTAATGTGCCGGAAAAATGAGATATAAAATCGGGAACAAGAAAATCCAGACCAAATCCACAAAGTGCCAATAAAGTCCTAATGATTCTACTTTTACAGGATGGTTATAGCCACCTTTTGTAAAAGACTTGATAAACATAAAGACCATCGGTATCAGCCCTGCAATAACGTGAATAGCATGGAAACCTGTCATAAGAAAATAGAAAGCAAAGAAGACATTTGTACTGGGGTTGATGCCGGGCAATAATGCATCGGGATTGGGTGGCACACCATTCCGCAAGTGGATAATCTCATGTTCATCCAAAACATGATGAAACTTACCACTGTATTCAACTGTTTTCACAACCAAAAATATTAACCCGCAAAGTATAGTCAGCCCCATGAATAATCGAAAGAGCTTAACATTACCTTTTTGCAACTGTAATATGGATAAAGCCATAGTTAAAGAACTACCGATGAGCACTATGGTATTGACAAGTGCAAGCCATTTATTCAATTCAGCAGCGGAGGCAGAGAACACATCTAAATTACTATTGCGTAACACGATGAATGCTCCGAAAAAACCACTGAAAAACATTATTTCTGATGCAAGAAATGCCCACATGGCTAATTTACCGTGTGCTACTCCCGATACCGGTTCATGTGATAATGATAAGCCCGACATATAATAAGTAAATTCGTTAAAAATTATTGTTTATCTAAAAACATAACCATAATCACGCCTGATAGATATGCATACGATGACAAAAGTGCATTGCGTGCTTTATCATGCGTTCTGTCCTTGAAAAATTGAACAGAAAAATAAAGAAAAACTAACCCGAGTACGAATGCCATAACAGCAAATATGTAGCCTGTTGCTTGAGTTACTGTTAGCATTGGTGCTATAACAGCAAGCATCAGACAATACATTACCATTTGGGTTGCCACTGAGGTGCCATTCGTATCTTTGACAGCTGTCATTTTAAATCCACCACTTTCATAATCGTGTTTATACATCCAAGACAACGCCAAAAAATGCGGCAACTGCCAAAGGAATAATATACAAAAGAGTATAATCGCTGTTGAATCTATACTACTTGTAACAGCAGTATAACCGCCTAAAGGTGGCAGAGCACCGGGTATTGCACCAACAAAAAGCGATAAAGTTGTAACACGCTTTAAAGGTGTATATAAAAAAACATACGTAACTATTGTTGAAATGGCAAGTAACATTGTCAACACATTGATGTTGCTCAAGACAATAACTCCGGCCACACAGAGGACTGTACCTATGAAGAACACAGTTTTGGAATGCACTATTCCGGTAACAGTACCCCTATTCATCGTACGTTTCATTAACTTGTCAAAGTCTCTTTCGATGTAGTTATTGAGCATACAACTGCCTGCGCAAGTCAGAACTGTGCCTAATACAGTAAATAAAAAGTGCAAAATTTGCCCTCCCAATGACTGTATTGTCACAAAATTTGGTATTGCAAGAAAATATCCTGCAGTTGTTGTGAGTACAACCATCCGTGTTATACCGGGTTTAGTCAAGTGATACAAAGCACGTATTTTGTCCGTATTTGACGCAATAGTACTTGACTCACTGTCTATAAGTATTTCACCAGATGTATTTGTTGTTCTCACGTTGAGTGCCTATAAGTATTAATGTGCTTTGAACATACTTTCATCAACAATTTCCCCCTCAACTTCAGAAGGAATATCTTGCTTTGTTTGCGGCGCATAATCTTCTTTTGCTCCGGGCATTGAATATTCGTACGGTCCTCTATACACACGAATATCTTCTGTGAAGTTACCATGTGGCGGAGGTGTAGGTGCTGACCATTCTAATGTATTTGCGTTCCATGGATTATCCGGCGCTTTTTTACCAAACTTGATTGTCCAAAGAATATTCACTACTAGTATAAGCTGTGAAAAACCAAGCAATCCAGCAGCTATAGTTATAAACTCATTCATTGGTTGAAATGATTTCAAAAAGTCGTAGATATATGGATCATAAATACGACGCATATGTCCCCCAACGCCCAAGATATGCATTGGGAAGAACGTCAAATTAAAAAATATAAATGACCAATAAAAGTGCTTACGTCCTAAGTTCTCATTCAGCATTTTTCCAAACATTTTTGGGAACCAATAATAAATTCCGGCAAAGATTCCAAAAAGAGCACCACCGAAAAGAACATAATGAATGTGTGCGACGATAAAATATGTATCGTGTATATAAATATCAATGGGAGCAGAAGCCATAAACACACCGGACAAACCACCAATAATGAACGTTGCAATAAATGCAAGTGCATTCATACTTGCTGCTGTGAAGTGGATATTACCGCGCCAAATTGTCCCAAGCCAATTAAATATCTTAATCGCTGATGGAACTGCGATGACGATAGTTGATAACATGAATGTTGTACCTAAAAGCGGATTCATTCCCGATTGAAACATGTGATGTCCCCAAACAATAAACCCAAGGAATGCAATAGCAATAAGCGCAAATATCATTGCTTTATAACCATAAATCGGCTTACGAGAGAATGTTGCAAGTACATCAGAAACAATACCCATTGGCGTTAATATCATGATATACACGGCAGGATGAGAATAGAACCAGAATAAATGCTGAAACAAAACAGCTTGTCCCCCACCAACAAATTTTTTCGTCGTGACAAGATTGTCAGGTATGAAGAAACTTGAACCGAGGAATTGGTCAAAGAACTGCATGGATAATGCAGCCGCCAGAACCGGGGTTCCAAGTACGATAAGCATCGCTGTAATGAAAAGTGCCCAAACGGTAAGCGGCATTCTGAACAATGTCATTCCCGGCGTACGTTTATTCAGAATTGTAGTGATGTAATTTACACCACCCATAATTGATGAAAATCCTATGAGAAAGACTCCAATGAGCCAACAGGTTTGCCCGGGACCATTGATGACAGCTAATGGTGGGTAACTTGTCCAACCGGCAGCAGCCATACCATCAGGAAACCAAAAACCGCCCAATGTAATCAGGGCTGCAGGTGGCATGAGCCAAAAGGAAAACATATTTAATTTTGGTAATGCCATATCATCGGTGCCAAGCATGAGAGGAATACAAAAGTTTCCGAACATACCTACAGCCAAAGGAATAATTACCAAAAATATCATTACAGAACCGTGCATCGTCAATAATTGTGTATAAAACGAGGCTTGTACGACCCCATCAGTTACCCACGTTGCCGGTAATAAATTACCAATAATAGGAATAGCTTTACCCGGATATGCGAGTTGCCAACGTATAAGTAATGCGAAAAATCCACCGACAAACAAAAAGAAGAGTGCAGAAAACATAAATTGTCTTGCAATTACTTTATGATCTGTCGAAAAGATATACTTCTGTATAAAGGACAACTCATGATGGTCATGGCCATGATGATGGTTATGACTATCCGCATCGTGGTGGTTATGTGCTACCGCAGATGATGCTGACATTATTTCTTCCTTTTTATGTATAATTTGTTAATTACTTCTTAATTAGAACGAACTTCGCCATAACATGTGACTAAGACCCCTGGGACGTTGCAGTTGTATCTGCTGCTTTCACTGCTGCTGCTTTCTGCTGCAATTCTAGCATATTCTTGTTTTTGCCATCCAACCATTTATCATAATCTTGCTGACTATACATGAATATTTCGCCTCGCATTGCATAGTGATTACTGCCACAAAGCTCAGCACATGCAATTTCATATTTGCCTGCTTTGGTACCATTGAACCATACCTTAATCCATTTGCCGGGTAAAGCATCTTGTTTAACACGGAAATTAGGCAAGAAAAAGCTATGAAGCACATCTGCTGTTGATAGATTAACAACGACATTTTTATTTATGGGCAGATGTAATTGAGCATTTTCAATAATAATATCGTCTTTGCCATTTGCATCATTTGAATCCACCCCAAACAGATTCATCTTTGACATTTGATAACGATCTTTTTTGCCAAATATTCCATCAGGTCCGGGGTAGCGTATTTGCCATCCGAATTGGTATGCCATTACATCCACCTCTACATCCGGTTTTGGTACTTTCATTTGGTATTTGGTTTTGGTCCAAGCATCTTCCGAGAATAATCCTATACCAACAAACAAGAACGTAGGAAGTATAGTCCAAGTAAACTCAACTATGTTGCTCCCATGAAAATGGTAAGACTTCCTATTCGGCTGTGCTCTATACTTAATAATGAATGCAATCAACAAGAAATATGTCAATAAGAAGATTAGGACGGAAATCCAATATACGAACGAAAACAATCCATCCAATTGAGCACCGAATGTGCTGACATTCTCAGGGAAGAACGAAAGCATATCTCTGTATGCCCATTCAAACCAACCCTTCATAATTTTATCCTTTCAAGCTGTTTAAGCAATTGATAAATCTACTCTTAATTTAAAGTTCCGCTTCTGTCCAACCCGTAGAACGAGTAGCATTCTCATCGCGTACCTGTTTGACCTGATCAGCGGTTATGTCGTTCGAGCCGGAGTTACCCCACGACGTACGAACATAATTTAATACATCTGCAATTTCTTGATCTGAAAGTGCATCTTTCCATGGTGCCATCAATCCTTCGTAGGTTGCTCCACCACGAACGATTTTACCTTTGAAACCATGCAATATTATTTTCGTAGGTTTGGTAGGATCCCCTGTGAGAAGTTCTGAACCTGCTAATGGAGGATATGTACCGGGAACTCCTTTCCCGCTAGCTTGATGACAACCGGCACAGATTTTGGCATAAACAGCAGCACCGGGACCACCCGCGGCGACAGCTCCCCCTGCGTCTGCATTGGCTGCATTTTGTGCGTCCGGATCCACCCATTTTGGATCATCACCCGGCTCAACAAAGAAACCTTTAACATTACATCCCGTGAATGTAATCACTGATAAAAAAGCGAGAAAAAGTACTAAGCGAGGCGTAAAATTTCTGTTCATCGGCAAATATTAATCAATGATAAACTGTTTTTTGTGCTGCAAATCTTGTCAAAATTACAAGCAATTATGCTTTCTGGCAAATTATTACATATAGTTTTTAGTTTTTTTTTTCAATTTCTTCATAATCAATCATCAGGTCGAAAATGAGAAATTTGCAGAAGTGAATACAATATAAAAACTTAGAACAATAAACCGATTGTATCGTTTTTCTTCTATGTGTAAAAACACATAAGTCACTCGTTAATGAAAAGCGTTAGTTGACGTTCAAAAAACTTACGCAAAAACGTTTGTCTGTGTAACTCACATGGTCCATACTTAGCTAATGATTCTAAATGCTGTTGAGTACCATAGCCCTTGTTCTTGTCGAATCGGTACTCCGGATACTGTTCATGAGCGATTGTTTTCATCCAATCATCACGAAAAACTTTTGCTGCAATTGATGCTGCCGCAATAGAAAGACAAGTAGCGTCCCCTTTTACTATTGTCGTAAATTGCAATGATTCGTGAACAAAATAATTTCCGTCAATGAAAGCATGGTGTATAGGGATTGACAGAGAGTCTAAAGCGCGCTGCATGCATTGTAGGGTTGCGTTGCGAATATTTATTCTGTCAATCACATCTTGTGCAAGAGATTGTATCGAGATGGACAAGGCCTCTTCTTGCAAAAGACCATAGAGTTCATTCCTTTTTTTCTCGGATACTTGTTTTGAGTCATGTATGCCTGCCATATTAGTGTAGTTCAGAGGTAACACAACCGCAGCCGCAACGACTGGTCCGGCTAAGCAGCCTCTGCCAACTTCATCAACACCTGCTACATAAGTCTTGGTGTCCCAAAAAGGCTTTTCATATTGTATCTGGGAGATCATCCGATTAATCGTAAAAACTCATGCCTTAATGAAGCATCGGAGCGCAATTCACCGCGCATTACAGAGGTTGTCATAAGTGCACTTTCCTCCGATTCATTGACCCCACGAGCAATCATGCAGTAGTGTTTTGATTTAATGATGACACCAAGCGCTTTGGGCTTCAATAAATCGTCAAGAAAGTCAGCTATCTGCTCCCCCAGTTCCTCTTGAATCTGTCCTCTTCGAGAAAACCAATCTACAATACGGTTCAATTTTGAAAGCCCAATCACATTTTGATCCGGCAGATAGCCTATGCAACATGTTCCACTGATTGTTTGCCAGTGATGCGAACATACACTCATCACTTTAATGCCGGTACTGATGACAAGTTCATCTACCGATTTCCGATTGGGAAAAACTGTGATTGGCGGAGGTGGAGTAAATCGCCCGATAAATAGCTCATTTACCCACATTTTTGCAAGACGAAGAGGAGTCTCCGTGCTATTAGGATCTTTTCTGTCAATTCGAAGTATCTCGAAAATTTCCCCGAACTTCTGTTCCAATTTGGATTGCATTTCTTTGCGTTCTTCATCGGTGAGAGTTTGGTTACCATTGGCATCAAACAGTCTGCGGCAATCGAGATGATGAACGGCAACTCCACAGGATTCATGTTTTGGTTGAGAGATGTGTTCCTCGTTCAACGGTTTAATAATTAAAGACTTAGTCTGCATCATGACAACACCGCTCCATTTCCATAATTGGGTATGCTCACAGGTTCACCAAAGTATTCAACAAAATTATTGTCTGACTCGAATAGCTTTACACTGTACAATATACCTGTTGGGATAGAGTTTTTTAGAATTGACCAAAAAACTATAGCTAGATTTTCAGCTGTTGGTATGATACCTTGCAGAAAAGGAACATCATAGTTAAGATGCTTGTGATCGACTTTGTCAATAATTTCTGATTCGATGATATCACGTAACTGCTTTAAATCAATAACATAACCGGTTTCACGATTGGGATTGCCTTTTACGGTCACCTCCAACACATAGTTATGACCATGTCCGTTTATATTATTGCATTTATCAAAAATCGCATCGTTCTTTTCATCACTGAACGTAGGATTAAACAATCGATGAGATGCTGAAAAATGAGACTTTCGTGTAACATAGACCATTCCGGTCCCTTTCAAATAATTAATGAACTCAGATAAGTAATCTAAGCGGACAATGTACTCCCCTTCCATTGTCAATATACATTTCATTCAAAGTATTGTGCTTTTTCATTCGTCAAGAGTAAAAAATTGAGTCATGACAATAAACACAGACGTAATTTTGTTGTCAAAACGAAAAATTGTTCCTTAATATTGTAACGTAATCGTATGAAAACATTGTTGATTTCTGTCATATTACTTGGTATCTGGGTTTTACAATCTTATGCGCAAGTAACGACAACCATAGATTCTGCCGTATCACGTGATACAGCCTCATCCACACTTCAGCAATCCGGGAAGATGCTGCGTCGTGACTTAGTACGAACGATGATTGTAAAAGCAAGTATGAATGTACAGTTGAAAGATTTTCAGCAAGCAGCTTCTGCTGTTATCCGTATTGCCGACAGAGACTCTTTGGCTATGGAAATCATGGCTTTTGGAATCCCTGTGGCTAAACTCTATATGAATAAATCGAAATTTATGTTTATGGATTTATTTAATGGGCGATTTGTTGAAGGACCTGCAACTGCTGCCAATATGGCTAATGTAACGAACATTCCCCTTTCTTTCGATGATTTTATCTGTTTGCTTCGCTGCGAATCACCATTTCCTGCCAGCGCATATTCCTTAGAAGGCACTACTAAATCCGGTAATCATGTTTTACGCTTCGATAGACCCGACACCAATAGAGAGTTTATCGCCGTAAATATTGAGGAATCTGTCATGAAACAATATCAAAGGAAAGATAAAGATGGCACATTATTGATGAACATAACGTATGCAGACATCATGACTATAGACTCTCAGTTGTTTCCCAAAAAGGTTCAAGTCCAAGCTCCGGGTTCTCAATTTAGTATGACAGTTGAAAATAAAGAAATCATTCTTAACAGTACACTAAAAGAGCCTTTTATCTTCAAAATTCCTCAAGGTATTGAGAAGCAACAACTCAATTAATGTGTTTCCCTTTTGATGAAAACCTATTTTCTGCATTTGTTTTTGGTGTGTGTAATGCTGCATATTGATATGTCAGCAAAAGAGTACGTTATAGTACCATTTATGCTATATGATAATCGTCTAAATCAAGAGAATGTAGAAGATTCTGCACTTAAAGTACGCATTAACCGAACAGGTAAAAGCGGACTTGACAGCACAGTCCACTACACAGCCAAAGATTCTGTCGTATTTCGTCTTTCAAAAAAGAAAGTGAGATTGAAAGGCGAAGCGAAAATGGATTATCAGCAGCAAAATCTTCAGTCTGAAGTGATTGAGATAAGTTTTGATAGTGCCACAATTAGAGCTATGGGAGGGATTGATTCTGTTGGAAAAATGTATGGTAATCCAATATTTATGGATAAAGGAGAAACTTTTGCCGGTGAGAAAATTGCATTTAATTTTAAGACAAAGCAAGGTGTGATAGCTTTGGGTGAAACGAAAGTTGGCGAAGGTTTTTATTTTGGTTCAAAAATTAAAAAAGTTGATGAAGCCACATTGTTTGTGGAAAATGGATGTTATACAGCTTGTGATGACCCTCATCCACATTATTATTTTGGCTCGCCGCAAATGAAAGTGGTAGCCAATGACAGAGTATTTATTGATCCGGTTATTTTATATGTGGAAGATGTACCTGTGTTTATTTTACCTGTTGGTATATATTTTGAAAATAATCGTGGAAGGCGTTCCGGTATCCTTGTTCCACAGCTTCCCCCATCCTATCAAATAAACCAAGGTTGGATTATTCCAAATATGGGATACTATTGGGCAATCAGTGATTACTTCGACAATAAAACAACAATGACAATTTTCACCAAGGGTGGGCTTGTGTTCAATAATCTGTTTCGATACAATGTCCGTGACAAGCTCAATGGTGATATTACCTTATCTTATGGTTTACGAAGAGCTTCGCCCGATGCAGATAGAACAGTAGAATGGGGATTGAGTGCAACACACTCGCACACACTCATTCCGGATGTGTCTAATATTTCGGCTAATATTAACATAACTTCTACTTCTTTTATTCGTAATTTTTCCACAAATTTACAAGATCGCTTAAAGCAGCAATTGTTTTCAGATGCCCAATATTCATATAGGTTTCAGAATAATTCTAATTTGGGGATTACGATGCAGGCAAGCCAAAATCTATTGACTCGTGAAAGTAGTTTTGCTCCGAATATATCATATTCTATACCGCAAGTTTTTCCATTAAAAGCTATATTACAAAAATATAAAATCGTAGAATCAAGTCACTGGTTGAATGACTTCGGTATTTCATATTCAGTTAATGCAAACTATTCACGCAGTTTGACAAGATTTATCACTCCAATTACAAATGAAAATAGGATTGATACTTCGTTGAAACCTCGCGAAACTTTTATGACCATATCACATTCACCGACAATCAGTATTTCACCAAAATTGGGATTCTTTTCAGTTACTCCATCTATTTCTTATCAAGAGAGATGGTTTTTTCGTTCAATAAATCGTCGTTTTAATGAACAGAATGTATTTATTGAAGACACAACATATAGTGTTACACCGCTTCGAGAATATCGTTATTCATTTAATGTTAATGTCACAACTACTCTCTATGGTGTGATGAAGCCACGAATCTTTGGTATCAATGCCTTACGCCACACCTTCAGACCCTCTCTCACTTTATCGTATCAACCGAGTTTCGATGAAAACAACACATCATTTTTTGCATCTTATACCGATACAACAACCCAAGCAAATGGTGCCAGAAATAATATTGTGTATTCTAAGTACGCTTTAGATGGCGGCTCAAGCGTAACGAGAGCATCACAAAGAATAAACTATGGTTTTACCAATAGTTTGGAGGCAAAAATAGCACAATCACATGATTCCATTCCGGATAAAAATCTTGAGCTTTTGCGATTTGATATTGGTGGAAACTTTGATTTTTTAGCCGACTCATTACAATTTTCAGATATTAATGTAAATTTTCGCACACCAGCACTTTCATTTATTAATTTTAACGGTTCAGCCTCTTTTACTCTCTATGATCAAGTAATTGTTAATAATTCACCCCGCCGTATAAACTCATTCCTTGTTTCATCACAGGGTTCACCCCTAAGATTGACTAGTATTTCGGGCAATTTTTCATTTACATTTTCATCAGAGGGACTCAATGTTGGTGGCTTTGGGGTCATTACCGATACAGCAACCATAGATAGCAGCGAAGTGTCATTAGGTTCACGATTTACTGCACGTAAGACCCAAGAATCTCCATCGGATATTTATGGGGACTCATCTCCCGGTTATACTCGCTTTGCAGTACCTTGGAGCCTCGATTTTTCATTTTCTGCGCGTTATGATGAGCCTTTTGTTAATATTATAACACGAACATTAACCTCTAATGTAAATGCTTCCTGCAATTTGACTAAAACATGGAGAATCAGTACGAATCTCAATTATGATTTAATCAATAGAACATTGTTGGCACCTCAATTTACTATCAGTAAATTAGTACATTGCTGGGCTATCAATCTCAACTGGACGCCTACGGGTTTTAACAGAGGTTATTTCCTTACTTTTACAAACAATGCTGCACAGTTACGTGATATGAGACTTGAATTTAGGGACTTACCGACATTCAGATAATTTAGAACAAATGATCAAACGCAGCTACACGAATCCGAATAATCTGTATCTTTGCACTATCAACTATGTATTACATGGGGTTTTAGAGAAATGAATCAACACTATGTTGACCGATTACTGTCACTCATGACAATGTCAGATAAAGATCGTCGCTCACAAGAAGCAAAAAGCTTGTGGGATGATGTTGTGCTGACTCAAAAAGTTCCTATTGTCCAAAACAACAAGGCATATTTTCTTCACTATGGTGATGCTAATCAAGTACTTATAGCTGGCGATTGGACTTTTTGGCAACCTGCACTTATCTTAGAACGCATACAAGATACAAAGCTCTTTTATGCAATTCATGAGTTCCCCGACACAGCAAGACTCCAATACAAAACTATTATCAACGGCAATTGGATATTAGATCCGGCTAATCGTCGTACATCAATAGAAGGCTTCGGCATGAACTCTGAATTTTGGATGCCACGATACAAAGATGAATCCTATCAAACAATCACTGAAGATATGAATCGAGGACACATAACTCGACATTCATTGTACAGCAATCAGATGAAACAGCAGCGTGAAATCTTTTGCTACCTGCCTCCGAATTATCAACATCAATCAGACATACCTCTATTGTTAATCCAAGATGGTAGTGAAGCAATTTCTATCGGACATTTCAATACAGTCCTCGACAATCTTATTTCACAGAATATTGTTCGTTCTTGTGCGGCAGTGTTTATTCCGCCGATTGATAGAATGCACGAATATCCTGAAAGCAACGCTTATCCACGGTTTATTGCTGAAGAAGTCATTCCTTTTGTCCGAGCTTATTATGCAAGTCAACAATGCTCAATCAGTCATAAGCCACAGGATACTGCGATTACAGGTGCATCACTTGGCGGATTAGTCTCTACTAAAATTGCTTTACAGTATCCAGACATTTTTGGTGTTTGTATTCCTCAATCACCTTCATATTGGTGGAATCATGGCGATATTTACAATGCAAAGGAATTACGTAATGCAAACAAGATACATTTCATTCTTCAAACCGGAACTATCTGTGATGCACGTCAACTTACATTGAGAATGCTGCGCATATTACAGTCCATAGGTGCAAATGTTGACTATCAAGAATATCATCAAGGACATACATGGGGAAATTGGCGATCAAATTTCGCTTATGCAATGAAAGCATGGCTATCTGATAATTTGAGAAAAAATAAAGCTGCATAAATTTATAATTAAATAATTAAGGAAAGGTAAAATTCATGAATACAAAACCAACTGTTTTATGTATTGTCGGTGCATTATTCGGCAGACCATTTATGATAGAAGCAAAACGGCTTGGCTGGAATGTGCATTTGTTAACAGAAGAACGTTATCTCAAAGAAGCATGGCCCCGCGATCAAATTGATGAGGTTTTTGCCGTTCCCGATTTGTTCGATGAAAAAGTTGTCCGTAATGTAGTTTGTTATCTCTCAAGAAAAACGGTCTATGACCGGATTGTTGGTCTTGGAGAATTTGACATAGAGGTTGCCGCATCATTGCGCGAACATACGCGTATTCCGGGAATGGGTGAAACAACCTCTCGTTATTTTCGCGATAAATTAGCCATGAGATTAAAAACCGAAGAAGATGGAATTAAAGTTCCGGCATTTACAAGAATTCTCCACCACAGTCAAGTGGCTGAGTTTATGAATACAATTGAAGCACCATGGGTGCTGAAGCCACGTATGGGAGCATCGTCAGCCAAAGTTCAGAAAATGTTCCATGCAGAAGAAGTATGGAAAAAAATTGAAGAACTTGGTGATAAACAATCAAGTTTTTTGCTTGAAAAATATATCCCGGGTGATGTATATCATGTGGACAGTTTAGTGTCAGAAAGAAAAGTAGTCTATGCGTCTTGCTCAAAATATGGGACATCGATGTTAGACATTAATACGACGGGCGGTATTTTCACATCACGTCAATTGGAAAAAGGAAGTGAAGACGAACTAGCATTGCAAAAAATAAATCAAGATGTTACCAAATCGCTTGGACTTTTACGAGGCACAATGCATAATGAGTATATAAAAAGTAAAGAAACAGGAGAGTTTTATTTCCTTGAAGCAAGTGCTCGCGTTGGCGGAGCCAGAATACCGGATATTATCTATCATGCTTCAGGATTGTGTTTATGGCATGAATGGGCAAAAATAGAATTGGCAGAAAAAGGTTCAAAATATAAATTGCCCAAAATGAGAGATGAATACGGTGGTGGCATTTTCACATTAGCTAGACAAGAAGAACCAAGTTTAGAACCATACAATGATCCGGAAGTGCGTTGGAAACAAAAGAAAAAACATTTTGCAGGACTAACACTTTCTTCTCCGGACCCGAAGAGAGTCGAGGAACTGCTCATGAATTATTATCCGCGATTTGCACGCGATTTTATGGCTCATGTTCCAATTCCACAATAATGTAGCATTTAGTCTGTTGAGCGGTGATGAGATAAAACTAATCGCCGCTTTTTTTTGTGTAAGCGATAACTATGTAATAAAAAAGAAACTAAATCGGGTGATAGCTCTGATTTTAAAAATGGAATGCTACCATGAAATGAGAATGAGCCGCCTGCGGTAGAAACTGTTAGATGGGCGAATCCTGCCCAACGCTCAACGATTGATTGTTCATGAGTTAAAACTTGAATTTTTGTATATGGAATTGCAACCTGGGTAATAGTCCAAACACCTGTGCGAATAAAAATATAGCCATCAGATAAAGAATAACCTTTAATGGAAAGCCTGAATTTTTCTACTGCAAAAATAAAGACAAGCATTAGTGCTGCCGGAATGAAAAAGTAAGCAGAAATTAAAAAGGCAGAAACTATGAAAGGCAATACGGTGACTATTGAATCACGAATAATACAATAGTAATAAGCTTTCTTTGAAAAAATTGAAACATACGTATCAGGGAATTGTAAAGCAAAGAGAGTATCAACACATTCGGCAGTTTTCTGTTTTCTCATTACCGGAAAAAGTGTTTCTGCCGATTTAGCTCCGTTTTCTGCACTCCCTGCCGTATGAACTTCGACATATTCTAAACCAAACAACCTCATTATTGGATTTGCTCGTCGAGCGATTGACTGCATTTTTTTTGTAGGAATGATGGAGTGACGTTTACTCAATAGTCCTGCATCGGTGATTACGGCTCGTCTTTTAGTTACTATCTTGAATCCATAATAACGGGCACAATGCAATACAATTCCACCAATCCAAGAAACGAACAAAGAGAAGAGCAATGTAACAACAATAAATATCCATACATTATCTACAATCCATTCAGTAGCGGCATTTAATGTTTTATTGTTTTCAACCAATTTACGCAAAACAAAATTATACTGACCAAAGAGTCCGGCTGCAAAAAGCACAACTGGAGACAAGCGCGTAAGTCCACCTCGAAACAAATCGTTATTGCTTAAAGAAAAGAATGGTGTATCATCCACCTTCTCAACAAACTTTTGACTATTCGCTGATACAGCGGATGAAACGTAAGATTGTAAACTTTCAATTTCATGACGTATTGCATGCGCTTGATCAATACTTACATATTCTAATTTACCCTCAGTAGATTTCCCACCCGCAGTTTCAATTTTCACAGAGGCAATACGGAAGACACGCATCAAGGCATTTTGCACTATGTCAACATTCTGAATTCTATCAATAGGTATCGTTCGGTTATTTTTAAATAATAATCCCGAGTGGATAACTATACCATCTGCGGAAATATAAAATCGAAAATTAAAATAATAAATCAATAGTGAAGGCAAAAGTAATAAAGCTATGACAAGATAAATGATAAGTTCTACTAAACCCTCTTTAAAATTGCGCATGACTAAAAAGCCGATGGCTAATTGCGGCACTATGCGCAATGCCGAATAAAATATCGTCATTGGATGAAGCCGACGACCCTGCACTTCGTTCATGTATCCTCTTCTTCCGACTTAATAAACGATTTTAAATATGTACGTAAATGCTCTGCATATTCAGTTTGTAATCCCGGAATCTTAATCGAATCTCCGGACTGCCCTGCCGTATGAATTATCAAAGACGATAAGTTAAAATATCGCTCTATCGGACCTTGATGTATGTCAATGTGCTGAATTCTCGGATATGGAACTAACACCTCGCGTAAGAATATATATCCCGTACGAAAACGTATATCTTCTTGCCCAAATGCAAATGATGAATTATCATAAACAAATTGAGCACGAATAAAACGAAAAATTATATCAGCACATGCAATTATACCAAAACTTATGGTAATATAAGACTTAGAGATAATTAATAAAATAATTGCAATAACGGCGTAAAGTACAAAATACAATAACAAATGTAAACGCCATACCGTGACTATATGATTATCTAATCTGTATCGTTCAGATACAATATCCGTCACAGATTGTATTTGGTCATATATTGCTTCAGTATTGTGCAATCCATCTTCAGGCAATGTTGATTCTTTTTGCTCCATATTATACTCTCTCATACAACACAGCTAAACCCTGCCCTACTCCGATACAAAGCGAAGCTATCCCATAACGATGATTAGTACGGTGTAAATTGCGAAGTAATGCACCGCTGATTCGCGCACCACTCATACCTAATGGATGTCCAATAGCTATTGCACCGCCATGGATATTTAACTGTTCATCAACTATGGATAACTCTTTTTTACATGCAAGTGCTTGTGCTGCAAAAGCTTCATTAATTTCTACAAGTCCTATATCTTCTATTGTCATACCGGTATTTGCCAATATTCGACGTATAGCATACACAGGTCCAATACCCATATATCGTGGGTCAACGCCAACTGCTGATGATGTAATATAGCGTGCCATCGGCTGTAAATTAAATTGCTTGACTGCTTTTTCGCTTGCCATCAGCACCATGGCTGCACCATCATTCAGAGATGAAGAATTACCTGCCGTAACACTTCCACCCTTACGAAAAGCCGGGGGTAATGTAGATAACTTATCTAACGATGTATCCGGACGTATTGATTCATCATGTTCAACAAAGGAAATCTCACCTTTTTTACCAATAATGGGCATTTTCACAATTTCTTCCGCTAATATGCCTGCATCTTTCGCTTTGGCTGCTTTTTGATGAGATGCCAGTGCGAAAGCGTCTTGCTCTTCTCGTGTAATTCCCCATCGTTCTGCGACATTTTCTGCTGTTTCTCCCATTGTCTCAAGCGGAAAGAGTATTTCCATTTTTTTATTTGGATAACGCCAACCCAATGCCGTATCATACGCTGTTAAATTACCAAACATGGCAGCACCTGATACATTTTTGGGAATAGAATATGGAGCGCGTGACATGGACTCTACTCCGCCCGCAATAATCATATCGGCTTCACCGCTTTTAATTGCTCGCGCTCCTTGAATAATTGCCTCCAAAGATGAAGCACAAAGGCGATTCACCGTCACGCCGGGAACAGTTTCCGGTAAACCGGCAAGTAAAGAGGACATTCGTGCAATATTACGATTATCTTCGCCGGCTTGATTCGCACATCCTACGATAACATCATTAATGTGATGCCCCTCAATGGGGTTTCTCTCAATAATCGCTCTAATGACATAGGAAGCCATATCGTCCGGTCTGATGGATGATAATGAACCGCCATATTTCCCCACAGGAGTACGTACCGTATCTATAATATAGACATTTTCCATAATGTTTCTCACAAGTTAATTATTGTAATGCAGACAAATTTGTCTCGACTTTTTGTAAACTGTCTTTGATGGATGCTAATTTCTCTTTTTCGGCAATAATCACATTTTCCGGTGCTTTAGCAATAAACCCTTCATTCGATAATTTTTTCTCAATAGAAATAATAAGTCCCGCAAGACGTGCTTTTTCTTTTTCTAATTTCTCAATTTCTTTATGTACATCAATTGCAGCATCTGCTTGAATAAAGATTTCTACACCTTTAATTACTGATGAAATACACTTCTGAGGATTTTCAGAATCTTTAGTTAAAAATTCTAATGTTTCGCATTTAGCAAGTGATGAAATAATTGTTAATTGGGCATCAAAAAAATCAGAAGACAAATCTTCGGATAAACGGATAAAGACCGGAATTTTCTTCGATGGAGGGATTTGAGCATTAGCACGCATACTGCGAATCTCTTCAACTATTTCTTGTAATGAAGAAAACATTGTAACATTACTTGATAGTAAAGATGAATCATGTTGTGTCAGAATCTGTACACTTAAACTTTCACTGTCAGGTGAAGAAAATAATCCATGCCATAACTCTTCCGTAATAAAAGGCATAACGGGATGCAATAATGTAATCATTCCTTCAAAAATTTGCAGTGCAAAACAGACTAATTCTTGTTTTTGCTCATTGCTTTGAAGTGCATTGTATTGTATTTTGAATATCTCGACATACCAATCACAGAAATCTCTCCAAATAAATTCATAGAGATTTTTTGCATATTCCGTTAAACGATAATTTTCCAAGTATTCAATGGTTTTTTCCTGTGTTGTTACAAATCTCCCTTGAATCCATTCATCAGCAGCACTTAAGGAATATGATGATCGTGCCATACGAGGATTATCAAGACTACATTCTTCCATTTTCATCTGAATAAATCGTCCGGCATTCCATAATTTGTTGGCAAAATTTCGCCCTAATTCTACTTGTGGAGTATCTTGTGTTTCAGTGACTTCAAAACGAATGTCTGTACCAAGTGGAGCAAGATATGTCACTGTAAACCGCAAAGCATCGGCACCATATTTTTTTATAACATCTAAGGGGTCGGGGGAATTTCCTAAAGATTTGGACATTTTTTTGCCTTTACCATCACGAATGATACTCGTAAAATATACGTCCTTAAATGGTATAGTCCCTTTGAATTTTAATGTTGCCATAATCATCCGAGCAACCCAGAAGAATATAATATCGGGTCCTGTTACGAGAAGATTTGTCGGCAGATAATGTGACATTGCTTCAGTATGATCTCCGCCCTTTTCTTCAATAAGCCAATCCATCGTTGTCATGGGCCACAGCCATGAAGAAAACCATGTATCCAATACATCAGCATCTTGCCTAAGTTCCGATACATCCGTTATACCCAATTTTGCTGCTGCCTCATGAAGTGAATGCGCAGCAACCATTCTGCCATCGGCATGATAATACACAGGTATTCGATGCCCCCACCATAACTGACGTGAAATACACCAATCGCGAATATTAGTCATCCAATGAGAATATGTTTTGCTCCAATGTTCAGGATAAAACTTTATTGAGCCGTTTTGTACTGCTTCAAGTGCCGGCTGTGCTAAAGGTGCCATTTTCACAAACCATTGATCACTTAAATATGGCTCAACAGGTTCGCCCCCACGCTCACTAAATCCAACATTGTGAGTATATGATTCGGTCTTTTCAATACGATCAAGCTCTTCTAACTTTTTAACAATTTTTTTCCGTGCAACAAAGCGATCTAATCCTTGGAACTCTCCAGTTAATTCATTTAATGTTGCATCAAGATTGATAGTACATGGCATGGGCAAATTATTGCGTAATCCAACTTCATAATCATTAGGATCATGTGCCGGAGTAATTTTAACACATCCAGTACCGAATGCCGGATCGGCATAATCATCTGCAATAACCGGAATCCACATCCCTGCAAGAGGCACTTGAACTTTTGTACCGATAAGATGTGCATAACGTTCGTCCTGCGGATTAACAGCGACTGCAACATCACCAAAAATTGTTTCAGGACGGGCTGTAGCTACGCAAAGGAAACCATCGCCGCTTTCCAGACTATAGCGTAAAGTATAAAGCGTATCCTGTACCTCTTTGAACACCACTTCCTCATCTGATATTGCTGATTGGGCAACCGGCGACCAATTAATGATACGTTTGCCTCGATAAATCAAGCCTTCTTCAAACAAACGAATAAACACTTCTGTTACTGCCCGTGAAGCACGTTCATCCATGGTAAACAGCGTTTTTGACCAATTCGCCGAAACACCGAGAGAACGGAGTTGTTCCAAGATAATTGAACCGTACTTTTCTTTCCATTCCCACACTTTATCCACAAATGCATCGCGCCCAAGGTCATGACGAGAAAGTCCTTGTTCTTTAAGCAATTGTTCTACTTTTGTTTGTGTGGCAATGCCCGCATGATCTAAGCCCGGAAACCATTGTGAATCTTTATCACGCAAGCGGTTCCATCGTATGTAAATATCTTGAATGGTGTTATTTAACACATGCCCCATTGTCAACATACCTGTAACATTCGGTGGTGGCATCAATATCGAATATGGTATTTTTGCAGTGTCAATATCACTCTCATAGTATTTATGATGTTGCCAATTGGCATACCAATGTGATTCTACAGTTGACGGGTTGTAATTCTTTTCTAATTGCATGGAATATTATTAAAAAATGAGTATTGACTGTAAAATTACGAACATTCAAACGATGTATTGGCGAAGTCACGCTTTAACAACTATAATTTATTGCACTTTTTGCACCCAAGTTTCACAATAATTACGTCATTTTGTATGCAAACAACTTTCCATGATTTTTTAGATAGACGACTTCGCGAACCTTTGCCCGGAGCAAATGCACATAGAAAAATGCTTCCACTTAGTTCAGAATTAGTCAATACAGAAGCTCGCGTAAAGCCGGAAGCTGCGCCCCCAAATGCCAAACAAAGCGCAGTTCTTATCCCTCTTATTGATAATGATAATCGCATCGAAGTTGTCTTGACCGTAAGAAGCGACAAGCTCACCACGCATAAAGGTCAAATCAGCTTACCCGGCGGAAGAAAGAACAATAATGAAACTATAGTACAAGCGGCTTTGCGCGAAGCAGAAGAAGAAATTCATTTACATACGGATTATGTGAAGGTAGTAGGAAATCTATCCACAATCTATGTGCCTCCATCAAACAGTATTATTCATCCAATCATTGCCATTGTCGGCGAAGAACACCCCCAATTTTATGCACAACCAACGGAAGTAGAAGAAATCTTTACTGTGCATCTTGATGCTCTATCCTATAAATCTATCAAAATAGGAGTACGCGACGGCACTTCCGGAATGCGCTTCAAAGCACCGTATTGGGATATTCATCCACGTGTGGCTCTATGGGGTGCAACCGCGATGATTCTATGTGAACTTCGCGATTTGTATGAAGAGTGGCAAGGGTGATTAATAATACAATATCAAGAAATAAATTATTGCTACATATTTGGTTCCCAAACCTTTGAAGAATTAACGCTATTACCAAAAGAATTTGTAATTGTATAATCGAATGTCAATTCCTCATTCCAATCATCATTCTGTGGATATTCGAGGATTGCACGCAGAACAACTCGACCATCTTTTTTACGCACCAGAGATATTTTTTCTTTGGGAATTTCTTTAGTGAACACAACAATTCCTTTTTTCTGAACAGTCACTTTTACTGATGTTTTATATGCCGGTAAATAGTCTATAAAATCAATAACAAGCGCTCCTTTATCATTAATTTTATAAAAATCGGCACCTTTTAATTCCGGTTGCTCCTCTAATGTGACTCGCTGAATTTCATTACTACTTTTCAGATGTTGTAAATGTTCCGTTTGTAATGTTATTGTTCTCGCAATTTTTTGTCTGTTTCTATCCATCGTAAACCAGGGCAATTCTGATATATTCTGGCTTTGAGCACTGACGACGCCATCGCCGTCGCGCAATAGTGCAGTACCGCCTTGACCAAGTACTTCTAAGCCTCGTCTAAGTATTTCTGAAAATGTTGAAACTCGTAAACTTGCCACACCCTCTAAAAATTCAACTCGTCCCACAACGCTCACATATTCAACATCACCGGGATGAGGTAAACGATTAATGGTGAAGAGAAATCTGCCTCCATCATGCGGTAAGCGCAAATCCCCAACCGCCGGTGCATCAAATGGTACGCCCGTTTCCAAGGTTTCGAGTGTTCCTTTTGCTGCATCAAGGGCAAGTTTTTTCACAAAATTCGGATTATCTGCCAAACCCTCATTAATAGATGTTTTCCAATTGTATGCTTTGGCAAATGCCGAACCTTGATGTGGTGAACCAATGGTGATAAGGCGTTTTACATGATGATTAATGGGTTGTAATATAAGGTGATAGCGTGCTGCAACGCCGCCCATGCTATAGCCAATCAGGATTACCTTGTCAGATTTCGTTGTTGTCCGAACAATGTCTATTGCTTTTCTCAGCTCACGAGCCCACCCACCAATGGAATCATAGGGACTTGAGAAAGATACGGTAAAAAAATCTGAAGTTTTTGATGCGGAATTGTCGAGCAGTTGCGGCACACCTTGTGAAAACTTGATGGTACCGCCAAAACCAAGTCCAAGATCTTGTGCATAAAATTTTACGGCATTGGCATCATTCCATACTTCTGCCTTTTGACCAAGTCCATGTAACAAAATGATTGGGTATGGTATTTGCGTTTCCGATACAGCCGAAAATTGTGGTAAATTTGCAAAGAAAGTCAATTGCTGTGGTTTTTGTGACGACGGTGTTGAGCACGATAACGTCCACACACCAAAGACAAATGCCAAGAATATATGAAATGAGCGATGAACCTTTTTCGATAACTTCATAGAAATATGTTGTAATGATTGTTGTAGATAAACTGCAAAAATCGTAAAAAATTATCCATTAAGCAATGATAGTATGGAACCATTAAACAGAGTTATGCGCCAATCACCTATCAGTGGTGGTTTCTCAAATACATACGCAAAAGGAAAAGTGCCTCTACAGTTACCTTCGCCGCTTTACCTTAACTTAGGATGTGGTAAAGATGTACGCGACGGATTTCTAAATATAGACCTCTATTCGGACGATGAGCGTGTCATTGCTATGGATATACGATTCTTAGAGTTACCGGATAACTGTGCCGATGGTATTCTCGCCAGCGATGTATTAGAACACTTTTCCCATAGAGAAACTGATGACATTATCGCAGAATGGGCAAGAGTACTCAAGCCGGGCGGAGAATTGGTTATACGTTGTCCTTCACTACGATTACAATGCAAAGCTTACATGGATAAAGTCTGGGATGCTGATATTGCTTCTTATATGATTTTTGGTGGACAGACTAATCCGGGTGATTATCATTGCATTGGTTTTGATGAAGATTCGATTCGCAAACACCTTATCAATGCAGGGTTAGAAGTGGTTCATTTTGAAGAAGTGGATACTCCGCAGAATCGTGGATATATTAATCTGAATATGACAGTACATTGCCGAAAATACATAATGACTACCAAGGCACTCCATGACACTCCAACTCCGGCAGAACAGAATATTACTACAAAAAAGATAAATATTGTTTGGGAAGGATCACAATTTGTTTATCATTCATTAGCACTCATCAATAGACAACTTTGTTCTGAATTACTCAAAACTCCTTCTGTAGAGTTAACTATTATTCCTTACGAAAATGATACATTTTCACCGGAAAATGACTCTCAATTACAGATATTGCAACAACATGATATTCGATATAAAAAAGAATCAGATTCTACTGTAAAGAAATTACCGTATTTATGGATTCGTCATACATGGCCCCCCAAAAAAGAAATTCCTCAAGGAGCAAAATGGATAATTATGCAACCATGGGAATTTACAACACACAGAAAGGATTTTGTCGAAATATTTCAACAAGTAGATGAAATATGGACACCTTCCCTTTGGTCACGTCAATCTTTTATTCACAGTGGAATTCCTGCAGACAAAGTACAAATTATCCCTAATGGCATTGATCCTAAACTTCATACCCCATTCGGTTCAAAAAAAGAATATAAAGCAAAAGAATTCAAATTTTTATTTGTTGGCGGAACAATATTTCGAAAAGGTATTGATATTTTATTACAGGCGTTTATCAAAACATTTTCCGCTGCGGATAATGTTTCATTAATAATCAAAGATATGGGCGGTGATTCATTTTATAAAGGTCAAACCGCAAAAGAGATAATAGAAGAAATTCAACAAAAAGCAAATAACCCTCATATTATCTATGTAGATTCTATGTACAGCGATGAAGAAATGGCTGAATTGTATCGGTCATGTGATGTGTTCATCTCACCATATCGCGGAGAGGGATTTTGTTTACCGGCTTTGGAAGCAATGGCAAACGGTCTTCCCGTTATTGTTACAAAAGGTGGTGCAACAGACGATTTTGTTGATGACACTGTTGGTTTACTCATTGATTCCACTCCTCTTGCAATTGGTAATAGTATTGCAAATCAAGAGTTAACGGACACGGCATTTCTGCTTGAACCATCGCTCGAAGATACTGCCGACTGTATGAAATTTGCATTTTCTCATCCAGAAGTAATGAGACATTTAGGTATAAGTGCAGCAATGCGTGCAAGAACGCAGTGGACTTGGCGCACAGCTACGCTAAAAGCATTATCGCGAATTGATTATTTATATCAAACAACTCTATCAAAGGAATACGAAGATCGAAACCCTGTATTTGAAGATGGAATCATAGCCTTTGGTCATGCAGAGTTGGCATTTCAGAGTAATCAAGTAGATGATGCTGTTGCATTGTATCAGGCATCATTTACCATAGGTGGTTTACCTTTAGATTATGCACTATTGGCATTGCATCGCTTAGCATTGTTATCACTACTTGACGATGATATTACTTTATGTGAAGAATTTTTACAAAAAGCAGGAACATTATTCCACAAACATCCCGACACAATATTTATTCAATCTCGAATTCATTCCCACAGAGAACAATGGGTAGAAGCATTGGAAACGGTACAATATTTACTTGATAACTGGAGCTCCTTACGCTTCCAAAGTTATCTGGGTATTGATTTAAGTGATATTCTCACGGAGACTGCACGCAGTTTATTCTCTTTAGGAGATGTCGAGGCAGCCCATACATTGTATTCTTCAGCTTTGGAGTTAAGACCCGAAAATGCGGATGCGTGTTTTGGTGCCGGTTTATGTTTACTTGATGCGGGTGCCTCTGATGAAGCAAAAATAATGTTCGATTGGGCAATCCGTTTATCACCGGCATATTCAACAATAGTTCAAGAAATGTTTCAATAATATTTAATTTCGATGCCATTTATACGATCAATCTCAGGAATCAGAGCCACAATTAACGATTCACTTGATAAAGAAACAATTCAACAATATATACGAGCTTTTGCCGAATATTTACCGTATGGTTCTGTAGTCGTCGGTTTAGACGGAAGACCATCCGGAGCATGGATTGCTGACATTGTGACACATACATTAGCAGCCTGTGGTCGCGATGTACTTTATATTGGTATTGCACCCACGCCTACTGTCCAATTAATAACAGAACATACAGATGATTGCGCAGGAGGAATTTCAATTAGTGCTTCACACAATCCAATAGAATGGAATGGTTTGAAATTTATTGGCAGTGATGGAGTTTTTTTAGATGCGCATCAGAATTTTGATTTTTGGAAATTCCTTGAATCCCCGAGTAAGTCTCAAGAACTTCATCCCGGGAAAATAACCACTGTCGAGAATGTTACTCAACATCATATTGAATCAATTACACAGAATCCGCTTTTTACTCAGACGCGAAATATTACAAAAGAAAAGGCTCTCAAAGTCATTGTTGATGCAGTCAATGCGTCCGGTTCATTATTTATTCCTGCTTTATTGCGTGAATTTGGTTGTGATGTTATTGAGTTATATTGTGATAACACCGGTAATTTTCCGCATATACCGGAGCCATTACCCGAAAACTTACAAGAGTTACAAAAAGCTGTTGTAGAATATAAGGCGGATTTAGGTATTGCTGTTGATCCTGATGCTGACCGATTGGTACTTATTGATGAAAATGGTAATGCTATTGGTGAAGAAAGAACTATCACTCTATGTGTGCTTGCCGCACTTTGTTTAACGCCGAATTTAGAAAATCAAGAAAATAGCGTGGTTGTCAATTTATCTACGACAATGGCTGTTGATGCAGTGTGTAAAAAATACAATGCGAATCTATTCCGCTCTCCGGTCGGTGAAATTAATGTTGTACGATTAATGCAAGCTACCAAGGCAATTATCGGAGGCGAAGGAAGTGGTGGCGTGATATTACCTGCATCGCATTATGGTAGAGATTCATTAGTAGGCACTGCCCTACTATTATCACTTTTGGCTTATCAAGGCAAATCTTTATCCGAATTAAATGCGATTATACCAACATATTGCATGAAAAAAACAAAGGTTGAATTCAACAGTGATTTTGCAACAATTAAGCAACGTTTACTCACATTATTTTTACCCAATAATTTTAGAGAAGATGATGGTTTATATTGCGAATTTGAGAATGCCTGGTTACATGTACGGACTTCAAACACCGAACCGATAGCACGGATTATCGCAGAATCACACTCAGAAGAGTACACAAATGCGCTCATGGAAAAAGCACTTAGTGTATTTGGTTAATCAAACTTTTTTCAAACTTAATTGCAATAGTCGAACTTCGGCTAAAAACAGTAATGAAAAATTTGTCAAGTGCACGACTTGCATAGTTGCCGGCATTGCGAAATACGATAAAATTATACCGGCTGCACTTTGTACAACGACAAGTAATACAACTGCGACAGAGTATGTATAATAATGTTTATGGATATGTGCAGCGCTAAATGCTTTCCACCATATTATTACAGCAAGTATAAGTGGTAACCAAGAGAAACTTCTGTGAATATCGTGCAATAAATTTTTATCTCTGATTGTGTTTATCCAATACTCTCGTGGTAGCTCCGAAAACGATTTAGTGATGATATCAATTTCTTCACGGACTTGAGTTCCTAAAACACCTTGGACTATAGTTATGATTCCCAATGCAATTATCAAAGGTAAAATGAATTGTCTTTCCTTTGAAGGCACAAAGATTGTTTCATCTTCGGGGAATGAAGCATAGTAAGCAAACGTAAGCAAAAGCAAAATAATCAATGCTACAACCATGTGTGCCGTAATTACCCAAGCGGTTAGCTCTGTGGCTACAACGACACTTCCCAACCATCCCTGAAACGCTACAAGGATAAAACCGGCAATTGAGAACCACATAACGATGGGTTTTTCTTTTCTATACTGTAAGGACAATAACATTGCCACAAAAATGAAAAATCCGATTAGCACTCCAACCAAACGATTTAGATATTCTGTCCATGTCTTGATGAGGTTAAATTGTGATTTTTCAAACTCCGGTGGAAGTTCATCCACTGACATTGGCGGAATCCATGTCCCAAAACATTTAGGCCAATCCGGGCAACCCAAACCTGCTCCTGACGCACGAACCAAGCTGCCCACACCGATTAAAAACACAACTGCAATAATTGTTAAAAATGCCCACCGTTGATAATGATTTCTTTTCATGATAGCGTTTTTCGTTTAGTCTTCAAGTTTTACAAATTCATAACCACCTTTTGTCGCACCCCATACATGCTCGCCTTTAGCCCCCCAACCTCTATCCCAAGAAAGAAGCACTTTTCTCGTGATCGTAACTTCAGAAGTAGCATATCGCGCTCCACGTAAATCACTATAGCATGTTGTTGGTTTAGTTCCACCAACAAAATCACCATTAGAGTTTTTCACCAAAAAGACACTACAACCTTTGCGTTCAACAATTGAATCGGGTGTTATACCAGACAAAAGATTAGGATCCTTCCATGCGCCCGCAAAACGCAGAGGTGAATACATTTCATACACGCTACTGACTAAAGTATCTGATGATAATCGAGTAACTTTATAGACCCTTTGGCGATATGGTTTCTCGATAAATTTAGCGACTGCTTGCTCTACATAAAGCCAATAAGCATCATTCCTATTGTTCCATATCCTCTTTATATGTAAACGGATATCATAATAGCTAGTATCACTGAGTGACTGCTTTTGACTACTAAAAGACCCTTCCATATACATAACTAATCTGCGCAGTGTAGTGTCAGATGTAAGGGGCTGAGCCGATGTGTCACAGATACAACAAAGTACAAACAAACAAGAAATAACAATAACTTTATTCATAGTGATTATAGAATAATTCAACAACTAAAAGACAAAAATAACGTCAAAACCAACTAAATTTGTAAAAAAGTTCTCACAAACTCATATTGTAACAATGGAATCTTCGAACAACTCAATGGCAAGTAGCACAAATCTTTTGGATTATGATATTCTTATACGCCGTTATGATAGCGGCGCAAATTATGCATCGTATTGTCCCCAACTTTCATACATGATCAAGGGCACAGCACATGAAGAGGTTGAAGAAGCAATGAAAAACCATATTCTGGCTCATATTGAAACATTAAAAAGTCAATCTTGACTTCCATCATTAACCAATCAAGGCGGATAAGAGTGTCAGCCTGCAATCTATGAGACATTCGCTACGACAACATTTGTATCTACATCTCGTAAAACATGAACATCACTATGCAATAGTGGGTGTGTTGTTGTTGATTGTAACACTCTTTTATGAACTTCCCATAGTTTTTTCAATATTTGCAATAACGGTACTAAGTGTCTGGGGAGTAGTTCTCCATCCTGACGCAATCGGTGTTTCTCATGGATATTTTTCCGGGATTCTCTCCATTCTTTTGCGTTATTGTGCTGCCGGTTTTTTCATTACAGTGTTTATGCTTTACTATCCTCTACACGGAATTACGATAGAAGATATCATCTATCTTGGCTTGCTTATCACGTGGTTTATTGGATATTTTATGTCTTTTATGAAGAGAAAGAACTTTTCTGCTTGGATTACACTTCTCTTCCCTGCTATTCTACTTACTTCCGCAGTCTTTTTTAGCAATCTTGCAATCAATTCAGATATTACTCACATATTTGCCTTATCAGTTTTTGCTGCAACTATTCGATCCGTAACTCACAATGTACTTGATGCGCTAAGTGTGTTTATGTTTGGATTATTGGTTCGCTATACTATTTTGTTTATACTGTAATGACATTACTTACGAAAATATTGGCACAATGGTATTACAGAATACTCATTTTTATATTGTTATGTTTTGCATACTATTTGCTCGCCGTTTTGACGTCTCCCAATTCGTTTTTCATTCATCAAGAATTCATTGTATTGTACTTACTTTGTTGCAGTTTTCTGATTGAAGGGCTTCGTGCAAACGGTAAAATCACCAATGTAGGATTTTCGTTTTCAAAATACAGTGTTTCTGAATTCTTTTATGGCGCACTTTATGCTCTTATACCACTTTCTATAATTGTGTGTTTTGCCTACCTCTTTGGTGCGTCAATACGATTACAAGATTCTTTCGATAGGTCTTTATTTTTTCATGCTGTTAATGTCATGTTTTTTGTTGCATTATTCGAAGAACTAGTGTTTAGAGGCATTATATTTCAAAGTTTATCTGAAAGACTCGGCAGCATTGCTGCTACCCTCATTTTATCGCTTTTGTTTGGTATTGCACACCTACTTAATCCAAATACATCACTGATACCAATCTTGAATGTTGTTTTAGCCGGAGTTTTACTCTCAGCTATGTATATTGCTACAAAGAACTTATGGATGTCTATTGCATTTCACTTTGTGTGGAACTTTGCATTGGGTACTGTTTTCAATTCACCCGTAAGCGGGATTCAAAAAAGTGGAACAAGTCTTTTACTCATAGATTGGAATAAAGTAAATGGACTATATCCGTTGCTGTTTGGAGGAAATTTCGGATTGGAGGGCGGAATCTTAACAACAGGACTTTTAATTATTCTAATATTATTTGTATCACGATTTCACACCCCTTCACCATTTACGGTAGCTAATTTATATCGTCGTTATTTTGCTGAACAGCAATTATTATCACAATCTTAAGAGTTACAATGTTGAGACTATCAAAAAATATTACCATGAAAACTTTCATAATCATTAGTGGGATTATCATCTCAAATGTGATGCTACAGCAGGCATCTGCACAATTTATAGTAATGACGACAGAGGCGGATTCATTGGTCAGAACAGGCTCTGCTCATATTTATAATATTCAATTTGATAAAGCTCATGCATGCTTTAAACAAGTAATTGATAAATATCCCACAAATCCTGCCGGTTACTTTTTAGACGCGATGGTCGAATGGTGGAGAATTCGTACAAATAAAAAAAGTAATTCATTAGACGAAGTGTTCTTAGAAAAAATAGATCATTGTATTGAAAAGTGCGATAATCTTCTAGAACAAGATGAAAACTCAATAACAGGTCTTTTCTTCAAAGCCGGAGCATTAGGATTTCGTGCACGGCTCTATTCGGAGAGAGAGTCTTGGTTTGATGCTGCATCAGATGGGAAAGCCGCAATGAGCTTACTGCAACAATGTCAGACACTTGCACCAAGTAATCATGATATATTACTTGGAACTGGGCTCTATAATTATTTTGCACCAACCTTCGCCGAGCAATATCCCTTAATTCAACCAATTTTGGCTTTTTTACCTCGTGGCGATAAAAAGCTTGGAATTTTACAGTTAAATTCAGCAGCAAAATATGCTCGCTATGCAGGCACAGAAGCAAAAGTGATACTAATGCAGATTCATTATCAATTTGAAAAAACACCGCAATATGCTTATCAATTAGCTCAAGAATTAAATACCTCCTATCCAGATAATCCCTATTTTCAAAGATATCTCGGTCGTTGTCAAATACAATTAGGATTGAATGCAGAAGCCGAAGCCACTTGGCGAGATGTTGTATTAAAGTGTATTGATAAAAAACAAGGATATGACCAACAAACCGCTCGCGAGGGATTGTATTATGTTGGTAAAGCTCTCATGAATCGAAATGATTTTGATATGGCTTTACGATATTTTTACAAATGTGATGAAGCAGGCAGATTCCTCGATGAAGATGTGTCCGGTTTTACAATACAAGTCAATCTTCAAATCGGGAAAATTTATGATATGCAAAGTAAAAGGAATCTTGCTATCAAACAATATGACAAGGTACTTAGCTGGGAAGACAAACAAGGAAGCCATGCGGAAGCAAAACGATACAAAGAAAAGCCATTTTCTCGCTAAGATGTGACAAAAACATGGTTACAGAGTTCTTGAGTTGAATCACATTTTTCACTAATATTATACATCGTATGAAAAAACTACATACACTTTGCATATTGTTCCTTTTAACAATATCACAAATTTCATTTGCTCAAAAAAATCTGGCTGATCTCATTGTTCGCCCTGTCATCACAGATATTCAAGTGCCTTGGGAAATGCGATGGGGACCTGATGGCTGGATTTGGACTACAGGCATCGAAGGTCGTATTATTCGAGTAAATTCTACCACGGGTGAATCATCTGTTTTATATGAGCAAACAGGCATTACAAGATCTGCCGAATCCGGTATGCATGGCTTTGATATTGTCACGAATGACATCGGTGAAACTGATGTCTATGTTTCCTACACATACACAGAAAGCAGTAAAATCTATTTAAGAGTAATTAAATTGAAGTATAATCAAATCAATGCTACTTTAACAAATCCTATAACCATCATCGAAAGAATCGGCGCCGGAACCACCCACTCCGGTTGTCGCGTTAAATATATGCCCGATAACACTCTCATGATTACAGCCGGGGATGGTAGAATTCAACCTCAACCCTCTCAAAACATTGCTTCATGGTCCGGTAAAACATTGAGAGTAAATCTGGACGGCACTTTTCCTCAAGACAATCCTTTTCCGAATAGCCCTGTATGGTCATGGGGACACCGAAATCATCAAGGTTTATGTATTGGCAAAAATGGTATAATTTATAGTTCTGAACATGGTGAAACAACAGAGGACGAAGTCAACATTCTTACAAAAGCGGCAAATTATGGATGGCCTGCTGTGGAGGGATATTGTAATTTACCCAAAGAACAGCAATTTTGCGCTGACTCGAATGTGTCCGAACCTATTGCCGGTTTTAGTCCGACCTTAGGATTAGCCGGCATAGAATATATCGATAACAATAAATTTCCTGATTGGAGAAATTCTTTATTGCTCTTATCATTAAAAGGTAATTCGCTTCATGTTCTTCATCTCAATGATAATGGTGATTCTGTTGTAAAAAGAACAAATATCAATATGGGTTTAGGACGCTTACGCAGTGTATGTGTTTCCCCGCAAGGACGTGTGTTTATCGGTCGAAGTCAAGGCGATCACTATGGAACAAAAAGTACGCAACAAAATGGCATTTATGAATTAGCTTCAAAAATCTCCAATACAGATGATGAAATCTCAAATCCTAATGGAGAAATTTCGATAAGAACACACAATAATGTCTTGACAATCATAAACAATAATCAATTTGATTGGAACGCAACAATATATGATATAACAGGTCGAATTGTGCAAAAATTGCAAAGCAACAATAACCTTAGTACACCGTTGAATATGTTATCACAAGGTGTTTACTTTATTACAATTCATCAAAATAATACTGTTCTTACGCAATCATTTCTTGTAACAGAATGAAAGGAATAATATCAATATTCGCATTCTTTTTTTTGTTATACTTCTCTGTATTATCGCAAGAGTTAACAAAACGTGTCATAGCTGAAGACATGCAAGTACCTTGGGAAATGCGATGGGGACATGATAATTATTTATGGGTTTCAGGGATAGATGGAATGATATTGCGAGTTAATCCTGAAACAGGCGCTAGAGATACAATTTTATCCCAAGTGCCTAATCTTGTGCGATATCCAACAAATGAACCCGGTTTATTAGGTTTTGACATTCTTACAAAAAATAGTATAACTTACGTGTTTGCAGCTCATACATTTGAGGGGAAAAACTTTTCTATATATGTACGACTTATCCGTTTTACGTATGATAAAAATATTAGTAAGCTCATCGAACCGCGCATAATTTTAGACAGTATTCCCGGTGGGTATTCGCATGTCGGTTGCCGTGTCAAAAGTGTTGGGGATTCGCTCATTTTTTTAACAATCGGAGATGGTGGCAGATTAGATAATATTCCTTCACAAAATTTACAAAGCTATGCCGGGAAAACATTAAGAATAAAAATTGATGGTACTATCCCCCACGATAATCCGTTTCCGCAAAGCGCTATTTGGACTTGGGGTCATAGAAATCATCAAGGTTTATGTATAACATCGAATAATATCATATACAGCACAGAACATGGTACTCAAGGTGATGATGAGCTAAACGCATTGAAAAAAGGAGGAAATTATGGATGGCCCTTCGTAGAAGGTTTTTGTGACTCTCCTACTGAGGAACAATTTTGCAAAGACTCTCAAGTCATTGAACCACATCGTGCATTTACCCCAACATTAGCAATTGCCGGCATTGAATATTATGATGGCAAGAAATTTCCTCAATGGAAGAATTCATTACTTGTTGCATCTTTACGAAGCCCTTTTTTTTCAGTATTTCCATTGAATGTAAACCAGGATTCAGTTCTTGACTGGTGGAAATATCCTATCATAGAAACATCAAGACTACGGAGTGTCTGTGTATCGCCGGATGGCAGAATTTTTCTTGGCAAAAGTCAAGGGGACCATTATGGCACTAAAAACAATAAAGACAATGCGATAATCGAGGTCATTCCACAAACCGTAAATATTCAAGAAGATATTTATTATGATCAATCAAAAAGTAAATTTGCAACTATCAAAAACGAATCATTGACTATGCATAATTCGACAGATATAACATCAGTTGAATTATACAACAGCTTAGGTGAGCAGCTCATTAAGATCAACAACACCAATGTCTTAGGAAATGAATTACATATTCCTTTTAGACATAATGGATTATTAATTTTAGTGATTCACTTCCATAACGGTACGACGAAAACACAGACTTTGCTTGCTTTTGCTAATTGAGAGATGGCGTAATAATTACTGTATTTGTATGAAATGCAGCAAGTTCATGCGTCATAGGATTATTATCAACAGATTGCTTTTCATAAGGTTTTAGCTGCGAGTAAGCACGTGAGAATAGAGTAGCTGCCACTTTTTTATCATGGTGCTTAAACAAAAAGAAAGCAGCTTGTATATGCCCCATTGCATAATTCGGATTACAAACAAATATCTCTTGAATGACTTCGATGGCAAAATGTATCTTGCCTTGCTTTTCCAATAAGTAAGCTAATCTCAAACGAGCACGAACAAATGAATATTTAGCACCAATAGCACGACTATACCACATTGCAGCATTATCATAGTCACCAAGATTTTCATAAGCCATTGCTAAAGCAAGCATGAGGGTTTCATTATCAGGTATTTGCCTAAGTGCCTCAATGCAATAAAGTTGCACTTTATTCCAATTTTGTAATGACTGGAAAAGCATAATTCTCATATTTTGATAAGAAAAGCAGTTTTTGTTATATGAAATTAACTTTTCTACAAACGGTGCAATATCCCTTTCGAGTTGTATGTCCTTGTATGTACCGGATAACCAAATCATGAGATTACAATACATTGCCAATGATTTTTCATTGTTTTCTATATTACGAATGCCCATAATTTTTTCATACGCTGCTTGAATATCTCCTCTCCACAATAAGGAGTTTGCAACGGTTAATTGTACATACACCGAATCAGAAAGTAAAAGAACATTGACCATACGTCGTGCTATATCTTCTTCTTCCACAAAAGCAATATGCCACGCTTTTAATATTTCAGAGGATGTATTTTCTATTCCGTCCACAAGTATTTCTTCACCAACTTCTGCTGATGAGGAAATATCGCGAAAGTGCGTAAATGCCAAACTCAGATAAATATCTTCCAAAGAATTATCTAATTCGAAAGCTCTGTTAAGAAATAATCTTGCCTCATTAAATCGTGAACGTTCTTCCAATTCAGCGCCAAGTTTGCTTAGCGTATATGCGTCGTTCCAATTTTTATATCCGTGTTGTATTAAGTCTAAAACTGTCATAGTTATCAATCATTATCAGGTGAAATTATATCAAATGTACTTACAACAGGACAATGGTCAGAAATTTTTTGTGCAATTTCTTTTTTTTCAGAAGCATAAAAATTTACCATTCCATCACTGCCGGTAACAAAACGTTTTTTGGCACTTTTTGAAACAACAATATGATCTATTGCATATAGTTTTTCATCTTTACAACTTTTTCGTTCTTTCGTTAAAAAGTCAATATTCTGATTGTCCAGCAAAGCTGTTAATGTCGGGTCTTTTTTTCTTAGCGGAAAATCATTAAAATCACCGACTATGATAATATCTTTTTCTTGAGTTTGTGCAACGGAATCCACCCATTTTGTCATGATTTCGGCTTGTAATCGGCGGGTTTCTCTACTTTGCTGACGTAACTCATCGGTCGAGTCATATCGCGAAGTAGATTTTAAATGTACAACCATCATGGACCAATCAAAATTACCTTTTTTACAATGAGCTATAAGCCCGGGACGATTTCTGCCTTTGTGAATAGCAACAGGCATATACTCTTTAATATCCGTAACTTCCACTTCGTTTTTATAAAGAAAAGCGACATTTTGCCCACGAGCAGTGTTACCGACAAAGCATTGATAATCTTCAAGGTAGTTCATCACTTTACGAAGTGCCTTTTCATTCTCAATTTCTTGTAAACCAATAACATCTGCGTTCATATCTTTTATGATGCCTGCAATCCGTTCATAATCCGAATCAGAGCGTTTTTCTCTATCATTTTCACCATCGCCTAACCATGCAATGTTAAATGTTCCGAGAGTGACCGTATCTTTGTTTTTTGTGTTTACTGAACACGAAGAAAATGCAATAGTACATAACACGAGTACTATGCGTAAAAACAGAAATGATTTTTTCATGAATTAGGACTAAAAAATGCTTTAATAACATTACGTGCTACTGCCGGATTTTCTTTTAAACGACGAATGGAATATCCATACCAATCTTCACCGAAAGGAACATAAATTCTCATGCTGTGACCCGCAGCAATAATTGAATCACGTTTATTTTCTCGCACACCCAAAAGCATTTGAAATTCATATTGCTCACGGGCAATATTATGCTTTTTCACATATTCAACAGCCGAATCAATGAGTACATCATCATGCGTTGCAATGCCGACTTTTGTGGCACTTTCCATGAGCAAATGAAGACACTCTTTATAATTTTTTCTAATTTCTTCCGGATGTTTAAATGCCACAGAATCAGATTCAACATAAATGCCTTTACATAATCGAATATTGGGTTTATAGTCTGCCAATTCCCTTATATCTTGTTGAGTTCTCTTAAGATACGCTTGCAATACAACTCCGCAATTCGATAATCCCTCCGCGCGCAGCTTTTTGTACGCGTTCAATGTATCTGTTGTATAAGGTGTATTTTCCATATCCATCCGCACAAATATGCCTAAAGAGTCTGCTTTTTTTACTATTTGAGCAATATGGTTATAGCCATAATTCACATCTATTCCTAAGCCCAAAGAAGTTGGTTTTATGGATAAATAAGCTTGCAATTTATGCTCTTTAATTGCATCGAGCACTTCCATAGAAGAGCGAAATTCATGCTCTGCTTGTTGTTTCGATTCAACAAATTCTCCCAAAACATCTATAGTTGCAAATGCACCTTTTAGTGCTAATTCTTTTGTAACATTCACCGCTTGTGAGAGTGTTGAGCCTGCTATATATTTTTTTGCAACTGAAGCGACCAATGGTTTAGGCATCAATGGCAGAGTTTTTATGATAAGCGAATTTAACATAGAATATTGAAAATTAGAAATATAAACAATTATAAAATTGCAGAACAAATACTTGCATTAATTCTCTCGATACTTTGCGTGCCGTCAATCATGATAATTCTATTTTTATACTTTTGAGCAAGTTGCTGATAGCCATGTCGCACTTTTGTAAAAAAATCATCCCCTGCTTTTTCCATTCTGTCTTTTTCCTCGGTTCTTTTTTCTGCTCTTTGCGCTGCGTTTTCCACAGGCACATCCAATATAAAACTTATAGTTGGTAATAATCCATCTATAGCAAATGTATTGCAAGAATCTATGATATCAATACTGACTCCTCGTCCGTATCCTTGATATGCAACCGTTGAATCCAAGTATCTATCGCAAATCACGGTTATCCCCTGACTCAAAGCCGGTTTGATGACCGAACTGACCAATTGCGCCCTTGCAGCACAAAACAACATAACTTCTGCGATGGGCGAAATGTCTTCTTTACTCATTAAGAGTGTTTCTCTTATCTTTTCCGAGATTGATGTACTTCCGGGTTCCCGCAAACAAAGAACTTTATGCCCTTTTTGTTCTAAATATTCTTTCAATAGATTGATTTGTGTCGTTTTGCCACTTCCGTCAATCCCCTCAAATGTGATAAGCACTTCGCTACCTTTTCATATAATTATATACAAAATTAGCTATTCTCATGACTTTGGTAACTATTGCCCGCAATCACAATAACAAACTCCCCTTTGGACATAGATTCGTCTGACCATTGATTCAGCAACTCAGAAACAGTTCCAAATCTATAATCCTCAAACATTTTGCTAATCTCACGCACAATAAATACATGTCTGTTTTCACCGCCCGCTTCACCCAGACTCTGAAGAAAATCATGGACACGAGTAGGTGCTTCATAGACTATGGAAGTGTATGCGTGTTCAATAATTTCATGAATAAATGCATTGCGCGACTTTTTATGTGGCGGAAAGCCAAAAAAAGTAAATGGTTCAGACGCTAATCCGGACATAACGATTGCAGGAATCAATGCCGTGGGTCCCGGTAAAACAGTAAGTGGAATGTTCCTTTCCAGACATTGGCGAATGAGGAAAGCACCCGGATCAGAGATACCCGGAGTACCGGCATCTGATACCAATGCAACCTTCTTTTTATGAAACTCTATTTCATTAAGCAGGTATTCTGCTGTTTGTTGTTCATTATGAGCATGAAATGCAACCGTTTTAGGAGGAGAAATTTGAAAATGTTTTAACAGTCTTCCGGTTGTTCGTGTATCTTCACACGCAATGATATCAGCTTTTGATAATGTTTTGAGCGCTCGTATAGTAATATCTTCCAAATTACCGACAGGTGTTGGCACAATTGTTAGCATTCCATTCATAGTTATCGTTTTGATTTGAAAAAATACTGTAAAATCTCAGAACATTCTTTTTCCAAAATTCCACCAATCATGATTGGATTATGGTTAAGCAATGGATGTGTAGGTATGTCCATCAATGAGCCACATGCACCGGCTTTACTGTCGAATGCACCAAAAACAACTCTGTTTATTCTCGAAAGAACTATTGCGCCTGCACACATTGGACATGGCTCTAATGTCACATACAAATCGCATTCATGTAGAAACTTGGAATGAAGCAATGACATTGCCTGTTGTAATACTATCAATTCGGCATGCAGTAAAGCATTATTATTTTCTTCGGTTTTATTGTGAGCTTTAGCAATAATGTCGCCTTTATAAATGATGATGGCTCCAACTGGTATTTCATCGGATTTTAACCCTTGTTCAGCCATCTGTAAAGCATAATGCATATTCTGCTCAAGAACAAGTCTTCTTTCAGCTATTCCCACGACGGAACACCCCGTTTTCTTCCAGTAAATCCGGTAATCTTGTGCAGATATCAATATTTCCATCTAAAAGATCATATTGTAAGCAATCCTCAATATCTATCCAGCGAATTTGCTCAAATACATGATTTACAATCATTCCCGAAAACCTAGTCACAAGAAAGAAATGAACATAAAAATCACCTTTATCCGGGAAAATTATTCTCAGCTTTTCTAACAATGTATAACTTTCTACATTGATACTAAGTTCCTCTTTACATTCCCTCAAAAGAGCCGCTTCAGGTGTTTCACCTTCCTCAATTTTACCTCCGGGAAATTCCCATTTTAATCCATAACGAGCAGACTTCACTCTTTGAGAGAGTAAAACTTTATCATGATTTACAATTATTGCAACAGAAACCCCTGTCATGTATATATCTAATGTAATAAATAAAAAAACCCCTTTTGCATGAAGCAAAAGGGGTTGAATAATCTATCAATCAATTAATGATTTACAATAAATGAATTTACTGCATTATATGGACCATTAACGATGCGATATTGATATAAGCCGGAACCCCAATCAGAAACATTGAAGGATGATTCATATTGACCCGGTTTGAGTAATTGATTAAGTACTGTCGCAACTAAGTTTCCATTGACATCATAGACATGAATAGAAGTATTTGCTTCTAAGCCAACGGAGAATTTAATTGTAGCTTCACCATCTACCGGATTACGAGTTGTTGAACCACCATTAAAACTCTCACCTGAGAATTTAATTGGACGCAATGTAGGTGCACAAGCCGGATTAACTCTTATTGTACCCGGCTCATAATTAAGGGTTATACAACCACCATTAGGATTGTTGTTAACATCAGGATTACTTGCACGTACAATATTTAGCTCATAAGGATCAATTACAGATGTCAATTTTTCATCAAGCAATGCTAAAGCATCAAATTTGAAGAGAACATTCGATGATTTATCTTTTGATGCCTGTAATGTTTGAGTGCTATTTGCAGGCGCACTGAACTCAATGTAAAACTCATTGTTTTTACCCGGTTCCATTGTTGCTTTGTCAATGACAAATCCATCGGTAAGAGTACCTGCTGTTTTGATTTTATCAGCACCAAGATGAGGATAAATTACATCAGGGTCAAATTTCACTCTGATTTTGAACTGGTAAATACCCACTTCGTTCAAGTTATCATCATTGAGATATACTGGAATATCTTTTGCGATTTCGCCTAAGTTTACTGTTTTTATCTCAGATTCTTTTGCTGTAATCAATGAAGTAACATTTCTGCCTTCGCCTGTCATTTGAGCGATGAATGTTTCGCGTCCGATTGTAAGACCGGAGACTTGATCAACCCATACAACTTCAAGTTCAAGATTTGCTTCATACGTTCTGGCAGCATCAGGTGAGAAATTTACACGAATTTCTTGTTTACCATTTTGAACGGCTTTTTCAATTTTTGTGTCTAAAGCCGTAAAATATTGTGCATCTTTACCTGAAATAACCGGAGGATTAGGGAAGATAGCATCCACATTATCTTTAGATGTATTGTTAAAGACAACAATTCCTGTTCTTGTTCCACAAGTTAAAATTGGATTGATATCAAATCCTGTAATTGTACCGGATTTTTCACTTGTTACATTTGCTTTACCCAACAACTCAGTTTGCACAGTTTCCGGCGCATCATGATTTACTTTCAAAATTGCAGTATAATTTCTGTCTGCAATTGTTGGATTGAATGTGATTGGAATATCTAAAGTTTCATTTTGTGGAATTATGTATGGCATTTTGAGTGTTTTTGCAAACGTTTCATTTATTTTAAATGCAGCAACATCATCAGGAGTACCTTCAATACGTATGTCTGTGATTGTACCGGTCAAGGTCAAAATCATCGAACCATCGCTGGTAACTGTACTATTTCTTTCCGGAGACTTTGTATTTATCTCAAGTGTACCAAAATCAATTTTATCAGTCATTTTAATATGAGGTTGAACACCAATACCTTTGAGAACACTGGTCGCACTCTTTTCTACGCCGGCATCTTTTCCGGATAATCTCAATGTCACTTCATACGGTCTTTCGCCATTACGAGTATTAACTACCCATTCCGGTTTGAAATATACTTTATATGGACCATATTTTGTATTTGGATCTAAGCGAGTAGGTACACCAGTTGTCGGAACAGTGAAGTAGTTACCATCAGTACCAAGTACCTCTAATTTGGCATCGAATAAAGGAGCATTGCCAGTCGTTCCAAGTTCAATAGTATATTCATAACCATTTGATTTTTCGGGTTCTGTCACAAAATTGTCCAAAACGCGACGTTCATTCCAATCATAACCGGTAACATATATCTCAACATCTTCGCCTTGACCAACCCAATCGGAATAGAGTTTAATCTGATTAGTATTTGCTGTAAACCATACTCTTTCAGTGTGTGGCACTCCAACTTCACCGGCAGGGGTATAATCTACCCAGAATTCTTTTGTTTTTCCGGCTTTAAGTACTAATGGATAGGTTAACTGTTCCATTTGTGGGAAGTGCTTGGTATTGGTGTATGGCAAAACTCCTGTAATTGTAACTTCTTCACCAGTATTATTACGAATAGTCGCAACTAATCTGCGTGTTGAATTTTTTGGTAACTTGCCAAAGTCAAGGTCAGTTACAACCACACTCGGAAGATATGCGTTGATATTCAATGCTATCTCCTCTGGATAACAACTTAACTGAGCAACAAGAAAATCTTTTCTTAGTTCGGCAACAATTCCTGTACCGCAGACTTGAATTTGTAATGATTTTTGTGGTTCAATAACAATGGGAAGCGTAATATCTTTCACAAAAAATTCTCGCGATCCTAACTTCTGATTAAAATCAGTAATTGTTACAGGTACTTTACCATCATTACGTAAAGTGAGAACTCTACATTGTGTATCACCGATTGCCACAGAACCAAAATCAATAATCTTAGGATCAGCTACTAACATTTCCGGCTCATAATTAAACCACTGAGTGACAAATTTACCGGACATGGTAATCGCGCGAACCAATGCTCGTGCAGGTCTGCGTAAATCATCAACTGTTAACTCAAATGTTCCCTTTTTACCTTTAGGACCAAAGTCCGGTTTGCTGTTAAATGTATAATTTGATGAAGAATCAGCTATCATCTCAATGGCGAAAAGTTTCGCACATTCAAGATTATCTGGAAGTGCTGTCGCTGTACCTTTAATATTACCGCAAGGACCTGTTCCTTCTAAAGCTACAGAATCATCACATGGAGTAGCCATATTAAAGCCTGTCGGATAGCCATAAGCAAAACCGTCTTTTGTGTAATCCCAGTTACCATAAGCATACGCTGCAAATGGTGCTCCTTCTATTGTATGATCACCCGCTGAAATTTGGGCTGCCACATAACTATACTCCGTACCCGGAACTGCTTTAATTCCACCGCCAAATTTTGAACGCAATGGCACATTATCAAATTTAAGTGCATTTTCATCAGCAGCTCTGAATGTCATGTACATAAAGTTATCCAAACCATTCGGCGAATGGAACACGGCATAAGAACACCAACGTTCTTTTGGTACTAATACCATCATCATACCGCAACCATTTCTTGAAGGATTATCAGGATTTTCACCCTTATCTATGCCACTTGTAATAAATTGATTGCGCCATGCTTTACCATAATGACCAACAAGTACAGGGAAGTTTGACTTATAAGCAGCAGAAAGTTCCATATTTGTAAGTTCAAAGTATTCTCCTGCCTTCAAACTTTTTGAAACTGTCTTATATCCTGTACCGTCTTGGCGCATTTGTTGAATAATGGTTTTGTCTTTGATAGCGACAAATCGAATCAAATCACCAATATCATCCGGGTCAATATTACGAACATAGCGATTGGTGTATAAAATCGGCGCTGATACATATTCTGTTCCAAGCAACTCTTCTGGCCACAACATATCTATCAACATATTACGCATGAAATTTGCAGGACGACCCAACATTCTTTGGCTATAACGAGGAAAAGCACCTTTGGTATGACCGGAAATGACTGCTATCGGCTTATCTGCCGTAACCAAAGTACCTGTCAAATCACCATCAATGTGTGTGTAAGAACTTCTTTTTTCATTGTGGATAAGGAAGGTTTGTCCTTTATTCAATGTGATTTGTCCTATTTCGCCTTTTTTAACTTTTTGCGTATTGCAGGAGGGAACATAAGTAATGGAGGTTTTATCTTGTGTTGCCGTAATGACGATCTGAGATGGCTTAATCTCATCTGTCTCATCCTGATAAAGGTTTAATGTTCTGTAACTTTTTCCTAACCAGACAGCAGGAATAACCCTATATGCTTCGCCTGACCAACGGTATGATACAAAAACAGTTAAAGAAACGGGCTCAGTTGATGTTACATGTACACCCAAGTTTTGTACGGTTTCATTTATCGTGTTCATATAATCATCGCTCAACGCAATCTTATGAACTTTATTCGGTGAAATATTCGCTTGGAATGTTGTTCCAAGTCCATTACATCTGCCGAAAACTTTTGTTGTTTTTTTGGAAGAAACCCAAAGTTCAACCGATGCTGCTCCGCGAACACCCTCTGCGGGTTCTTTTGCACAATGCGGAATAGCAAAGTAGTACTCTTTACCTTCCGTCAATTCGCTTACATTGTTCTTGGTTTGTGCTGAAACAATGCCTGTAAACATTGTCCCCACAATGAAAGCTAAGAGCAGCGTTCTCAACGATTCAATTCGTAAAAAACGATTCATGACATATACCTCTAAAAAATGAATGTATTGTAACTAAACAAATATACAAAAGAATTGACTAAATGCACACATCACACTTGTTTTTTTTTTCAGTTCTAACTAAGAACTTTATCAAGATGTTAGGAATCCATCACTCGAATCAAGCCAAAAACATCATAACCGCCACTACTCTATGCACATTGCCAATGCCTGAAGCTTGTAAGATTTCTTCTCTTCTGCTATAACTTTGCAAATGAAAAATAGTCGCAAAAACTGTACACAATAGCAACAATGCTATGGCAATACGATCAATCTGCCTTCAAAACTATATATGAACCTCGCATTTTTTGTTGCGTAGATGAAACTGTGACATAGTATATACCATACTCTACATCAAGAACAAGTCCATTCATAAGCTCTGCTTTAGTTACTGCCCTATTGTGATATACAGTTTTACCCAAATAATTTGAGATAGACAGAACAAAGTGCTCGGTAGCATCCTTTGATTCTAGTTTAGCAAATAAACGATCTTCAAAAAGCCAAAATTTTGGAGAGATTCCCTCGCCATCATACGGTAAATCAGTAACAACCTTGTTCAATTTCAATGTAGCGGCAATAAAAGAAGAACATTCAGAATTGAGAATTAATGCAGTTGAAAAAGTTTGTGCACTCTCTAATCCAACTGTGCAAATTTCTATTTTTATAGAATCTCCCACTTTGATTTCTATCGGCAATTGTGTTTTTACAAAAAATGGCTTTGTATCATTACCCAGGCTCATTTTTGTAATTGTCACATTAGTGTTACCATTATTAGCAAGTGTCAGATTGTGACAGACAGTGTCTCCAACCTTATAAACATTGAACATGAGGGAGGATGTATCAACAAGAAGTTTTTCCGGCTCATAGTTAAAATTGAATGATTTCATCTTTCCGGAGAGTGGAACGGCTCGCAGAATTGCAATCCCCTGCTTCGTAGAGTCGATAATTCTAAGCGTATAGTTTGTTGAACTTTCGTTTATTCTTTCTGTACGCAATGAAAAATTTTTTGATAAGTTTGAATCTAAAGTAAGAGTATCGAGCATTGAACACTCTTTTATTTCAGATACAACATCTACTTTTCCTGTAATTGTACCACATTTCGATGTAGTATTGTCAAACATGATTGAGTCGCGTATTGATTCCGGTAAATAGGTAATCTTTCGATGATATACTTTTCCGGATTTCGATGTTACACGAATAACTGCTTTCGCAGGCATACGAATATCTTCTACTTGAAGTTCGAAAGTACCCTTATTCCCAATCGTATCAAAGTTGTTATTTGACTTGAATCTATAATTTGAAGAAGAATCTGTTATCATCTCAATGGCGAAAAGTTTCGCACATTCAAGACTATCAGGAAGTGCTGTGGCTGTACCTTTGATATTGCCGCAAGAATACTCTACTTCTTCTAAGAGTAAAGAGTCATCACATGGAGTAGCCATATTGAAGCCTGTCGGATAGCCATAAGCAAAACCGTCTTTTGTGTAATCCCAATTGCCATAAGCATACGCTGCAAATGGTGCTCCTTCTATTGTATGATCACCCGCTGAAATTTGGGCTGCCACATAACTATACTCCGTACCCGGAACTGCTTTAATTCCAACACCAAATTTTGTACGCAATGGCACATTATCAAATGTAAGTGCATTTTCATCAGCAGCTCTGAATGTCATATACATAAAGTTGTCCAAACCATTCGGTGAATTGAACACGGCATAAGAACACCAACGTTCTTTTGGTACTAATACCATCATCATACCGCAACCATTTCTCGAAGGATTATCAGGATTTTCACCCTTATCTATGCCCATTGTGATGAATTGATTGCGCCATGCTTTACCATATTGACCGACAAGTACAGGAAAGTTTGACTTGTAAGCAGCAGAAAGTTCCATATTTGTGAGTTCAAAGTATTCTCCTGCTTTCAAACTTTTTGAAACTGTCTTATATCCTGTACCATCTTGGAGCATTTGTTGGATGATGGTTTTGTCTTTGATAGCGACAAATCGAATTAAATCTCCTACATCATCCGGGTCAATATTACGAACATGACGATTGGTGTATAGAATGGGGGCAGAAACATATTCTGTACCAAGTAACTCTTCTGGCAACAACATATCTATCAACATATTACGCATGAAATTTGCAGGACGACCCAACATCTGCTTACTGTAACGGGGGAAAGCTCCTTTGGTATGACCTGAAATAACTGCTATCGGCTTATCTGCCGTAATCAATGTACCTGTCAAATCACCATCAATGTGTGTGTAAGAACTTCTTTTTTCATTGTGAATAAGGAAGGTTTGTCCTTTATTCAATGTGATTTGTCCTATTTTGCCTTTTTTAACTTTTTGCGTATTGCAGGAAGGAACATAGGTAATGGAGGTTTTATCTTGTGTTGCCGTAATAACGATCTGAGATGGCTTAATCACATCTGTCTCATCTTGATAGAGGTTCAATGTTCTGTAACTTTTTCCTAACCAGACAGCAGGAATAACCCTATATGCCTCGCCTGACCAACGAAATGATACAAAAACAGTTAAGGAAATCGGCTCGGTTGAGGTTAGATGTACTCCCAAGTTTTGTACGGTTTCATTTATGGTGTTCATATAATCATCGCTCAACGCAATTTTACGAACCTTATTTGGGGATATATTAGCTTGGAATGTTGTTCCTAATCCATTACACCTGCCGAAAACTTTTGTTGTCTTTTTGGAAGAAACCCAAAGTTCAACCGATGCTGCTCCGCGCGCACCCTCTCCGGGTTCTTTTGCACAATGCGGAATAGCAAAGTAGTACTCTTTACCTTCCGTCAATTCGCTTACATTGTTCTTGGTTTGTGCTGAAACAATACCTGCAAACATTGTCCCCACAATAAGAGCTAAGAGCAGCATTCTCAACGATTCAATTCGTAAAAAACGATTCATGATAAATATCTCAAAAATTACAAGAGCACACAGAGCGTAGTGTTGAGCGTGCGCTATTGCAGAGAATATGATCCTATCAATCGAACTCAATACAAAAAGAACAAAATCCACTACAACTCATTTTTTGCAGCGATGCAATTTTGCCCGAAATGTTACAAATTTTACTACAAAGTGTGTTTACTGACCCACAATAAGAAATTTTCCATATCCGTATTGTCCGTTTCTATTGGTTATCGTGACAAAATATGCTCCATTCGATAACTCCATGGCAATACCTTCACTCAGTTGTTCTTTCGATACATTCTCGATTGTATGGACTACTTCACCGATTGAGTTCATAATGCTAACATGTACTATGTTATCTGTCAAATTATCAGCCATTATGGTTAAGTTTTTTTGCCTATAACCAAGCCGTAATGTTTCATTATCACTTATCCACTCTTCGTCTTGTACTGAACTCAATGAATAATCATAGCGCAAAAAACCATCTTCTGTGGCATAATAGACAATCTCTTCACCATTACTGTTTTTAACAAATCGTAGAATCCACACATTTTGTTTTTTATTCGTAAACCAAGGAATTATAGTATCTTGTTCCCATATCTTTCCTGTTGTGACTGAACGACTCAGCACTCCTTTGCCGGGAATATCATCCACTCCACCAAAGCCATCAGACAAACCACCCACCCATATCTCATCATCACTATCAGAAAAAGGTCTTGTATCTATAGCCCATAAACTTGTATCCTGGTACCCTATTCGCTTCCATGTAAATCCATAATCAGTTGATTGAAAAACGCCACCATTCGGCTTACTATCCGGAAAGAAGTATGTTACAACAGCATACATAATAGCCGGATTTCTTTTACTTATAGCAATTTTGGGAACTTCACCATCGCCAAAGCTGTTTTTTGATAACTGCGCAATCTCTGTCCAACTTTTTCCTCCATCTGTAGAACGAGCAATCACACTTGGTGTACAACCACCATAAATGATATTTGTGCTGTCGCGGCGAGGCGTTAAAGTACATAGGAAATAGGGCGTGCCGGGCAAGACCTTGCCAATGCTATCCCAAGTTAGTCCATTATCCATGCTTTTTCGAATAATCCGTGAGGTAAGTTCCCCTGCAATCATTGTTGAAGGATTATCCGGCACTGTATAAATACTTTCACTCGGAGCAAAGTATGGACTAAGAGTTTCTATTACCGTACTCCATGTATTGCCGCGATCATTACTTCGACGCACTGTACCGAACCCTAAACCGGCAACAATAACGACTGATGTGTCTGCTTCACTGACAACAACATTAGTAAAGCGGGATGTACCTGTTTCAAATTCCACAACTAAAGTATCCCATGTTTTTCCGGCATTATCGGTACGGTAAAGTTTTCGTCCCAATCCCCCAACATAGATCGTATTTGGGTTTTTGGGATTTACGGCAAAGCCATAGGTGGGGGCATCAATTAACCGAGACCATTGTGCAGTTATAGGTTCCGAAACAATGACTGCAATGATACAACACATCAAATAACGAATTGCGAACATCAGATTTACTCCAAAATTTTCGTCGAATTTACAATTTTTTTCATAAGTAATGACATATCTATTCTTCTAGGCTCTCAACATGATGATAGTGAACACTCAATACAACACAATCATCATCAAGGCGTTCTCTACTGAAAATCCATAATTTTGTACATATTTTGGAGTTCATTCAATGAAAGATATTCTTGCAAACCCTTACTTATCATTACTTATACGGCTTTTTATCGGCTTTTTGTTTATCGCTGCTGCCGTAGATAAGATTGCGCAGCCGGCGGAATTTGCCAAAAATGTTGCCAATTACCATATACCTCCCTATAGTCTAACCAATATCGTTGCATTAACGTTACCTTGGCTTGAATTTGTTGTAGGGCTTTTGCTTCTTTTGGGGGTCAGAGTCAAAGCAGCTTCTATACTCACCTCCGGCATGCTCATCATGTTTATCATACTCATTGCCTCCGCCATGATACGAGGATTCAATATCTCCTGTGGTTGTTTTTCTCAATCCGATGCAGCCGTGGCAGAGGTTTCAACTGTCGGATGGAAAAAAATTTTTGAAGACATAGGTTTATTGCTCTGTTCGCTCTATTTGACATATTTCCCGCAATCGGCTCTATCTTTAGAGTTACCAACACCATTACAAACCTTGGAGAATACTTGAAAAGTTTATCATACAGTTCAAAAGTAAAAACTACTCTCCAAGAACGACTTTCACAAGACATCGCCATCGTCACAGATGGTTCACTCTCCATTGAGTTGTCGAAACGCGGGCTTTCGGAAATACCGATTGATGTCTATACTCTCAAAAATCCTGTGTCAGTCGAGCAAATACATCGTGATTTCATGGAAGTAGGCGCGGAATTATTACAAACAAATACCCTCAATGCCAATCGTTTAATGTTGGAACAGCATGGACTCGCCGATAAAGTCTATGAAATTAACCGAAAAGGCGTATGGATTGCACGTTGCGTTGCTTTGCATCGTTGTTATGTTGCGGCAGTAGTTGGTCCGACAGGTAAATTCTTCACGCCCGTAGGTACACTCACAAAAGAAGAAGCCTTCCAAGTATTTACCGAACAAATTATCGCGCTTCTCGACGGTCAGCCCGATTGCCTTATGTTCAAATCATTTATTGATATTGAGGAATTGGAAATTGCTATACAGGCGGCAAAATTTGTCAATCCCAATTTCCCGATGATTGCTTGCAAAACCTTCCCCGAAGATGGAAGTGTATTGGCAACCTCTTTCCCTGCCGATATTGCGCAGCGGCTTGAACATAATGGCGTGATTGCACTCGGATCAAATAGTACGGTCGGACCACAAAGAATGTTCGACATTGTGAAAGCTATTTCTACATCGAATATTCCTTTGGTCGCATTACCCGACACAGCCATACCTGTCCTTGAAGACGGCAAAGCACTCTATAATGCCGAACCCGAATATGTGGCTCATGTTGTAAAAAAATGTATTGCCCAAGGAGCAAGAATTGTCGGAGCAGATGGCGGTGCATCCGTCGAGCATATTCGTGCAATAGCTGACATTGCGGCATTACATAAAATCGGTGAGGGAAAAGTCATAATCAAATCACCCAAAATCATTGATTCATCGCTTGACACAAATGCTTCACCTTCTCATTTTGCACAGAAAATAGGAAAAGAATTTGTTTCGACTGTCGAAATTGAAATACCTCGCGGATTAGATATTGACAATGTTGTCAACACTGCACTTTATTTAAAAGAACATGGTGTGGATGCAATCAATATTTTCGACGGAGCAAGGGCGCGTGTCAGAATTAATCCCATTGCTTTATCACGCTTAGTGCAAGAACGTACAGGCATTGAATGTATAACCCATTTTGCTTGTCGCGACAGAAATATGGTTGGTATTCAAGCTGATTTAATTGGTGCGGATGCTTTATCGGTTCGTAATATTCTTGCCATTACGGGTGATCCGACAAGCATAGGTGATTTTCCCAATGCAACATCCGTCTATGACCTTGATGCCATCGGTTTAATTCGTACCATTAATAAAATGAATAATGGCGAAGATTTACATGGCAATCCCATCGGAAAAAAAACGAATTTCCTTATTTCCTGTGCCGTAAATCCCACATCGCATAATATTGAGAGAGAAATCAGACGTTTTGAACAAAAAATACAGGAAGGGGCAACCGTCGCATTTTCTCAACCAATTTTCGAGTATGCCGTTCTTGAAGAATTTCTTGAACGAACCAAACATTTACGATTTCATTTTATTCTCGGAATTATTCCATTACGTTCATTGCGTCATGCTGAATTTCTTCACTATGAAGTGCCGGGAATGGTTGTCCCCGATTGGGTACGTAAAACAATAGCGGATAATTCTCACACAATAGAACATGCCGCTGCAAAAGGAATGGAAATTGCAAGAACATTATTACAAAAAGCAAAAAAAGATATTGCAGGAGTGTATATTATGCCACCGGCAAAAAAATATTCAATGGCTGTCGAAATTATTCAATCACTTTAAATATTACTATGAAGGATTTTACTTGTATTACTGTCACAACACCGGTCGCAGGTGTGGCTGCAATTCAATTATCGCGACCCAAAGTTCTTAATGCTCTTAATTTGCAGACAATGGTAGAAATTGTCGAAGCATTAGAAAGTATTGAACAAAATAATAATATTCGCTGCGTGGTCTTACATGGCAATGAAAAAGCATTTGCTGCGGGTGCTGATATTGGCGAAATGGGTGATGCCGGCACTATTGAAATGCTCAAACGCGATCAATTTTCTCGTTGGGAAAAAATACGTACTTTTAAAAAACCGATTATTGCTGCTGTCAGCGGCTTTGCTCTTGGCGGAGGTTGTGAATTAGCAATGCACTGCGATATGATTATTGCAAGCGAAACAGCACAATTCGGACAACCCGAAATAAATATTGGCGTTATGCCCGGTGCCGGAGGCACTCAAAGGCTTACTCGCGCTGTCGGTAAAGCTTTAGCAATGGAAATATGCTTGACAGGACGTATGATAAATGCTCAACAAGCTTTAAGAGCAGGATTAGTCAATAAAGTCGTGCCCGTGCAATCCTTTATTCAAGAAGCAATTGCTTTAGCACAAGAAATTGCCTCAAAACCACCGATTGCCGTTCAATTAATTAAAGAATCCGTGTTGAAATCATTTAGTTCAACATTAGAAGGCGGGCTTGAATTTGAACGCAAAAATTTCTATATGCTTTTTGCTACCGAAGATCAAAAAGAAGGAATGCATGCTTTTATCGAAAAAAGAACTCCTACGTGGAAAGGTCAATAATTTCTATCACTCCCCCACTTATTTTTGAAAAATATGAATTACAATACTATCCTTTTTGAATTAACTAATGGTGTTTGCACCATAACACTTAATCGTCCGGACTCTTACAATGCTTGCAATGAAGAATTAACTGCGGAATTACAAAATGCCTTTGCAGAAGCCGCTTCCAATGATAATATTCGTGCCATTGTACTCACCGGTGCAGGTAAAGCATTTTGTTCGGGTCAAGATTTAAAAGATGCACCCAAAAGCGGTGGAAAAAGAAATCTAACCGACTCCTTGGTACGTCGCTATAATCCGATTATTCGTGCTATTCGTGAAATTCCAAAACCTGTGATATGTGCCATCAATGGTGTTGCTGCGGGTGCAGGTTTATCGCTTGCTTTAGCATGTGATATGCGTATTATGTCTGCATCGGCAAAATTAGTAGAAGCATTTATCGGTATTGCTTTAGTGCCCGATTCCGGTGCTACATTTTTTTATCCGCGAATGCTTGGCTATGCAAAAGCTTTTGAATTTGCAACACTCAATAAACCTATTGATGCCGACACTGCTTTGCACTTAGGTCTGGTTAATACGGTCTGCCATCCGAAAGCATTTAACCATACGGTGGACACCATTGCACAACACTATGCTTCGGGTCCGACACAAACATTCGGCTTTGTCAAAAAAATGTTACAAAAAGGAATGACTGCCTCTTTAGAAGAAATGTTGGAAATGGAAGCCGATTATCAACAAAGAGCCGGAGATTCAGCAGATTACAGCGAAGGCGTAGCGGCATTTATCGAAAAAAGAGCACCTGTTTTTACAGGCAAATAATTTTTTTGCTCTTTCAATAAATTAAGTCCGTCAGGAATTTCTTGGCGGACTTTTTTTTATGTCTTACTAAAGTTTTGTAGTTTTGAACAACTATTGTCCAAACCGTGATAATTTCCATGAATCATAAACACGCTAAGATTAAAAGAATATTACATGGATTATTTCAGTAAAGACAGAACATACCCTCTCACAACAACAGAAATAATGGACAAATATAAAAACAAATATCGCATACCTTCTGCCCGGCTGCAACATTGGGATTATCGTTGGGCATGGGCATATTTTATTACCGTATGCACCAAAGACCGTATCCATTATTTTGGTGAAATTGAAAACGGAAAAATGATATTATCGAACATTGGGGTAATTGCAGATGTGTTTTGGCATGAAATAAAAAATCATGCACGAAATGTGGAATTGGGCGAATTTGTTGTGATGCCTAATCATATACATGGTATTCTGATTTTAAGGGGAAATGATGGCAACAATAACGATAATGACAATAACAACGTTGTTGTAGAGGCAGGGCATGCCTCTACATTTGGGCAATCAATTGGATAATCAATTGGTTAATCGTTCGGGCAATCATTCACGCAATCAATCCATCGGGCAAAAACGATTTCAAAATATTGGAAAAAATTCTGTCTCGTCCATTGTGGGTTCCTATAAATCTGCCGTTACCAAACACGCACATCGTTTGGGATTACAATTTCAATGGCAAACACGATTTCACGACCATGTTATCCGAAATGATGATTCATTTCAAAAAATTAGCAATTACATCATCAACAATCCTGTGAATTGGCAGGAGGATAAATTTTAAAACTAATATTATTGCAACTTATTTCCGCAATTGTCAGCTGTTAATAGAATTTCAAGAACATCTTTATAAACAGAAAGCAGCATAATAATAGGAAAATCACAAACGAATAAATTTAAGACAAATTATTTCCCCTGTGCTTTTTTTGCTGCTTCAAGTCCTTGACTGATGAGATTTTCATCAATATGTACCTCAAAACCGGCTTGACTTTGCTGCGAACCAATGAGATGGCGTTTTTCTAATACTTGAGTAAATACTTTTTCGCTTTCTGCATATCTGCCCAAATAATAAAGAGCGTATGCTTGTAAGTGTAAAGCATATACCTGTTCCGGCACGGCTTCCAATGATAATTCCGCCCATCGTAAGGCATCGGAAAAACGTTTTGTATTGCCACATAATTGCGCTAAAACAGCCGCCGCACTTGCTCTAATATGGGGAGCAAGTCCTTGCAATTGCAAAGATAATTGTAATGCTTCCTCTGCCTCTTTGATAATATTCATTCTTGCCAATGTCTGCCCCAATTGAAACCATGCATAAGCATTTTCGGGTTGCTCTTTCACATGCTGTAATAATAATTGATAATTACGCTGTAATTTTTTTTCCATTTCCTCACGTGATAAATCATATCCCAAATGATCAATGATAACATCCGATTGAACAATAGATTTGCCAAGCGCAATAATAGAAGGTGAAATTTGTTCATGCACCCTTCCCTGAAACACAATGGTCGGATACCCATAATTGCGAAATATTCTGGGATATGAACCGCTATGCATCTCGGAAACTTCATCGCCTTGACGATGAGGACTGTGAATAGTGCATAATAATGCGCCAATATCATCAGGCAACGAATGTAATAATTGACGTAAATGTATTTTTGCTTCCGGGTGAATTCTTTCATCAGCATCAAGATACAGTACCCACTCCCCTTTTGTGTATGATAAAGCATAATTACGAGCTAGCGCAAAATCACCTTCCCAAGGATGAGTAAATACTTTAGCACCGAATCGTTGTGCAATAGCAACCGTAGAATCCGTTGAACCTGTGTCCACAATAATTATCTCATCTGCCAATCCGACAACGCTTTCTAAACAACCTTGTAAATATTTCTCTTCATTTTTCACAATCATGGAAAGACTAAGAAACGGTTTTTTATCACGTAGTCTTTGTTGTTGCGGTGCGGCGGCAATCTGTGTTGCAAGAAAGGAATATATTTTCTGAATTTCTTGATTTTCGGGTGCAAGAGATAAAGCTCTGCCTGCATAATCATAGGCATCATGAAAAGCATTTTTTTTGAGTAAACAATTCGCCATGCCGACAAGACAACCAACATCGTGACTATTAACCGATAATCCTGCACGAAAAGAATGTTCTGCTTTATCCCATTCATTTTTAGCCGCATAACATTTGCCGATACGAAAATCCACTTGCTCAATGGGAACATTATAATCACCCAAAATCATTGCGGCAGTTGATTGTTCCTTCATATCTTTTATTGCCACATAACAGGAAATTGCCACGTCATAATGCCCTATTTCATACAAAGATTCTGCACAAATATAGAGCGCAAATTTTTGCTGCGGGATAATATTCAACGAATCATTGGCAAATTGTACTGATGTAATAAAATCTTTATCCTGATACGCTAATAATGCTGCTTCATTTAATGCTTGCGGTTTTGCACTGTGATTATTGTTTAAATATTTCAATGCTTGAGTAATATCGGCAAATGCTTGACGATTGTGTGCTAAAGCCCTATATGTTTTTGCTCTTTGGAACCACATATACCCATCTTTGGGATTTTTTTCCAAATGTTTTGTCAGCAAATTCACATTTCGCTCATGCTTTTGTTTCATCTGATCGGGCGATAAATCATACCCTTTATGAAAATAGCGGACAGGTATATGTTGAATGGAGAAACCTGCACGCAGGATTGATTCTAATATTTGTTCATGAATACAATATTCCCATCGAATATGAGGTGAATTTCTAAATACTCGCAAAAGGTTAATACTGAATATATCTTTTGTGCCGTCGGGACGATGTGCATGACTTTCTAATTCAATAAGAGCACCACCGATATTTGCAGGTAAAGCGACAAGAGAATCGCGCATTTTTTCCGGATTCATAATTATTTCATCGGCATCAATGCTTACAATCCAATCGCCTGTTGCGTGGTGAAGTGCATAATTTCTTGCAGCAGCAAAGTCATCGTTCCAGATATAGGAAAAAACTTGTGTGCTAAACTCTTGTGCAATGGCAATAGTAGAATCATTCGACCCTGTATCAACAATAATAATTTCATCGGCAAAAGCAATTACCGACTGCAAACACTCTTTTAAACATGATTCCTCATTTTTGACTATAAGGCACACGGAAATTTTCATAATCTCTCCTCCACATATTGAGGAAATTCAACAATAAATGTTGCACCTTGTCCATAAATAGATTCGCAGTAGATTGTACCATTCATAGCTTCCACCAATTTTTTCACAATGGCAAGACCCAAACCACTGCTATGTTCTCCGCCCGTTGGTTGCGCAGAAAGCCGCTGAAATTTGCCGAATAATTTTTGCTTGTCATCATCGGTAAGTCCGGGACCTTCATCTTTCACAGCAATACGAATAAAAGAACTATGCTCACAGGAAATTTCATCTACTGTTATATATACTTTTTTTTCTAATGGTGAGTATTTTACTGCATTACTCATTATATTTTCGATGACTTCATGAAACAATGTTGTGTCCACAAAGACAGAATACTGATTTATGATATCATAATGTATAGCGATTCCTTTCTTTTCCGCAGTGACATAAAAGGATTCAACAATTTCATTTATGGTCTTAGTGACATCAAGTTTTTGTAAATTAACGGTTAATTTACCTGATTCAACCGCATTAATATCAAGGAGATTTGTTATAATGGTTTTCATTCTTCTTGCTGTGGCAAGCATTGACTGAACAGTTTTCTCTTTTTGTTCAGGTTTCATATAATCGCCATAACGAATAATTGATTCGGCATTGAGAATGATACCTGAAAGTGGATTTTTCAAATCATGCGCGGCTATGCCTAAAAATTCATTTTTTTCTTTATTTAACTCTTCAAGATAGATATTTTGCTGATGAAGTTCATTATTCACACTTTCTATTTGTGTCTTTTGCAAGAAGATAGTCCGTAAATTAATAAACTCACGAAGTCTGGCTGTATAGGTAAATCGTGATATTAACCATGCTATAAATGTAAAAATGATACTGTTCGTGATATGCCCACTTGCATTCGGTGATTCAACAGACAAAGATAAGGTAATAATAAAGAATATTTCGCCAACGACGAACAGAACAACTGATGCCGCGGGACGATAGAAAAAACTTGCCGCAATGCCGAAGACAGCAACAATATATTCGGTAATATTCGGACTTACCTTTTGAACAATCCACGCAGATAAAAATGCAGCCCAAAATATTACTATACTTCCAAAAAGAAATGTAAGAAGATTTACACGTTTGAAATGCGAGTTAATCTTTTTGCGAAAAAGAAAAGATAGACTTGCAAAAAGAATGGAGAAGCTAACTAATGTAATATGACTCCAAAACAATTCATAATATGCGATATTACTTTCCCATAAACCGGCAGCTTTTGACACCGCTATATCGCGCCAAATGAGTACCACTCCAAGAACAAACAACACGATGGAATAAAATCGAATGCGCGTCAAATTTAAGCCTTGTATAACCCTGCTGTAATCATCACAAAATGTAGAGTCGGGCAATTCCGGCTCTAAAACAAAATTTTTCTGCAAATAACGTCCAATGTTCAGAATAGTATTTTTCATATTGTTACAATGCCAAAGAACCGGATTTTTGCGCAATTTTTTCTGCAATCGCTTTGCCGTCTAATGCTGCTGACATAATTCCTCCCGCATAGCCGGCACCCTCACCGGCGGGATAGAGATGCGGAATATTAATATGTGCTAATGTTTCTTTATTTCTAGGAATTTTCACCGGTGATGATGTACGCGATTCCGTTGCAACTACAATTGCTTCATTCGTAAAATAACCACGCATTTTTTTATCAAAATCCTTAAAGCCCTGACGTAATGAAGTGCTGATATCTTTTGTAAATGCTTTTTCAATCGGTGCGGAAATTAATCCGGGAATATAGGACGATTTGGGTAAAGTATCGGATAAACGACCATTCACAAAATCAATCAATCGTTGAGCCGGAGCTTGTTGCGTACCATTTCCTAAATTCCACACATTTTTTTCTATATGTTTTTGATAATCCAAACAGGAAAAAACACCGGATTCTACATGCTCTGATGCCTGTTCGGGCGAAACTGCACAAATAATACCGGAATTGGCATACGCAGAATCACGTCGCGACATTGACATGCCGTTCACGACAATTTCCTCAGGTGCAGTAGCAGCAGGAACAATAAGCCCACCGGGACACATACAAAATGAGAATACCCCTCGTTGATGAACATGAGTCACTAATTTATAGGAAGACGCGGGTAAATATTCACCTCTTTTATAGCCATGATATTGAATTTCATCAATTAAATCTTGCGGATGTTCCGCTCTTACCCCAAGTGCAAATGGTTTTGCTTCTAACGCTATATTTTTCGCATGAAGTAAATAAAAAATATCTCGGGCAGAATGCCCTGTAGCAATAATACAATCGTCACCAATAAATTCTTTTCCATTTTCTGTTGTTAATCGAACAAATGTATCTGCACATTGTATATCGGTAACATAAGAATCAAAGTGAACTTCGCCGCCATACTCACAAATAGTGTGACGAATATTTTGAACCACAATGGGCAGTTTGTTAGAGCCAATATGAGGATGTGCATCTATTAGTATATCATCGGGAGCACCATGTTCAACCAACAACTGTAAAACAATGCGAATATCTCCCCTTTTTTTTGAACTTGTATAAAGTTTACCATCAGAATATGTTCCTGCTCCACCCTCTCCAAAACAATAATTTGAATGAGGATTTACAATGCCAAATTGTTGAATGGCACGCAAATCACGTCGTCGGGCACGTGCATCTTTACCTCTTTCAAGAATAATCGGCTTAATTCCATAACGCAATAATTCAAGTGCAGCAAAATACCCGCATGGACCG